>JYMV01052232.1_pt1 | contig 86070 bp, 64 predicted proteins | sample 338911 | NCBI WGS metagenome assembly JYMV01 (sample SAMN03354496, study PRJNA234377) | hydrothermal vent metagenome | biome: Deep sea; feature: Hydrothermal plumes at the Eastern Lau Spreading Center, Western Pacific Ocean; material: Seawater | place: Tonga | collected 2009 | depth 2000 m m | reverse complement strand
GCTAATTGTTTAAAGTCGTCGGCTGTATGCATATCAAAATCACTCGAATATGAATACCACTATTAGATCAAACTTTTAAGACAATTGGTATGAAAGGTCGCTCAGTACCCGCTTCGCGGCATACATAATATTCCTCGTCAGTGAGCTCAGTTTTCCAGTCTTTTTTAGCTACTGATGCGTTTGCTTTTTCATCTGTCGACATAACTTACCTCTTAAAACAAAAAAGGTGTATTTGAAAACAAATACACCTTTCGATAGTTTACGCTCAATTATGAGCGCGTGTAACACTATTTAGTTCATACTATTTTTTGATAGCGGTTTGCGGACGTGCAGGATCACTCCACTCGATGTGATACTTTTTACCTGCTGGCTTATCTACACGCTGATAAGTATGTGCGCCAAAATAATCGCGCTGGCCTTGCAGCAAATTAGCAGGTAGCACGGCTGTGCGATACGAATCGTAATAGCTTAGCGCCGACATCATTGCAGGGCAAGGCACGCCAGCCAGTGTCGCCTGTGCAATTGACTCACGCCAGTCAGCTTGATACTGCGTAATTTGTTCCGCAAAGAACGGGTCCAATAGCAAGTTGGCTAAGTCTTCGTTATTCTCGTAAGCCTGAGAAATAGACTGAAGAAATACGGCGCGAATAATACAGCCTGCACGCCATATTTTCGCTATTTCACCAAACTCCAGTGTCCAGCCGTGTTCTTTGCCTGCCATAGCCATTAACTGGAAGCCCTGTGCGTACGCACAGATTTTAGAGCAATAAAGCGCTTGCTCTAGCTTGTTAATGATCGACATTTTCTCATCATCGCTGAACGATGGCGCATCAGGGCCAGCAAGAACCTTGCTCGCAGCTACACGCTCGTCTTTCAAACTAGAAATACTGCGCGCGAATACCGCAGAAGTGATGGTCTGTGCCGGACTACCTACCTGTAATGCGCTTACTGCAGTCCAAAGGCCTGTACCTTTTTGACCTGCTCTATCTAAGATCACATCAACCAACGGCTGCTGTGTTTCTGGATCCATTTGCTCAAGAACTTCAGCACTAATTTCCATCAGGTAGCTATTCAGCTTGCCTTCGTTCCAGCGACGAAACACCTCTGCTATTTCAGCTGGCGCCATATGTAGCGCTTCGCGCATAACATGGTAAGTTTCGCAGATAAGCTGCATGTCGGCGTATTCGATACCGTTGTGCACCATTTTTACATAGTGCCCGGCTCCAACCGGACCGATGTAGGTCGCACATGGTTCGCCTTCTAACACTGGTTGACCTGGCGTATGGCTTTCTAATGGTTTACCTGTTTCTGGGTCAACCTTTGCAGCAATAGCTTTAAGAACAGGCTCAATGCGTGTCCATGCATAAGGGTTGCCTGAAGGCATAAGAGATGGCCCGAAACGAGCGCCTACTTCACCACCTGACACGGCGGTAGAGAAGAAGATAAATTTACCTTTGTACTGCTCTTCACGTGCTACAGAGTCTGTCCACAAACTGTTGCCAGTATCAACCACGATATCGTCAGCGTGAATTCCGGCGTCAATAAGATGATTGCAAACGTGGTCAACAGGATCGCCAGCAGGCACAGAGATAATAATAAGATGCGGGGCTTTTAACTTGCTTAAAAGCTCGGTGTAAGAACTGCAGCCTTCAACACGAGGCTCAGTATTTTCAGCTCTTTCGCTTGCGTCTTTGGCAAGAATAGACTCAACTTTGTTTTGGTCTAAATCGAAACACGCTACACGATAGCCATGGTCCACTAGGTTCATGGTTAGGTTACTACCCATCACCCCTAAACCGATAAAACCAATATCACACGACTTGTCTTCGTGCGAATTACCACCTTTCTTTTGCATAGGAACACCCTCACATTTCAGATGGCTGCGCATGATACCACCTGAAAGAATAAAGAACAGTCTAAGCTAACAATTTAGTGCGCAGTGGTGTAATTGTCACCAGCGGTAAACATTAACGGGTTTTGTAAGCTAGTTTAGCCGAGATTTTGGCACGCATTCAGCACCTGTGTTACGCGCTCTCGCCCATGCTGTATGAAATTCACACAAAGGTAAAGACTCTGTTTCTTATTCAGCTAACGTGCACTGAGTTTAGAGCCGTTTAGCGGTACTCTTAAATTCTTTAAAGGCATCCTTAACCAAGTATAAGGTCGTATTGTAAGCCATTATTCTATCCAGAGAACTGAGAAAAACTGAACAACGTTAGCGATTTGCTGGCCTGTAAAAACACCTTCTGAATGCAAATTGAAGGCTGTTCTTCAAGAGAGCTGTAGCGCGTATCCAAGTGCATGGTCCACCCTCCCCTGGGTATGACAGAAGGTAGGTGAAAACGCACGTCGCTTTCACTTGCATTAACACACAAAAACCAGTGCTCTGGCTTCTGGTCGCCCGTTACACAACCTTTTATTTCCACACCAAACGCTTTGTTATGATGCGCATTCCAGTCTTCAGACGCTTTGTCAGAACCATCGGGCTTATACCAATTTATTTCTTTTACATTTCGTGAGAGCGTAAAAGTATCATCGTGCAGCTTTAGTTCGCTTAACAGTGAAGAGGACTGACGCAAACGGATCACATATTGGCAGAAGCTAAGAAAATCTTGCTTGCGCTTGTTTAATTCCCAATTCATCCAGCTAATAGGATTATCCTGACAATAGGCATTATTATTGCCATTTTGGGTGCGGCTTAATTCATCGCCACCAAGAATATGCGGGGTACCTTGCGAGAAGATCAGCGTTGCAAAGAGATTGCGCTTTTGACGCTCACGCATAGCGAGTATCTGCTCGTCATTCGTTTCCCCTTCAATACCATAATTGGCAGACAGGTTGTGTCCATGGCCATCTCGATTTTCTTCTAAGTTATCGAGATTGTGACGTTCGGCGTAGGTCACCATATCGTGCAGCGTGAACCCATCGTGATATGTCACGTTATTTACCGACGTACTGATATGTCGATGGCCTTTGTGAAATATATCCCGTGAGCCCATTAAACGGGTAGCAAAGTCCGCGGTAACGCCATCGTCTCCACGCCAGAAGGCGCGCACCGTATCGCGGTATTTATCATTCACCTCTAACCACGGGGACGGAAAGTTACCCACTTGGTAGCCGCCAGGCCCAATATCCCAGGGTTCGGCAAGCAATACCCTCTCTTTTAGAACAGGGTCGCTACTAATGGCTCTCAGCAGCCCAGATTTTTTACTATATTCTTGTGGCTCTCTTCCCAAGCATACTGCTAAATCGAAACGAAAGCCGTCAACGCCAATTACGGATACCCAGTGGCGCATGGCATCTAAAATAAGTCCCATCATAAATGGCTGCGCGGTATTTACCGTGTTACCACAGCCTGAATGGTTGGAATAAACCAATTCTCCGTTTTTCGTTTGCTCTAATAAGTACGCTTGGTAAGGGCAAAACCCCTTATAAGAAAGAATAGGACCGCCATTGCCTGCCTCTGCTGTATGGTTAAATACCACATCAACAATAACCTCAAGTCCGGCAGTATGATAAGCATCTACCATAGACTTCAGTTCAGCAAGCGCGTCTGCCACACCGTAGCGTGGTTCAGGTGCAAAGAAGTTAACCGGGTTATATCCCCAATAATTGGTTAAGCCTTTCTCTGTAATAAATGGTTCAGGCATGAATGAACACAACGGCATAAATTGCACCGTGGTTATGCCTAATGCTTTGAGATGCTTGATGACACTCGGATGGGCAGCACCGATAAATTTGCCACGGTGTTCTTTAGGTACATCGGGATGGAGTTTTGTGAGCCCTTTAATATGTGCTTCGTAAACTACTCGCTTGTGTTTCGGTATAACAGGCGCGCTAACATGACTGGGCGCATAGTCATTTTGATCAATTACTATGCACTTGGGGATCATAAACTGAGAGTCGTGTTTGTATTGCCTAGCGTCCCATTTTATTGCGCGACTAATTTTCTTGGCGTAAGGGTCGATTAGCAGTTTGTCGGTGGGTACCGCATGTAACCCTCCCTCACCGCGTTCTACGCGATAACCATAGTATTGTCCTGCGCTAACGCCGCTGTAACGACCGTGCCAAACATCACCAGTTTTCTCAGGCAAAGGATGCTCACTCACCGCCTCTTCTGTGTCACTATTGAAAAAACACAACACGACCGCCTTCGCATCGGGCGCGTATACGGCAAAATTACAACCATCTTGTGTAACTGTTGCGCCAAGTGGATATGCCTTCCCCATTCCACTTTCTACAATTAGTGCGGTGTCTCGAATTTCGTTCACTTCGTTCTCAATTTATCTCTTCACTAGGGCGTGTCGCCCTAGTCGGATTAATCCACATTGGCAACATAAAATACCGTGGCTAGCGGCGGTAACGTGATTTCTGCAGAGTGAGTACGCTCATTCCAAGGTATGGTTTGCGTATTAACAGTAGAAGCAACGTCGTAGCCACTACCCCAATATGCACCATCATCAGTGTTTAGTGCTAGCGTTAGTGTGCATGCATCATCTACGCCTATTCTGAAGTTCTGACGTGGCACAGGCGTAAAATTAGATACCACATATACTTTTTGCTTCGCATCTTTTGACATGCGAACAAATGAAACCACGCTTTGGTCTGCATTATTGTGGTCGAGCCAAGCAAAGCCCCCTGGTTCGTGGTCTTGCTCGTAAAGCGCTGGCGTAGACGTATAGAGGTTGTTGAGCGCCTTATAAAGCGCTTGAATGCCTTTGTGTTTTTCGTAATCGAGCAAGTGCCAGTCTAAACTACTGTCATGGTTCCATTCTCGTGCCTGCGCAAGCTCGTTCCCCATAAAGTTAAGCTTCTTACCGGGGTGACCGTACATAAAGCCCGCATAACAACGCAGGTTAGCAGCTTGCTGCCATTCATCGCCAGGCATTTTATGCAGCATACTGCCTTTGCCGTGTACCACTTCATCGTGCGAGATAGGCAGCACAAAGTTTTCGTCAAACGCGTAAACCATGCTGAAGGTAATATCGCCATGGTGATAGTTGCGATAGGCGGGGTCTTTAGCGATGTAGTGTAATGAGTCGTGCATCCATCCCATGTTCCACTTAAAGCCAAAGCCCAAACCACCATCAAATACTGGGCGAGAAACCTTGGGAAACGACGTTGATTCTTCGGCAATTGTCATGGCGTCTGGGAAGTGCTTGTACACTTCTTCATTCATCCATTTCAGTAAGCTGATGGCTTCGTAGTTTTCGTTGCCACCATCCACATTCGGGATCCACTCTCCGTCATTGCGTGAATAGTCGAGATAAAGCATGGATGCCACTGCATCAACCCTGAGTCCATCAACGTGAAATTTGTCTAGCCAAAACAGTGCGTTTGCAACTAAAAACTGACGAACTGTGTCTTTGCCGAAATCGTAAATGCAAGAATTCCAATCCGGATGCCAACCTTTCCTCGGATCTTCATATTCATAAACACAAGAACCATCAAATCGCGCCAAGCCATGGCCGTCTTCCGGGAAATGTGCAGGTACCCAGTCGATAATTACGCCTATACCTGCTTGGTGAGCCTTATCAACAAAGTATTTAAATTCATCTGGGTTTCCAAATCTACTCGTTGGTGCGAACATTCCCACGGGCTGATAGCCCCACGAACCGTCGAAAGGAAACTCGGAAATAGGCAGCAATTCAACGTGAGTGTAACCCATATCGCTGACGTAGCTTATTAAGTCATCGGCCAGCGCTTTATAAGTAAGATAGCGCGCATCAGTTTCAATACCCGGGCGCTTCCAAGAGCCAAGGTGCACCTCATAAATGCTCATTGGGCTGTTGTATTTATTCCTCTTTCGCTTTTCCACCCATGCACTATCATTCCACTCATAGTTATTGTGGTTGTAAATTTTCGAAGCATGAGAAGGATACTGCTCTGCACTGAAGCCAAGTGGGTCAGCCTTGTGCGGTAGGTCGTGGCCGTGTGCATCTTTAATATGATACTTGTAGCGCTCTCCCTCTGCGAGTTCTGGCACAAACAGTACCCAGTATCCCATGGAGGTCTTTTCCATAGGATGCGTGCGCCCATCCCACTGATTGAAATCGCCAATGAGCGACACCGTACTCGCATTGGGCGCGAAAACGCAGAACCTGACACCTTTTATCGCATCGCCTTTTGAAGAAGCGAGTGTTAAAAGTTGCGCGCCCGCTTGCTCATACAAGTTTGAAGGCTTGCTATCGATGTAGTGTACCGCATGATACGCCTGCTCGGAGAATTGATAAGGATCGATATAGCCCTTATCGTCATTCAAGCCTTCGGCGATAACGCGATAAACCTCACCCTGATATTCATTAGGCAGTGGTGTTTCAAAAAGACCATTTTTGGAGGTAACGTTTACATTTGCTAGCGCTGCATTCTCCCATTCAATCGTTATCTTGCTGACATTAGGACGCCAAACGCGAAGTACCGACTTCTGCTGATTTTTAACTACACCTAAATGGGAAAACGGCTGAGAACATAATACCTGTTCAAACTGCTGCGCTAATTGCATTCGCTACTCCTAGTAAAAACCCGCATGGCAGCGGGTTGAATTGTGAGCTTAAATGCGTTGTATACATTTAAGCTCTATCAAGTACCGTCTTGGTACTTTATCTTACTCGTTTAAGTTACCCAGGCAACCGCCTATTATCATTTCTTTGATAATGGCAATTAACCCTGACTTGCTTGCTTTCTGGCATGAGTAAGTTTAGACGCCAACTCATTTATATCATGTCTATCGAACATCGACTCTATATTCTCTGTGAGTTTTCTTCGCCAGTTTGGATACTCGTCAAAAGTACCAGGAATATTGACCGGCTTATCCATTTCTAACCAGTCTTCCAATTGCAGGCTCAATAATGCGCTCGAGCCACCTGCCATGTGCACCTGCATACCGTTATTCAGTTCGCGATTCATACCCGTATGATTAACATCGCGGCCTACATTGTCGCCAATTGAACCGTGGCCGTGCAACGTATCAAGTATTGCCTGTTTATTTTCATGACGATCCGCATAAAGCGTTTGAAGGATTTCTTCTGTTGGATAAAGCCCTATTTCTTTGCCTAGCTCTAAATCTAAACAGTGCCAGTAACCAATCAGCGTTGGCATATCGTGAGTAGTCAACGTTGACATAGACTGAACAGGGTAATGGCTAGGTGAGAAGAAACCGCCGTCTTCCGCTTGTTCGAAGAAAAATACGCGGTATGAGTACACGCCATTATCAGCAAGCTTGCTGCGAATTTCTTCTGGTACAGTACCCAAGTCTTCACCGATAACCAGGCTCTGATTGCGGTGACTTTCTAACGCTAGAATACCGAGTAAATCGTCTACAGGATAATAAACATAGCCGCCATCTTTAGCGTTATCGCCTTTCACAACCCACCATAAACGCAGCAACGCCATGACGTGATCGATACGCAATGAGCCTGACGACGCCATGTTAGACGCAAACAAATCAATAATAGGCTGGTAACCCTGTTCATACAGCTTACGAGGATCCATAGGCGGCAATCCCCAGTTCTGGCCTAGTGGGCCTAAGATATCCGGTGGAGCACCTACGCTTGCGCCTGTGCAGTATAGGTCTTTGTTACCCCAAATTTCCGCACTGCCTTCACTCACGCCTACCGCCAAGTCCCGATAAAGACCAATGGTCATGCCTGCATCAGTAGCTTTGTTGCTTGCAAGCTCAAGCTGTTGGGCGGCAATCCACTGTAGGAACATGTAAAATTTGACGTCTTGCTCGTTTGCACTCTTAAACTTAGCCACGGCTGGGTTGTAATAGTCTTTGTATTCTTGCGGGAATACCGGCCATCCCCAGCTGTCTTTACCTTCAGCTTTTAGGTGCGATTGCAGGGCGTCGTACACCGCTAACATATCTAAGCTTTCACCGCCCGCTTCTACGAAGGCTTTAAACGCTTTATTTTGCTTGGTGCTTTTACGAAGGTATTTGGCATCGTAAACATCAAATACTGCCTTAAGCGCAGCCAATTTCACATGGGCGACTGCCTCGTAGTCTACATGTTCTACGTTACGTGCATGTTCAAGCGTGGCTTTAAACTCATCACTGCTCACTACCGCTTGTACTGATGCATCGTCATAGCCGTCAATGGCAGTCACATCGATATACAAATAATTAAGCCAGCGACGAGAGCTTGGCCCATAAGGCGAGCACGCGTTGGGATTTGCAGGGTAAAGCGCATGAATAGGATTGAGTCCGATAAAGTCTGCGCCCACACCAGCGGCTTTTTCAATAAGCAGAGCTAAATCAGAAAAATCACCAATACCCCAGTTCTTTTCACTGCGAACGCAGTAAAGTTGAACGCTTAAGCCCCATATTTTTTTGCCTTCTTTAATCTCGTTTGGCGTGTAGCACGCTTCTGGAGCCACAATTAAGCGAGAACGCGCAAACTCATCGTCATCAGCGCTTAAGGCTACATCATGATAACCAAGGGGCAAATCCAAAGGCAGTGTTACTACGTATTCATGAAACTCTACATCGTCGATATGCGCCATCGTCGTCATTTCTTGGTCAACTGGCGTAAATTGATGAGTGAGCACGTCAGCATTTTCACAGGTGACCGTGAGCGTGTGATCATCGTTCACTAACTCGATAGGCAAACGAACAGCTAGATTAATTTCTTGGGTATTGCGAACTACTTGAACAGGATTTAACGGCGACAACCATACCGACTTTATATCTTGTGTAATTTGTGACTGAATTTTTTCATCACTGCTGGTGTCATAGCCAAGTGTGTTAAGCAGTTTTGCTTTACTTGATTCTGCGATGGTTGCTGGCTTTCCCCATGCGTCGACGTATTGGGTTTCAATTCCCCGCATTTCAACCAGTTGTTGCAGAAGTTGTTGTGTCATGGTGTGTCATTCCTGTTATTCGGTAAAAGACGCAAAGCAAATTAAGCATAGTGCGTCTACAAACAAATTTTTAACATTATTCTAGAAACAAGGGCTTGGCGATATCTGAATACGATTGCAATAGCACCTATTCGTAATTTTGCAACACTTTTGCTTTTTATTTTGCTAATTATGGCATTTTGATCCATACTTTACGTAATTTATTTTCATTTTATTTAAATAATCGGGGTACGTTATGACAATTCGCATCGGTATCAATGGTTTTGGCCGTATTGGACGCCTAGTAATGCGCGCAGCAGCAGAGCGCAACGACATCGAAGTTGTTGCAATAAACGACTTACTAGACACGGACTACATTGCTTATCTATTGAAATACGACTCGACTCACGGTTTATTCGACGGTGAAGTTACAGTAGATAACAATAGCCTAGTTGTAAACGGCAAAACTATCCGCATTACATCTGAAAGAGATCCAGCTGCACTTAAGTGGGATGAAGTAGACGTTGACGTGGTTGTTGAATCAACAGGTCTGTTCCTGACTAAAGAAACTGCCGCGAAGCACATCGAAGCTGGCGCGAAGAAAGTTGTTATGTCTGCACCTTCTAAAGATGACACGCCTATGTTCGTTATGGGTGTAAACCAAGAAAGCTACGCTGGCGAAACTATTGTTTCAAACGCGTCTTGCACAACTAACTGTCTTGCTCCTCTTGCCAAAGTGCTTAACGATAAATTTGGTATTGTAGACGGTTTGATGACAACGGTTCACGCAACAACTGCAACACAGAAAACGGTAGACGGTCCTTCAATGAAAGACTGGCGTGGTGGTCGTGGTGCTGGTCAAAACATCATTCCATCATCAACCGGTGCAGCAAAAGCAGTAGGTAAAGTTATCCCTGAGCTTAACGGCAAGTTAACAGGTATGGCTTTCCGTGTACCTACGCCAAACGTTTCAGTAGTAGACCTTACTGTAAACCTTGCGAAGCCTGCTAGCTACGATGAAATTTGTGCAGCAATGAAAGAAGCTTCAGAAGGCGAGCTTAAAGGTATCATGGGTTACACAGAAGATGCGGTTGTGTCTAACGACTTCCTTGGCGACGCTCGCACATCGGTATTTGACGCCACTGCAGGTATCGCACTTACTGATACATTCGTTAAACTCGTTTCTTGGTACGACAACGAATGGGGCTACTCAAACAAGGTTCTAGACCTTGTGGCTCACATTTCTAAGTAATTAACGGTATTAAGCTAAAATAGTTAAACTATTCACGCTAAAGTTGAGTTAATCTAAAGGTGTAAACACGGCGTTTGCACCTTTTTTGTTTTTCGTGGTCGTAAACACGCATAATAACGATATTCCAGCGACATACGCTTTCCCGTCGCTTACCCTTTGTTGTTTTCTTATTAGTCCAAGGAGGGCTTATGCCACCTGTGAGTTCAGTTACCGTTAGTGAGTCTAATGGACTTACCTTTTTAGACGTAGATAATGCGTTTGCCTCTGCGCGTATTAGCCTATTTGGCGGTCATATCTTGTCATATGTGCCTAAAAGCGATGGCAGAGAGCGTCTTTGGGTAAGCCCCCATGCTTACTTGAACGGAGAGCGACCTATTCGCGGTGGTATTCCGGTGTGCTGGCCTTGGTTTAGCGATGATCACGGTCGAGAAAAAGGTGCCCTCCCCGCTCACGGCTTTTTGAGAACACAAGTGTGGAAGCTGATTCATTCAGAAGATACAGAAAGCGGAACAACGATTACGCTTTCGCCAAGCTTTACCCGAGCTGAAGGGTTTGAGAACGATTGCAACGTGACCATGGTAATTACCGTTGGTGAGACGATGGACGTCGCGCTAACTACAGAAAATACGGGTGTTGTACCATTCGAATTTAACTGTGCGCTACATACATATTTCCACGTTGACCACATTCAACATACCCAAATAACTGGAATTGAAGGTCAATATAAAGACAAACTTGACGACTGGGGACTTAAGACGACACCGAGTCCTTACACCATCACAGGCGAAACGGATCGCATTCATGTTGCGCCGATAAAAACGGCAGAAATTGAAGTCGAAGGCAACGCGTTCACGGGAGTGGTATCCGACGGCAATGACTCTTTGGTAGTGTGGAACCCGTGGTTAGGCGCAGCGTCTATTTCAGACATGGACCCATTTGGCTATAAGCATATGTTGTGCGTAGAAACATCGCTAACTCAGGGAAAGACACTGTCCCCCGGTGCTAGCCACACACTGAAACAATCTATTGTTCCGAAGTAAATTATTTGAAGTGCAAGCGCAATTTCGCTGACACTTTGGAAGGTAGACAGTCGCAGTTCACGATCAAGAGATATAAAAAAACCTGCCAATGAGCAGGTTTTTTCATTTAAAGGTTCAGCAAATTACTGTTTAGCACCCGCAACAGCTTCTTTTGCTAGCTGCGTAATACGCGCCCAGTCACCTGATTCAATTGCGTCGTCAGGGGCTAGCCACGAACCACCTACACATTTAACGTTGTTAAGCGCTAAATAGTCATTGTAGTTGTTTGGACCAATGCCACCCGTTGGGCAAAACGTCACATCAGGGAAAGGACCACTGATTGACTTAATGGCTTTAACGCCACCTGAAGCCTCTGCAGGGAAGAATTTCATGTGGGTATAACCCGCATCTTTACCCTTCATCAAATCAGAAGTTGAAGAGATACCAGGGATAAGTGGAATTTCTGAATCCATACCCGCTTTTAGCAAATCAGCCGTCATACCTGGGCTAATTGCGAACTTAGCGCCAGCTTCAACTACCGCTTTAAGCTGCTGAGCGTTAGTCACGGTTCCAGCACCAATTAGCGAGTCAGGCACTTCTTGTGCAATTCGCTTAATCACGTCAATAGCAGCAGGGGTACGTAGCGTCACTTCTAGTACTTTAATACCACCTTCCATCAGCGCTTTTGCCAGAGGAACCGCTTTTTCTACGTCGTTGATTACCAAAACAGGTACAACTGGACCGGCCGCAAAAATTTCCTCTGGAGAGTATTTCCATTTCGTTGTCATAATTTAGCTCGCTGTATTTTGATTCAGATATGCAGCCGCACCCAATAAACCATGATCAGGTTCTGCAATTAAATAGGTGGGAATGTCTTTCACGTAGTGCTTCATTTGCCCTTTCGCTTCAAAACGCGCTCTAAAATCGCTATTTTGAATAAATTCAGGGAAACGGTTAGCAATACCACCACCAATGAAGATGCCGCCCGTGGTCGCCATGTTAAGTGCTAAATTACCCGCAAAGCTTCCCATAATTCGGCAGAATTGGGTAAGCGTCGCTTCAGCAATTTTACAGGTACCGTTCAGCGCAGCGTCAGTGATTTGAGCCGGCTCGGTAAATACAACTGGTGCTGATGCGTGGTTTGCTAGCGCGGTGTAAATATTATGCAGACCGCGTCCAGACATTACTTCTTCAGCAGAAGCACGTCCTAAGGTAGATTGAAGGTGACGCCATACGACAACATCGGTTTCATCTACCGGTGCAAAGTCTACATGACCACCTTCACCGTCCAGCGTCTGCCAGCCAGTTGAGGTCATTGTAATATGCTCAACACCCAATCCTGTACCAGGTCCAAAAACAGCGATATTGCCATTTTCTTTCGCAGTGCCTTCGCCAATTTGTACCACTTGCTCTTCGCCCAATACAGGCAAAGAGTGCGCTACGGCAGTGAAGTCATTGATAACGAACAACGCGTCTAGTTTAAGCTGAGAGCGAAGTGCATTTTGAGAAAATGCCCAGCTGTGATTCGTCATCTCGACTTGATCGCCCAATACTGGACATGCAATTGCAATACAACCTTGCGAAAAGCTGTATTCCGGCATGTCGCTAAAGTATTGTGCAATAGCAAGGTCTATGCTGGCGAAATCATTACACATATATTTTTTGATGTCGGCTACACCTGACTCGGTTACCCTTGCAACGCGAATATTCGTACCGCCAACATCAGCCACAAACTTCTGGCTCATTATGCTTGCTCCTGCGTGTAAAACAGTGAACATGCACCCTCTTCTGCACCCGTCAGAATAGCGCGCATACCCGCAAACATTTCACGTCCCATTCCAACGTGATGCTTAGCTAGGTTCGCTGGCGCTGCTTCACGTGCAGCCAGTGTTTCATCGTCCACATGCAGTGTTAGTGCACCAGTTTGTGTGTTTAGCTCAATAATGTCGCCCTCTTGCACTTTAGCAAGTAGACCGCCTTTATAAGCTTCTGGAGTCACGTGGATAGCTGCAGGAACTTTACCTGATGCACCAGACATACGACCGTCAGTAACTAGCGCCACTTTAAAGCCGCGATCTTGAAGCACCCCAAGAGGTGGCGTTAAGCGGTGAAGTTCTGGCATACCAATCGCTGAAGGACCTTGAAAGCGAACAACTACAATGCAGTCTTTGTCTAACTTGCCAGACTTAAACGCGTCATCGAGTTCAAACTGGTCTTCAAACACAACCGCTGGTGCTTTGATATTACAGTGAGGCGTGCGAAGTGCTGAGGTTTTAATAACACCACGACCAAGATTGCCGTCAAGTACACTCAATCCACCATCTGGCTTAAACGGTGCGTCAACAGTTGCTAGCACTTCTTTATCGAGGGATTCAGTTGGGCCGTCTCGCCATTCTAATTCGCCGTCTTTAAGCACAGGCTCTTTAGTGTAGAAGTCTAAACCTTCACCACAAATGGTCTTAACATCGTTATGTAGTAGACCCGCATCAAGCAATTGTCTAATTAGCAATGACATACCACCTGCTGCAACAAAGTGGTTAATGTCAGCTGAGCCATTCGGGTAAATGCGAGTAAGAAGAGGCACAGCATTAGAGATATCTGAGAAGTCGTCCCAATTTACGATGTAACCTGCAGCGCGTGCTACCGCAATAAGGTGCATGGTGTGGTTAGTAGAACCACCCGTAGCAAGAAGCCCTACAAGGCCGTTCACAATGGCTTTTGCATCTACAATGTGACCAATTGGCGTATAGTTGTCGCCAAGGTCAGTTAAGCGTGTTGCTTGAACCGCAGCCGCTTTTGTTAGCGCGTCGCGCAAAGGTGTGCCCGGATTAACAAACGACGAACCCGGAAGGTGCAAGCCCATCATTTCAACCACTAGCTGATTCGAGTTTGCCGTTCCATAGAACGTACAGGTACCCGCAGAGTGGTAAGATTGAGATTCAGCTTCAAGCAACGCGTCACGCCCTACTTTACCTTCGGCAAATTCTTGACGAACACGGGCTTTTTCTTTGTTTGGAAGACCCGATGGCATTGGACCGGCTGGCACAAAAACGGTTGGCAAATGACCAAACGTTAGTGCGCCCATTAGTAGCCCAGGAACGATTTTGTCGCAGATACCTAGCATCAGTGCGCTATCGAACATGTTGTGAGAAAGCGCAATGGCAGCCCCCTGAGCAATGTTATCACGGCTCATTAGGCTTAAGTCCATGCCAGACTGGCCTTGTGTAACACCATCACACATAGCAGGTACGCCACCTGCGAACTGGGCTACGCTGCCTACCTCTTTCACTGCATCCTTAATGAGCGCAGGATACGTCTCGTAAGGCTGGTGCGCTGAAAGCATATCGTTATAAGCAGACACAATTGCCACGTTGGCTTTGGTCATTGAACGAAGATCTGATTTTTCGCTTGTTCCACATGCTGCAAAGCCGTGAGCAAGGTTACCGCATGACAACACACCACGGTGTGGTCCTTGACGTCGTGCACTCTCAATTTTTTCTAGATACGCCTTACGCGTTTCTTTACTACGCTCGATAATTCGTTGCGTAACTTCAGCAATTTTTGGATTCATGTTTGTCTCCTATGGCGCCCACATCAAAGTAACCGGCGCGCGGTTAACTACGGCGGTGATGGGCTTTTGCGCTTCGGTGGCATTTTCAATAGCATCAAGTAAGACTTGTTTTTTCTTCTCGCCTGTTAAATGCAAAAAGATATTACGGCTATTGAGTAACGCTGGTAGCGTTAATGAAATACGTTGATGAGGTGCTGTTGTAGGTTGAACAGCGATGCAGGTTCTGCCGCTGCTCATATCTAAGCCGTCAAGTACTTGCTCAGAGCAAGGGAAAAGCGATGCAGTGTGACCGTCTTCCCCCATGCCAAGAATCAATGCATCAAAAGGTTGCGACATGCTAGCCAGATTTGACTCTGCAGCATTTACGCCTTCGTTTGCATCATCAGCATCGCTTTTCAATTCGATAAAACGAGCTGCTGCGGCTTTATTTTGAATTAGATTATTTTTGACTAGGCTGGTGTTGCTGGCCTCGTGGCCCTCTTCAACCCAGCGCTCGTCGGCAAGGGTGATATCAACCTTATCCCACTCAAGTTCGGTTTCGCTTAGCTGTTTGAAAAGCGCCAGCGGCGTGCGACCACCACTCACTACAAGCGATGCGCGACCGCGAGTTTTAATACCTGTTTTTAAAATGCTGACTAAGTCTTGCGCAAATGCATCAGTCAGCGCATCAGGTGTTTCAAATGATAGAGTTGTTAACGCCATATTACTTTTTCTTCCCTGTTTTGCTCTCGTACCAGCTGCGATTTTCGCGAGCAAGAAGACCTATAGAGTCTACCGGCCCCCACGTACCTGCTTGATACGGTTCTGGCGGCTCGCTCGATTGCTTCCACGCTTCAAGAATTGAGTCTACCCACGTCCAAGCTTGCTCAATTTCGTCACGACGAACGAATAGCGCCTGATTACCCAACATAACTTCAAGAAGGAGTTTTTCGTATGCGTCAGGAATACGCTCATCGGCAAACGCTTCAGAGAAACTTAGGTTTAACTTGGATTTTTGTAGATCCATAGAGCCTGAGCTGGTTAAGCCAGGTACTTTATTCATTACGGTGATTTCTACACCTTCGTCTGGCTGTAGACGAATAACGAGCTTATTGGGTGGGAGATTCTTGAAGCTGTCACCGAACAAGTTGTGCGGCTGACGCTTGAAGTAAATAACAACTTCACTCACCTTAGTTGGCATGCGCTTACCTGTACGTAGGTAGAACGGCACACCAGCCCAACGCCAGTTATCAATTTCCGCTTTAATCGCAACAAAGGTTTCAGTTTTACTTTGCGTATTGGCACCTTCTTCTTCAAGGTATCCAGGCACTTCCTCGCCCTTTACAAAGCCAGACGTGTACTGGCCGCGAACTGTGCTTTCGTTAATATTAAACGAGTTGATAGGACGAAGCGCTTTAAGCACTTTGAGTTTTTCATCTCGAATGCTGTCGGCATCAAGCGTTGTTGGAGGCTCCATCGCTACTAAGCTTAGAATTTGTAGCAAGTGGTTTTGCACCATATCTCGCATTTGACCCGCGTCGTCAAAGTAACCCCAACGCCCTTCAATACCCACAGACTCTGCAACTGAGATTTGAACATGGTCAATGCAGTTGTGGTCCCAGTTAGTAGCAAAAATAGAATTGGCAAAACGCAGTGATACTAAGTTCAGTACTGTCTCTTTACCAAGGTAATGGTCAATGCGGTAAATTTGCTTTTCGTCGAAGTATTCTGCAACTTGCTCATTGATCACTTTAGACGATGCCAAATCGTGACCAATTGGCTTTTCTAGCACAACGCGAACGCTTGAGTCGATAATTTTACAGCTATGCAGGCCACGACAGATATCACCATATATCGCCGGTGGCGTCGCTAGATAACAAACCATGGTGCGGCTTGAGTCAACGTGGTCGTCTAATACGCAATAGCTTTCAACGTCCTTCATGTCTACGCACGCATAGTGCAAACGCGCTTTCATTTTTTCCCAAGTGGCTTCACACAAGTTCTTTTCGCCAAACTTGATTAGGTTGGCATGAACTTCTTCAATATAGGCATCCAGCTCCATTTCTTGACGCGCAACACCCACAATAGTGGTGTCTGGGTGCATCAAGTTTGCTTTCTCAAGCTGATATAAAGAAGGCAATAACTTGCGTCGTGAAAGATCTCCCAGTGTACCGAAAAGTACAAAATCACAGGGTTCGTAGGAATTATCCAATACCATATTCGTCGACCTTTTAAATGTATGTGTCCGCGGCGTATTGTACAGTTATTTACAACACTAACGACTATTTTTACCGTATAGTTAACACCAAATGTAGTAAAATTACAACTTGTACCAACTATAGGATCTGAATCTTTACTGTTTCCCTCAGTTTACCCTCATTTAACCCGATTGAAATAACAAAAATTGTCAAAAAATTACATTTTTCTTGTCACAGACGTCACATTGGGTACTATTACGGGTGTACCTTACAATAAATCGTGCTAACTAATTGCTATATCTGTATGAACATTTTAGAAAAAATTACACAAAACCAAGCGGCATTCAGTAAATCTGAGAAAAAGGTAGCTGAAGTCATTCTAGCTAACCCACAAACGGCCATTCATTCGAGTATAGCAACCCTCGCTAAGATGTCGGATGTTAGTGAGCCTACCGTAAACCGTTTCTGCCGAAGACTTGATACTAAAGGCTTTCCAGACTTTAAGCTGCATTTAGCGCAGAGCCTGGCTAACGGCACGCCTTATGTAAACCGCCATGTTGATGAAAACGACAGCCCGGACGAATATACCAATAAGATATTCGAATCGACCATGGCGTCCCTGGAAGTGGCGCGCCAATCTGTGGATGTGAACGTGGTAAATCGCGTTGTTGATTTACTTACACAGGCACAGAAAATTTCATTTTTCGGCTTGGGCGCTTCAGCTTCAGTGGCACACGATGCACTAAATAAGTTTTTCCGCTTCAATGTTCCAGTGGTCTACTTTGAAGATATTTTGATGCAGCGCATGAGCTGCATGAACTGTTCAGATGGCGATGTTGTTGTATTGATTAGCCATACGGGCAGAACTAAAAGCTTAGTAGAAATAGCGCAAATTGCCCGCATGAACGACGCTACTGTGGTAGGAATTACCTCAGCAGATAGCCCGCTGGCACAAGAGTGCAGTTACGTGTTATCGCTGGAGGTGCCGGAAGATACTGATATGTATATGCCAATGGCCTCTCGCATCGCGCAGCTCACGCTAATTGATGTACTGGCAACCGGTTTTACATTGCGCCGCGGCAACAAGTTCAGAGAGAATCTGAAGCGAGTAAAAGATACGCTGCGTGGTTCACGTTATGAAAAGCGTGGTGAGTAATTTTCTTCCCACGTGATCATATAAGAACCACTTACCGTAACAATAGTGGTTCAATAAATCAGCGAAAACGCCTAACTGGTCGAGCCAGTTAGGCGTTTTTGTTTATTTCATTCACATTTTTGTCAAATTCAACTATTATTCTGTAATAAAATTACGTAAAGCGATTACAGGCATACCGTATAAACGCGTAGCCTATCACTCTTTGTCTTTTCTAACTTAGAAACAGCGACGGAATCACATGACCAGAAGAACGAAAATTCTTGCCACCCTAGGACCTGCAACCGACTCACTTGAAAAGATTCAGGCACTTATTGCCGCAGGCGCAAACACTGTGCGCATGAACTTTTCACACGGACAAGCCGAAGACCACATTGAACGTGCAAAGCGCGTTCGTCAGGCAGCAAAGAACCTAGGTAAATACGTAGCGATTTTAGGTGATCTTCAGGGCCCTAAAATCCGTGTTGCTCGTTTTGCCGAAGGTGCAGTTCGTTTAGAGGTTGGCGCAAAATTCATTCTAGACGCTGAATTAGGCCGCGACGAAGGTGATATTAATCAAGTAGGTATTGATTACAAAGCGCTTCCTGATGATGTATCAGCAGGCGATATTCTGCTTCTTGATGACGGTCGTATTCAGCTTCGAGTAACTGGCGTTGAAGGCCGCAAAGTGATTACTGAAGTAACAGTAGGCGGCAAGCTTTCAAACAATAAAGGCATTAACCGTCAAGGCGGTGGTCTTTCTGCAGATGCACTTACCGAAAAAGACAAAGAAGACATTAAAACTGCCGCGAAAATTGGTGTTGATTACCTTGCAGTGTCATTTCCTCGCAGTGGCGCAGACTTGAACTACGCGCGAGAACTTGCCGAAGCAGCTGGCTGCTACGCAAAAATTTGTGCAAAGGTCGAGCGTGCTGAAACTGTGGCGTCTGACGAAGCCATGACGGATATCATCAGCGCTTCAGATGCGGTAATGGTTGCTCGTGGTGACTTGGGTGTAGAAATTGGCGATGCGGAACTTGTTGGTGTTCAAAAGAAACTGATTGCCCGTTCTCGCCAGCTCAACAAGGTTGTGATCACCGCGACGCAAATGATGGAGTCGATGATTGACAGCCCTATGCCTACACGTGCAGAAGTAATGGACGTTGCAAATGCTGTACTAGACGGCACTGACGCGGTAATGCTTTCAGCTGAAACAGCGGCGGGTAATTTCCCTATTGAAACAGTTGCAGCTATGGCTCGTGTTTGTGAAGGCGCGGAAACACATCCAAGCGTTAAGATTTCCAAGCACCGCATGGACCAGCAGTTTTCTTCTACTAGCGAGTCAATTGCTCTGTCTGCGGTTTACGCCGCGAACCACTTGCCAAGTGTTAAAGCGATTGTAGGTTTAACTGAAAGTGGAACTACACCAACGCTAATGTCTCGCATTACTACATCTCTGCCAATTATTGCGATGTCTCGTCACGAATCAACGCTTAACACAATGGCGCTTTGCCGTGGCGTTAAGCCGGTTTTCTTTGACTCTTCAAACTGTGAACCTGGCAAACTGAAATACGATGTCATTGCATCACTTAAAGAGAAAGGATTAGTGAAAAGCGGCGACAGTATCATCCTGACTTACGGCGATGAAATGGAAAAAGTGGGCGCGACCAATACCCTTAAAATCGTAGAAGTCGAATAGCAACGAATACACTATTAAAGCGAAGCAAATGCTTCGCTTTTTTTTGCCTGTAATTTACTAAAGCAGTGGTAAGCTGACGCTTATAATAAGAACACTCAACTAAGTCAGTATCAAAATTACAAAAAACATATCCAACCAAACAACGAGAATTCGTTAACACTCCTCGGGACAACAACGACAAAAATAAGGATAGATATGCAGCTCATTTTCAATCGCTACACACGTTTTTCAGCAATTATAACGCTCTTGGCACTTTTCACTCATAGCGTATGGGCAAATACACAGCACGTACACACCATGAAGCGTGTAGAAGTAGCTTCACAGAATGCACCATTACAGCCAATAATGATTCAAGGCCCCATGCCCATTGAAGCCGAATCCTTTGCTGCGCTTTTGGATAACACTACAACAGAGTATTCAGGTAATGCCGTATTCTATAAAGGGACACTAAACGGGTACCCCATTGTGGTAGCTAAAACCGGTAAGGGTTTAGAAAATACTGCGGCCGCCACCGCTATTGGCATAGAGAGATACCACCCTCGCCTTATCATCAATCAGGGAACATCAGGTGGCCACGATCCTTCCTTAAAAGTTGGTGATATTGTTCTTGGCGAACGCAGTATTAATGCATCCAATTTTAAAACGCCCAAGCTGGCTCAAGGAGAAGGTTCTCAACCGTTTAATTGGCTGCCGATGGATCTTATGGCGTCAGAAGGCAGCGCGGGAGAAGGAAGTAGCGCTAAGGACGCAGAAAAGTTGCGTTTTTATTTAGGAGACAAACAGCTCATCAACCTAGCTCTATCGCTATCCAAGCAGTACAAACGCGGGAACGTCGTTAAAGGAACGATTGGCAGTGGTAACTTTTGGAATAACGAGTTAGATCGAATAGCATGGCTTCATAAGAATATGGGAACGAGTGTGGAAGAAATGGAAACCGCTTCTGCAGCGCAGATTGCACATGCCTACCACGTTCCCTTTTTAGGTATTCGCGTATTGTCGAACAACATTACCAACCATGGTGAATATGACCCAACCACGGCCAAAGATTGTCAGGCCTTTGTTGAAAAAGTGGTAAGAGCTTATATTTCTGCGCTGTCGGAATAAATGTGGAAAACACTCAATCGAAAAACGCGCCCTACATTGTAAGAATGTAAGGCGCGTTTTCATGTATAGCCTTTGTATTAGATTGCTTGAGCGGTATAAGTTTCCGCATCTTGACTAACATCATCCGCGTATTGAGTAAGATGATGATTTAGAATATTTTCAGCACGCTCAACAAACTCATCACGCTTAAATTTCCAACCTCTTAAATCGGCTTGTTTAGCCTGTGCAATGTAGTGCTCTAGACGCGTTTTTCTCAATAGATGTGCCTTTTTCGACAAATCAAATTCTACCAATGAGAAGTTGCGCTGTACTTTTTGAATATCCATGTGAACGGGGCGCTGTTCGTCATCAGCTGATGCTTGGCTTACGGATAGCTTTCCTTGCCCAATTACACCGACTATAACAATGATTGCTGATACCACTAAGCCTGAATAAACCCACTTTAAAAAGTTCATGCCACACTCCTTGAACGATTTTGCACTTGTATCGATAAGCTCGCTACAATCCACTTAATTAAAAGTATTTATCACCAATGTATTGAGTCATTCGACTATTTAAGTTTCTAGCTTTCACGTTGCAGCAGATGTTTTCTGCCTGACAATACAAACTTTCGTCTATTCAATACATCAAGTAATTCACTCATATCTACTTAACCATATGCACCTTCCGCACCATATAGTTAATCTCTATTTTTCAGCAGCTTAGACCAACCCAAAACTTATACTAAAGTTGTATAAGGAACTTTCTACACACAGCAAGATAAAATTTTCCTTTCAAATTTAATAAACTCACTCCCCTTAATACTGTACACTTATACAGTATTGAGATATACCACAACAAGCAAAGTACTGGTATGGAATCTTGTTTTTTTTCAGACCGTCTACCACGTACATTTGCCTAGAGAAAGTGACCATTTGCGATGCATGACAAACTCATTCAAAAACTCGAAATTCTTTCAGATGCCGCTAAGTATGACGCTTCTTGCGCAAGTGGCTCCGCCGGTAAACGAAAAGCAGGTAAAACTGACAAAACAGGAATAGGTTCGCTCACAGGAGGGTCAGGGATATGTCACAGCTTTACCCCTGATGGTCGATGCGTATCATTACTTAAGATCCTAATGACCAACTATTGCATATACGATTGCCATTACTGCATCAATAGGGTGTCTAGCAACGTTCAACGAGCGCGTTTTACCGTTAAAGAAACGGTTGATTTAACGCTTAATTTTTATAAGCGTAACTACATTGAGGGATTATTTTTAAGTTCCGGTATTGTCGGCTCTCCTGACCTGACTATGGAGAGCATGGTACGCATCGCGAAGTCTCTTCGCATTGATCACGGATTTAAAGGATACATTCATCTTAAGACCATTCCGAATGCATCTCCTGAACTACAGGCTGAAGCTGGCTTATATGCCGACAGGCTAAGTATAAACATCGAAATGCCGACACAAAATTCGTTGAACAAATACGCCCCGGAAAAAGACCTTGGTGAAATTCACGGTTCAATGAATACATTGAAAGACAAAATAAATGAACACAAAGTAGATAAAACCTACTCGGGCAAACGCCCACCTCGCTTTGCTCCTGGCGGACAGTCCACTCAGATGATCATAGGAGCCGATGACTCAAATGATAAAGTTATCCTTGGCACGAGTGTCAAACTGTATGGTCAACAAAAATTGCGGCGCGTTTACTATTCTGCATTTTCGCCCATCCCAGATGCGTCTGAAGTCTTGCCTCTTAAACCGGCGCCACTTATCCGTGAACACCGACTTTATCAGGCCGATTGGCTCCTGCGCTTTTATGGATTTGGTTTAGATGAAATCGTACACAACGACATGCTAGATATGGAGCACGACCCCAAGCTTGCGTGGGCGCTACGCAATCGCCACATATTTCCCATCGATTTAAATAAAGCTGACAAGCTACTTTTATTGCGAGTTCCTGGACTGGGAGCACGCACAGTACAAAAAATTTTGGCTATTCGACGTTACACAAAGCTTAGCTGGTTCGATCTCACAAAAATGCGTTTACCCTTACAAAAATTAAAACCGTTCATTACTGTTAGTGATTATTCCCCCGCTATCCATTTGCTCGATAGCAGTAACTTTGAACAGCAATTTAAACAACCAAAACAGTTTGAATTGTTCAGCGCTTAATCTAATTGGTACCACAATGAAAAAAGTAACAATTTCATCAGTGCCCGGATACGACGAATGGCGAAAAGCATCGAGAGAATGTCTAGCCCAACACATACCTCCCGAGAACGTTACATGGCAAATTTCGCAATCTAACCAAGACGACTTGTTTGCCGTGACCGATTCGGCCAACGCTATTGGTGAAAGCCAAACGAATTACAGAATTCCCCGATCAGTTTCAACGCTGTTGAAGTATGCGTTATGCCACCAAGCCCCCGATCGTTTCGCTTTATGTTACCGCGTTTTATGGCGAGTAATTTTCGAAAACAGAAATCTTATTCACTTAAAAACTGACGAAGATGTGTTGCGTCTCAACATGCTGGCTAAAGCAGTAAAACGCGATGCATATAAGATAAGTGCTTTTTTGAGATTTCGAGAAGTCGTACTTGACGGACAAGAGCATTTTATTGCGTGGTATGAACCAGAACACTTCAGCTTGGAAATGAAGCTCGATTTTTTTCAGACGCGTTTTAAAAATATGCGTTGGTCAATACTTACCCCTTATCGAGCTGCGCATTGGAATACTAAAACACTTGTTTTGGAAGATAATCCTGACCCTAGAATTATTCCAAATGATGACAGAATCGAAAAATACTGGCTCACGTATTATGCAAATATATTTAATCCTGCCCGCGTAAAAACAAAGGCAATGTTAAGTTCAATGCCCAAAAAATACTGGAAGAATATGCCTGAGACGTCGCTTATTAACGATATGATACGCCACTCGGATGCTAGAGCACGTAAGATGATACTAAATGGGAAAAAAGTGGAGAATGGTGAATGAGTTCTCCTGACAAATATTAGCAGCTGTGCTTCCCTTGTTTTTTGCGATTTGGAAAGCTCTGTAAAACGTGATAAGAAAAAAGGGGCCGAGGCCCCTTTATTTGTATAAAGCAACAATGATATTAATTCGCCGCAGTTTCAGTAACTACGCGAAGGTTGCTTTCAACATCTTTTACGTCAGACGCATTCTTAGCAATTTCCACAGCTAGATCACGCTCAGCATCAGAATCAACGTCGCCAGTCAGTGTTACTACACCGTTTTCTACGTCAACATCGATGTCGAAACCTGAAATATCGGTATCCATAAGAAGACGGGTTTTAATTACTGTGGCGATTTTGGCGTCAGTTAATTCGCTTGTGCCTTCGTCTACAGTATCTTCCATGTCATCTGACATGTCGCCTTCCATATCTTTGTCAGAGACAATCGTTAGCTTGTTGTCTACAGACGTTACACCGTCAATATTTGCTACTAGCTCTTCCGCTAGCTTTTTATCGACAGAGTTCTCAACCTTACCAGTAAGAACGACATTACCGTTTTTAACGTCAGTGTTAATGTCGAATGAATCAAGGTTACCATTGAACAACAGCGTTGCTTCTGCTTTGCCATCAATCCATGCGTCTTTGGCACCTTTCTCCCATTTATTACTTGTGCTGTCTGTGTCCATGTCACCTGCATATGCAGCTGTAGTCAAAGTTGTAGCAACAATCATAGAAATAAGTGAACGTTTCATAACATTTCTCCTTTGTCGAAACTCGTAGGTAGTCATGCCAATTCCTTGCCAACAAAATAAGACATTGTTTTATATGATAAATATTAAGAACCTGGGCTAGTTAAGTAAGTTTTGTTTTGCAAACTTTGCCTTTGTTTGAGAACTTTTTACTTAATTTTGTTAATGCCCAAAACTCGTCAACTTCACTTAAGAAAAGCACCTATCAATTGTACTAGGGGATAACTTTTTGTCGTTGACCGCCGCTAAGTTGCAGTGATACTTAGGTTAAACTTATTTCACAAAGCTGCCGTAGTTATAACGATTTGTATCGCTTCACTGGGGCCTGTTGACCTTTGTTGTACACCAAAGGTCAACAGGCCCTAGCTATAGTCACCAATTTAGTTTTGCAGACAGAAGCAACAGGTGGAGTGTTTTTCGTTAATTAAACTCAAGGACCAATTAGACATGGATACTGCACTTACTGCTGTTTCAGTCTTAATTATAGCCGTAAGCTGGGCCCCTTTGCTTCCTTCTTCTCATTGGTTAGTAAGAGTGTGGGAATTTCCGCGACTACAAATAGCAGCTATCATTTCTTTGTTAATTGCTGGGCATATTTTTGAATCAACCTATTACGCACAGATAGATAGCCTAGCAGTAATTATTGTCGCTGGATTAACAGTTAGCCTTATTTATCAGGTTATCTGGATCATTCCTTATACCCCTCTGTATAAAAGAGAAGTTAGGCACGTCGAGGTTGAGAGTGCGAGCCAAAAGCTAAGTGTTTTATCAAGCAATGTGTATATGCCTAATGACGATTTTCGCAAGCTCATTGAACATGTACGTAATAAGCAACCTGATTTTCTCGTAACGTTGGAATCTAATGAGAAGTGGCAGAAAGGCATCAGTGAAATTGAATCTGAATACCCGTATCGTAAATTTTGCCCACTCGAAAACCTCTACGGTATGCATCTTTATAGTAAGCTTCCCTTTGAAGAGGTCTCATTGCGATTTCTAATAGAAGAAGATGTGCCGTCTATGAAAGTTAAAATCAATCACCACGGACAAGATGTCACGCTATATTTTCTTCATCCAAAACCACCAAGCCCAACAGAAAACACGTATGCAAAGCCCAGAGACGTAGAACTTACTGTTGTGGGGGAAGAAATAGCTGAAACAGAGGGCCCTATTGTCGTCGCTGGCGATCTTAACGATGTAGCTTGGTCACCTACTACCAGAAAGTTCAAGAAAATAAGCGGACTTTTAGACCCACGAGAGGGGCGCGGTTTTTTCAATACATTTCACGCGAAATATCCTTTAGTGAAATGGCCGTTAGACCACGTATTTCACTCGGAGCATTTTGCATTGGTCAATATAGAGAAGCTTGAAAGCATAGGCTCCGACCACTACCCGCTTTATACCGAACTAGCGCTAATCACGGACAAGGAGTAATACTCAAGACTGTAAATCTAATGAGAGCTACGGTGTTTGACACACCACATGAGGCTATCACACGCCTCTTCACGCTTTTTAAAATGGGCTAGCCCTATTAGCTTGTTATCCCGAGGCCAAACCGCTTGGTTTAGCACCTCTTGATCTTCTGCCGATAGTTGTTCGCTATCTAACACAATCTCAACAGCTTTTTTGTTGGGTTTTATTAATGTGGGGTTAGCTTCTTTGACCAGAGCAGAGTTCACACAAATATACTCTCTCTTAACAGGGTCTCTCACCACGCCGATGTAGTTGTTGTCACAAATTATAGCTGGCCAGCCTTCCGTTATTCTGCTCTGTCCAAACATAACGAGTGTAAAAGCAACAAGAACGAAAAGTGTTAAACCGATAAATTGAGCGCTCAAATCTGGTGCTACGCTTACAATAACGCCGACAACAGCTGCGAAAAATATCCAGCCGCCAAATACTCTGCGCATGGCATTTGGTGAGATACCAGATATAACATCAACCACCTTTAATGATTGTTTGTCATAGTGTCGAATAAATACAGACGATTGTGATTCCACAGCCTTTGTCCACCAGAAAAAATACGAAATTCAGAAATTAATACGTTACAAGTAAGGCTGAAGATTTACCTACACTCTGAGTGAGTAAAAACCAATAATATGAGATTAGTTCTACTCGAAAGAAAACGTGTTAAGCAATATTTGTAGGAATATTTAAACTATTGAATTGTAATGTTTAACCTACTAACCAAGCATATCAAAATATGTGGGAACGGCAAAGCAATTACGCGCTAGATGCACAGTAAAACAAGACTTATGAAAAGAAGTGTCATGTTAATCTGCAAATTAGAACAGACCACCAAAAATTAACATAAAAAACTGCTATTGGCCTCCATACATTCGTTTGTAAATTTTTCTCTCCCTTTGCACCTCTTGCTTGCCTTGGCGCTCAACCATTGCTGAAAATACTCAAAAACAGAACTTGAAATTACACTTTTTATCAAAAAATCAATAATTTACAAAACAGGAACACTCTTTGCTTCTACGAAAGTATAACGTTCAACGTTTCATGTCGTCGTTATTACAGGTTCAACAAATTAGAAAGGGAGGAAGAGTATGCGTTCACCAATAAGTGCAGTAACTATTGTTAAGAGCAGAACTGAGAAGCTGACCAATTTGATTACTCAGTTAGAGCAATGCTCTCCAACGCCAGATGAGCTAGTCATTGTTTGGATGGCACCTCCTTCTGATTTGTCACTCGTACGCAGTGACAAATTCGACATTGTTCACAAGTTTGTGACTCAAGATGCTCTTCCGATAGCGAAAGCGCGCAACAAGGGTATGTCAGCGGCCAAGCACGCGAATTTAGTTTACCTAAACGTAGACGCAGTTATTGCCCCATCGCTTTTTAGAGATGGCTTGCTTGCGCTTCGTGACAACACCGTAGTGTTTACATCAGTGGTGTTTTTACCCAATGAGCGCTGTTGTAAGCCCTACCGACAAATTTCAAAAGATGAAAAAGAAATCGGTTATTTAGCAAGCAATGACGACACGTTACCCGAAGACGACAATAACGAAATACCTTCAAGAGATCAGGAAATTAATCATGGAAAGTTTAGTGACGATAGTATTTGTTCTACAGTGTTTTTTATTCGTAAGGCAGACTTTCAGAAAACCGGCGGCTTCGATGAAGGCTACGCGGGTTTCGGACTAAACGACGAAGATTTCTTCACTAACTGTAGAGCATTAGGGTTTTCGTTAGAGCAATTGCCCACGCGAACATTTGCACCACACCGCCCTAATTATCAATGCCCGATTAATCACCTTTTAGACTTTGTTCATAATGCGCAGCGTTTTCACTCGAAATGGGGATTTTACCCATGTGTCAATGTATTGAACGCGTATGCAGACCAAGGTTTTATTAATGCTGACTTCAAGCAAAACGGCATTAAGATCAAGCACCTCCCCCAGCAGGTAGAGGAAGACAAGGCGGACGCGCCGGTTGAGCAATTAACGGTAACCAACGCCCAAAACAATGTTGAATTTACGTCTTTTCATTCGCCGGAGAAAGGCTCTGACCTTTTAAGCACGACCGCATAAAACGCTTTCAGGGAGATATGGAATGTCTTTATTGAAACCGAATCTAACCGAGCGCTTTTTGTCGTTTGTAGGGGAAGCCGATTTCCCCTGCGTCGGAGCCAAAACAGCCCTCAATAAAAGCCAAATTCATGTGAATCAATACGACGATATTCGCTGTCCTCTCAACGAGACAGATATGTTGGCGTCAATTCACCAATTTGTAGAGTCGTTTGATCTTGAACGGGACATGTACTCCTCTTTGGCCGCAACTTTTGAGCTTCCAGATACGATAAGCGAAACTGAATTTGATCGGGTTTTATGGGAAAAATTGCAGCGTTTACACGAGATTGACGCCTGTTTAAAACCTTGGGATAGTAAAGTATCAAGTGACCCTCATAACGCTCAGTTTAGCTTGAGTTTAGGCGGAAAGGGTTTCTTTGTAGTTGGACTGCATCCAAATGCATCAAGAAAAAGCCGTCGATTTCCCTACCCTGCCATCGTGTTTAATTTACACGAGCAATTTGACATGTTGAGAAAGCAGAAGCGTTTTGAAGCATTCAAAGACCACATTCGTAAACGAGATACCGCGTACTGCGGAAGTAAAAATGAGCTACTCGCAAACCATGGTGATAGCTCAGAGGTATATCAATATAGTGGTGTAAAACATTCCGAAAACTGGGAATGCCCGTTCAAGCGGATTAAGCACTAAACCTAAATAAAAGGGACAAGTCACATAATGTTACAAACTATACAGCCAAGAAGCGGCACTGCATTTACTATGAAAAAAGGGGAAAGACTTAAAGTTATTGATCCAGAAGGTGAACAAGTGGCCGACCTCTATGCGTTCAATGAACACGATAAAAATGAGTTTATCTCTTCAGGACGAAGTTTAGATTACAATGAAAGCATCCAATTCAAAAAAGGCAGCTTGCTATACTCTAATCAAAGTAACGTGATGCTCGAAATTATTGAAGACACTGTAGAAGACCATGACTTTCTTTTGACTCCTTGCAGTGTTGACACGTTTAAGCATTTTTATCCCAATGAAGAGCCTGTACCTGGGTGCCACGGCAATTTAGTCGCGGCTTTTTCAGAGTTTGACATCCCAGAGCATCACGTTTGTACCACATTCAATACCTTTATGAATGTGGAGGTAGACGCCAAGGGTAAAATATCTGTTCTTCCTCCTAAGTCTAATGCCGGTGATTACACAATATTTGAAGCAAAGATGGATCTAATCGTAGGGTTAACCGCGTGTTCAGCGGGCGAGTCAAATAACTTCCGTTACAAACCGATTCAGTTTGAAATTTTACCCGCGGCTAACATCTAGCCGCGAGCGTTATCTTCTAAATAAACAAGCGCTACCGAGCTTCTGCAATGGCGCTTGGCTTTTCTTGTTGCCAGTTAAGTCGCATATCCCACTTGAAACGATGTTCAGGCTTAAGCGGTGGCTGTTCGGCATCAATAGTGCTTAACACGTTAGTCGCCTTAGTCAGCGTTGCGTCGCGACCGAACAAATAGCTTTGCTCTTTCACTATGGTCAAATACGCTTTGTTCAACGCATACGCGCGCTCTGGTGAAGGAGTAATGATGTCGTACACTGACTTGGCACGTTGCACTTCTTCCACCTTGACCATGCCTTTTTCATCAAACCATTTGGCCAGCATTTCTCCGTTTTGACGGAACTCATCGCCACCGCCCACGCGCTCCATATAAGTAAGGAACTCGCCTTTTTCCTCGTTAATATTTGGCACATCTTCAATTTCACGCAGGTCTATATAGCCCCAACCTGCTTGTCCGGGAACTTTCCGTGCAAATGAAAATGTTTGGTCGAAGGTTGACCCTACTGTTTTGTGACAGCCGTTACAAAACGCAAGCTCTTGATCGTGCTGTGCACGAAGTTCGCCCTGCTCATTTTCAATGAAGCCATTAATTGTCCAGCCAAAGCCGTTGTCTATTCCTTTTTCACCTAAGTAGCGGGTTTGAGGCAGCTTTTCAAAATGCTTATCTTTTGCTTCCGCATAATAGGCAGATGCTAAGCTTTCTCTGCTTCTGAACATATGCTTTTTCATGTAGCGCACTTCCTTCATACGCGGCGCGTTATAAATATTCCCGTTTTCATCCACGCCAATGTAGCGCACGGTATGTAAAAATTCTGTACCTTCGGGGTAAAGCATGTGCGCTAGCGGAACATCGCTTGCGTCGCCAACATAATGCGACAAACGAGCGATTTCAGTCACTGAATTGGTAAGTTTTCCGTCTTGGTTTACGTCAAGGTTCAACGCTAATTCGTTGACCGGCGCCACAGTTAACGTATCCAGCTCTTTAAGTGCCATTTCAACCAAGCTTAAGTTCAATGTATAGATAGCCTTATTATACTTGCTATTTAGCCTTTGAAAGCTTTCAGGAAGTCTGATCATAGCATCGCCGGTTGACCCGTTAGTCGGCCAAAAAGTACTTGGGAAAGGCTTGTAATTATACGACACCCATCCACTGCCATCTTTAGCAAAACCGTCGCCATCAAATGCCTTGTCAGCGGCGCTCAAATTTTCAATACGCATGTAGTCTGGCATGGCGTCATTGTTAAGCGAAGCGGTATAGTTGTCTTGCGCTATATATTTTTTAATCGTGGCATCATCAATGCCCGCAATTAGTGATGTACGGTCAATAAACAGGTTTTTCCAGCTGTTTGTTAACCCTACGTCAGAAAATTCGTAGTTGCCCTGTAACGTACCATCGCCCATTTGATTAGGACGCTTTTCCATTGAATCGTAACTTTGGTGGCATGCATAACATGGGTTGTTAACACCTTCTGTTTTGGTGTAACACTGGGGAGGAATAACCGATTCAGGGTTATACACTTCATCGTGTTCAATATATGCCAGAGCGGGAATAGCATCGCCTTCTTGATAAGGATAAGCGTGGGTGCTGTCGGTCTTTTCGTGAGTAGAAGGAGGCAGTTGCGTGTCAACTGTAAAGCTTGTTGAGTTTGGCTCATAGTTTGACTGATTGTTCACGTCAGTATCCGTGTTATCAGTGCATCCTGCACTGATAAGTAGTGAAAGCAGAATGCCTACACCTGAAGTTATTTTTAACATTTTCATAATCGTCACAACGGAAAAATCCGGGCACATAAGTGCCCGGAGTATTTTTGAATTAAAAAGAAAACTTACTTATCTGCTGGCTCATACATCCACAGCGTATTGTTTTCTTGGAAACCGTCTTCACCGATAAGAATACGGCCGTCGTTCATTACCACTACGTTATCTGGTTGAGAAAGCTGTTCAACGTCACAACGCTCGGCGCCAGTTAGGCTTGAACGGTACGTACCGCCCATCACCACAGGTTCAATACGAGAGATGTTATAGCCTTCTTCAAGCTTGGCACGATAAACGCCACCACAGTCTTTAACGCGGGCAGAAAGCTGCATATCGCCTTCACCGTCAATCATTGTGTTGTCGATATCAGCGATGCCGATGTAAAGGTATGCATTCTGTACCACTTCACCTTCGATAGTATCTACACCTTCAACCGCTTCCTTTGCGCGTTTCTGGTTGATTGAGATACCTTCCAGTTTTCTCCACTCTGCGGTAGCCCCTTTAAGACGGGCCGCTGCACGACTCTCTAAGAACGCTACGCGGTTATCCATTGGCTGTCCTGCTGTTACGCTAGAGCCACCTTCCTCTACCGTTGGATAGGTCGCATCGCCATCAGCCCATGCTTGAACGTCGGCCATAGTAATGTAAGAGCTTTGTCCATCCACGTAATCGTCGGTACCAATACCATTGTATTCATCAATCCACGCGCGAATAGTCAGGTTATCACCGCTAGCTAATTCCACCCATTCAACCGCAAAACCAGTTGTCGCAGGATCATTCTGACCTGCATCCTGAGTGAGCTTAGCGCCGAAAAGTGTACCTGCCGATAAGTCTTCAGCTGTGTCTGCGACAAACTTAAACAGTACGCCACCCGTATCATCTTGAGAAAGGTAAACCGTTTTGCCGTCAGGCATGACCGTTGAGTTCTCATGCTCGTAACGGCCCATGGCGAAATGCTTAACAATAACCGGCTCATCAGCCAATGGCTCTGTTACTTCCGCAATGTAGCCATAGTTGTACGGGTTTGGCGCATCTGGCGCCGTCATTTGCCACATACGACCTAAGCGCGCATCTGTAGAAACGGCCTCTGGGTTATTCCAGCTTGGTGATGTTGTCGTATCCACCGCCGAATCAACCACCCACTCTTCTGAAGTAAGCGGTGTACCCCAAGGTGACATTGAACCAAAGCAGTTTGCCGCCGTTCCCCACACTGGCGAGAAATCCAGCATCATGGCTTCAGTTACTTCCCACATACCAAACTCGTCTTTTTCAACTTTCATGCGGCTCATACCGCCAGGAAGCTCTTCCCAGTTCGAGAAAAGGTAACCTTCGCCTTCGGCGGTTGAGATGAAGCCGTTAAAATCAGGCATGTCATTTTCAAGAACCAACTCTTCGCCATCCAACGTGTAGATGTGACCTAAGCCTTCTGGTAGGTCAGTACCGAAAGTGTCGCCCGTTTGTCCAAGTACTTGATATTGACCAATGGCAGAAACCACCAGCTCTTTTTCTTCATCTGAGCTTGGTACAGGTGAATTTGGTAATGTTACTGGCAGATTGTTGAAGTTAGCACCTGCAAGCACGCCCACTGTACCGGTGTTGATAGGCATTGCGTTTACACTGGTTGTCGCCGCATTAGTGCCAGACGGGTGCTGAACGTTAAAAAATAAATCGCCTTCGTCTGTTAAGAATATACCGGTCACTTCTGCACCAAGTGGAACCGTAGCAATACGTGTTAGCGTACCTGCACTATCACCTTGAGGACCTTGATCGCCCACCGGGCCCTGATCTCCTACTGGGCCTTGCTCACCTACAGGGCCTTGTACACCGTCTTCGCCATCGTCACCTTCCAGTGAACAGGCAGTCATCCCTAGTGTTACAGCCAGTGCTATCGCTGAATACTTAATTCCACGAAGAGTTTCGCTTTTCATTATAGTTCCTTGCTTATACTTGTTTTCGATGTTGAGTGGAGGTAAGCAGAAGACTCACCTCAGTAAACGGTCTTAGCGGGCGAAAGTCTGGAGGACATTTGTGACATTCCGGTGACAGTGAATTGACACCAAAATGAAGCTTTATTGACACAAGGGTCTGAAAAAACGAATAAAACAAATGCGAAAATTTACGAAGGCGCTGTAAACATTGGGATTATTGAATGCTCAATCAAGAAAACCTGAACCACTCAGTCAGTTTATGAATTATTTGTTTCACAATACTGGTCAGAGCTTTGTGCCCGTGAACACAACAGGACATAACTGCTTGAAAGTTGGATGGGCTAAAAATGGAAAAAGAGGGTAGTTGGAGAAGGCAATTAGAGAAAGACATAATATAAGCTAACGGGCTACGCATTTCGCTACGGCCCGCTAGCCCGGTCGCTAAGTAATACTTAGTTTAAGACGGTAAGAGGATGATTATACATCTTTAATTTATTAACCAGATAATCTTCAAACTGCTTTGCAGTTTGTACATCACTGCTGCGCTTAGGCCAAACCGCGAGAATTTTATAGTCTAAAGTGGTTAAAGGTTTGAACAATACAAGGTGGTCATGTTCACCCTCGAATACCTTTTCGACCTGATCTATTCGATAAACAACGGCCAATCCTAAGTTGTCATTATCTGCCAAGATACTTTGCGTTCCCCAAGTCGCTACAACGCCCCACTCACCACGCTCGGCTTTAATCACCTGCATTCCATCATGCGCCACTAGACCTGCGACAATATTATCCGATGGCTCTGATACAGAAACGCTGATGTGGGTGGTGGGGTCAAACGCATCAATTCGATAGTGCGTGGTAACGTCGATGCTGTCCGCTTTCGCATCAGACGATGACCACCCTTCGTAGCCAACCTCGAACTCAGCACGCAACTGAGAATTCGAGACTAATTGGTATTGCGTAGTCTCTACATGCTGAAAATGCATAACTGTCTGCGTTGAGGAGTCTTGGGTTTCTTGTTCTGTTAATCGACCAAGCGCACCCACGCCCAACGATTTACCAACTTTAAGCGCGTCTCCACCCCACGAAGATAAATTATGATAGCTATCGTAGCCGTCTTGCCCCACCTCAGGTAATACTACACTGTCGTTCGCTTTAACAAAGACATCAATAGCGTTACGCCAATCAAGATAAAGGCGATAGCCCATTTGATCAGACTCCCAGCCTGGTCCTTCGTAACGCAAAAAGTAAGAATGATCGGTCAATTGCGGAGGCGATGTGAATGAGGTAACTTCTTCAAAAGAAAAAACCTCAGCGCTATATACTGCGTCTTGCCACTCTCCTCCTGTTCTTACGGAAAGTTCAGCGTGCGCCCGGTCTTGGAGGTTAACATTCGTAGCTTGCTCAGGTGGCATAAGTTCCAATGACGCACTACTTCCTGGCGCAATGGATGCAGCACCTAGTAACACCGCTTGCCCTTCGCTATTCTCAATCCATTCTGACGGATATTGCTTTAACTTCCACCCCGAATATTGCGGGGGCAGAGATACTTCAAAAATTTGATCGCCGCTACCACCGTCTGCCGAATTTTTCACCTTAACAGACAAAGCCGAATTTATATCCCCTTGTGAGCAACTTGCCAATAATGGCACCAAAATTAGACCTATCTTACTAAATTTCATCACTTTTATGCTCTCCATCGGTTGTTAACGCATTTAACTAATTAACGATATTTATAAACAATATATTGACAAATGCCACCGGTGGCAATTATTTTAAATTTTGTTAACGAGATTTTTCAATTTAGTATGTCGATAAAATTCGTCATACCCATGAACCATTTAGTGAAAGGTAAATTACATGGTCAACTTTAGCCTAGAAGGTAAAACCGCATTAGTGACCGGAGCAAGTCGAGGTATAGGCCAAGCGCTTGCTTTAGCACTCGCCACTTCTGGCGCCTTCGTCATCTGCGCCAGTTCTCGACCAGGTGGATGTGACGAGACACTACGTAAAATTCAAAGTGAAGGTGGTCAAGCCATGGCATTAGATGCCGACCTCGCTGATGCCGACGCGGTAGTTAAACTTGCTGAAGATGCGTTAAGCATTAAAGGACACATCGACATCCTGCTGAATAACGGCGGCACTATTTTCAGAGCACCAGCAACCGACTTTCCTTTTGACGAGTGGAAAAACGTGCTTGCTGTCAACATCGATTCAGCTTTCCTACTTAGCCAAACTATTGGCAAGACGATGGTAGAACGGGGACAAGGCAAAATCATCAATATTGCATCAATGTTAAGTTATACAGGTGGCATCACCGTTCCTGCCTACACAGCGAGTAAACACGCCATCGCGGGTCTTACGAAAGCGCTAGCAAACGAATGGGGCCAATATAATGTGCAGGTGAACGCAATTGCGCCAGGTTACATCAAAACCGATAACACCCAAGCACTGCAAGATGATGAAACGCGCAGTGCTGAAATTTGTGCCCGCATTCCAGCTAATCGCTGGGGGGAAAGTGATGATTTAGCAGGTGCGGCGGTATTTCTTGCGAGCGCAGCAAGCAATTACGTAAACGGCCATATCCTTGCTGTCGACGGCGGCTTTCTAGCACGTTAATTAACGAATGGGGGATACAGCCATGAGCGATAGAAAAGACATGAGCAAGAAAATAGACACCCGATATGCTATCGGTCGTAAAGAGGCCAATGCTTACAACACGCAAGAATTGCGTGACGCGTTTTTAGTCGACACCCTAATGACACAAGGTGAAGTCGTATGGATATACACCCACTACGAACGCTTTATGCTTGGAAGTGCCGTACCGACAACGTCAGCGCTAACGCTAGAAACCATTGAAGATCAGTTAAAGATGCCGTTCTTTACCGCCCGTCGCGAAGTCGGTGTAATTAATATCGGCGGGCCTGGAACCATTACTGTTTCAGGCACCACTTATCACCTAGATAATGAAGAGGCCTTGTACATCGGACAAGGCAATGAAGAAGTCATTTTTGAGTCGGACAATGCGTCCAATCCTGCCAAATATTACTTAAACTCGGCGCCGGCTCACCACGCCTATCCCTGCAAGAAGATAGGCAGCACAGATGCAAACATCCTTCACTTAGGCAGCCAGGAAACCTCCAACAAGCGTGATATCAAACAGTTACTTATCAATACTGTTGTCGATACTTGTCAGCTTCAAATGGGACTAACGCGTCTGCACACAGGCTCCGTCTGGAACACCATGCCAGCTCATCAACATGACCGACGCAATGAAGTGTACTTTTACTTTGATATGGATAGCGAAAGCCGCGTATGTCACTTCATGGGCGAACCTCACGAAACTCGCCATATTTTTGTAGCGAATGAAGAAGCCGTGGTATCGCCACCTTGGTCCATTCATTGTGGTGTAGGTACTGGAAGCTATGCATTTATCTGGGGAATGGCAGGTGAAAACCTGGATTACGATGATATGGATAAGTTTCCGCCTTCACAGTTGCGTTAAGCAGCCCTGCTCTAATTAGGTGTAATGATTATGTTGCGGTATATAAAACTCACACTGTCAGCCACGGCCCTGTTGCTAACCTCGGCGTGTTCGCAAAATGAACTGCAAGGCGAAGTCACCGTATTGCGTTTGGGGCATACGTTGGACACTCAACACTCAGTACATAAAGCAATGGAATATCTTGGAGAGCGCCTAGATTACTATTCTGACGGTACAATGAGTGTGGTTATTTACCCGAGCAGCCAGCTGGGAACCGAGAGGGAGATGGTAGAACTGCTGCAGATTGGCTCACTCGCCATGACTAAGGTGTCGGCAAGTCCTTTGGAAGGGTTTGCTCCCGAAATGAAGATTTTTAGCATTCCTTACATTTTCCGCGATAACGAACACTTCTGGCGTGTATTAAACAGCGATTTAGGCGATGAGTTGTTATCTGGTGTTGAAGACTTCCGACTTAAAGGTCTCGGCTATTACGATGCGGGAAGCCGCAGTTTTTACACCAACGATAAACCAATAGAAACACCAAGCGATCTGAACGGGCTCAAAATTCGCGTATTGAACAGCCCTACTGCAGTAGCAACAGTTCGCGCACTTGGAGGAGCTGCAACCCCCGTTGCCTGGGGAGAACTGTACACTGCGCTTCAGCAAGGCGTTGTAGACGGCGCAGAGAATAACCCGCCCAGCTACTACCTTTCACGTCATTATGAAATTGCCCGTTACTACAGCCTTGACGAGCATACCAGTGTTCCAGACGTCATGCTGGCATCGCTGCCGGTATGGGAAAGTTTGAATGAACAGCAGCGAACGTGGCTAACCAAAGCAATGGAAGACTCTGTTGAATACCAACGCGAACTTTGGAAAACATCTACGCAAGCCTCTTTAGAAAAGGTAAAAGCCGAAGGCGTCACAGTTATTACGCCTGATAAAGCGCCTTTCGTTGAAGCGGTAAAGCCTTTTCATAAGAGCTTTGAAAACACGCCAATTGGCGACTTAATTACGCAAATAAAAGCGATGTAACAATGACAATAATACGCCTCATCGATAAAGCCTTAGCCGGCACCCTTATTATTGCCATGGTAAGTATTTTACTTACCGTAATTTGGCAAGTGGTCTCACGTTACGTACTTAAAGACCCTGCTTCGGTCACCGAAGAGTTGTCTAGGTTCATACTTATTTGGATTGGCATCTTAGGTGCGGCCTACGCCTATCGCCAAAACGCGCATTTGGGGTTCAACTTAATTGTTGAGCGTCAGTCTCGTAAAGTGAAACGCCTTCTACTTACCTCCGTTGAAGTCATTGTCATTATCTTCTGTGTTTTGGTGATGGTTTACGGCGGCGCTGAACTAGTGTCTCTTACATTAGAGCTAGAGCAAATCTCAGCAGCGCTAGGTGTGAAAATGGGCTTTATCTATAGCGTGCTTCCCTTATCTGGAGGCCTTATCATTGCCTATGCACTGGTTAACATTACTGCACTTTGGCGAAACAACAATAAGGAGTCAGCGTAATGGAACTGACCGGTATTATCTTAGTCGTCGCCTTTTTTGTACTCCTTCTTTTAAATGTTCCCATTTCAATCAGCATTGGTGTAGCCACGCTGCTTGCTATGATAATGAGCATGGACATTGCTCCGGCTACCATTACTATTGCCCAGCGTATGGCAGGTGGTCTTAATAGCTTTGCGCTCTTGGCAATCCCATTTTTTGTTTTATCTGGCCTTATCATGGGACGCGGCGGGATAGCCAAGCGATTAATTGAATGTGCAATGGCGCTTATTGGTGCGCTTCCCGGTGGTTTAGCCTTGGTGAACGTCGTTTCCTGCATGCTTTTTGGTGCAATTTCAGGGTCTGCGGTAGCGACTACATCTGCAATTGGCAGCTTCATGTTGCCCGAAATGAAAAAAGCGGGCTACGAGCCGAATTTTAGCGCAGCGGTCACTGCCGCAGCATCAACTACGGGAATGTTAATTCCACCAAGTAATATCCTAATTGTATACGCAATCGCTAGCGGTGGCGTATCCATCGCTGCCCTCTTTATGGCTGGCTATATTCCAGGCATTATGGTGGGTCTAGCGCTCATGCTGGTGTGCTTTATCTACGCAAAAATGAAGGGATACCCCCTATCGCCGCGGCTTCCTATTAAAGTAGTTGTCGAAAAAACTATCGCAGCACTCCCTTCCCTATTCCTCATATTCTTAGTGATTGGCGGCATTGTGGGCGGCGTTTTTACCGCTACCGAAGCTGGTGCCATTGCGGTGGTTTACTCATTGCTGTTAGCTGTGGTGTTTTATAAAGAAGTGGATGCGAAAGCCCTACCTGATATTTTCTTGAAGGCGGCAGAAACGACGGCAATTGTAATGCTGCTTATCGCGGCCTCAACAGCGATGTCTTGGCTATTGTCGTTTGAGAACATTCCGCAAACCTTAAGTAACGCACTGTTGTCGATAAGCGATAACCCATTACTTATTCTTCTCTTAATCAACCTATTGCTTATCGTAGTTGGTGCATTCTTGGATATGACACCTGCCGTACTTATTTTTACGCCCATATTTTTGCCGGTGGCCTTAGAACTTGGAATGAGCGAACTGCAATTCGGCATCATGCTCGTACTCAACTTGTCTATTGGATTGTGCTCACCGCCCGTCGGCGCCGTACTTTTCATTACCTGTGCCATTGCCAAAACCAAACTTGAGAACATCATTCGACCGCTAATACCTTTATATGTGGCTATGTTTGTCGTTCTTATGCTAGTTACGTATGTCGCATGGTTCAGCGAAGCGCTGCCACGTGCACTAGGATTTTAGTAAGGTAGAATCATCAAAACTGAAAGGTGTGGTCAGGCGGAGTTTGATCACACGAACTTTCACTTTTGAGTAACAAAAACATATTGCCCGTATTTGTGTGGTAATATCGGAAGTAACGACATAATAGCGCGGAAAAACAGAGAATTATGAACAAGCGCCCGACTATCAATGATGTTGCAGCCCTAGCAGGTGTTTCAAAGCGTACCGTGTCACGCGTCATTAACGGTGCGACCAATGTGGGAAAAGCAACACGTGAGCGCATTGAAGCGGTCATTCAAGAAACGGGGTTTGCCCCTGACAAGCAAGCGCGTGGCTTAAGTACTAGCCGCTCATACTTGATAGGCCTAATTTACGACAACCCCGATGCCTTGTATATCGACCAAGTGCAAAGAGGCGTGTTAAGCATATGTTCTCAAAAGGGTTATGAGTTAGTTGTACACCCTTGTAGTTATAATGCCGAAGGTTTTGTAGAAGACTGTATTAACTTTGTGCGTCGTTCAAACATAGATGGTGTCATCATATTGCCACCGGTATCCGAATCGAAGTTATTAGCCGACGCGCTGCAACAAAAGAGCATTAACTATGTGCGAATGGCGTCAGTAGATTTAGATGACCATCAAAATATCGTAGTGAGTGACGACAGAGCTGCTTTAAGTGACTTAGCGCGCTATATGGTTTCACTAGGTCATAAAGACATTGGTATCATCAGCGGTCCGCAACAGTATTATTCCTCAAAAGAGCGTTTGGAAGGCTTTGTTGAAACGCTTAACGGCCTGGGTGTCGATGTACCTAAAAATAGGGTAATTGAGGGTAAAAACAGCTTCGAAAGCGGTATAGAATGCGCGCGTCAATTGCTTATTCAGTCACCACGAGTTAAAGCTATTTTTGCAAACAACGATGAAATGGCAGCAGGCGTATTGAAAGTGGCTCATGAAATGGGAATAACCGTACCTGACGAACTATCCGTCGCGGGGTTCGATGACAACCTACTTGCTGCCCGTGTAATCCCTGCCCTTACTACTGTTCAACGTCCCGTTGGCGATATGGCAGCCATTGCAGCGCGTAAAATCATCGCGCACATCGAAGGCAGTGAAGTTAGTGAAACCGAAACGTATCTGGTCAAACCTCACCTAATTATTCGCGATTCAATCAAAAAAGTGTGATTTTTTACAATGAAGTGTTGCTAACACTTCTTTTTCGACCTATTATGCCACCGGTGGCACGACAATAAAAAAGAATGTTAAAAATAAACAATTTGTAAACAGAGTGTAAAAAGCAACGTTTTCTAATCTATCGCTCTTTTTAAATACACAGTGCTTATTTAACAACGCTTAGCGGTTAAATAAGCCGTAAAGATATAGCAGGACTTGTAATGGACGTTAAAACACAACTAGTTAAAGTGCATAATAACGATAACGTTGCGGTTGCAACCTGCCCTATCGTGGCTGGCACTTACATCGCTGAATATGACATTACAGTTAGCCAAGACATTCCTGCTGGCCATAAAGTTGCCTTAGTTACCCTGTCAGACGGTGGCGACATCGTAAAATATGGTTTCAGCATTGGTGCTGCAACAAGCCAAATTAATGCTGGTGAACATGTTCACAGCCATAACGCAAAGACTAAGTTAAAAGGCACTGAACAATACGTTTACGCGCCGTCAAATACCGCTTCAAAACAAAACCATCTTACTTCTGGGTTACAGTTCATGGGCTACAGAAGAGAAAATGGAAAAGTGGGTATTCGCAATGAAGTATGGATCATCAATACCGTAGGCTGCGTAAATAGAACAGCAGACCGTATTGCTAACGAATGTAATCGCCGTTTCGCTAGCGAGTGCGACGGGTTCCGCGCATTTACCCAGCCTTTTGGCTGTTCTCAGCTGGGCGATGATTTAGATGACACGCGCACTATCTTAGCCTCTCTCGCATCTCACCCGAACGCTGGTGCGGTGTTAATTGTAGGCTTGGGTTGCGAAAACAATCAGCTTAAGAGTTTACTGCCTCACGTTGATAAACCGGCAAATCGGGTTCGCTTCTACAACGCACAAGAAGTGGTAGATGAGTTAGAAGAAGGCGTCAATGCGGTTTATGACTTGTTAAAAGTAATGGCTAATGACAAACGTGAGCCTATCGACGCTAGCGAATTAACCTTAGGCATGAAGTGTGGTGGTAGCGACGCTTTTAGCGGTATTACTGCCAACCCAACAGTAGGGCGTGTTACCGATTTAATGTGTAATCTAGGTGGCTCGGTCATTTTAACCGAAACGCCAGAAATGTTTGGCGCCGAACAGCTTTTAATGAATCGCGCTAAAAACAAAGACGTATTTGAGGCGTTTAACTCGCTGATTGATGAGTTTAAGAACTACTTTATCGCCCACAACCAACCTATTTACGAAAACCCGTCTCCAGGCAATAAAGCTGGCGGATTAACCACGCTAGAAGAAAAGTCACTCGGCGCGGTTCAAAAAGGTGGAACCTCTATTATTCAGTCTATCTTGCAGTATGGCGAGCCAAAGCAAGACAAAGGCTTAAGTTTATTACAAGCACCTGGTAACGATGCCGTTAGTTCAACGGCGTTGGCAGCATCGGGGGCACATATCGTTTTATTCACCACAGGCCGAGGCACGCCCCTTGGTTTTCCTGTACCCACAGTCAAGATATCGTCAAATTCAGATATCGCTAATAAGAAGCCACATTGGATAGATTTTAACGCTGGACAAGTTCTAGAAGGCGTCTCTATCGATAAGTGTGCCGAAGCGCTACTCCAACATTGTTTGGCAGTGGCATCTGGTCAACAAACCTGCAACGAGAAGAATGGCAGCCATGAGATTGCTATTTGGAAACGTGGCGTCACCCTCTAAAAGAGAGCGTTATGGAATCGATATTATTACATGAAGATAGACTTTTTCCTGCCGATGAAGCAACCCGAAGTGTTGCAAAGGCGCTGTATAAGGAAATTCGAGATCTCCCTATCATAAGTCCACATGGCCATACTGACCCACGTTGGTTTGCACAAAACAATAATTTCACCAATGCAACCGAGTTGTTTATCACCCCTGATCACTATGTGTTCAGAATGCTGTATAGCCAAGGTATTAAATTAACCGATATTGGTGTGCCACGTTGGGACGGCGGCGAAACGGAAAAGGATCCACGTAAAATCTGGAAACTTCTGGCTGATAACTATCATCTATTTGCTGCCACACCATCGCGTTTGTGGTTAGACACTGTATTTCACGATGTATTTGGTTTGCGAGAGATGTTGTGTAGCGACAACGCAACGCATTATTACGACCACATCACTGCGCAGCTTCAAGGGGATGACTTTAAACCCCGTGCACTGATGGACCGCTTTAATATTGAAGTGATTGCTACCACTGAAGGCGCGCTTGATTCCCTTCCCCATCACGCAGCGATTAAAGATACACCGTGGGCAAAGCGGGTTATCACCACCTTTAGACCAGATGATGTAGTCGATGCTTCACGCGAAGATATTGTTTCAAACATTGAGAAACTTGGTGAGCTCACCGGTGAAGACACTGCAACCTGGCAGGGCTACCTGAACGCAATTCGTGCACGACGTGCCGTCTTTAGAGAGCACGGTGCAACAGCAACGGATCACGGACACCCAACGGCGAACACAGCTGATTTAAGTGAAGCTGAGTGTATTGCTTTATTCGATAAAGTAAGAAGTGGAAACAGTAACGCTGAAGAGCAAGAGCTATTTAGAGCGCAAATGCTTACCGAATTAGCGGGAATGAGTGTAGAAGACGGCATGGTGATGCAAATTCACCCTGGTTCGTTTAGAAACCACAACAGTCAGCTCTTTACACAGTTTGGTCGCGATAAAGGCCACGACATTCCAATGCAAACAGATTTTGTTAAAGCGCTTCGCCCGTTACTCGGTAAATACGGTAACGAGCCTAACCTCGACATTATTCTATTTACATTAGATGAAACCACGTACAGCCGTGAATTAGCACCACTCGCAGGCCACTACCCTTGCCTGAAACTTGGTCCGTCTTGGTGGTTCCACGATAGCCCTGAAGGCATGTTGCGTTTTAGACATCAAGTGACAGAAACCGCAGGTTTCTTCAATACTGTTGGTTTTAATGACGATACGCGCGCGTTCTTGTCTATTCCTGCACGTCATGATGTTGCCAGACGCATTGATTGTCGCTTCCTTGCACAGCTAGTTGTGGAGCACCGCATCAGTGAAACAGAAGCGGCCAGCATTGCAAGAAAACTCACTTATGATTTTGCTAAACAAGCGTACAAACTGGGGTAATCATGACAAAGCCGTTATCAATTTCAACACTACCTCTTTTAAGTGACAGCGTAAGTAAACCAAATTACGATCTGGAAGCAACCGGTTGTGGCATTGTGCATATTGGTCCAGGCGCCTTTCACCGTGCGCACCAAGCGTATTATACCGAAAAGGCGCTGGCTTATGGCGGTGACTGGCGCATTCACGGTGTGTCAATGCGCAGCGCATCTCTTAAAGAAGCGTTGAGTACACAAGACAATCTCTATGCGTTGTGTATTGTTGATAACGAGCCTGAAACCCACATTATCGGCGCAATTAAAACCCTTTCTACATTAGCACATGATCGTGAAGACATTGTTGCTGCACTGGTAAACAAGCAAACTAAAATTGTGACGCTTACCGTGACAGAAAAGGGCTATTGCCTTAATGCGCAAGGTCATCTAGATACTGATCATCCGGATATTAAAGCTGATTTAGTCACGCCAGAAACACCGGTAAGTGCAGTTGGCCTAATTGTGCAAGCGCTAGCACAACGTAAGCAGGCAGGCTATGCAGATATTACCATTATCAGCTGTGACAACGTGTCAGACAACGGTAAAAAGCTGCAAAAAGCGGTGACCGAGTTCGCCAATAAAACGGACGAATCACTCGGCCAATGGATCAGCGAGAACATCGCCTTCCCCTGCACTATGGTTGACAGTATTACGCCAGCAACTGAAGACAGCTTTAAAGCCAACGTTGCCGCTGAGCTGGGTTTAACTGATAACTGGCCTATTCAGCGAGAGGCATTTACTCAATGGGTGGTTGAAGATAATTTTTCTGGCCCACGACCTGCTTGGGATAAAGTTGGCGTTACTTTTACTCATGATGTGAGCTTCTTTGAGAAAGCTAAGCTTCGCATTCTAAACGGCACACATTCAACACTGGCCTACATAGGGTTATTGCTTGGCAAGGAAACCGTATTCGACGCAATGCGTACCCCAGCCATAAAGCAACTGATTCAAACCATGTTGAAAGAAGAAATTGTTCCGTCTCTATCCAGTGATAACGAGAATGCCGATAGCGGAACACAAGACTTCGATCTGAACGCTTACGCACAAGACATTGTTAAGCGCTATGAGAATGAGCATATTCGCCACCTGTTGTCGCAAATTGCTTGGGATGGGTCACAGAAAATCCCATTTCGAATTCTCGACACAGTACGCGATAACCTAAAAGCAAAACGAAATATTGATTTGCTCTGCAGTGCCGTTGCGGCCTGGTGCCTATTTGTAAACAACAAGGCACGTTTAAACGAAACTATCACCGACCCGCTAGATAGTATGTTAAGGGCCACAGCAAAATCGGTAGACTTTCAGGCAATAGAACTTGCTAAAAAATTGCTATCTCTTGAAACCATGTTCGCTGAACTGTCGGTAAACACTACGTTCAAAGAAAAAGTGCTCGAAAAAGTTAATCAGCTGCTTAGCATTTTATCGCACGAAAACAGCAACGAAGGTCAGCAAGGTTCTGCTCCCACTACGTTAACAGAAAGTTCGCTAGATTCACTAAAAGGAACCGCGTGATGAAAAGTACCTTTTCCATGCTTAAAGGCGCCCCATTACTCCCTATTATTCAGCCTAAATCTGTTGACGAGGGGCTTCACCTAGCAGAAGCAATTGCAAATAGCGGCCTGTGCAACATAGAAGTAGTGAAACGCAGCGACGCAGCATTTGAAGCCCTGTCAGCGATTAGAAAACAGTTTCCTGAACTCGTTGTGGGCATGGGCACATTGTTAAATCGCAACCACGTATTTGAAGCGTTGGATGCAGGCGCGCAATTTTTGATAACGCCCACAAGCTCAGAGACATTGCTCGATACACTGATTGCGTCTAATGCACCCTTTTTGCCAGGTGTCGCTACGCCTGCCGATATTCTTTTGGCGCACCAAAAAGGCATTCGCGAAATGAAGTTCTTTCCTGCGAGTCTTAGCGGCGGAACACCTTTTCTTAAAGCTATTTCAAGCGTATTTAGCGATGTTTCCTTCTGCCCTACCGGCGGCATTAATGGCGACAACGCGAATGAGTATCTCTCGCTTGGCAATGTTCGAGCAGTAGGCGGTACATGGATGATGCCCAAGGCAGCCATTGAAGCACAAAATTGGCAAGCGATTACTTTGGCATGCCAACAAAGCCTAACATTATTTGATGAGGCCGCGGCATGAGCATAGTTGATACCAAACAAAGAATGGTTATTTTTGGCGAGTGCATGGTAGAGCTTCGAAGCACTCAGCGTGAGTCATCAGTTAGTACGCGCGATGAAAACACAGATAATAATCTGATGGCGAAAAGCTTTGCTGGCGACACGTACAACACTGCGGTTTATTTAAAACGCTGCTTGCCTTCATCTTCCATTAGCTACTTAACAGCGATTGGCGCAGACTTTTTAAGCGATGAGCTGCTGTTTAAAATGGGTGAGCACGAAATTAACACTGATTTAGTGTTTCGCTCGTCGTCGCGTAACCTTGGCCTGTATATGATTCGCAACGACAACGAAGGTGAAAGAACCTTTGCATATTGGCGTAACCAATCTGCAGCAACACAGACGCTCAACATCATGAAGGGCGCCGAGTTTGCGTGTGACTGGTTTTATTTGAGCGGTATCTCTATTGCCATTTTAGACGACGAACAGCGCGCTACACTATTCGAACTGATTTCGTCCCTCAAGGCCAAAGGCAGTAAGATTGCCTTCGATCCCAACTATCGAGCACGCCTTTGGTCATCTCAAGAAGATGCCAAATACTGGACGGGTAAGGCTTATGCTGAAGCAGACTTAGCGTTCCCTGGCGCAGACGACCATTTAATGCTGTTTGGCCACACCAATGCTGATGAAATATTTAGCTATTTAGCCGACAAACAGATTGAAGAAATCGTAATGAAAAACGGGGCAGTTGGCGTTCATATACTCCGCCAACAAGAGCAATGTATTGTGCCTGTTGAGCGTGTTGAACAGGTGGTTGATACAACGGCTGCTGGCGATGCATTTAATGGCGGTTATATGGCCGCTCGACTTGCAGGTAGAAAGCCTGTTGAGAGCGCGAGCTATGGTGCAAAAGTGGCAGCGACTGTGATTACCTATCCCGGTGCCATTATATCAAGTGATGCCTTTACTAATCACATACCGTCGCTATAGTCGGTATGTGACCTTCCCTTTTCTCTTCCCTCTTCCCTCTTCCCTCTTCCTCAATAATCATTCGCTACATACACAATTGGTAAAGATGCCTTAGCAAGTTAGCTAAGATAGGTTGTAGTGCGTTAGTTTAAATAAGCGCGGCACACCACAGATTGGCGCACCACTTTGTTTAGTTTGATTTATAGAGTGTCTCGATAAACGTATTTTGCCAGCGGATGCGCTGTTGCTTTTAGCTCTCGAACGAATATCTGCGCCATTTTTGCAGCACCGACTACATTCAAGTGAGTGTCGTCGTTCTTACCTTCAGGGTAGCGCGTATATAAGTCGGCAGGCACCTTAATGAAGTAATGGTTACTTTTAGGTTCACCAATCTGAGCAAGAAAGTCACAGGTTAGTGTATTCATAGGAATAAATGGCACGTTAGCTTGCAGTGCTACTTTCTTCGCAGCATCGGCATACGCCAGCAACGTGCGTTTCAACACGCCTTCCTCGGTGAAATGACGCCTGCAAATACTACTTGCAATAATAACTGATGCGCCTCTCGCTTCAACGTCTTGCACAAACTGTTTCAAATAAGCAGGATAGGCATTTTCCGGGTCGGCATAGCGAGCGGGGTCCGACTGTTTTTGATCGTTGTGACCAAACTGAATTACCACAAAGTCACCTTCAGAAAGATCAGATAACAGCACTTGCCAACGCCCTTCGTCCACAAATCGCTTTGTGCTTCTGCCGTTAGCTGCGTGGTTTTTAATATTTATATTTGGAAGCATGAATTCAGGAAGTAATTGCCCCCAACCACGTTCTGGATATGACAACATTGGCTTGTCTGACATGGTTGAATCGCCAACCAAGTGTAGTGTAACCGGCTTTTCGTAGGGTGGAGCTTTTACACTCCCTTCGTTCTCTGCAATTCCAGCACTTTGTTCCTTAGCAATGTGAGCATTTGAGCTAGCGAGAACAAAAGTGCTTAAATGAGACACGTAGCTGCTTTGAAGAACCGACGTACTTTCTTGGCCTGCCAATGCAAGAGTACTCGATACAGCAATGATGCTTGCAAAACTGTAGCGAAGCGCGTTGAATATTTTCCCTGTGGTGGGTTTACTTGAATTTTTCACACCTTTTCTCCTTTTCAATATTTCTATTGTTGCGATGCAAATTGCTCAAAAAGTAAGGTAGAGGCGTGCTGAACTCCTCCCGGCCTACACTTTTTGCACATAAAAAAGGCCATCATTACGATGGCCAAACACACCCGTCTTCACGGAACACAACATTTAATTATTATCTCAGGCTGGCCAACATAATTGCCCGGCCTGTTTTTTTACATAGTATAACGAGCGCCCAAGAAGAACTGACGGCCCGTGTGGTTGTACTCACGTACCAAGTTCAAAGAGCCATCACCCGTGGTAAACAAGCGCTCGTACTCATCGGTAAGGTTAATGACTTCAAAGGTCAACGTTAGCTCGTCGTTTACGTTATAAAATGACGAGAAATCCACCTGCGTAGGCCCTGTCGTACCGTGCGCAACGTTACCATTGCTGCCAGTAAAGTCTGTCAGGTAATCGTCGCGTTTGTTAACTGACACACGCGCACCGTATTGGTCTGTTTCGTAATACACCGTAAAGTTGTACGATGTTTCACTCATACCTTCGATGTCGTCAGCGTTAACGTGCGTATAGTTCGACACGATACCCATGTTTTCGAACAGTCCTGGTAAGAAACTTAGCGGCTGCTGATAAATTAACTCATAACCGCTTACACTTCTGTCTTCAGCGTTAATTGGACTGCTATGCTCGTATGGAATAGTGCGAGGGTCTAGTGCAATTACAGGGTCAAACTGTGCATCGTTGTCAATAAAGTCGTAGTAAGCACTGTCGACTAAACGCTCTTCTGATGCGCGAACAATCCAGTTATCAATGTCTTTGTAGAACACTGTTGCTGCTAGTAGCGCTTCGTCATCGAAGTACCATTCAACACCAAAGTCAACGTTGTTCGACGTAAACGGATCAAGGAATGGGTTCCCCACGCTCACCGAGCCGTTAATATAATCAAAGCTTGGGTTACCAGGGTTTAATGAGTTCAGGCTTGGGCGAGTCATAGACTGTGTTAAGCCAAGGCGAACAACTACGTCATCAGTTGCTTCAAGTGCTAAGTTAACTGCTGGTAAGAAGTTATTGTATTCGTTTTCGATTTGTACCGTTTCGCCTTGAATAAAGCCTTCAGAGGTTGTGGTTGTTTTCACATAACGCACACCGTAATTAGCGCGAAGTAACATGTCGGCAATCTCATAGCTCGTATCAAGCTCAAGGTACATAGCTGATGTTTCTTCGCCTACTTGCCAGCTTTGTGCAGAACGCGGTGTCCAAACAACATCTAACAATTGGCTATTAATAGCGTCAAAGTCGGCAACAAGGAACGGGTCAAGAGGGCCATCAAAACCACTTCCGAAATCGTCTACCGGCATAATTTCAGCAAAACCTACTGCCGAGTCTTGATCTGGGAAGCCATTTATTTGCTCTTCACTGTAGGTTACAACACGGTCATTGTAGGCAAAGCCAGCCTTAATAGTGACTTCATCACCTAAGTATGTCGCATCAAATTTGACCGTGTCGTTTTCACGCAATACATCAGTAGCACGTAATCGGCCATCGCTTAGATTATAGTTGCTTGCATCGTTAACATCGTAACCGTAAGTCACTTCTGGCGCGTTGCTGTTATTGCTAAAGTCAAAGCCGTAGCTGGTTTCTTCCAGCAGCGTCATATTGTAACGATATTGCTCTGAACGAGCGTCAGACTCTGCAGTGCCTGCCATCATATCAAGTTTAAGGTTTTCACCAATAAACCACTCGCCAGAAATTACAAATTGGCTAAAGTCAGTGGTTGATTCTTGTAAACGGCTTTCAATACGCGATTTAATACCGTCGTACGTACCAGCCAGCACCTGTTGACCATTAGGATGAACAGTAATGGAGGTAGGTGTAATTTCTTCGAATGTACTTCTGAACATGTGGAAGAAGTTATACATGGTACGGGTGTTATCAAGTTTGGACACTAAACCGTCTAGCGTTAGTGTGAAATTATCTGTTGCAGCCCACTGAATTGAACCGGTGAAGCCTACACGCTCTTGATCATTACCAAAGTAGTCAGGTCTAGGTAAACGAGGTGTCCATAAACAATTAATCGGGTCTACCGACTCACCTTCATACTGGCAATCATCTACGTCAGGTGTGCCGTTAACAACCGTGTTTGATGTATCGCCAAAGATGCCACCACCATCGCGAACTGGAGTAGTCCAACGAACTGTACCAAAACCTTCCTGTCTTACTGTGCGCTCTGAGAACGCGGCCGAGAAAAGCACACCGACTTTGTCGTCAGCGAAACGGTTGCTGATCATGAAAGCGGCGCGAGGGTCGGTCTCTTCTGTAATGCTGTTATAGCCGCCTTGAAGAGATGAAACGAATTTAAAACCGTCGTAATCAAACGGCTTTGCCGAGTACAGATCAACCGTACCTGCAATGCCGCCTTCTTCCATAGAGGCGGTAGGAGATTTTTGAATATCTACGCGGTTGAACAATTCAGAAGCGAAAATGTTAAAGTCAAAGCCACGTCCACCGTTTACACCGCCACCTGAGTCAGTGCCATCTGTACTTGCTGGCACTTCCATGCCATTAAGTGTTGTGCGGGTAAATGAAGGGCTCAAACCACGCAAAGTAATTTGGCGCCCTTCTCCACCTTCACGAGAAATGGCTACGCCGGGTACACGTTGAATTGACTCAGCAATATTTAAGTCCGGGAATTTACCAATGTCTTGCGCAACAATTGATTCTTTACTGTTAACTGATGTTCGCTTTTCCATCAGTGATTTATTAAGTGATCCACGAAAGCCCGATACTTCAATGACTTCCATATTTTGCGCTTCGGTTTCACTGGCTTGTTCGTCTGTGGCTTCTTGCGCATGAATATGTGCGCCTGACAACGCTAGCGTAACAAGAACAGCGAGTTGCTTTTTCTTTGGTAACATTGTTGTTTCTCCGGTTTTTATATTTATAAGAGACGCGCATACTGACAAAAGGTGAAGATGCTTTTGAAACGTGTGTGAACTATTCAAATTTACACAAATTCAACATTTATCGTATTTAACCATTTCACTCCCCTTTATGCCACCGGATAACATTTTGGTGATTAATACCGTCAATGCTTTACATTTATCCGATAGCACGCCTTGGCTGTTAAGGAAGCGAAAACGCGTCAATTCTAATTCATTCTCTATAGTGGTCTCGTAAACCACCAAAACCTTGAATGAGAAGAGTTGCAGGGTACAGCTATGTTTTCTAATTAACGCAAAACTTCTCTTCGGCAATAATGTAAACCTCGAAAACAACACTCAAGCTTTACATTTGATTTACATCCTAAACAGTTATGCTACCGGTGGCAACAATTTTGTTGAAAAAATTTACAATAAGTAGAAATTTGATATGCAATGATGAAAGAAGAAGAGACTATAGAAACTAACCAAAGCAGGATGAGCAATTTAATTAAAACATTTAAATACAGTCATTTACGTCATATCGACCACTTTTTCAACGCGTAAAATAAAAGTTAAAAAATGTAAATAATTCCGTTGACATATGAGCAAATAAAAACCATTATGCTACCGGTAGCACAGAGTGTATTTACAATGTTATAAAAATAAGGGTTTGTTATGCTAAAAGGTATTCTACGCGCAGCTTCCGTTGTAGCTTGCACGGCGTTTGTTTCTTCCGCTGCTAATGCAAATGATTGGGTACAAATGCCTCTCGACAACACACAATCATGGTCTATGAGAATGATAGAGTCTGAGATGGTGCGTTTCCCAGAAGCTTGGCAAATCGATTGGGATGAGAAGCCACAATGGGATTACGTTCACGGTCTCAACCTCCTTGCCATAACAGAAGTCTATCAAGAGACTAAAGATCCCCGTCTCCTGTCTTATGTAAAAGGTTACTACGACATGTTGGTTCAACAAGACGGAAGTATCAAAACCTATGATATCAATAAGTTTAATATTGATATGGTTAACCCTGGTAAAGTGCTGTTTTTCCTCTATGAAGAAACCGGCAACCCTAAATACAAAAAAGCCGCTGACCTACTTAGAACGCAGCTTACTACTCACCCACGTACCGAGCAAGGTGGCTTTTGGCACAAGAAACGCTATCCAGACCAAATGTGGCTTGATGGCCTATACATGGGGGCCCCCTTCTACGCTGAATACATTGTTAAGTACGGCGATATGAAAGAGCTAGACGACGTATTTTTGCAATTTGAACTCATTGAAGAGCACCTTTACGACGAAAAAACAGGCCTCCCCTTACATGGCTGGGACGCATCTAAAAAGCAAAAGTGGGCTGATAAAGAAACAGGTCTTTCTCAACATCACTGGTCACGCTCGCTAGGTTGGTATGCTATGGCAATGGTGGATGTGCTAGAAGTTGTTCCTGCCGAACACCCAAAAACACCGTGGCTAAAAGCGCGCTTTAAAGCGTTTATCGACGCTACGCTTACCTACCAACATAATTCAGGCACCTGGTATCAGGTTACTGACTTGGGAAGCCGTGAAGGAAACTACCTTGAAGCATCAGGTACAGCAATGTTGACCTACGCTATGGCTAAAGGTGCAAGCCTTAAGTTTCTTCCTGAGGAATACAAAGCTCATGCAGAAAAAGGGTTTGCTGGACTTCTTGATCAAATGATTTCGGTTAATCCAGAAACTAACGTTATCAGCCTTGAGCAAGTTTGCGCTGTTGCTGGTCTTGGTGGAAATCCATATAGAGATGGTTCATTCGACTACTACATGAGTGAGCCAATCAGAGCAAACGACGCGAAAGGTGTAGGCCCATTCATTCTGGCTGCACATTATTTGAATAAGTAAAAAGCGCTAAATTGTAAATAAAAGGGGTATATGATGGTCCGACCTAACTCACCGAATGCCAGACGTCACTTCTTAAAGTCTGGTCTCGCCACCACTGTTGCAGCTTCTGGGATGGCTGTAGGTGTTCCTACATTCCTATCCGGATGTGCAAATGTGACCGAAACGGGAAGGACTCAACGCCAGTGGGACGCTGAAGCAAACCTTATTAAAGGGATGATAAAGCGCCCCACCTTTGCAAAGCGCGAAGCTAATGTTACCGACTTTTTAAATGAAAATGGCAGTGATTTTAAGCAAGCGCTACATGCAGCTATCGACCAAGTCGCACGCCAAGGTGGTGGCAAAGTGGTTGTGCCAAAAGGCGACTGGCTATGCACCGGCCCAATTCACTTACAGTCGAATATAAACTTGCATATTGAGGCAGGCGCAACAATTCGATTTTCTACCAATCCTGATGATTACAAACCATATGTTTTTACTCGCTGGGAAGGTATGGAGTTAATGGGTTACTCCCCTCTTATTTATGCTTTTGAGCAAACTAATATCGCAATCACTGGCAAAGGTACGCTTGACGGTAGCGCGGCGAAAGACAACTGGTGGCCATGGAAAGGTAAGTGGAAGGCTTCAACATGGGGTGACGATCCGGTTGAGAACCAAAAATATACCAGAGACACGCTGCAAGAAATGGTAGAAAACGGGACACCCGTTAGTGACCGCGTTTTTGAAAATAATTACCTGCGCCCTCCGTTTATACAACCTTACCGCTGTGAAAATGTACTTATCGAGGGTGTTACCATCCTGCGCTCTCCATTTTGGTTAGTTAACCCTGTGCTTTGCAAGAACGTCACCGTTAACGACGTGTACTGTAAAAGTTTCGGCCCAAATTCGGACGGGTGCGACCCTGAAAGCTGCACGAACGTTCTTATCTCTAACTGTACATTTGATACAGGGGACGATTGCATTGCCATTAAATCTGGACGCAATGCAGACGGCAGAAGGGTCAATGTTCCCTGCGTTAATATCGTCATAGAACATTGCGAGATGAAGGCTGGCCATGGCGGTGTTGTAATCGGCAGTGAAATATCCGGCGGTGTAGAGAATCTCTATGCTCAGCATTGCACCATGAGTAGCCCTGATTTAGACCGCGGCATTAGAATTAAAACCAACAGTATTCGGGGTGGTCACCTAAAAAATCTAAACTATCGCAATATCGATATTGGGACCGTGAAAGACGCTGTTGTCGTGAATTTCTTCTACGAAGAAGGTGATGCCGGTAACTTCCCTCCACTACTGGAAGATATCACTATAGAGAACTTGAACGTTGCGTCAGCTAACCGGGCCTTTGTGCTTCGCGGGTATGACCATACGCCTATTTCTGGGTTGACGTTGAATAACATAACGATAAAACGTGCGCTTAAAGATGCCGTTATCGAAAACGTAGCGCATCTTTCAATAAACAATGTGTTTATTAATAGCCAACCATTTAACAAGCACGGGCTGTAGAAGAATAAATACTATGGAATTTAATAAAGCACGTGTCAGTCTTAGTTTAGCCGTTGTGTTGCTGGCAGGTATACTTTTCAGTGGATTAAGCGCGGCAATGCCAGCAACGACGGATGTAGTGGTAGCTAAATCACATGACAGTGACGATGACAGTGACGTAAGTAAGGACGCTTTACCTCATTTTAACTCTGTGTCCCAAGCTGTTGCTTATATCGCGTCTCACAAGCCACAAAAAGATAAAGTATGGACCGTCTTTATTAACGAAGGCATTTATCGAGAGCGTGTCGTCATAAACGTTGATAATGTTCACTTTGTGGGCCAGTCGCAAGAAACAACGACTATCGTTTTCAATCGATATGCAGGTCAACAAGTCGCAGAGAATTCTCAAGAAAAATGGGGAACTCGTCGCACTGCCACTGTGGAGATTTTAGGTGATAATATCACTCTGGAAAATATCACTATCACCAATGATTTTGATTATCCCGGTAACGAGGTCAAAGCAAAAGACGACCCTACTCGATTATCAGGTACGCAGGCAGTAGCGCTTAAAACCGATGTGAACTCAGATCGCACTTACCTTAAAAATGTCGCACTCTGGGGTTACCAAGATACCCTCTATTTAAAAGGTGACCGCGCTCTGATTGAAGGCGGAACAATAGCAGGACATATTGACTTTATTTTTGGTGAGGGCACCGCGTTTTTTGAAAGCGTTTCTATTGTTTCCCGTACACGTTATTCTGGCGGTGATAGCGAAGGACTAACAGACTACATTACCGCCCCAAGCACTCATTTACAGCGTCCTTATGGGTTAACGTTCAATAACTGTAGGCTTGAAAGAGAACACGGCGTTCCAGATGAAAGCGTGGCACTGGGAAGGCCTTGGCATCCTACAACCACCTTTTCAGATGGCCGATATGCAAACCCTTACGCTGTAGGTAAAACCACGTTTATCAACACATATATGGCAGGTCATATCATCCAAAAGCGCTGGACTACTATGGGTGGAACTACGCCATCAGGTACAAAGAGACCATTTAATCCCCACACAGAAGCAAGATTTTCCGAGTACCAATCTCATGGAGAAGGTGCACCTAAAGCAGTCTCCTCACCAGCAATAAACTCTCATTTTCTGAATGATAAAAACGCGGCTTTTTACACTAAAGAGGCGGTATTGCGAGGCTGGGTGCCTAATAACATCCCAAACGATATTAAATAGAGCAACATAAGCGTAAGTAATTTGCTCGGCACATTGCGTAACCACTTGGTATCTATTATCTTTTAGTTATCACTGTGCCACTACTACCCTTATGTCTATACGTGTTCGTTATATCGTTGCGTTATTGCTAACCGCTACACTCGTCACTCTTTCTTTTATTGTTCTGTACGAATTAATCAGTGATCAGAAGAAAGATGCTGAAATTATCAATATCGCGGGTCAGCAACGCATGCTTTCACAGCGTATTGCGTTGCTCACCTCTACACCAAACATTTGCGAAGACAGTGAAGATCAAAGGTATTTGGCGCAATCGTTAGCACGTTTCAAACAAAATCATCAACAGCTTGTGTCACTCGATAACCTTCCCGCCTCTATCTCTAATACTTACTTTAACGAAGGCCAGCTCGACAACAAAGTAAGCCAATATATAAAAAGCGCCGATCAAATTTTAGATGCAGCACAGTGTCAGCCCACTACGCTTTTAGATATTCAAGCGCTGACATCGCTATTACAACAGCTTGATTATGTCGTCGCGCGGTTCGAGCAAGACGCCACTGCTAGAGTAGATGTGGTTCTTTCGATTGAAGTTTACTTATGGCTAGCCACACTCGCTCTATTATGTATCGAGGCAGCATTCATCTTTTCTCCTATGGAGCGCACCGTTAAACGGTCATTTGCCAAACTAACGAGCTTGAAAGAGCAAGCGGAAAGTTCGGCTGATGAGGCTCGTAGAGCAAGCAAAGCAAAATCAGAGTTTCTTTCAAGCATGAGTCACGAACTTCGCACACCAATGAACGGCCTGTTTGGCATGATCGAGTTGGCCATAGACAACCCTGACAAAAGCAACATCTACCTTAAAAAAGCCAAAACTGCTGGTAGGCAACTCCTTGTGTTAATCAACGATATTCTCGATATATCAAAAATTGAAGCAGGCAAAATCAAAATTGAACAGGCGCCAGTTGACCTATTACAAGTCTTGGACGATGTGGTGTCGTTACAGCGGGTTTACTGCCAAAGAAAAGGTCTTGAATTTCATTACTTAAAAGACCCTGACTTACCTCACGTCATTAAAGGCGATATCACTCGTATTTCGCAAATTCTGCACAACTTGTTAAGTAATGCAATTAAGTTTACTGAACAAGGTTCTGTCACGTTAAAGGTCACCTATACCAAACGCCCAAATGGCAATTATTTAAGCTTCGATGTTATTGATACCGGCATTGGTATCGAGTCATCAAAGCTTGATAATATCTTTAAGAAATTTGAGCAAGCCGACCAATCCACCACCCGTGAGTACGGAGGTACAGGGCTAGGGTTAAGTATTGCGAAGCAGTTGGCGAAACTCATGCTCGGCGACATCAATGTAACCTCATTTGTAGGTCAAGGAAGTACCTTCAGTTTTACCATGGCAGCGGAAGAATCTCAGCTGCCCGACATTAACGTTGAACCCAGTGCTAATTTGCGCTGTGCGATAGTTGATGATTTACAAACCAGCCGCGAATATTTTGAGCATGTCGTTACCTCCATGTCGATTGTGCCCCAAAGTTATGATAGTGCAAAAGCCTACCTATCAGACAGCCCACTGGCTTTCGACGTTATTATTCTTGATTTGTCTATGCCAGAGATGAGTGGGGTCGATTTGCTAGAACAGTTGAAGGCGATGAACCCAGATAAATTTCCTAAAATCATTCTTATCTCTGCTGAACTGGAACGACTAGAAGATGAAAATGATGTTTCTGAACTTATCTGGCGTACGCATGCTAAGCCCATTAATCGTCGAGAACTTGAGCATGATTTAGGAAGGTTAATTGAGACAAAACCCGTATCTCATAATGATGTTAAAGAAGGCAATAAGAAGAAACGCATACTGCTAGCTGAAGACAACGAAATCAATGCCGAAATCGTGAAGACTATATTGCAGTCAGAAGGCTATAAGTTCCTGCATGTTAAGAACGGAAAAGATGCCGTAGACGTGGGCAAGCGACATCAATTCGACCTTATTTTGATGGACTGCAATATGCCCGTCATGGGAGGAATTGAGGCATCAACAATATTACGCAAAGCATTGGAGGTTGATACACCAATTGTTGCGCTCACTGCAAACGCTTTCGCAGAAGACAAAGAAGAGTGCTTGGCTGCTGGCATGACTGACTTTTTAGCCAAGCCTTTAGACAAAGACACGCTACTGGTTTGTATCAAGAAATATATCGGTTAGCTGCATGTACTAACACTCAACAAGGAGCTGTTTGGCAGGCCACTTCCACATTTTATACGGTATAGGGTTCTTGCTCTGCAATGTACCCTGGCGCGATGGCTAAATTGTCGGTATTCGCAAGGCTCTGCTGATTCCTAAGCCAAAGTTGATACTCTCCGGTACGTAAGCTTGCATGTTTTGTACAATCAACATTCCAACGTCTAAGCAGGTATCCCGCCATGGCAGCCCGTACTTCCAATGTAAGCACGCCTTCTTCCATGGCGTAATCAAGCTCTATTGCGGTGGCATATTTAATATTCTTAGGATGCGGCACAATTTCAAGTGAGATAAGTCTTCCCCACTCTTCATCACAATCTATGCATTCATGGGTTTCAGGTTCTGCTTTAACCGTTACCTTACTAATTCGAGTTAGCACAAAATCTCTGAAACTTTGTGATTTTCTGTCGAATGCGCGAACATGCCAGCGTTGACCATTATCAACAATACTATGAGGCACTAACTCTCTTGCACCACTGCCGCTTGAAAGCGACGTATAGATTACGCTCATCGCCTTTTTGTTCACGATGGCTTGTACCACTTTCGCCACCACAAAAATATCAGGAATATTAAGTGAAGATGCACTTTCAACAGGGAAATGTATGTCACCGATCGCATCAAATCCATCTGATATGTCGTTGGCAAGCTTCACAAGGGTTCGCTTTGCATCGTGTTCAAAAACCGGAATAAAGCTTTCTGTTTGAAAGTAACGTTTTTCCCTTGGATCGTAGACTAAGTTATCAGGGGCGAGCTCTTTGTATAGTGTAAAGTCACGAGAACCAGCCGATAGTCCCACTTCAAAGCGATTTATTAAGTCTTGGCGATGAATAGCCCCTTTAAACAAAAGGCAGAAGTCGATATACGCCAGTCGTTGGCGTTGAGAAAAAGAAATGGTTTCTAACATGGTGCGCACTTATTGTATTTTTATTCAGTGTGGTTTATTTAAAGCCGTATGTAAATAGCAATAGAAATAAAAAAGCCCAGCACGTGGCTGGGCTTAAACTTTTAGCCATTAAGGTTTATAACTTCACACGTTTGCGGGCGAAAAACATACCACCTAAAGCCAGAAGCGATAGCGCGAAGGTACCTGGTGCAGGTACTTCTGCAATACTGAAACTTGCGCTACTCACCTGTATAGGCGTCAGCTGCCCCCCTTGAGAGCCTTGAAAAATGTAAGAACCTGACAACCCATCAATTGTAATGTCACCAACAGACTGTGCGATAAATTGCACGGTGTATAAACCAATCACTGGTGTCTGCAGTTGATAGAACAAATCAATTTGTTCCAAGTAAGCTAGTGAACCTATCTCTAAAATTCCCCCCGGTAGAAAAGGAGGTAGAAACATCTCTAACACTGGGTTCCCCAAGCTGCTAACTGAGCCAAAAGGATTTAACGTAGAAGCGCCAATAAAACTCAAGAGCGAATCGTTAAAACCAATTGTCGTGTTATATACATCAAACGGTTGAGGAAACGGTACGATACCTAAAAAAGCATCTTCATTAGAAAAGCTTACCGTCGCCGTGATAGTTTCTCCTACTTGATAAATTGATTTATCCGTAGAGATTTCAATTATTGCGGCATTTGCATTAAAAGTAGCAATTGCCAATACCATTAAAATAATTTTTTTCATTTTCTTTCCAACTACTGGACTGCACATGCGGTACGTGTACACATAGACATTAACGCGTATAAATCGTAGATATTTAATCTGCCGTCATTGTTAAAGTCGTGCTCTTCAACCGTCGCTTGACGTTGCAGAAGCAAGGTGTAGAACGCCACAATATCGGTGTTGTCTATGTCACTATCGCCATCAAAATCACCAATTACTGGCTCCGGCTCACTCGTTTCAGGGAAATCCAGCACAACAATTACTGGATCGTGATCTGACGAACGATAAGCATCAGCCCCGTAATAGCTAGAAAGCTGTGTTTCTGACTTATATTCAACGTTGTAGTCGAAGACACGAGGCTCATCGGCATTGATATGCCAAACCGTTGCGTCTGCCACATACTCAGTCAAAGTTGAGCTTGATAGCGCGTGGTCTAAGTAACCCATTTCGCCGCCGAAGCTATAAGAATAAGCACTTTCGCCGTGGAAGAGGTTCACCAAGTTGCTGTAACCGGCGTCTTCGAGAGCAAGAATTGGATCTTCTTTCGCATAAGCATTTAGGTCACCCATTACGATAACTCGGTCAGACAAACCTTCACTGTTTTGCACAAGCGCTGTCAGCCCTAACGCAGCTTGGGTACGTAGCTCGTTCCAGCAGCCTTGTCCATCACCCAAATCAGCATCATTACCTGTTGCACTGCCACAGCTTCCTTTTGATTTGAAATGATTTACCGCGAGCGTAAACGCTTCGCTGTTACTATTTACGCTAAAGGTTTGTAACAGCGGCTGGCGGTTACCGTAGTCAAAAGGAGCTTCAGAGGAAGTAACCGCTGCGCCTTGTGGTGTGACCGTTGCAGGCTTATAAATAATACCTACCGCAATTTCATCACCACCAAGTAATGATTCAAGTGCTACATAGCTATACACGTCACTACCAAGTTCAGCATTTACGCTATTTACAAGAGAAGCAATGGCAGAATCACTCCCGTATCCATCGTTTTCGATTTCTACTAAGCCAAGTACATCTGCGTCCATCGCAACGATGGCTGCTACTGTCTTCGCTTGCTGGCGGGCAAATTCATCTTCTGAGTCTGCACCACGAGAGGTAGGGAAGTTCGGACCATTAAAGTAGTTAAGCACGTTAAAGCTAGCCACTTTGACATCGCCTTGTACGTCTAACTGGGGCACATCTGTTCTTGGGTTTGTGCGTACAGTTTGAAGAGCGCCAACTGGAATTAAGTTATAAGCACCAAATGCGTAGTGCATTACACCTTCCAGGCCTTCTACACTGTCGCCTAAACGCAGAGGATTCGCATGAGATAAACCTCCAACTGGGAAAGGAATATCGTCAGCATTTTGTGCGCTTGAGCCATCATCAACCAACAATGTGTTGCGTGCATTCGCTTCAGCCAAGGCAATAGCTTCACTTGAACCCGCGGCATATTGGTTTGTAGGAATCATCAGGCGGCCTGATGACACGTTGAATTGCCCATATCGACCAAGATTGTAAACGTCTGTCACGTTCAAAGTTTGCTGGAATTCAACCTGCATACCTTCAAGTGACTCCAGGTTAACGCTCTCGTCAAATGGCATTTCAATGCTTGTCGTTAGTATATCACCACCCGCACCTAGCGTTTCAGCATTGGCGCTTAGTACAATTTCTGTAATGCCATTGTATTCAGCCACTGCACCACTAACACGCACAGCATCACCAACAGATGGGTATTCAGTGAAGGTTGTCGAATAGGCAAATACACCTTCAGACGTCGCAGCATTGCCATCAGAGTCGGCGGCTTCTTCTTGAATAAAGAATCCGTTCATTTCCGGCACAACTTTAGTCACTACTGCCTCAACAACAACGTCATTGCCTGTAAGTGGCGAGGTATCGCCTTCGCCTTGGATAGCGCTAATTAAGACTACTTCACCAACTGGGTCAGTTGGGTCTGTAGGATCAGTTGGGTCGGTCGGGTCAGTTGGATCCGTAGGCTCGCTAACAGATCCATTGTGCGAACCAAAATTGTTAAGCGTATCTTTTGGTAGGCTATCCCATTCTTCAAGGGTAAACGCTGGGTTGCGGTTAGGGTTGCCTGCCGTTACTGAACTCTTGCGTACCAAAGTAACGTCTTTACCCCAGTTAGTTTTAACGCCGTACGTACCTAGAGCATCAACAACCTGACCGTTAGCGACGAGCTCTATGTAGTCATCGCCATTGAAATTAATCACGAAGCTGCTAATCGTTGAGCCGGCAGTTAACAGTGCATCTGCACTTCCGTGAGCGAATGTTGCTACGCCACCTGCTGGGATTGTGCCTTCAAGTGCTAACACTTTACGGTCAGCATCTGCGGTCTCACCATTGGAGAGTAAAACTAACTCATAACCCGCTAGACTTACCGGTTGTGTCGAGCTATTGAAAAGCTCTATACCTTTATTGAAACCGCCACCTTCGATGTATTCTGAAATGTAAATACTGCTGGTAGAAGGTGTTGTGTCATCGCCGGTATCACCACCTGTGTCGCCGCCGGTATCACCACCCGTGTCACCGCCAGTATCGCCACCCGTGTCACCGCCAGTATCACCACCTGTACCATCACAACTCTCGTTGAAGATAAGTGAAGCAAGTTCAGGTTTGTCAATAAACGGATTTCGGTTTCCTTGGAATTCATAAACGCGCTCGTTACGACGACGTTCGAAATCATCCACTGGATCACTTTCATGCCATTGAAGCAATACGCAAAGCTTACCAAACGCGGCTTCGCTAGTAGAGGTAAGGCGATTTACTAACACTAAGTCGTCTTCGGTATCACCAGCTGTATTGCCATCGTAACGCACGTCCATGTATAGCATTGAGCGTGCTACATCACCTTTTACTGCGTCACGAGGCTCAAAAGAGTCACCATCAACTCGGTTTAACGGAGCTTCAGAAAGCGTGCTATCACTAAAATCAAAATCTAAGTTGCCGCGTGAGCTATTTACAGAAATATCGGTAGGACGCAGGTGCAGAATATCGCTGTATGCCGTTAGGCTTGAGCTAGGAAAACCATGGCTCTTAGCCCAAACATGTTCGCGATTCCAATTGTCTGGGTTGGTGCTTTGACTACCGCTACCGTTGGTAAACTTGCCTTGTGATATGCCTTTGTAGAACAAGATAACGTTATCGGTGTTAGCAGGATCTTCATCAGTGTAAGTGAGTGCTGTCCACACTTCTGAGTAAGAAAGCGTACGATGACCATTTTCAATGATGTTATGCGCCGTGTCTTTTAACGTTTGCGCACTTTCACCGTTTGCAATAGCTGTGTCGAGAGCTGCGTAATAGTCAGATGCAACAAAGTCGCTGGCTAGGTTAACTGCTTCCAAATCAGGGCAGTTAAAACAAGTATCACTTAAGAAAAGAAGTTCATTTGAAGGTTCACCGCCGTCGTCAGGGTTACCGCCAGTATCCCCACCATCGGTAGTTCCATTTCCACTTACTGAAATACTGTCTAAATTGAGATATTCGGTACCCGAGTTGTTAGCCATGGCTACTTTCAGTTCTAAAGTGCTTCCGCTACCTATCGTTTCGGTCAGTGTTGCAGAACCAAAGTCTTCCTGTACCGTATTCGTTGCCCCTTCTGAAAGCGTAATAAGCTCGAATGCGCCACCATCTAATGAGTAAAATACATCGATGTAGTCTGTCGACTCAAAATTTCCACTTTGAGAAAGCACGGCATTTATGGTGATATCACCGGCACCAGATATATCGATAGACTCGCTCAACCAGACTACTTCACCGTCAGTATCACGTGCTTGCATTGCGCCGCTTTCAACACGGAACCAGTCTGAAGTGGCACTTAGCTCACTCGCTGACACGTCTACTGACCAACGATCAACACCTTCAAGATCAACAATTGCTCCCGCTGGGTCTGAGCCAGTTGCGCCCTTGCCTTGCAGTTCATTTGCTTCGAAGTCCTCTTGCCATACTGTATCTGCAGAGGCATTAATAGAAACAACGCCTAACGACAATGCGCCCGCCAACAACGCGTTGACTACTTTAGCTGATTTCCTCAGCTTATACTTTTGTGTGTTACCCTCATGAATCATTTTGCTTTCCGCTTTTTTGTATAAGGAAGGTATAAATTCTTATACATACGTATATACAGCAAGCACTTAATAAAAATAATAATATAAACGTCACAAACGTTAAAAATCAGAAACTTAGACGTTTAAAATAAACTTACTTATTGATTAACTCTGCTGAACTTTGGTACAGGGAAAGTTGATTTGTCACAATGCGTAAATGTTTCAGCTTTGAAATATTTTAGTGACTCGCCGTGGTGCATGTTACAGTTTTATGCACAAAAAAAGAGCGCCTAGTGGACGCTCTTTCAATCATAACTTTAGGACAAAAAGCGCTGGGTAAACGCCTTTTCGTTGTTGCCTATAACTGCTCGTTTAAGAAGGCGTTAAAGTCTGCCTGAAATGCAGATTTCAGCCGCATACACTGTTGAGACTCGTCCTGCATAATTTCGACACCGCGTGCCATTCCTTGATAGGTCTCGCTAATTGGCGCGTAGAACGCATTGGCCATTTCTAAGTTTTCAGCCGAACAGGTTGTTGAAACAAATTCCGGCATTCTGCTTACATGGTAATCAGGCATTTTTGCTAGTAGCGCGTCTTTATTCTTACTAAGCCACTCGTACAATAGCGTATGATCGTCTAAGTTACGTGCCACTCTCACCACCATATACATGGTATTTGCAGGCGTAATATCATCGGTAAGCGCTAAATCTAACATTTTAAAGACGGTCGCTTTGTCTTCAAAGTACATCGAATACACCAGCGTGCTTTTCACGTTTGGCAACTGTGCTTTTTTAAATGCCTCTACAATTGTATTAAACCATGTGCCCTGCTCGCCTTGTTCACTATTTCGCGTAGCAATTTCAATTGCTGTACCGGCAATACCGGAAGGAACACTGCTAGTATCTGCAAGGTACTGTTTCGCTATATTGACGCTTTGTTCAACAAGTTGATCATTGTTCGAATGAGTACCCAGTAAGCTGTATAGCTGGTTACGCAGGCGGATGACATCTGCGTTATCCTGCTCACTTTGAGACAAGGTAAGTTTGTTTAACAAAGGCATATAATTTTGATTTAGAAGCTTTGCATATGCGGCTTTATTGTCTTCATTTACTAAATAACTAAACTCAGCTAACACGCCAACAGCCGCACGAATGACCGCAGGGTCATCATCTTTTGCCAAGCTATTAAGCACCTTCATCACGCTGTCTACACCTACTTGATCTGCGTTTAACAGCGCCTGGTAGTTGTATAGCACATTTTTCTTTTCACGCTTATTTAGCGCGTCAATGTTATTTAGCAGTGCGTTTAGCTGAGCTGGTTCAATTGACCAACGGAAGTAACCTGTTGCATTGTCATTAGGGTATACCCAGTCTGCTTCAGCAAGCTGAGGTAAAACTGTGGTTTCTTTATCAATAAAAACCACTTCGTTTAGTATTTTTCCGTTTGATTGATAAGTCAGCTTTAATGGAACTGCCCATGTCTTATCTTCTACGGTCGCGCCTGCAAGGTGAAAACGGGACTGGGTTAATTTGCCATCTTTTGAAATATGAATAAGTGGGTAGCCCGGCTGTTCCAAGTAGGCTTTCATCATGGCGCTTAAGTTGAAATCGGACACTTCATCTAGAGCGCGCCACAAATCGTCTGCTACGGTATTACCCCAAGCATGGGTATTCATGTAGTTTTGAACGCCTTCACGAAACTTTTCTGTACCAATTAGCGATTCAATCATTTGTAAAATTGATTCACCTTTTGAGTAGTTCAAGCCCAACCCATCCATCACATCTGGCTGACTTTTCACTACCTTTTTAACAGGTTTCACCGTGGGACTAGCATCTGCACCAAATGCTCCCTCTTGCACTATGCGATCGGCGTAGTTCAACTCTGGATACAAGGTTTTCATGGTATGACTTGCAGCCCAAGACGCAAACGCTTCGTTCAGCCATAGGTCATCCCACCACGCCATTGTTACCAAGTTGCCAAACCATTGGTGAGCAAGTTCATGCGCAATAACATTTAGCGGTCGTGAACGCTCTGTGACGCTTGGGTTATCTTCTAGCAGTAACAAACTATCGCGATAGGTAATTAAACCTACGTTTTCCATTGCACCGTGGGTAAAGTTGGGTACGGCAACAAAATCCATTTTTTTATAGGGGTACTTGATACCAAAAAAATCTTCTAGCGAGGCTAGGATTTCTGGGATGTTTTTGATAACAAATTTGGTTTTATCGGCATACCCTTTTGGAACGTATATTTTTCCTGGCACCGACAGCCCAGAAATTTCAGCACTATCAAAAGGCCCTACAGTATAGGCAATAAGATAAGTCGGCATGGGCTTAGTTTTTTCAAACACTACGGTTTTTATGCCGTTTTCCACTGTCACCTTTTCAACAGGTGTATTACCCACTATTTCCTGATGTTCAGGAGAACTGATGGTCATTTGATAAGGAATTTTGAAGTTTGGCTCATCAAAACTTGGAAACGCTTTTCGCGCATGCATATCTTCAAACTGGGTAAATATATAGTTGGTCTCTTCAAAACGTGACAGATACATGCCATCTGAAGACGTGTTCACTTTCCCTTCAAACGTAATCTCTAACGTATACTTCCCAGGCGCAATCTCATTTTGCGATTCGCCCCAATTGATGTCGTATTCTCCAATCGTAACATTAAGAGGAAAGCTGCTGCTTCCAGACACTAAACGCGCAGAAGTCACGGTCAAATCTTGCTGATAAAAGCCCACTTTCTTAGTTGGGGTTTTAACCGTTACATCAATATTCGTTTTTCCAGAATATGTAGGGTTATCAGGGTCTATATTTAAGTGAATGCGTTGAAAAGTGGGAGCGATTGTTGACGGTAAGCGGTATTCAACATCAGCAAGTGTCTTTTTCGCAGGTGATACGACTGCAGATGCAGTTTGCGCTTCTTGCGCCACTACTGCCGTTGTCGATAGCGATGTGAATGCAAAAACACTCGCAACCACACCGGCTAGTGTAGATAGTTGTTTCATTATGGTTTATCCATGTTATGGGAAGATCCCTATATTCATCCATGGGTAAGAATAAATATCAAAAAGGGCCTTAGCAATCTAAAGCCCTTTTGGCATTGGTTCAAATTGTTACTATTCATGTCAACCGCAAGAATTGTGCATTTCAGCTTACATTGACTCTGGCGATTTATCTTGTTTCTGCTTCGCTGCCTGCTAACAGCCAAGTCGATTGAATAAGCCAGCAACTCTAGAAATGGTATCGTCGCAACTGCATTTGCATTTGCTTAACTTGCTGAACTAAGGCTTCACAGTTATCTACCACTTCTTTTGCATAGGTAGTATTGGCATTGCCCACCTGTTGAATACTGCTTACCCCTTTATTCACATCGTTAGCAACCTCTGTTTGTCCTTCAGCCATTGTGGCAGCGTCTTGGTTTAACGTTGTGATGCGTGCAACAGCGTCAAGCGCCTGCTTTAACGAATCGCCAGCATGTTTTGTGGTGTCCACGGTTTTATAGGCGGTTTCTTTATTTTGCTGCATTTTCTCAGAAGCCACGCGGCTACCTTGCTGAAGGCGTTCAATCATATTGCGAATTTCTTCCGTGGAAGACTGCGTTCTGCTTGCTAGCGAACGGACTTCGTCAGCGACAACGGCAAAGCCACGTCCCTGCTCACCAGCGCGAGCCGCTTCAATAGCTGCATTGAGCGCAAGTAGATTCGTTTGCTCTGCGATATTCCTGATAACTTCCATTACACCGCTAATTTCTTCACTTGCCTGAGCCAACTCAGTGATAACCTGTACTGACGCGTCCACATCGCTTGCCTGAGACTGGATGTCTTTAATGGTTTGCGCCAGAACGCTTACGCTGTTTCGCGTATCTTGATCGGCAGCGTGTGCCGCTTCACTTGAACTGCGAATGGTTGACGACACAGTTTGTGCATTCTGCTGCATTAATGAAATGGCGTTATTAATTGACTCCGTTTCTCGGCTAAGTTGTGAAACGGTATCTTTGGATTGCAACGCTGTTGCATTTAACCTTTCTGACTTTGCTAGCATGTGGTCGGTGGCTTCGTCCACACTCTGCAACGTGTCTTGTAACTGGCTAAGAAGCCCATTAAACGCTCTTGCCATGGTGCCAAACTCGTCGCTTCTAGATGCCTGAAAACGGAACGTTAAATCTCCCTCACCAGAAGACAAGTTGTTTACTACCCCAATGAATTCTTCAAGTGGCTTGCCAACAATATACTTAACGAGCAACCAAATGGTGATCAAAATTCCCACGCTCGCCAATACGATTTTAAGTACAACAACCAACACAGAGCTTCGAACCATAGCCGATTTTTCTGACGTCGACGCCACTAATATAATATCGTACCCCCAAGGCGAAAACGGTACCACTTCTACAACCCAGTCATCATTAGGTTGAAGGGCGTCGGCCACCTGCCGATCATTCACATGTGCGGAATGCATGCGAATGTTACCTTTTGCATCACGAAGGGCAACAAAGCCTTCTTTTAGCACGTGACTTTGCTTAATGGCTTGCTCTAAGACGTTAAGGTCGGCAGAGTATCCCACATACCAGATGCCCACAACGTCACCACTGCTGTTAAACATTGGCTCGTAACCTGTTAAATAAGGGCTACCCAAAATATCAACCGCACCGTAATACGCTTCCTGCTGATTAATCTTTTTGATCGCCTTGCCATCAGGGGCCAACTTAGTGCCAATCGCCCTCTCGCCATTTTTAATGACATTGGTACTCACGCGAATATAGTCGTCTCCTGTTTTACTAAAAAGCGTGGCTGTGCCTCCCATTACGCTTGTCAGGTTATCGACCAAATCGAATGTGTTGGCTTGCTCCGCATTGCCCAACCTAAGCTGCCGAGCCTGCGTATTTTTAACGGTAACAATATCGGTTTGATTAGGCTCACCGATTGCCTCACCTCGTTGTTTAAGCAACGCCATACTGCTTTTGACGCGTTCAAGCATGATAGAGTCAGTCACAGTAAGAATATTCACTAAACGATCGGCGGTGTTCTTCTTTTGCTCTTGAACAAGGGTTGAAACATTTGAGGAAGTGGTGATAACCGTTGCCACGGCAACAATTAAAGCGAACAAAGCGATAACAGCAGAAATAGAAAATAGAAACTTTCTTTGAATGGACATTTATCATCTCGATATGTAGACGTTTAATACAAAGCCATTCCGTTGCGCTTTCTAACCTCGGCCTTAAATTTTTTTACCAAACAGCACAACGGCTTGAGGCAGCAATCCCTTTATATTAATTTAGGCAAAAATTACGTAAGAGCAAATTATCCAAACGTTTATATTTTAAAAAAGTTGTCCAATTAACAACCGATTATCAGTCTGTGCTACTTCATGGTCACCTTTGTGCCAACAATTTTCAGTGCCGGTGCACCTCGAATTAAGGCATTCCTTGCAAACTGTCCGTGACAAGAAGGACATATTCCTTCTTCGTGAGTAAAGTCCTCAACTATTCTCTCTTTAAAGCATTTAACCAACGCGCCTTTGCCGCCTTTTCGATATTTAAATAGCTGGAATTTGCACTTGGAGCAATAAATTTGCACGGTTCTGACCGGCCCTTTTGCATTAGGTTTTGCCATAATTTCTCTTTGTATGTTTTAGGATCCTTCAAATTTCACCTTTTGTCGAAATGCGACAAATTGTAAATCTCGGTTATACTTTCGTGAGGGCGCGTCGCCCTTGGGTACAAACCACTAGCATGCTTGCCTCGATGTTAGCGAGTTAAGAACGAAGGTAATATCAATGAAGATAGTTGCAGCCCTGTGCTTTTTAATGTCTGCGCCGATTTATGCCGGTACAGCCGTGATAATAAATGCCAATAACAATTCTGGGATCGATATCGATACCGTCAAAAAAATATATTTGGGAAAAGTAAAAGCATTTCCCGATGGAAGTCGCGCAATTCCCCTTACCTTCGAACAAGGTAATAATATCAGAGACGCTTTTAATAATAATGTGCTTGGAAAATCTGAATCACAATACTCTGCATTCTGGTCGAAGCTTGTGTTTACTGGCAGAGGCACACCGCCTGAAATGATAGCAACTGAGGATGAGATGTTAAATCTTGTCGCGACCAACCCCAATACCATAGGTTTTGTGGATGAAGGTAAAGTTGATGGCACGGTAAAAGTTGTTGGTACATTTTAGGGCCTGCTGTTGTTTAATATTCAGCAAAGACCAACAAGCCCTGGTTATTTAAACTAGGAACAATTGGCGACGCCTTGTCCAAATGCGTCGCCCTTTTTAGGCGTCTAGCTTCAATCAGGAAGTGTCGAAAGATAGTTAATGTTTGCAAAAGCCATTATGACATCTTTGGCGAAGTCGACCCTAGGATGACGAAGCGCTCCCTTTTTCCACACTAAATAAACATCATTTTCTGGGCCTGGCTTGCCCAGCGCGACCAATTCGCCTTTTGCAATACCTTCTTTACATAAGTAGTCAGGCAAAACGGAATAACCAATTCCCGCTTTGATAATACTACTTATTGCTCTTATATCGGGGCAAACAGCCGCGACAGGCGACTCACACGCGGCATTAAATACCTCCGAAAAGTATCGCCGAACAAGCGGTAACTGTTCATCATACGTCACTACTTTATGTTGGTTGAGTAGCGCTGCCGATATTTCTCTTTCTCCCAGCAACTTTCCCTGCACACGGTTCATCACTAAGATTAAGCGCTCTTTATCCAACTTCTGATATTCATACACCGCGTCAGTGGGCTCAGAGGCCGTAATGGCAAGCTCCGCTACATCGTTTTCCAACAAATGATAAATATTACTTTTGTTGCCGGTATGGATCACTAAATTCACTTTATCGGCCTGAAGCAAGTTAGCGAGTGCCGGACCTGCCACCAGACTGAGGTACTCCGCAGGTCCTGCAAGGTGTAACGTGCCGTGATCGGTGGAAGCACGACTGCGAATAGAAGCCACTTTCTGCTCTAACGTATCAATGTGACTGGCTACTTGCAGCGCCAAGTCATCAGCGATAGCCGTTGGCTCAACGCCTCTCGCTTTTCTTATGAACAACTCTTTACCGACAATATTCTCCATAGCTTGTATGTGAGAAGTAACCGCTGGCTGAGACATATGAAGGCGAGCTGCAGCACGCGTAATGTTGCCGCTTCGATAAACTTCTACAAAGGTTTTTAACTGTGTTAAGTAAGACATAATCCCTACCCATCAGATTTTTGATGACTCGTCACAATTTATCTGACTTCTCGATGTAAGCCAACCTCTCTAAGATACACGCACTTTCTAATGCGACAGGAGCTGCACATGAAATCAGCATCATCAATTTTATCGCTCGCCATTATTGCGGGTTTATCACAGTCGGCCTATGCGGCAGACGTTAAAGCTGCGAATGCCGGTAAAGGCGAAATACTTGTACTACTTTCAAGTGAAAATGTAATGCAACTTGCAGATGGCAAAACAGAGCCTACAGGCTATTACCTTAACGAGTTTGGTGTGCCGGCAAAAGCATTGGTAGACGCAGGCTACAAACTGGTATTGGCCACGCCAAAAGGCAATGCGCCATCTGTAGATAAAAAGTCAGTAATACCGCAATACTTTGATGGCGGCGAATCGCAAATGCGAGACATTCAAACGTTTGTAGCGTCAATAGAAGGCATTGATGACACGCTGTCATTGAGCGAAGTGATTGGACAAGGGCTAGAAGAGTTTGAAGGCGTATTCATTCCAGGCGGTCATGCACCGCTTATCGACCTGGCAAACAATCCTCAAGTGGGTGAAATTTTGTCTCACTTTCACAGTGAAGGAAAACCTACTGCCGCTATCTGCCATGGCCCAATCGCCTTACTTTCTGGGCAATCTAACCCGCAGGCATTTGAACTGGCATTGAAATCCGGTGAGCAAGCCTCATCTGAGAGTTGGATTTATGATGGCTACAAAATGACAATCTTCTCCACACCGGAAGAGGCCTATTTTGAAAGCACGTTAAACGACGCAACGTTATTGTACTACCCAGCAGACGCCATGGCGCAAGCGGGTGGCAAGATGGAATTCGAAGAAATGTGGGCGCCCAATGTAGTAGTAGACCGTGAGCTTATTACAGGCCAAAACCCGTTCTCTGATGAACTGTTAGCTGAAAAGCTTTTACAACAGTTAAATTCACAATCTAATTAAGGACAGGCAACACTATGCTTAATTTTACGTTTAAAAATCAAACCGAAATTTTGTTCGGCAAGGGGCAACTAAGTGAAGTGTCTTCACGTTTGCCGAAACAGGCAAAAGTCCTCTTCCTCTACGGTGGCGGCTCAATTAAGAAAAATGGTATTTACGATAAAGTAACGACTGCACTAGCAGGTGCTGAAGTTATTGAATTTCAGGGTGTTGAACCAAACCCAGAATTTGAAACACTGATGAAAGCTGTGAATGTCGCCCGTGAAAATGACGTGAACTTCATTCTTGCGGTTGGCGGTGGAAGTGTTATTGATGGCGCGAAATTTGTAGCTGCTGCCGTTAACTTTGCAGGCGATCCGTGGGACATACTTGTTAAAGGTGCAGCATTTGAAAATCCATTACCTATTGGCGCAGTACTTACTTTACCTGCGACAGGGTCTGAGAGTAACGGTAACTCGGTAGTAAACAGAAAAGAAACGTCGCAAAAACGCGCGTTTTCTTCTGAAACAGTTCAGCCTGTTTTTGCCGTACTCGATCCTGAGTTCACCTATTCACTACCACCACGTCAAGTATCGAACGGCGTGGTTGATGCTTTTGTTCACGTGATTGAGCAATACCTTACCTACCCTGTAAACGCACCGCTTCAAGACCGCTTTGCAGAAGGAATTTTACAAACCTTAGTTCAAGAAGGTCCTAAAGCGTTAGCGACGCCTGAAGATTACGATGTGCGTGCAAACGTAATGTGGTCAGCAACAATGGCGCTTAACGGATTAATCGGTAAAGGTGTACCGCAAGACTGGGCCACACATATGATAGGTCACGAACTTACTGCGTTACACGGTTTAGATCACGCCGTGACCTTAGCAATTGTTCTACCGTCGTTAATGTTCGTGCAGCGTGACAAAAAGCAGGAAAAAATTCTGCAGCTAGGTGAGCGCGTGTTTGGCATTCAGGAAAATGACAAAGAAAAGGCCATCGACTTAACCATAAAAGCGGTTCAGGACTTTTTTGAAACTATGCAGGTTAAAACCCGCCTGTCAGACCACAACATTGAAAAGTCTGCCATTGATGGGCTAATCGAAAACCTTGAACGCAACGGCTTAACAGCGCTTGGCGAGCATGGTGACATCGATCTTGCTAAAGCCCGTGAAATTCTAACTCTTGCGGCATAACCCCTAGATTTTAAAGCACTCAGCCTTCGCTGAGTGCTTTTGTGTTTATTTAAAAAGAGAGAAATATGACTGCATTATTTGAACAATTTTCGTTAAAAGACGTGACGCTTCGCAATCGTATTGCTGTGCCTCCTATGTGCCAATACTCTGCAGAAGATGGGTTTACAAATCAGTGGCATGAAGCAAACTACCAGTCATTTGCCCGAGGCGGTGCTGGATTGGTTATCGTTGAGGCAACCGCCGTCTCGCCAGAAGGACGCATCACGCCAAATTGCTTAGGTATTTGGAAAGATGAACACGTTAGTGGCTTAAAAAGTGTTGCTGATCGGATAAAAAGCCAAGGCGCTGTTGCTGGAATTCAAATTGCGCATGCCGGGCGCAAAGCGAGTGCTAACCGCCCTTGGGAAGGTGATGACCACATTCAGCCAAGTGAAGAAAAAGGGTGGCAGCCTATTGGACCTTCGGCAGAAGCCTTTGGGGCACACTTACCTGTTACGCCTACAGAAATGACCAAAGCCGATATTGAGCGCGTTAAGAGTGACTTTGTGAAAGGTGCCCAGCGCGCGCTTGAAGCTGGATTCGAGTGGCTTGAACTGCATTTTGCCCACGGTTATTTGGCTCAAAGCTTTTTCTCGAAGCACGCCAATAAGCGTACCGACGAATACGGCGGTGATGCGCAAGGCCGTGGTCGATTCTTACTTGAAACACTGAGCGCAGTGCGCGCGGTTTGGCCTGAAAACCTACCGCTTACCGTACGCTTTGGCGTTATCGAATACGATGGTGATGACGAACAGACGTTAAGCGAGTCTATCGAACTTGTAAAACAGTTCAAAGAAATTGGTACTGATTTCGTTAGCGTTAGCGTTGGCTTTAACACGCCTGATGCGAATATTCCTTGGGGCCCGGCTTTCCTTGCTCCAATTGCGAAAAAGGTACGTGATGAAGCCGGGATCCCGGTTGCTACAGCTTGGGGAGTAGACACACCAGAGCTCGCCAACGATACCATTGAAAACCAACAACTTGACGTTGTTATGGTAGGTAGAATGCATCTTACTAACCCACACTGGTCTTACTTTGCAGCGAAAAAGCTAGGCGTTGAAAAACCATCTTGGGTAATGCCTGCACCATATGCACACTGGTTGGAGCGTTACGCACCATCAGACGAAAGGTAGTTATTGACTTTACAGGCAGCAGTGCTTTCGAGCACTGCTGTGTTTTTCCTCGTCTTTTGCCAATAACGTATAACGTTGCGTCTCTGCACTTGCTTTTTTCCAAGTTAGGTTTAAGGTTGCTATAAACCTCCTTCAAGATTTGGAAGAATGCAGGTTAAAGATTTTTTTTCCTCATCAGCAAAGCTTGCTGACCTAACGTCACTCCGAAGGCGCCGTGTCATTCAAATAAGCGCGGTAACAGGCTTCGGGCTTTTCGCTTCGTCTCTGGTCGCGAGAGGCATAACTTTTGATATCTTTTTACTGGGCTTGTTCTCATTAATCGTCACTGGCTCGCTCGCATACAAGTATTACGTTACCACCAGCAGTTACCTACTTTTAGGCGCTATGTCGTCAATGCTGTTTGCCCTATCCGCAACAGGTGCAGGCGTATTTGATATCGCCATGATTGGCTATCCTGGCGTCATCATATTTGCGGCTTTATTAGGTGGAATTGCCCTATTTGGCACCGTTTTATCTTTAGTGCTTCTTCAGTGCATTACGCTTACGTGGTTGATAATGCAAGATGTAGTAACACCAAACCCGCCTATTTTGAGCTGGTCTCACGTGCTCTTCATCATGGTTATTTACGTTATTACGGGCTTCAGCGTTTTTATTTTGATACAGGATATTCGTCGGCTTATGCAGTCACTGCAGCAAGAGGTGTCTAAAGTTGAGCAAAATAGAGCACATATCCAGCACTTAGCACATCACGATCCGCTCACAAACTTGCCAAATAGGATTTTGGGCGAGCGACTTTTCAACGAAAAGCTACGTGAGAGTGAAGAAAAAGGGCTTCAGCTCGCGCTGCTGTTTATAGACTTAGACAACTTTAAACCCGTGAATGACGCTCTTGGCCATGCTGCGGGCGATCGGTTTCTTCAAAAAATATCTCAAACCATCACCGACCACCTATCCACAAAGCAAAGTTTAATACGCTTCGGTGGCGATGAGTTTATTGTGTTGGCGCCAGAAATATCAGACAAATCTGAAATCGATGACTTATGTAAGAACTTAATTACGTGGTGTTCGAACGAATTCGAAGTGCTGCAAACCAAAGTGGTAGTATCGGGTTCAATTGGTGTAGCACAAGCGCCTTATGACGGAATTAAATTTAAACAGCTGTGCCGAAAAGCTGATATTGCCATGTACGAAGCGAAACGCAACGGCAGAAATAGATACGAATACTATGACGTGCGCTTTGACGAAGAAAACGATGAAAAATTCACACTTATTCAGCGTTTGCGCCCGGCCGTACAGGCCAATGAATTCGAGGTGTACTACCAACCGTTGATAGACCTTGCCTCTAACGAGGTTCAAGCAGTAGAGGCGCTTTTGAGATGGCCTCAGAAAGACGGCTCAATGATATTCCCCGACAAGTTCATACCTTTAGCGGAAAGCAGTGGCCTGATCATCCCTCTTGGTGCGTGGGTGTTAAACCAGGCTTGTGAATTTTGCGCTAAACAGCATGAAAACGGTCATACTAATCTTACGGTTGCCGTAAACTTATCCTTCGCACAATTCAAAGATGGTACGCTCCCCGCTGTCGTTGAGCAGGCCTTGCAAAATTCACAATTAGCACCACAATTTTTAGAGCTGGAGCTAACTGAAACCATACTCGCGGATGAAAATGGCACCACTGGCGAACAACTTGAAGCCATTAAATCGTTAGGCGTGCACTTTGCTATTGATGATTTTGGTACCGGTTACTCTAATTTAAATTATCTACAGACATTTAGCGCTCGCAAACTCAAAATAGACCGCATTTTTATCAACACCTTGGGCATTGGGGAAAACGACGTACCTTTAGTTGCAGCAATTATCAGCATTGCCGACAGCCTTGGCATGAAAGCGGTAGCTGAAGGTATTGAAAGTAAACCCGCTTTAGAAAAGCTAATAAAAATGGGATGTGACTTGGGCCAAGGCTATTATTGGAGCAAGCCACTCCCCGTGCCCGAGATAGAACGATTCTTAAGTAATCATCCAACAAAGTAACCACTTACACTAAAAATTCGGAAATGTTCCGCTGTGAAGGCACCGTTTTAGAGGCTCATTATATTTCAAACGGACGTTTTCATGCCGATGGCTTAATGCAGTATTGGCTTGCTGAAAAAATACCGAGCCGCCTAAATCGAAAAACGCTAAAACCCGTGATACGTCACAAACTCTTCGTTGTCGGCGCGAGTTGAGCGAACCTCGTTTGCAGCGAACTCTGGGTCTGGATAGCCCAAGGCTATGCAAATCATAATGGCCTCATCATCAGGGATGTTAGCGTGCTTGTGTACTACATCGGACTGCATAATGCCCTGACCATTGATAACACAACCAAGCCCTAAGTCCCATGCAGCTAGCACAATGCCATACGCCAGCGACCCTAAACCAAACTGGGTGATCCCTGCTGGCTCTAAAGACTTGTCATAGGTAAGCACCAAAGAAACGGGTGCATCAAACTGCCTAAAGCCGCGCATCATCCAATCCATACGCTTTTCCTTGTCTTCTCGGGTTATTCCCATTACGTCAAACAGCTGTATGGCTACATCAATTTGACGCTGACGGTGAATCCCCTCGTAGTCCTCTTTGTATGGAAAGTCTCGAACGTGCGGTTTACCTTCAAGTGTATTTTTGGTGTTGCCTTCACGAATTTTATCAAGCACGTCGCCTGTTACTGCATGAATTTTCCAGGTTTGCGTGTTATAGGACGATGGCGCCCACTTCGCTGCGTTGATAATCGCGTCTACTGTTTCCTTAGTAACAGGCTGTTTAGTGAACCCTCTAACACTCTTTCTTGATGCTGCAAACTCGGCAAAATTCATACACTTCCTTAAACGCGGTAATTGAACTTGTTAAGTTAGAGTAAACACGACGAGTTTGCTCTTCAATAGGCGGCAAACTTAATTCAGATTGTTTGTTTTTATAGATATATATAGAAGTTTGTAAACCCTTTCATTTAGCAGTGCGTAGCAAAAGCATGTCATGAGTCAGGCACACATGATGTTTATGGAAGTTTGGCTTTCGAAAGAAGCATACGAAAGGAGTTTTATAATGGCTAAGAAACCGCAATTAACCACGTCGGCAGGCGCCCCCGTAGTAAGTAACGAAACCACTAAAACAGCAGGAGAGCGCGGCCCCGCCCTCTTACAAGATTATCAACTAATCGAAAAGTTAGCGCATCAAAACCGCGAACGAATTCCAGAACGTGTCGTTCACGCGAAAGGCTGGGGTGCACAGGGCACATTTACGGTCACGCACGACATTACCGATTACACATGCGCTGACTTATTCTCAGAAGTGGGTAAACAAACTGAAGTATTAAGCCGGTGGTCTACGGTAGCAGGAGAATCAGGCGCAGCTGATACCGAGCGTGACGTGCGAGGCTTTAGCTTGAAGTTTTACACACAACAAGGCAACTGGGATATGGTAGGTAATAATACTCCTATCTTCTTCATTCGCGATGGATACAAGTTCCCTGACTTCATTCGTACGCAAAAACGTCATCCGAAAACTAACCTGCGCTCACCAGAAGCCATGTTCGACTTTTGGGCTGCACAGCCAGAAAGCGTGCATCAAGTTACCATTTTAATGTCGGACCGTGGTATTCCGGTGTCACCTATGCACATGAACGGCTATGGCAGCCACACTTTCAGCATGTGGAATAAAGAAGGCAAGCGTCATTGGGTGAAGTTCCATTTCAAAACTCAACAAGGCATTAAAAACTACACCAATGAAACGTCTGAAAAAATCATTGGAAGCACTCGGGAAAAATATCAAGAAGAGCTATATAACGCCATTGAAGAAGGCAATTTCCCAAAATGGACAATGTACATTCAGGCCATGCCAGAAGAGGAAGCAGGACAGCAAAGCTATAACCCGTTCGACCTAACCAAGGTGTGGCCGCACGATGACTATCCGCTTATTGAAGTTGGCGAACTGGAAATGAACAGAAATCCAGAAAACTACTTTCAAATGATAGAAAACGCAGCATTCAGTCCGTCAAATGTTGTCCCTGGTATTGGCTTTAGCCCTGACAAAATGCTTCAGGCTCGCATATTTTCTTATGCTGATGCCCATCGCTATCGTTTGGGCACACACTATGAAGCACTCCCCGCTAACGCGCCGAAAAATAGCAAGGTAAACCACTATCACAAAGACGGCGCGATGCGCTTCTTTACCAATGATTTTGGTAACCCTGACGCCTACTATGAGCCCAATCAATACGAAGGTCCGGTGGCTGACTTTTCAGTGAAAGAGCCTCCGCTTCGCATTGATGGAGACGCTGATAGATATCATCAAGATGAAGCAGATGTGGATTACGTGCAGCCGCGAAAACTGTATGAGATGTTTTCTGATGATCAAAAAGAACGGCTGTATAAAAACTACGCTGCCGCAATGGGCCCGTGCTCAGATAGCGTAAAAGAGCGTTGGTACGCCGTGCTAGAAAAGGTACATCCAGACTACGCCGCAGGCGTACGAAATGCGGTAGAAAGCTTAGATACCGACGTAAATACGGTACCGATTACTGAAAATACCCCTATCGAAGATAGCTAAACGCTATTGTTGTAAGGTATTGCGGCCCAGCAGTTTTCTCTTACTGGAATCTGCTGGGCTCCACAATTTAACAAACATGGCATATTTTTAATACTTGCCTAAAACACATCTAACTGATGATAAAGAGACTTCTGTCATCAAAATATGCTCATTGAACTTTAGAACAAAACTTGTCGAGTAAGTTTGCGAGATTGAAAATTGTGGCTTACGTTTAATGTATCTAAACGTTTATAGCGCTATGTATGTCGTTATTTAAGAAGTCAAAAACAGAACAATCCACCTCTCGCCAAGCTCCATGGAAAATAGCCATAATCGATGATGAAGAAGGCGTTCATGAGGTCACTAAACTCACTCTGCGGAAATTTAATTTCGAAAAACGCGGGGTTGAATTTCTATCAGCTCACAGTGGCGCTGAAGGCCTAGCACTTTTCAAAGAAAATCCAGACATCGCTCTCGCTTTCGTTGATGTGGTGATGGAAACTGACGATGCGGGTTTGAATTTGGTTGATGCCATTCGCAACGAGCTCAATAACCATACCGCCCGCCTTATTCTGCGAACAGGTCAACCTGGTCAGGCGCCGGAAGAAGAGGTAATCAGGCGTTACGACATAAACGACTACAAAGCCAAAACTGAATTATCATCGCTTAAACTTAAGTCTTGTGTGTACACAGCAATAAGGTCGTATCGGGATATTCAGACTATTGAGCAAGGTAAGCGCGGTATGGAAGACGTTTTAAAATCCTCGTCTTCCGTTTTAGCAAGCCAGTCTTTAGCCCAATTTGGCACCGCAGTGTTGAAACAGACACTTACACTGCTTAACCTAAACAACTCTGTACTCTACTTGTCTACTCAGCACACCGACTTATATGGCGATACGACCATGACGGTGCTAGGCGCCAGCGGCGACCTAGTTGGATTATGCGAACCTGGAATTTCTAGCCGAATTCCTGAAACCATCGAAGAAGAAATCAAACAAGTCTTAGAAAGCAAAAGTCACTATCAGTCTAAAGATTTATTCATCGGCTACTACCCTACTGGAGAAGATAGCCACAACATCTTGTATGTTAAATTAGATCATCCACTGGATGCTCTGCAGCGCAAGACCTTAGAGATGTTTGCCTCTAATGTGGCGGTAATATTCCAAAATCTCACGCAAAAAGAAGACATACAAAAAACCCAAAAAGAACTCATTATGGTGCTTAGCGACGCAATCGAAATGCGGAGTAAAGAGACCGGTGGCCATGTGAGAAGGGTCATTCTTATGACCGAATTTCTCTCTGAAAAGCTTCACATGAGCCGAGAGTTTATTGAGACCATACGGTATTCAGCCGCACTTCATGACGTGGGTAAAATTAGCATTCCTGAAACTATTTTACATAAGCCGGGCAAACTCGACCCAGAAGAATGGGAGATCATGAAGACCCATGCACAAAAAGGCTACGAGCTACTTGCGGGATCTGATCGCATCGTTGCTAAAATGGGCGCCATCATTGCGAAAACGCATCATGAGCGGTGGGATGGTCAAGGTTACCCTGAAGGTTTAGCTGGAGACGACATTCCCGTGGAGGGTCGTATTATGGCAATTGTCGACGTTGTCGACGCATTGCTATCTAAGCGCTGCTATAAACCGGCATGGAGTCCTCAGGAAGTAAAAGCCTATCTTCATGAGAATTCCGGGAAACAATTCGACCCGCTAATCACCCACATTATGATAGAGCACTTCGACAGGATCCTTGAAATCAGAGCCACAGAACCGGACGAAGATGAATGAAAGAAACGCTAGAATTAATCTTATTACGCGTTAGCCAAAGCGCAGATATTGATAAAGGTGAATTAGACGTTGCTTCTAGACTTATTATCAACTCGGTGTGTGAGGGTTTGCAAATTACTCGAGCTGGCATTTGGTTGTATGATGAAATGCAAACACTGGTCCAGTGCACATTGCTCATTGATAAGGGTAATGACCTGGACCACGAAAGCTTAGTACTTACCCGAAAAGACTTTCCTCACTATTTCGAGGCGCTAGATTCAGAGAGAACCATTGCGGCCCACGACGCATTAACAGATGTTGCAACATTTGAATTTGCAGAAGTGTATTTAACGCCGCTTGGAATTAGCTCTATGCTTGATGTCCCTATTCGCCACCGCGGCAAAATGATTGGGATAATTTGTTGTGAACACCAAGGCAAAGCCCGTGAATGGCATGCCGATGAAGTTGTATTTGCGGCATCACTGGCAGACCTTTACGGGCGTGCAGTGAGTGCAAATGAGCGCGCAGATTACGAGCAGAGGCTAATTGAGGCCAACCAAACCCTTGAGCAAAAAGTAATAGACCGCACGGCTGAACTTGAGGCCGCACAAGAAAAGCTCGTCGAGTCAGAAAAAATGGCGGCGTTAGGAAATCTAGTCGCAGGCATTGCTCACGAAGTTAATACGCCGTTAGGCATTGCACTTACCTCCGTCAGTAACTGCAAAGAAGAACTAAAAGGCATCTATCGAGACTTCGAAAACGATGAATTAACCGAGCAGGGTTTTAAAGACTTTGAAGCTATTTGCTCTGAAGGGCTAAACTTGGCTGAAACAAGCCTGATGCGGGCAGCGAATTTAGTACAAGACTTTAAGCGCACTTCTGCTGACCAAACGTCGTTAGAAATAGAAGAAATTGCATTAGACGAATATATCCCTAGAGTCTGTAACCCTTTAAAACCCATGCTTCGCAAAGAACAAGTTGAGCTAAGCATAGACGTTACGCCCAATTTGGTGATAACCACCTGTCCCGGCATTATTGCCCAATTGCTAACAAATTTAATCTCGAATGCTCAGCGTCACGCTTTTGGTCCATCGGTAAATAACGACGTAAATAGAGTAAGTGTGAGCTGCAGCAAAAATGCTAAAGGCATTGTGATTAGCGTACAAGACAATGGCAAAGGTATACCAGAGGCACTTCACAAGAAGGTATTCGAGCCATTTTACACCACGGCTCGTGATAAAGGCGGTACAGGTCTGGGCCTAAATATTTTATACAACTTAGTACGACAAAAATTTAACGGTGAGATTGACTTAACATCAACCCCAGGAGAGGGTACGAAAGTAACCGTGTGTATTCCGGTTGAAGCCTAGCGTGCCTCTCATTTTCCACAACCTATACCCTGCGTTATAAATTCCCTGTGCAGCGCGCGACATTATTAAAATGTCGCCCTCACGACAGACGTGAAATCAAAGGCTGGGCAAGCTAAATACAAAAACATAACAAGGCATGTAGAAATGCAACTTTCACATTGGCGAAGTTCCGGCCACTTTTTAAACGTCGACGGTCAGCAAGTTTTTTATAAAAAAGAAGGCACGGGACCAGTACTATTACTCATTCACGGATACCCCACCGCAAGTTTTGATTGGGCTAAAATATGGCCAGCACTTACAAACAAGTATCAATGCGTGACGCTCGATATGCCGGGGTTTGGTTTTAGCGATAAGTCACCAAAAAAATACTTAATTAAAGAACAAGCAGACACGATAAGTGAGGTAATAAGGCATTTAGGTATCACAAGTGCCCATGTTCTATCTCATGATTACGGTGATACGGTTGCGCAAGAAATGATGGCGAAGCAACTGGAAAACGACCTTGCCTTTCGCATCGAATCGCTGCACTTACTTAATGGTGGCCTTTTTCCTGAGACACATCGAGCTCTGCCCATTCAAAAGCTGCTGCTATCTCCATTTGGTGGTCTACTCATTCGCTTTTTAAACAAAAATGCAATTCGAAAAAGTATGCACAACATATTTGGCCCAAACACACCTCCTTCAGATCAAGACATCGATGATTTTTGGACACTTATCAGTGCAAATAATGGTCACCAACACATGCACTTGCTTTTGGACTATATGAAGCAGCGTAAACAATACCGAAAGCGCTGGGTAAGTGCACTGCAAAATGCCAATGCCCCTCTTCGACTAACCGCAGGTATGGCTGATCCAATCTCTGGCGCGCATATGGTGGCGCGGTACAAACAACTCATTCCTAATGCAGACGTAATTGAGCTCGATCAGATTGGGCACTATCCGCAAATTGAAAGTGCTGAAGCCGTGGTGAAATCTATAACAAGCTTTTTAGGTCGCTACGCTAACTAAACGTGAAACTTTGTATTGATACGTCACGCGACAGGGGTAATATAAAGCTTCACTGATTTAACTCTAGACTCGCAACCAACGTTTATGGACGCTTCAACCAACAACGAAATTATTCCTGCCGCTAGCTTTAAGCAGATTGATATTGGTTTCGTGACCCCTGCTGCTTCCATAAAACGGTTTGTACAATGCATATGGGTGATTGATAACCCAGAAGGCTCAGCTACGACGCTAAACGAAAAATTTTATCCCGATGCAGGTGCTAGTTTGACTTTTTATCTCGATCAAACTAACTGTGAAGCACAATTTTTTTACCATACTCAGGTCTGCGCCATGCCGTGGGAACTGGCTTGCAGACAAATAAGTGTAAGATTTAGGCCCGGTGCCTTGAAATACTTGTTCGGTTTAACCTTTGATGACAGTAAAAACCAACAAATCGACATCGCGTTGGCTATGGTTAAGCAGCGTGATTCCTATCAACGACTGCAAGCCTATCTTATTGGAAAAACTATTAGCCAGCAGTGCTTAGCAATACAGCACTGGTTGTTTGAGCTAGCAGAAAATACTGATGGAGCCTTTCAGAAATGGGAGCGCATGCTTTATCAGTCGATGAATTTACTGGTGCCCCCACAACATCTTGCCGATCAGTTCGGGGGCAGCCGAAGAACGCTGGAGCGCCAATTTCGCACTAACTTTGGTTTCTCGCCAAACAAACTGTATCAATTTGCTCAAATACGCCATGCTCGATCGTTATTAACCTCAAATTCTGAAGCGCTGAGCCACGTCGCATTGGCATGTGGTTACTTCGACCAAGCGCACTTTACGCATTCGTTTAGTGATTTCGCGCTGGAAACGCCCCTTCAGTATAGAAAGCGAAAGTTGTCGCAAATTTACAATTAAGCGTTTTGCTTAGACTTTATAGTTCTCCGCAGTTTAAAGGAGATCACTATGAAAAAACGTGTTACACAATCTGAGCTATATTCTGAATATCCCCATATTCTTGAACACCTCACAGGCTTGGTTAAGCCTTCAGTCAAAAGTACTTTAAGTCATAAACTCATACATTTAGTTAAGCTTCGTGCGTCACAAATTAATCAGTGCGGCTTCTGCCAACACATGCACGCCGAAGAAGCGAGAGAGTCTGATGAAAATCAGTCAAGGCTTGATGTATTGTCTGCATGGAGAGAGCTAGATTGTTTCAGTTTTGAAGAGAGAACAGCATTAGCGTGGACGGAAGCGTTAACGCTTATCCACTCTTCCACTATTACTGAAGAAATGTATAACAGTGTAGAAAGCACCTTCGGAAAAGAAGGGCTGATAGAACTCACGTCTATTATTCTGCAAATTAATAGCTGGAACCGTATTTCAGTAAGCCTTCAGTTTCAACCTTCTATTTAGTAGTAAGGAAGACGTGAAAATGACTATCATGAAGCAAGTACAAAATAACAAATTGGGTGTAGCCGCCTGCTTGTGCTTTTTTTGGGGAAGTACCCTTTTCTTGCCAGCCTTCAGCAAATTTGCAACCGCTGGAGTATGGTTGTTTATGGCGGGTTCTCTATTGATGCTTTTAGACATCTTGAGCATTAAAACCAACTAGGCTTTGCGCAAATAGTGTTTAAGAGTGTATATACAACTATGCACTCTTTTATTGAGCGAAATTTACTGCTGTATATTGGTACAAGAAAAGTGAGTTTCGATTTTACTTTGAAGAGAGAAGTTGGTCGGTGTGAGAGGATTTGAACCTCCGACCCCTGACACCCCATGACAGTGCGCTACCAGGCTGCGCTACACACCGACCGAAAGAGCCGACAAGTCTACTCAATTTCAACGACTTTGCAATGTAAAAAAACCAAATAACCGCCTAAACGATTATTTGGTAAACAAAACCCAACTAAAACGAAGCTTATTACAAGTCGTCTGCACTTACATCTTTGATTTCTGGCCATTCTTCATTCGCCTCATTTATATGAGTAGGAATGTTCTTAGCCCATGCTTTGTATACACTTTCGTCTTTATTCACGTAAAGTACGCCATCAACAATTTCAAACGCTTTGCCGTTTATTTCGAATTTCTTACCAAACGTTGCACCGTAGGCACAAAAGCCGCCGTACGCGGGTGCGTATTTGTCTGGGTTGCTTACAAACATGTCTCTATTTTTCTGCGATGAAAATCGGTAAATAGCGTCGTTGTGGACAGCCGTTATAGTCGCTTTACCCAGCACTGGCTTACCTTCAGTAAAATAAGCTACAGCGTCGTGTCCGGCTAAAATAATTCCGTTTTCGTCGGTCTCTGTATCAACGCCAGCGAATACCGCGCCACTAACAATTAGTGAAACTGCAAATAAACTACCTTTTAAGAATGCTCTCATGCTATTTCTTCTCCACATTGGTGTTTCGAGTGTTTTCGCACTATCTCTGTATAAGTTCGAAGAATATGGTACGTACTTCGGTCTTATACAAACATGCTCCAAACGCTTAAATACTTGTCCAAAACACCATGAAAAATTTAGAAAGCCTTTTTGACAAACTTCAAATAACCACCAATGTATTTCACAACGGACAATATTGCGGTAACTGGCAAATTGACACTTCTGGCACCGGCTTTATTAATTTTCACGCCGTAACTCACGGTCAATGCTACTTACACCGTAACGACGACGGCCCAGTTCTGCTAGAAAAAGGCGACATGGTCTTACTGCCTGTTGATAGCCCACACCTTTTAAGCCCTACAAAAACTCACACTTACAAAAATGTTAGCGCAAGCTCTATTCCTGTTAGCGAGAAACTAGGAGCTGAAGGCCCGGTGCTACTTTGCGGTTACTTCGAGTATCAGCACCCTTTAATGAGAGTAATAACAAAAGAACTGCCAGAATTTTGGATAATTAAAAAAGCATCAAAAGAAAGTAGAGTGCTACATGAAAGTCTGCAATTACTTATCAGCGCGTCGTTAGAAGTGTCGGACTCAACCTTCACTTCGTCGGTTCTGCTAAACAAAATCGCTGAGGTTGTATTCCTTTTGATTGTGAAGCATTTAATGAGCAAGTACTCATCAACCTTAGGGGCTCTACTGCATCCGGCCATAGCAAATAGCCTTCAAGCGCTGCATAACGCGCCTGAACAACATTGGAACGTAGAAATGCTGGCGAGTATTGCGAATATGTCTAAATCTAACTACGCAGCAAAGTTCAAAGCCTGTGCAGGCGTAACTCCAATTAAATACCTAACGCAATGGCGCCTGCGTTGTGCCTGCACAGAAATAATCCAAAGCAACAAGCCGTTAATTACCATTGCAAATCAATATGGTTACGAAACGGAAGCTTCTTTTTCAAAGGCTTTTAAAAGAGAGATTGGCGTATCTCCTTCACAAAAGCGCGTTCAAGCTAGGCCAGCGTAACGTAACACACCCCAGTTACCACCAGTGCAACTAACACGTTTAGCACCACACCCTCTCTGGCCATAGTTTTTATGTCGAACTTTTCCGTTGAGTATGCAATGGCGTTAGGCGCTGTAGCTACTGGCAGCATAAA
>JYMV01032107.1_pt1 | contig 86156 bp, 75 predicted proteins | sample 338911 | NCBI WGS metagenome assembly JYMV01 (sample SAMN03354496, study PRJNA234377) | hydrothermal vent metagenome | biome: Deep sea; feature: Hydrothermal plumes at the Eastern Lau Spreading Center, Western Pacific Ocean; material: Seawater | place: Tonga | collected 2009 | depth 2000 m m | reverse complement strand
AAATGGTGCCCGGGGCCGGACTTGAACCGGCACGCTGTTACCAGCGAGGGATTTTAAATCCCTTGTGTCTACCAATTTCACCACCCGGGCATCGGGTTGCTTTTCAGCAAAGGTGTCAGGCGTAGAACCTGATGCTGCGTTGCAGCGTTTGGAGGCGGAACCCGGAGTCGAACCGAGATAGACGGATTTGCAATCCGCTGCATAGCCATTCTGCCATTCCGCCAGATGCGTCTGGCGCGTGATTAAAACTTATCTCTAAGAGATTGGAGCGGGAAACGAGATTCGAACTCGCGACCCCGACCTTGGCAAGGTCGTGCTCTACCAACTGAGCTATTCCCGCATGTCTTAATCGACCATTTCGTTTGGTTGATGTCCTCTCGAAATGTGGGGTGCATTCTACCTACCCATTCAAAACTGTCAACACAAAAAAGCGTTTAAATTGAGATAAATGCGGTTTTTTATGATCGTTTGCTATTTTTTTATTCACTTTGATTAAACCGCGATCAATTCTACTTTGTAGCACCACTTCGAAGGTGTGGCCACGCTGCTTTTGTATAAACAAACATTGACCAAATTGACAGCACTGCAGAGAAATATAAAAGAATATACCCCAAAGAAACCCAATAAATTGTTACGCCCATAAAGGTTTCTAAGCCTGAAAGTAAACCAATTAAGGCTAACATTTGCGCAGTTGTCTTTGCTTTACCTATAAATGACACTTTAACCGCATCTCTTACGCCATTCGACCCCATCCATTCACGTAACGCCGATACATAAATCTCACGAACCAATAGCGCTATAGATGGCAACGTGATCCAAAGATTTGCATAACTATGAGTAATCATAAGAAGAGCAGCACCCACAATCAGCTTATCAGCTACTGGGTCTAAGAACGCACCAAAGGGTGTGGACTGCTGTAGTTTTCTTGCTAAATAGCCGTCAAACCAATCGGTAATGGCGGCAAGCCAAAAAATAAACGCGCCCGCCTCGTGTGCCCAGCGCCAATCAAGGAAATAAACAACTACAAATACAGGAATAAGGATTACTCGGAATAAAGTAATACAGTTTGGAACAGTCCACATAAAAAGTACGTCTCGGTGTTATGCCTCTATGGGCGTTTTAGCGCGGTAGCGTATAAGCTCTGCATCTTTCATTTTTGTAACACATTACCTTAATTTGCAATGTAATGCTTGTTACTCATGCATTTATTGATGAAGATGATCATAAATGGTATCTGCCAACTCGGGGCTAATACCAGGTACACTCGCAATCTCATCTTTGCTGGCTTTTTTAAGGCCTTGTAAGCCCCCCATAAATTTGAGCAGCGTTTGTCTTCGTTTGGCGCCAATACCAGGTATGCTTTCTAAACTAGACGTGTTTTTAACTTTTTGACGTCGGTTGCGATGCCCGGTAATGGCAAATCGGTGTGACTCATCGCGAATGTGCTGAATAAGGTGAAGCCCTGGCGAATGACTGTCCATGGGAAGCACCTGATGACTACCAGCTAGAATTAGCGTTTCTAAACCAGGCTTACGGGTAGTCCCTTTTGCCACACCTAAGAGCATTGGCTTTTTGTCATGCGGCCAGTCTTCAAAAAACGCTTCTGCTTGGGCAAGCTGGCCTTTGCCACCATCAATTAATAGAAGGTCTGGAATTTTTTGCACTTCTTTTACTGATTTGTAGCGACGTTTCAACGCTTGAGCCATGGCCGCGTAGTCATCACCTGGGGTAATGCCTTCTATATTATATCGGCGATAGTCACTTTTGTGCGGACCTTCACGATTAAATACTACGCACGAAGCCACCGTTTGCTGGCCAGACGTATGTGATATATCAAAACACTCCATGCGTTGAATAGGCGTATCAACTTCCAGAGCCGCTTCTAAGTCGAGATAGCGTGCGAAAACAGATTTTTGCTGGCTGTATTGAGCATCTAATGCAGTTTGTGCATTTGACTGAGCAAGTTGCAGGTACTTACGTTTCTCTTCTCTCGCCCCTTTAAAGAAATGCACTTTGTGCCCTGCCTCACTAGCAAGCACCTCTGCTATAGCATCTTCATCGCTTAAGGTGTTACTTAACACTATTTGCTTCGGGATCACTTTGTTGCCGGCCAAATAGAACTGCAGAAAGAAGGATTCAAAAACTTCTTGCTCATCGGCAGTATTAGGTACTTTAGGAAAATAGGCCTTGCTGCCTAACAGTTGCCCTTCGCGAATAAACATTACCTGAATACACGCCATATTGCCTTTTAACGCAAACCCAAACACATCCATCTCGTCTTGGGTACCGGCAACCCACTGTCGTTCCTGCACTTTTCTTAGCGCGTTTATCTGATCGCGGTAACGAGCCGCTGCTTCAAAGTTTAACGCTTCGCTGGCTTTTTCCATTTTTTCCACCAGCCCACCAATCACTTGCTGGTTTTTGCCTTTCAAGAACAAGCGCGCGAAATTGACCTGCTCGTTATATTCTTCATCGCTCACATAGCCTTCTACACACGGCGCACTGCAGCGCTGCATCTGATACTGAAGACAAGGTCTACTGCGAGCTCGGTAATAGCTATCCTCGCACTGACGTACGGGGAAAATTCGCTGCATTGAACGCAAGCTTTCTCGCACCGACCACGCACTGGGGTATGGGCCAAAGTATTCGCCCTTTTTCTTTTGAGGGCCGCGATGAAAAGAAAGCCTTGGATGTTCGTGGTCGGATAAGAAGATAAAGGGATAAGACTTGTCGTCACGCATGACCACGTTGTAACGCGGTTTGTATTTCTTGATGAAGTTGTTCTCAAGCAAGAACGCTTCGGTTTCGCTGTTTACAACCGTGACATCCATGTTCGCAATCTGACTAACTAGCGAACGCGTTTTGGCGTTATCAAGATTACTACGAAAATAGCTTGATACGCGCTTTTTAAGGTTTTTGGCTTTTCCTACGTAAATAACCTCTTCCTGACTATTGTACATGCGGTACACGCCAGGTTGAGAGGTTAGATTCTTAAGAAATGCTGCTGAATCAAATGCAGACATAATCACTTTGACGTTGCGCGTCTAGTGACGCTTAAAAGGTGTTAGGATTGATAAGCTTATGACGATAGGCCAAGTGCGTTAGCTCTACATCAGAATTTACGCCTAACTTTTGAAACATTCGGTAACGGTAAGTATTAACCGTTTTTGAGTTAATACTGAGTTCTCGGGCTATATCCGGCACTTTGTGACCTTCGGTTAATCGCATTGCTATTGTAAGTTCTCTACTCGATAGCTCGTCAAACGGATTATCCGAACTAGGCAATAACTTACCTATGGCTATGCTATTGGCCACTTCTTGATCAACATACTTTTGTCCTGCCGCAACTTTATGGATAGCGCGTATTACTTCGTCTGGCTCTGCATCTTTTGTCAGAAAACCGTATGCGCCTGCGTCCATAACTTGCATTGGAATAGGACTTTCCTTGTGCATTGAAACACAAATAACACGCGTATTTTCAGACATACGAACAATTTTCTTTGTCGCTTCCAGTCCACCAATACCGGGCATATTCACGTCCATGAGTACCACATCTGGCGCATTTTTTCGGCACAAAAGTACCGCGTCTTCACCGTTCTTCGCTTCTGCGAGGATAGTAAAATCGTCTACGTCTTCCAGAATCCGGCGTATCCCTGTTCTGACCAAATCATGGTCATCTGCTAGGATTATTTTTATCACTCTAGTATCTCACTGACTTCAGTTTTATATACAACTGGATTAAAGACTGATAAAACTCATTAATGAGAATTATTGCCAGCCTTTAGTCTTATTCAAGTCATCATACCACGAGATAAGCATTCGTGAAGTAGAGATACACAATTTGAAACTAAATTATTGATCTAGATTACTTTTAGACAGCTATTTAGGTAATTCAAACCACAAGGCCACACTTTCCTCTGAGGCTTTCAGACGAATGATGTCTTGCTCATAAATACCCAAAGCATCGCCTGCCCCTATTTCAACTGCATTCGTTTCACTGTCTACCACAGCCTGTACATTACCGCTAATCATATGAAGGTAACCCTTTTGGTCTTCAGTGCCATGCTCCCATGTTTCGCCAGCTTCCAATGTTAAACGGCTGATTGCCGCATTTTGCTTAATGCGTAATGACCCTTCCCCACCGTTATCACTTACTAATAATTCAAGCTTTGAATCATGGTTATTTCCACCCGCCTGTGTGCCAAAGGTTTTTTGCGCATAGCTGGGCGTACCGCCTTTTTCATTGGGCACAATCCAAATTTGCAGAAAGTTAACAGGCTCTTCAGTAGAAGGGTTAAACTCCGAATGCATAATACCCTTACCTGCACTCATTACTTGCACGTCACCCGCAGGCACTACGTACTCATTACCGGTATTATCTTTGTGCTTTAAAGCACCGCTCACAACATATGAAATTATTTCCATATCTCTGTGACCGTGGGTTTCAAAACCTCTACCGGCCTGAACAACATCGTCATTGATAACCCGTAGCGCTGAAAACCCCATATGTTTTGCGTCATAATAGTTTCCAAACGAAAAGCTATGTTGGCTTTTTAGCCAGCCAAAGTTCACTTTTCCTCTTTCATTCGCTTTTCTCAAATACATCATCTTGCATTCCTTATAACCGTAAGCCGCCACTGACTCTTCTGCCCAACAGGAGTAACGCTGGGCGATAGAACATGTGTTAAGGGCTAATTATTTAATAAGGCCATTTTAATCCTCTTTAATAGAAATAAAATGTCATATATTTGAGATTATTATTCTAATATTTAGAATAAAATTGACTGTCGATCAACAGATGCGAGTTAAGCTACGCTAAGAAATAAAGCACAGTCTTTGCAGCGCGGTTTCTACAACCGCAGGGTGACAGGCTAAATTTAGCCTAATATGGTGTGGAGAACCAAAGGGCGCGCCGTCGTTACCTATCACGCCTCGCTCAATGCATCCTTCAACAGTGGTCACGGGTGAATATTTGAGAGGTTGACGAGAAGCGTCACCTAAAGGAGCTTCATCCACAGAAGCGATACTGTTCGGCTGTTTTAAATGCGAAGGGAACGTTGAAAGGTCTAGCCACAAGAAATAACCAGCGCTGCCCATTGTATAATTAACAGATAAACCATAGTGCTCAAAGAAGCGCACAACAAGCTTTCGGTTGAAGCTCAACGCACATTTTACGCTGTCTAACCAAGTACTTCCCTTCTCATATGCGGCAATCAACGCAACTTTTCCTAAATTACTTGCGTTCAGGTGCCTGCTATTAATAGCTTGGGCAAACGTCTCTCTGATCGTTTTATCCTTAATGACCGCATACGATGCACCTGGAATACTCGCTAGGTTAAACGCCTTGGATACGCTATTGATGTGGATAATGCGTGGCAGTTGATGAGTATGGATGTTACCACCGTTTTGACTTTCTTGGCGCCTCTCTCTCTTATTGTTTACCTCTGCACCAAACATGGGGATTAGCGTTGGTTCATTTGACGAGTTAAATGCAAACTCGCTGTGCACCTCATCAGTGATGATTAAAATATCGTTCTTGGCGCAGAAGCTCAAAATAACAAGCTGCTCTTCTGCACTTAACACTGTACCTGTAGGGTTATTAGGATGGCAAATCACAAATGCAGCCGCAGCACTATCGAAGGCTGAAGTATCTATAGTTGCGTGAGAACCTTCGACGTCTTCCTGACGACTCTTGCCGCTATCCTTTGTCGCGGCAACTTCAGAAAGCTTAGTCTGAATTTGACGCGTGTTTTGAATGACTGGAATAGATACTGGCGTTAAGCCGTTATTATGAATAGTCTCTGTTAAAGGGGAATAGGTTGGTGTTAAAACCATGACTTTTTGACCAGGTTGGCAAAAAGTGTGAAGCGCAACGTCTATTGCTCCTATTGCGCTCGCAACATCCACAACATCGCCACTTTCTACTTTAAAGCGACTACTTTTTTGCGTGGTACGCTCAAACCGTTTTTCTACCGCGTCACCGATATCAAGGGACTGATATCCATAAGTAGAGCGAAGGTTTTGTGTAATCGCGCTGAGAATTTCATCACAAGGCGGGATGTCCATATCCGCTATCCACATTGGAATAGGGTCTTGCTGAGACGCGACAACGTTCGCTTGAGATGAAGACGCGCCCTGAAAGCGGCGAAATATCGCTGAATATTTAAGACGGGTTTGATCGAGTTTCAGGTGAGAAGGTGCCTGCCATACATCCTTGTAAGGCATAAACTCGCTTTGCATAGCGTTGAACACGGGGAGATGGCTTAGCGCGTTGCTCACCTTCACATTATCCTATCTATATAGCCTTACGCATTTACTATTGGCTAAAGGCCTTCTGAATTCTATTATATTTATAAGCGCGAAACACGCGTACCGCGCTCACTTTATGCTACACACACACTTTAATAGACACCGTGTTATTCTATCTTTTCAAACACGTTAAATTCAGAAAGCGTATGTTGGTATTTCCGCTTTGTTTCTCGAATGACAAATGGAATGTCTTTAGGTTCAGCAATTCGTTTAAAGCTATGACCTAATGCATCTTCAAGCGCCTGAGTAGAGCTAAGCGTTTCACCATTTTCATCTTTATAGCCGCCCAACCATTCACTTCTTTCGGTATACTCTTCCAACCATGTAAAGGGGCTGGCGACAACGAGCAATCCACCTTTATTTAGCCGCGTGGCCATGTCCGTTAATACCTTTCTTGGACTATACACTCTATCAATAAGGTTGCCTAAGAAGATCAAGTCGTAGCCTGTGAATTGCGGCTTCAAATTACACGCATCACCTTGTGCGAACGCAACGTTGTCTACACTGTCATCTAAACCGAGCGCAGAGAGCTTGCGCGCCTTAAACGACGTAAGTTCACCTTCTTCTATAAGGTTATAGCGTATTTCACCACGCTCTTGCATCTCAAACGCTGTTTTTATAAAGCGTGCAGAAAAATCGATGCCATCGACATGATCGAAGTATTTTGCAAGTTCAAAGGTGGATCGACCAACGGCACACCCCAAATCTAACGCTCTAGCGTGTTGACGCCCTTGCATAGCGTCAATACAAAACTGCGCACTGGCTTTAGCAAAATTAGGGACGCCGTAGTACTCGTCGCCGTAATGAAATTCACTGTATTGCGAAACCTGTGTATCACTTTCATAATCAAAATCGTTCACTGCTATAACTCGCTTTCCTTGAACATACCGAAACCCCGCGTGCTGAAAGAAGTGGCGCCTAAAAGCGTAACGACTATCTTTCATTGCTTCGTTACCAGTAGATACCCAACTGCCACCTTTAATGAGGTTATGCTTATTGTCAAATGTGGGTGTTGTAAAGTCGTCATACAAAGGATGAACGTTAAAGCCTTCAAACGGATAGATGGGTGTTTCCGTCCATTGCCATACGTTGCCAACAACATCATAAAATTCGCCGGACTTATTAACATTAACAGGTTCACTCGACGCATATTTTTGCAGCGCTATATTAAAGCCTTCGCTGTATACGGTTTGTGTTACACCAGCCTGCTGACGTAACGCTTGCCATTCATTTTCAGTCGGCAGACGGATAAGCTCACCCGTTTTTTCACTCAAATAGTAACAAAACGCTTTCGCTTCATGATAATTCACATCCACAGGCCAATCTAAAGGTAGTGGATGCTCTTCAAGCATACTGCGATATAAATACTCATCACCCTTTTTAATCCAAAATACAGGATACTGAGCTTTAGTATATTCACGCCACTTATTACCTTCAGCCTCCCAGTATTTTGCGTTGTTATAGCCGCCGTCTTGCACAAACGATAAATACTCACCATTACTTACAAGAAATTTAGACGCACTAAACTCGCTAACGGATTCTTGCTGAGAACCATATTCATTGTCCCAGCCGTAATAAGCACTGTCCCACGCTTTGTCATTTATGACTTTCTGTGCCGGAACGGTCATTAAAACATTAGCCTCTAACGCTTCAGCATTAGTTTGCATAGTGCTACATGCAGGCCATTCTGGGCTGGGGCGTACCGATGCAATGGGTAGCTGTCGGATTAGAACAGATGAGGTTTCTAAATGAATACGTTCATGCTCTATTCCCATAACAACGGGCCACATTGGACTTTCCCAGTCAATAGGCATGCTAAAAGACATGGTATCTATTAAATCGCATACCAATGTGCGCACTTGATTACGATATTGACGTACCTCTTCCACCTTCGGCCAGTCGTAATTTTCATCGTTGAGATCATCCCAACTCATTTCATCAACACCAATGGCAAATAGCGATTCAAATTTTGGATTAATGCGCTCGTTTATTGCTTTAGACAGTACTAATTTATTGATAAAGAAAGTAGCAGTATGACCAAAATAGAAAATTAACGGATGGCGCAACTTTTCAGGTCGTTGATAAAACACGTCATCATTGGCAAGACAAGAGAAAAGCGATTCGTAGGTATCAAAGGAATCGAGGAAATAAGCCTTTATTTCCTGTCTTTTTTGCTCAACTGTTCCGTCCCGTAAATTAAGTGTGGGCATTGCCTGCATAATGTCCTCTCGATTTTTGTTATTACTACCAACTGCGTAGGACCAGCGCCATAAAAATAAAAGAAGAGCGCTTTTAAATGCCGTAATGATTTCAGTTGATTGTAAACCTTTTTATATATATCAAGCTTTTGTGAATAAAGCGCGACATAACTTGGTTTTTATGGGGTGTTTTGTAGTTACAAGATACAGACAGGATGAGATCAGAAAATATTTCACCCATAAAAAAACCCGCAGCTAAGTGCGGGTTTTTCGTATTTGGCGGGCTGAATGGGACGAATATGGGCACTGGATAATAAGGATAAATCTTTATAAGTAGGCAGTCACTGATATAAGATCTCGCTATGGGTTCATATAGCGAGATCCAACATTAACTATTTTAATAATCAAATTTGAAAGTTTTCTAAGAGAACCATTTGTACGATGAACAAAAAGTAAAGCTGATCATAGAGAGGAATGGTTTTGATATGTTAGAGGTGATCCGAACTGAGTTTTGAAACTTTCAAAATACCCACTCATAGAACACTCTTAGAACACTCTTAAAACACTCTTAGAACATAGCTTTGAAAAATCAAAGAAAGTATAAAGGATTGCATCTTACTAACGAAAGGTTTTTGACACGTAAATTACGCAATAAAACAATGATATATGTAGTGGCTCATATCTAATCTGACACTTTGATTTAAAGGTCTCGACTTGCCCTGACAGTCGGCATTAGACAAGTTGCGGATGAACAAACTATTGACTAGCAACTTCTGCTTTGTGCCAGAAGGTGCCGTTCAAACATTTGTAATTAAACGGCAGAAGAGTACGTATTCCGGACCTTCACGACTTATTTTTCCAGCTTCAACTATGAGCGAAGAGTAGACATTGTTACCTGAGCTAGACGATCGCAACACAGACGAAGCAAACTTACACTCATCTATTATTTGCCCTCAACTAACGGCTGTGAGTTTAAATAGTTAATAAGACTCTACTCTTGTTAGAGGAGGACGTGTGCTTTTTAACGTCATTGCTTACCTATTCTCACTCGCTACGTTACCTATAATCTGGAAATGGACCATTCGCGCTATTGTCTCTTTGCAATTTAGGAAAATGCCAGTTTCCTTATAATTGGCAATAAAATGGTTAATTTGCTATTAATATTAAAGAAGTGAAGGAAGGCGCTACCATTTTAAAAAATGTACAAATTACGCCATTCTAAATTGTTATACCCTCAATGGAAAAATGAAGGAAGCAATATGAAAAATCTAGCTTTAATTCTCGCCGCTATTAGCGTGGTCTTTGCAATATCAGGCTGTGCATCCAAAAGAAATATCACGACATTTCAAACAGAAACGGGTGAACTGAAGTGTGCAGAACCTCCCCCAGATGTTGTCACCACTGGGGCTAGAGCAAATATCGAGGCTCTGGTGCCTCAAATTGATGTTGATGTAAAGGCGAACGCAAATGCCAATACTACTGTAGCCAGAATCAGGTCTGAAATCCCAAATCTTCAAGCTGTCGAGGCTCTGGAATATCGGATGTGTCTAGCCTATGGGAATGGGATTGTTGATTCAGCAACATACCGCGAGTTTTATCAAAGCATTTTGCCAATGTTACAAGGCATTAAAGCCCAAGGAGCATCAGCCGAGCAAACATTGAATATTGAAGAACGCAGAAATTATAGTGGTGTAAGCGGCTGTAACGATGAAAGAAGTAAAAGAGTTGCTGAGGCTGCCTGCAATGAAGGTGGGGGAAATTATGCTTCAAGAAACGGTTTGCAATTAGTTTCAGCTCGACTGGTTTCGTTCACCCATGACATTGATAGGGACCGTGAGCCTTGGCCTTCCAATGCTCGCTCATGTAATACAAACGTAGTTGCAAACTGTGAGATCGTAGTGAAAGAACGGTAGCCATTGGTATAACAATTGACCTTTCCCCCTCAAATTTAGCCATCTGTTCTGGGAGGTTTTTAAACTATCTCTGTGTTAGCTGTTCTAACAAGCGATGTGGTCGTTGAAGTTGTCACCCAGTCCCATCGCTCAATTATGTTGCCAGCAATTGGCACGAAGCACTAGTCAGATTCAAGAAACCTGATCGTCGGCTCCTTGTCTGAAGCGGACTTGCGCAAAAGTTATGTCCAACGTCCGCTAAATGCTCTTTGCAGACCTACACGCTAACGGCATCTTGAGACATGAAACGGACGGTCAACGCCTTGTTAACAGGCAAAAGATAGTTTCTTAAGATTAGCGATGAAGGAGCAAAACTAACTGTTCCTTCCTTGTTTAACAAGTTTGATAGATTTTTATTGAACTGAGATTTTTTTAAGCTTTCCATCTTTAAGTTTTTTAACTACGATTGGTCTGCCTATTTCAAATGAACCACGTTCATCAACTTCACTAATAGCTTGAGCCATAAAGTTAGTTAATTCATCACACAAGTTAATATTATTATTTATGGCTGACTCCACGACATCGTCAATTCTATTTTTGAATTCATTCCTCATTCCTATAATTGACACTTGGTTCTCTGCAATCCTTTGTTTGTTTACGAAAACCTCAAAAACACCGTCACTGTTAAGCCGTTTATCCATGTCAAATTGATAAATAACATCCTCTCCAGTAGCAGGACAATTTATGCCTAAAGTAAATTCCGTATACATCTCATTGAATGCTTTTTCAGATAATCTAAATTCCTTAGCAGAGCTTAAGGCTTTATTAATTGAGTGTTCAACGACATCAACTATTACATTTGCCGTCAATAGACCAGCATAGTCTTTCTCTGGAATAAATAAATCATCATCATATTGTGAAAATGACGCAGTTGAAATTAGCTCATTATGATCACAACTTTTCACAACGATGAAGTCACCAGACCCAACTCGTTTAGACCTATAGTCAATTCTAAGCTCGCTTAAATGATTAGAAATTAGATTCAATACATGTTGAGAAGTAAGGGTGCTACCTGCGAAAGCAATAAAGCACTCACACTCCAAAAATGTTGAAAAATAACCACGAAAGTCAGATCCCACAAAATAAGGCTTCCATAACTTAATAGGCATATTAACAATTTTCTTAAAACCTTTAAGTAATGGTATTTTCCCTGCACCACCTATTGTTGTAATAACGCTGTCTGCAATTGAAAAGATCCCTGATTTTTTTTGGCTTTTATCTGTGGGGGTTCTGACGACTTCGAATTCATGTGGTAATTTTGGATATTCTGTATGAAACCCTGTCTTGTGAACGTATCCAGTAATGATTAAAGTCACTTTCCCTCCGAAAAATATAACGCCCAAAGCAGCGGCGTGCGTTTGCGCGTCCAGCCCGCAGGGTGATGTTGCCTTTGCTTAATATGAGTTTTGCCACTGCTCTATACGCTCTCTGGAGATTTGTACTGCTTGCTCGCTAAACAGGCTGGGATAATGAAGAATTACATTTTCAAATGCATAGTCTTCAAGACCCATTTCGACAAGAGCGGTATAGCCTTGAGTTTCAGTTGGACGGTTTACTGCACGCTCTACTGCACCAATAATTCCTTGGCGAGTTATCATTTGCCAGGTTCGAACAGGGCGAGTTTTCTTTCAAATTTTCGCGCTCAATACTTCTTCGTATGCGTATACAGCTTCAAGCGCTTCACGCTCCGCCTCAGTTTTGGCTCCATATGCCTCAGCTCGAGGTTGAACGGCGCGCTCCCTTGCTTCTTGAGCCAAATCTTCTCTACCACTCTCGATACAGTTCTTGGCAAAGATCTCGCACTTTTCAGGTTTATCTATTTTCTTAACTCTATCGTCCATTTATACACTCGATGCTGAATGAATCATAACAGCTTATTAATGAGACTTCATAGTAACCCCCATTACCCCTGAAAAACCATATTCTGTGTTTTCAGGGGAAAGGCAAAATGTCTGTTTCAAGTACACAAGAGACTGCCAGATTTGGTCTAGCTCTATCTCTGAAAGTGTCAGGTTAAGTGACGAGTAATCCAAGTAATAGGGCTTTCTCAGGAATCGTCTTCTTCACTAATGTAAGTATCAACCTTAAGTTCACTTCCACTCAACCTAGCCATTTCGTTGATGATGTATGCCGATTCTTCGATCACTTTCTGGGCAGTTTTTCGAGCTTTAAACTGTCCTCGGTGTACAACATTATTTCTTTCTTCGTTTATGTCTTTTGATCTTTTTTTGACTTCCTTAAGCGCCGCCAAGTGTTGTGAGTCTTTGAATATAGGTAGAAGAAGTCTATCAATTTTACCCATAAACCCATTAGCCCACACCATTAAGCTTTCAACAAAGTGCTGAGGTAATCCTCTATTATTTTCAAACTCGTGTTTAATTAACAAATTAGAGGCTAATTCTACTGTTGTTGCAGCTCTAATAACTACTGTTGAATACTCACCTCTTTTCATTAGCCCAAGAGTCTTGTTCCAATTACCCTGAATTTTATCGTTTAATGTACGTTCACTGTAAGGCGTATTAATTTTATCACTCACCCACTGGCTCCATATAACACGAAAATTTATAGCAAAATAAGAATTACGCAAAAATAATTAAAGGCCCTCATAAAAAGAGCCGATTAGCGAACACTTGTAATTTTTAATAACATTTTTTAATTGTAACTTTACTCGTGAAATTAAACTAATTACTAGAAATTGGAGAGTCTGCGTCATCTATAAAGCCAATAGGATGACCATTAATTCGCTCTGGGTTATATTGAGCAACGATAAACCCTTGCAATTTATCTACAATATGGCTCGGCACGTCATTATCTACTAAAATGAACTGACATGTTCTATTTTTACCTTCAAAAAGATTAGACAAATTAATAATATACTCAAAAATATTTTGATATTTATTAGGATCTGAAATGGCTTCTTTACTATCTGCTTCCATGTCTGTTAACTGATCCTTATAATTTTGCTCCTTAGTTTTACCTAAATATTTACCGACTGTATCTATTATCAGAAAAGAAGGATAATTCATAGGTCTATTAAGAGACTCTAGCATTAAAGAACACAAATGCCCTATACTTACGATTGTCCTCAATCCACCAGAAGTGATTTTTTCATAGTCAACATCCCTAACTTTTGGGAGAAAAGTTTTTTCATTATATGAAATCCCGTTAGGATCCTTAATTTTAACGAATTCTAAATAGTCTTTTATATTGTCCGCCATGCTCGAAAAAACTTCAGAAAGGGAGGGTGATTTTTCTTGTAACTTTTCTAATTGCTCTTTCAACTTCTGAGTAGTTGAAGAGATCGACTCAATCTCTTTTATAAGAGTACCATGCTGATTTCTCACCTTTAACTTAGCAGTCAAGTCTTCTTTCTTTTGTTTAAGCTCTCCAAGCTTTCTAACGTAAAAGTCTCTTTCTAAAAGATAGTTTGAAGGAAGTTGTTTGGTATTCAATTCTTGGTATTCAATCGCTTCTTTTTCCACAGATTCTAATTTTTTTATTTCAGATTTAATGCTACTCCATTCGACTCTAGAATCAGAAACAATTTGCTCTACTTCACGGACACGTCTTTTAAGCGCTGAGATCTCCTGCGATAAACGGTCTGATTCGGAAATATCAAATTTCGATTTTGCCACATCAATATCAAGCGAGTTATCACAAACAGGACATATCTCAATTGTTTTTTTAACATTACCAATTGATTTCTGGGCTTCTACTGATGCTTTAAATTTATTTATGTCATTTAAGTAATCATTTCTTAGCCTCGAAAACCTTTCAATCTTTATCTCTAATTCCATGAGGTTTTGTGTAGCTGCTTTCTTTTTCAAGGATATAGAAGAAAGTTGAGACTTTATAGCTTCATATATTTCGTCATCCGCAATCTGTTCTTTATTAAGCTCTTCTACATTTTTTTTCAGTTCTTCCATCTCAAGATCTATATTCTCAAGATCTAAATCCATAGAAATCACTGAGTTAAAACCTGATTCTCTTAAAAACTCTGAAACTAGTTCATATTTTTTTTCTAGTTGAATCTTTCTACTACTCTTCTGAGATATTAAATCAGAGATTTCACTAATATTTGAGTCAAGTGCATTGAATATGTACTTAAAAACTTCTTTGTTTTTTACTGCTTTACTGTAATTCTCAGAATTTAGGAAACTCTTATGACCTAGATCATCCTGATCGACATAACAAAACTTAAAAATATCTCTAAAACTAAGCCTCGATAATCTTGAGATATCTTTCGTAGGTGCGTTCTTCAACTTTATCTTATGTAAGTTTAAAGCATCTAGTAAAAAATCGGAAAAATACCCATCATCTGAAGATGATGTCGGCCTATCAAAATTTGGAAGATATTTTTTAACAGGATACTGTTCTGTTTTATCGAACGGACACTTATACACTTCAATTAGAGATTTATCATTGAATATATCTCTTTTTATAGTATATCGATCTTCATTTAACGTTACATCTAAAGCAGCATATAAGGCTGCTGATTCTATCTCAGTATATGTATCAAAGCTTTTTGCACCTAAAAGATAATCGATAAGGTTTACAATTGTTGATTTACCAGTTGCAGAATCACCATAAATTATATTTACACCTGGGTTAAAATCTACATAATAATTTTTTCTTCTACCTACTACGACTAATTGATTTACTAAAATACTACTCGCCATTTCTAAATTCCCTTTTTAATAATGCCGTTTAAACTTTTATTAATTCTAGATACTGTCAGACTAAGTGTAGGCTTCAAGAAATCACAATACTTCCTAACGTCTTCAAAAAAGTTTCCGTCAATTGATTTGACTAATTCATTACCTTTACTAGATAATTTGTAAAAGAAACCATCATTTTTCTTATAAACAACTTCAACTATTTCTTCCGAAATTAACGTTGAAATAATTGCTTTTAGTGACGATCTATCAAAAAGTAAGTCTACATTTCCTGAGATGGATGCAACTGAAAATGAATCTTGAGCATATATAGACACATTGCCTTTTCCCAAGTCGTTAAGAACAAGGTTGAGCTTTACTGGATTTCGAATCAGATACATGTATATATGTAGACGTTCATTATTTAACTTTGGGGTGCTTGCTTTCGATTCTGCCAAGCAACTAATGATGATTGACGTAACTGCCAAATTTAAGTGATAATTATCGTCCGCAGATAAATATGGCAACATTAACTTATATCTCCATCTAAGCTTAAGTCGCGACTTTTTGACCACCAAATGTCCTGATTTTCATCATTCGCCAATTGATGAAGCATCCCTTTTTTATGATAATTTTTTATTGAGTTACTCAATGTTTTAAGCAGTTTAGCATCGTGATCAGCTATTCTACTGTGAACGTTTGAAAGAAGCTTTCCTGAACTAATACCACTATCAGCAAGATATTCATCATAACAGTCTTTGTATAATTGCCTTATATTATCGAATAGTTGTCTTAATTCTTCTTTATTATGAGATGAGCTTAAGACTTTCCTCATAAATTCAGCATTGTAATAAAGCTCTTTAGCATTCTTCTGTGTATCTCCAGCAATACCTGAAACTATTAGTTTTATAACAAATAATTCATTATCAAACTGGTCACCGTTATCTAAACGTTGAAAACCTGAATTTGATAATTTTGTATGCCTAAACTCTTCCTTAATAAATCGGATGACACTTTTGAAAATCAAAGATTCTTTACTTTCAGGTTTGCAAATTGAAGAGTGATCAGCAGCTAAACTTATAACGTCTTTTTCAATGTTATCTACTGAAACAGCACTATGTTTAGTTACGATTTCGTCGTATCCACCATAAAAATATTTTGTTGTTGGCTTAAGATCTAAATCAATCCAAGTTTGATTTAATTTTGGTATAAATTCTTCGACTGGGCTTAAGTTATTTATTTGTAAATTGCTGCTCACCAGCTTTCCTAATTCAGCGAGCGTCGCACCATAGTGTGGAACAGCTAATGACAAAAACAAACGTACTTTAGTTGCCCCCTTTTCTTTCAAGTCATTTGCTATGAGATTCTTGACTATCAGACCGCCCATGCTGTGCGCAATTACATAAATATTGTCATACTTATCAAGTGTGAAACGAATATGGTTACTTAGGTTTGATGACAATTCATTTATGTCTAAATTCTTTTCCTTTACATGCTGCTTATTCCAAAGTTTGCTTATAACCCATCTAGTTTTCTTCTTCGCATCAGCAAAAAGATTCAACAAGGTTGTGAAATATGAATAAGAAGCTACATCGAAGCTATCGTGTATCTCCGTATCTTCAACTAATAAGGATGGAAATGTTTTACCATTTTTATTTCGCCAAGTTTCATCAACATCACCAGTAAAACCATGGACGAAAAGAATCAAATTTTTACAATCATTATTTGTATGGTGGAAAAGGAATTCATTTTCCATAGAAGTCAATCCGTTGTTAAATATCTTACGGAATGTAACTGATCTATAATAAATTTTCAAAAGTTTGAGCGCCTTTCTACAAAGCTTCGTTCATGTAGTGAGCAATAGCGTGTTCCTTTCGCTTAAAAGAATTAGCTATATGCAACAAATGTATTGTCAATAGAGAGCGCTTGCGCTAACCGATGTTATAACTTCACACTTAAACCAGCTTCATAACACACAGCCATCGATCCTACGCTATTTTTATGGAAAGCTAGATGAGGAGAAAGCGTAAAATAAATCCATATGGCCTTTTGACTTAAAGGTGATGTGTTCCGTTATCTTGACCTAGTTCAGATTTAGACTCGGCCCTGCTGTATAGCTATAGTGGATTAAAACTCTCCTTGATAGGCGCGCCTATGGCTACGGTACGTTTATGATGGCTAGCTCTGGGGCACTTTGCTGGCGCTGGTTCTCTTTTTTCTATTCTGGCGTACGTTAAGTTCTTCATTAGTCAAAGGCTGTATTTCGGTGGGAACCCCGCCAACTTCAACTACAATAGAGTTATTGTGTCTGCGAGCTACTTTATGAATCTCGAACGTTGCTTCGAAGCACGCTTCCTCTGCGGCTTTCAGTATTTCTTTAGCCTCTTCTTCTTGCATGACGATATACTATTGGTAATGAAAGTAAAGCTAGTATAGAAGGGCAGTCGCAACATGACGATCATATTAGAAAAATCGCATAATGAAGGTTTCATTATGACTCTATCATAATGAAACTTTCATAAAGGCTAAATAGACGTCTTTTCAAGCCCAAGGGCTATGGTGACGAAATGATGAAAGATCACGAATATAAAAGGCTTACAGCACGGGAGCAGGAGCGTACACAGGTTCGTAGAAACATGCGGCGTTGGGTAAAGCTCCGTGAGCATTTCGATAATGGGCCACGTGATGAAAAGAAGCCAGAGTAAGTATTATCCGTTGAACTTTTTCATAAGAAGGTAGGTGGTACTATGCATCAGGACGACAACGGTGACTATAGCGATCAATGGGAGTAACGGCGGTATCATAACATCTCCGAAATGCTTTTAATGATTGAGGACGCTTTAACGAGTGCTTCCCCCGTTTATCAGCCGTGTCGCTACTTGCGTTATCTGCGTGCTAGCGCTTTAAATTAGTTACCTTGGTGCCAGTGTGCGGTTCGCTAGCCTTTACCTTGCTTCTTGTATTTTATGACATACATCGTAGCACCTACCATCACCGCTAAAGGCAATAAAAAAATGGCTTCTCTAAGCATTGCATTCTTCCGTTAGAGTGTGCAGCGAGTTGTTGCATAAAATACAACAACTCATCATGCGCTAAGAAGGAGTATGCACTTATTGCACAATCCTTCTCAACAGTATTAATAATCACTGCGACAAGCTTGGGCCAAAATTACCCCGACTGGGTAACAACAATAAGCGATACAAGCAGCGCAAGCTAGTACGCACTCATAAATTATCAGGGTGACGCAAGATGCAAATCGCGCCTGCGACTATTACTGCAAATATAATTACCAGTGGTATCAGCGTGGATAAACTTTCCAAAAATTTCTAGAAGCTAATCATCGATTTTGGCCTGCTGCTATGCAAAAAGAATCTTGCCGATGAAACCGACAAATGTCGCTACAGTGCCGATGAGGACAAAGCCTTGAATGTTATCCTCTCGCTTCTCTTTGGGTTGGCTTTGATTTTAATTATAGCGAATTCGCTATAATTAGACAGACGGTGCAGCCGGATGTGCTCAGCCCCATCTTGCCATGTCGCGCTCTCGCATTAAGCTTGCTACCTGGCGGAAGGGCGATATCAGAGGAGGTAAAACGGCGTGGTAGGTTCGAAAATGGAACCAACCACTGACTTTGGGCGACACACTGACGTAGTATGAGGCTAATCAGGAAAGAAAAGATATTTAGCATAACAGCCGTTGTTAAACATTGGGAGCTTCGTGGTATTACAGGTCGACTATTTTGTTGCAAAAGACTTGCCAAACCCAGTTTGTTTAGTCTAGGTAATTTTACAAAGGCCGATTAAATCTAAAAAATTCGTTATATCTTATTCTGGTTCGACTGGCCACTCTTGAGGGCTAATAAATATTTGCTCACAATGACGACTCATTGTGAGCACGAAACGACAAAAGAGATAACCTGAATTGCATATTTATGAGGCCTTAGATGAGAAGGTGCACAGCACTTATAGTATTGGAGCCTAAAGAAGGAGTAACTATGAAAACCTATGATGATTACCTGAATGAAGTAAAAATACTTGTAGCTGCTGGTCACAATCGTTTCGATGTGTTGAAAGCTCTCGATACGCTATATCTTCTGAATGATGGTGACGAAAATGATGATGATGAACTTCGAAATCTAATTATGGATATCGAGAATAAAAAGCATTAGGCACTGTTCAGGTAAGAGACGGGTGTAAGTGCTTCATAAGTGTTCTTTATTAAACGTACGTAAAAACGGGATAAATTCGCTAAATGCTCTTCATGCATAGGATGGATAACTACTCAGACGCAGCTGGGTCTTGGTTAAGTCTAGCGGACAACTAACGATAGCAGCTCCGTCGATCCAAGCGAAAAGAGAGAAAATATCCTTTCAATGACTTATTGCATATTCCTCGTTATGACCTCTCCCCTAAAATATCACCATCACATCCACAAGCTATAAATATAGGCAGAAAGACTACCACCACTGTACCGACTATCAAAAGCAACTGAATGCCCCCTTCCCCACACTGTCATAAATGAGTTAAATATAGCCAATTCGCTATAATTAGCCGAACATTTCAGTCGGATGCGCTCAGCATAGTATCGGGACATCGCATTATCATTACTTCTGGCGGACCATGAATACTAACGAAGGTTAAACGGTTAGAGAGTGTCGGGTTTTGTAGTGGCGATGCGAGAAGCCCTAGTAGTTACGTTTCGCATAAAGAAACTTGCAAATAGATATTGACGTACTAAACTATAATAGAGGGGTACTAAAAACCTAGAGATTAAACATGTTTTCACCCCTCAAAATAATTTATAACACTTTGTTATTAATAGATAATTTATTTTTGACTGTGCTTTTTTCTCTAGTAGCCACTAAGTACCTACCATGAGCAAGAGCAGGTTAAAAAGTTCATCTCTCAAAGATGAATCAGCTGACATTTTGTCTACTGAGTCACTTCAGATATTAGTTTCCCTAATACTCGACAGCGTTGAACGTTCAACACACTCGTGCTCTCCCCTAAATGACAAACCAAACCCGATTGGGACAACCACGAATTGGAGTGATCATGAAGTTAATCAGCTACCGAAGGGTAAGTTCAAATAAACAAGTTACTGAAGGAGACTCACTGGAGGGTCAAAAGCGAACGATTGAGCAATGGGTAAAAAGGCGAGGCCATGAGGTCGTAATGGAGTTTGTAGACGGCGGAGTCTCAGCATTTAAAAGCAGTACAACTAGGAAAGCATTTTGTGACATGCTTGAGTATGCCGTTTCGAATAAAGAAAATGTGGACGGTATTATAGTATACAAATTATCAAGGTTTGCCAGAAACGAACTTGCTAGGTTACAAGCAGAAGAAGAATTGTCAAAAGCTGGCATTCAAGTTTTCTCTGCTACAGAAGAAGTTCCTGAAGACGAAGACATGGCCCATTTTATAAGATCAGTTTTAGGGATTGTTAATGAACAACAAAGTAGGCAAAACTCAAGTACAGTCAGGGATAGATTAGCAGACACGGCGAGGAACGGTTTCTTTCCAGGCGGACAGGTTCCATTTGGATTTAAATCTATTAATGCCACACCGGAACACGGTAAAAAAAGCAGAAAGATATTAGTGGTTGACGAGGATCACCGACATACTGTTACCCATATGTTCGACTTATGCCTAAACGGCCCCAAATTGAAAGGCTGCGGAGTCAAAGAAATAGCTAACATTTTAAATGAAGAAGGCCTTTTAAAAGAAAATAAATACTGGACATCAAAGAGTGTCCACAAGGTTTTGTCAAACTCTGTATATGCTGGTGAGCTTGTTTTTACATCTAATGTTGATAAGAAAAACCCTGAGAAAATCGTTATAAAGGTTCCCTCAATAATATCCAAAGAAGTTTTTAAGAAGGCTTCTGAATCATTGGCATCGCGAAGACTTCAAAATAACAACCTGAGAGCGCAAAGGTCAGACACACTGTTAGTGGGCTTGTTAAAATGCTCAACCTGCAACTGTCGTTTGACACTGATGACTGGCAAAGGAGGACAATTTAAGTATTACAAATGCAAAAAAAAGCGAATTACGGGAGCCTCAAAATGCACAACCCCGAATTTTAGAGTTGAACAATTAGATAATCTTGTTTTAGACACAATAGCGACACAGTTATTTGTACCGGAGAATTTAGCTAAATATGTGGGAGACCTCCAGAAGATACTTAATAAACAACTTCTGGATTCAAGGAGCACTAAAGCAACCATCTCAAAACGACAAATAAAAGTTGAACAGCAAATCCACAATCTATGGAATGCTGTCAGTAATGAGAAGCAACTTATTGATGATTTTTTCAAAACCAGAATGTTAGAGCTAACAAAGCAGTTTGACTCCCTATCCAGTGAACTCTCAAAAATTGATAATAGAGAAAAGTTCAGCTACTACAACTTCAGTAAGAAACACATTGTAGATTTTTGCAGGCTTGCTAATAAAGCCGTGAAAGAAGGACAAGGCGACCCCAGGCTCAAAGCATTTTTGAAAACACTTATTACTGAGATATCGATTTTTGAAAATGAACTAATTTTGAAAGGGCCAATTTCAAAAATCACTAAGGTTATATCAGTGACGAAACTGGGCACCGACATCTTATCGAGTGAGGGATTCGAACCCCCGGTGGGTTTGACCCCACGTCTGATTTCAAGTCAGGTGCATTAAACCGGGCTCTGCCAACTCTCCTGAAGTGACGCTTATCTTAATGATTTACGTGACGCTGTAAAGCACTAATTTCAATTAAATCAATCAACTGGTGAAATATTCACCTTTTCGCAAGAATAATAATCATCTTGGTAAAAAATGGCCTACGTTCTCATTATTTAAAAACACTTTTAGCGTTAACCTACTATAAATGCACGTAAAACATAAATCGAAGTTTTTTAAAAGCGATTGAAGTTCTCACTCAAAAATTCTCATTAGGTGTTCTATGCACATCGACAGTTCATGATGCCAAAATGATAATGTTCGTTTAGCTTTGAACAATATCGTTTTGCGTAGATTTCACTCTTGGCTATAGCCATATACTAGAGCGAGTAAATTGAGCCTATAAAAAAACCCGCAACAATGTGCGGGTTTTTCCCGGTGGGTTTGACCCCACGTCTGATTTCAAGTCAGGTGCATTAAACCGGGCTCTGCCAACTCTCCTGAAGTGCTGCGTATCTTAATGATTTATGTGGGACTGTAAAGCACTAATTTTAACATTTTTACTCAAACGACCAATTGATAATCAAAGTGTTCAAAATTTAATTGCTCTCGCTTAACGCAGGCGTTATTCAATCAGGTGTTGCACTGACGCGGCAATGTGAAGCACTGTCAATCACACCACACAAACATGCTTGCAGGTTTGGTTAGAAGCGTTAAAGACAGAGCTTTATCAGCTGCTCTATTATTAACACCATAACAAACATGGAGAGGAAGAAGGTGCTCTTCTCTAGGATGGGCGTATCGCGCATCCGGCGCGCTGTACCATTCAACAAGACGAGCTTTGCGTTCATTCTCGCTGTAGGCACTGGTCTGCATAGTTGTCTGAAGCCAGTTATTAAAGCGCGTTGCTTTTCGCATTGCATCATCGGAGCTATCAAAAAAGCCCTGCATATTGTGAAAAGAAGACCCCGAGCCCAATACTAAAATATTCACTTCGTTCTTTGCATCACTATTTACAGGCTCTACCCCGAGTTCAACAGCTTTCCTAATTGCTTCCCCCAATCGTACATGCTTTTTAGAATCCAAATCAGACGTAATGGATAGTTGAATACAGGGTACATCGGCACTGGGATACATAATACTTAGGGGAATGAACATTCCATGATCGAAACCACGTGCCCTATCCTCCCGTACAGCGATGCCTTGTTCTGCGAAACGCTTTAGTAATAAAGTTGCGAGTGCGACTTCTCCTTTGGTTGGATATTCAAGGGAATACGCCTCTTTAGGGAAGCCATAATAGTCATAAATCAAGGAAGGTTCTGGGTTAGTAGTTACACAGACTTCAGTATCTTCCCAATGGGCACTAATCACTATGACTGCATCAGGTTTGGGTAAATCTGTTGATAATGCTTTGAGCGCTTCAATCATTTCAATGTGATAGGCAGGCGTTCTCGCCTCTCCTACTGACTGCATTTCAAGAAGTGGAAGCGGCCCTCCACCATGAGAAATATAAGCGGTGTTAATTCGCACAGACGGGCGAGTTTGCGTTCGCTGTTGCATAAGACCATACCTTGTTAGATGTAGAGAATACCATTCCTGCATTTCCACGCTTCGTTAGGAAACTTGCCAGCGTCTTATGAGTAGGCAATGATGTATGCGGATTGATATAAGGGCTCCATAGCCATTGAAACCGGCGCATTTAGGCCGGTTTCGTTAGTCGTCGAAATCTCACAACCGCTATTAATTCAGCTTGTGACTAATAAGAGAGTCGATTGAAAATTTACCGCCACCTTGAATAGCTAGCGCACCGGTTGCAGCAAGTAGCGTGAGTGCAAACTCGTAACCGTTGTTAGTCATAAATAAACCGTTTGCTGCATGTACACTAAAAATCGCAATCACCATTGTGAATGCACTTACTAAAGCGGCTGGGCGTGTTAGAAAACCTATAATAAGCGCTAGCCCGCCAAAAAACTCAGCGCTGCCGGCCAGCAATGCCATTAAAAAGCCTGGCGCTAAACCAATGCTTTCCATCCACTGACCTGTGCCTTCTAATCCATAACCACCAAACCACGCAAAAAGCTTTTGTGCGCCGTGTGCAGTAAGAATAATGCCCACAGGCACACGTAAAACCAAACTAGAAATACTGCTGTTAGAAGTAAAAATGTTTTTCAGAAATTGCTTGTTCATTGTTGAATCCTCAAAGTCTCTCGTAATTGAAAGTGTCATATCTAAAAAGTGATGAACGCTCCGCCTGACTTCATTGAGTTGGCACAGCGCTAACCTGATGCACATACAATAGTTACCAACACCTATTGAATAAAGCGGTTGAATATTGAATGATTACCAACATTTTGTTGTTTATAGAGACGAATGGCTAAACGATGGATAAATTATCGCTACTGAAAACCTTCTGCGTGGTTGCGAATGAAGGCAGTTTTACAAAAGCTGCAGAAAAGCTAGACACGTCAAACCAACTCGTAAGCAAGTATGTTGCCGAATTAGAGAAGCAACTTGATACGCGTTTATTCAATCGCACTACAAGAAAAATTCACCTAACCGAGGCTGGTCAGCAGTGTTTGCAACATGCAAATCATATTCTAGAAAGCGTAACCGATATGGAAAGTCAGCTTGGGTTGCTCAATACGGAAGCAAAGGGAGTTCTGCATGTAAGTGCCCCTGTCTCTTTCTCAACATTACATTTAGCGAGTGCACTCAGTGCGTTTCAACAAGCACACCCTCACGTATCGATAAACTTGCAGCTAAACGATAGAAAGATTGATGTGATAGACGAAGGGTTTGATGTAGCAATACGTGCAGGTCACCTAGCTAACTCGTCGCTGGTGGCCAAGAAAATCACAACGATAAAGCTGGCCCTGTGCGCTTCACCAGCCTACCTGGAAAAATATGGCACACCGCAACATCCAGCTGAATTAAAACCTGAACACTATCTAGAGTACTCCTACGTCAACTATGATAACGATAAATCAGCGCTTATTGCGGCGCTCAAAGCAAATGCCCAGACTGTGACGCCTAAGCTAACCGCCAATAATGGAGAAGTCCTAACCAATGTAGCAAAGCAGGGTGAAGGTTATGTACTTCAACCTACCTTCATTGCCGGTGAAGCGCTCAAAAACGGGGAACTCGTGTCCATACTGGACGATTTCGTACCGCAACCTATCTCTTTGTATGCGGTCTATCCTCATCGTAAGCTCATTTCTAATAAGCTAAGGGTTTTCATTGACTTTTTATCAAGCTATTTTGAAAGTACGCCCTACTGGGACAAGTAAATCGCGGTACGCGTAACGCTTAATTTATGTGGTAAAAACGTAACTTCAGTGGATGAGGGATATCAGCATATTAAATTAAATAAAAACGGCATGGAGAAACACCTCCGACGCCGTTCGCGTAATAGCCTATCTGGTTTCAGTAACTTAAACTCTAAAAGAGTAACCTTACCCTAAAGCCCTCATCACATTCTGAAGGTTTCCATAATCGCGGGCACCCCCGGGAACATACCAATTAGTGCCATAACGGTACATAACACCAAAAACGTAATTCCTGGAATTAGCCAACGCCCTGCTTTGCCGAGCTCTCCAGCTCTATCTTTGCACCCAACGAGCCCCAAATTATCCAAAAGCATGGTAAAAGACCATCCGAATACCGGATTAACTAATACAGATGAGATCACTACCAATGCCGCAGACTGGGTTGTTTTACCTTCACGCGTCATTTGCATACCGGCTTCCATAAGCGGCAGAAAGACCCCAACAATAAGCGCTACGCAAAGCACTGGCGGCCAAATTGCTAAATCCATGGGGTAACCCCAAAGTGCCGCTACAACGCATAAAAAGCCAGTCACTAATGCTCCACCGGGTATGGGTCTGCGCGCGATTGAAGCCGGGATAATGTAGGTCCCCCACGAAGATGAGATATTACCCCCTCCCAGAAGGCTTCCCACTGCCTGACGACTAGATGCAGCAATCATGGTGTCATCTATATTCATGTGCGCTCGTTCACTTTTTTTAGGGTAGCTAAGCTTTTGGAAAACTTGATGGCCTAAGAAATCTGGCGACCACATAGACACAGCCAGCACAGCAAAAGGCAGCACAGCAATGAAATGCGACCAATCTGGCAGGCCTAGTTTCCAACCTGTGTCTCCCCCCCACCAATAAGCAGGGTTCAAGTTAGGCATACCCGGCGACGTTGTGAACTCAAATGGCGCACCGAAGGAAAACGCAATGACGGCCGCCATCACCGCACCAAGCGGAATGGCTAGCCAGCGCTTTTGAATATGCTCTAACCATGCATACATTAAAATAGTGGCAATGATCACCACGAAGGCTAAGTAAGCCATATCGAAGCTTTCTGCCCACGCAAAGAGTTTCTTCACCTGCCCTGTAATGCCAATAAACCCTAAGTACAACAGCAGCCCACCGCATACACCGTTACTGGTTAGCCTGGCTAGCACACTGCCGCCCTTCGTTATTCCTAAAATAAAACCAAATAGTCCAATGAGTAGACCGAGCGCCATGGGATGGCCGCCAGATGCAACAATAAGGGGTACCAAGGGCAGTAAGGGGCCGTGTGTACCTGCTAAATTAGCTGACGGGTTCAGAAAACCTGAAATCAGAACAACGAACAAGACTGCTGCAATGAGTAATTCAAAGCGCACGTTTTCAATAACAAACTCAGGAGATAGCCCTAGCGGTGCTGCGAATGCACCTACTACGGCGGCAACCATAACGATTTTTCCTATGGTCGCCGCCATGCCTGGCACAAAGTCTTCCCACTCAACGCGGTAGTCTTTACCAGGCAGGTTCAACCGCCAACGTTTTGGAGAAAGTATTTGAAGTTCGTGATTTAAATATTCGTCTCTTGATTTAAAACTACTGCTCGGTTTGTGAAGATTTTGATAAGAAGAACTTTCTTGTGACACATAACACCTTTAGATTGCGCGGAAGAAAAGCGCAAGCCTAAACATGTGAACGGAATGTAACAATGCGACTGTGGTCTTATACGAAAGTCTAACGTGGTAGACGGGCATAAAAAAAAACCCGCAACAATGTGCGGGTTTTCCCGGTGGGTTTGACCCCACGTCTGATTTCAAGTCAGGTGCATTAAACCGGGCTCTGCCAACTCTCCTGAAGTGCTGCGTATCTTAATGATATTTTTATGACTGTAAAGCGAAAAATTAAAAAAGTTGTCTAAGTGCCGAGATTTCAATCAAATAGACTGTTTAGCACGTACAAGAGATGTTTTTATATTCACCTGACACCATTTTCATCTGAAACTACTTGAAAATGGGAACTAAAACCCATACAACATACACTAAATAATTGTGAACCATTTTGGTCATATCATAAGTCCTATTGGAGGAAACAATGGATCAACGTTCGATGTATTCAAGTGCATCTCAACCATCGGTATTGCAGACGAACAAGGTTCTACGCAACACCTATATGCTGCTTGCGATGACACTGGCGTTTAGTGCAGTTTGTGCTGGTATAGCAATGGCAGTAGGCATTTCTCCTATGATGTCTCTTGTTATGACTATCGGCGCTTTTATAACTCTTTTTGTAGTTCAGAAAAAAGCTGATTCAGCATCTGGCATCTACTGGGTGTTTGCATTCACAGGTTTAATGGGTGCTTCACTAGGTTACACGCTTAACTTCTATTTAGGTGTAGCCGGTCCTGGTCTAATCATGGAAGCATTGGGTGCGACAGCACTTGTTTTCTTCGCGCTTTCTGGCTACGCACTTACCACTAAGAAAGACTTCTCATTTATGGGCGGTTTCTTGGTAGTAGGTTTAGTGGTTGTGCTTGTGGCGGCAATTGCGAACATCTTTTTCGCAGTTCCAGCGGTAAGCTTAGCAATCAGTGCAGCGATTGTGTTTATTATGTCAGGTTTCATCTTGTTCGATACTAGCCGTATCATTCACGGTGGTGAAACAAACTACATTCGTGCAACAGTTTCGCTATACTTGAACATATACAACTTGTTCACGTCTATCCTTCACCTTTTAGGTGCGTTTGGTGGCGACGATTAAAACAGCGTTAAAGGTTTAAAGAGAAACACCCCTTAACCGGGGTGTTTTTATTTGTATGGCAGAATATTCAGTACTTATCACATCATCACCTTTTCAAGGTGACACGGCTTTGCGCGCCCTTGCGTTTGTGCAAGGCGCCATAGATAACGGCGACGTAGTTAACAACGTTTTCTTTTACAGCGAAGGTGTACACCACACCAATAACTTAATGCTAAAGACGGGCGACGAGCTGTTCGCATTTGATGGTTGGAAGGCTCTAGCGACTGAGCACAATGTGAAATTACTTGTATGCATTACCGCCGCCGTTAAGCGAGGTATTGTTAGTGAATTAGAGGCGAAAGAGAATGGGTTGTCTCAGGCCAACTTATCCGCGCCTTTCGAGCAAGCTGGCTTGGGCGAATTCTTCACTGCGCTCCACGATTGCAACAGGTTGGTACAATTCTAATGGCGCAACTACTTATTAGGTTTACGCAAAGCCCTTTTTCCAATGCTAAAAGCCAAGACGGTTTAGATTTTGCGCTTGCTGCAACAAACTATGGGCACGAAGTTAAAGTGCTTTTTGAAAGCCAAGGTGTACTGCAGCTTGTTAAGGCAGCGTCTACCAAAGGATTAAAAAATCACACCAAACGTTTAGCTAGCATGCCGTTTTTCGATATCGAAGAATGCTTTGTGTGTAAAGCAAGTGCAGATACATACGACATTGATCAGGTTCTTTCTAATAACAGTTTAGTTGATGAGTTAGACTGTGAGTGGATAACCCCAGAAGAAAAGGTCACGCTTATCCAAAGCGTAGATCATGTGGTGACATTCTAATGCTTATTACTATTTCAACGCCAAATTTGAGCACTGAATACAAACAGCTTATTGAAGCCACTTTTGAGCAATCGACTTCTACTTATATTGTATTTGTTGGTGATGGCGTTTATGCCCCTGCATTAAACACCGCGTTTTTTGAGCAGCTGGCCAATACGGTAAAAAGCACGGCGAAAGACAAATCAACGCTTAACCTGTCGTTCTTGAGTACAGATGCGGCTACTAGGGGCGTAAATCTTCCCGAACATTTTAATCCAATTTCCCACAAAGAACTTGCTGCAATATCGGCAAAAAATCAGCACTGGATACCCCTTTCATGACACAAGAAACCTATAGCTTCAATTATAAAGGACAAGCGATCCCTACAGACAAAGCCGGGTATTTACTCGACTATACCCTTTGGGAAGAAGGTATGGTTGACTTGCTGGCACAAGAAGAGAACATCGAATTAACCGAAGCTCACTGGGAAGTGGTGCGTTTCGTGCGCGCATTCTATGAAGAATACGAAACTAGCCCAGCGATTCGTGCTTTGGTGAAAGCCATGGCCAATAAGTTTGGACCAGAAAAAGGTAATAGCCGTTACCTGCAGCGACTCTTTAAAAAAGGCCCAGCTAAGCAAGCCACCAAACTAGCTGGATTACCAAAACCAGCGAAGTGCTTGTAAAGGCGATTACGCATTTTATTTAAAGCGCTAGCGCCCCTCTGCTAGCCTTCTACTAAAAGCGCTCGTTAAGTTGCTGCTCGGGTTGAAGCTTAATTCGAGGTAGTTATAAGAAGCGCCACCCTATTATTATCTTTCTTGGCTTTGGTGTTGATATTGCAACACCTCTTTTACATTAGCGTTTTAACTGAGGTTTTAGGCACATTTTTCATACTTGCCTTTCACCGAACACCATGAACGTGAATGTTTTACATAAATGGACATAGGAGGCTGTATGACAGTTCAAAAACACTACGTAATTGTGGCCAACCACGACGACGCCACAGCTTACACCTATACCAACCACGGAAGTGCACTTGTTGAAGTAAAAAAATGGCACAATGAGTTTAGTGGTGCGAGTGACCAAGACATTTATACAGATAAACCCGGCAGGCAATCGGCTCCCGCTTCGCAGGTACCGGGCGTTGATAGCATGAACCGAAAAGATGCCGCTGAACTTGAAGATGAACGATTTGCCAGTGACATTGCTGACTGGCTGGATGGCGAGCGTAAACGAGGTGCGCTAGGCTCAATAGATATTATTAGCGGGCCAGGGTTTCTTGGCAAATTGAGAAACGGAATGTCATCTCAATGTTCAGATGTGGTCGATAAAGAAGTGAAAAAGAATGTTTTAGGTGCGGACGAGGAAACCTTACTTTCCTACCTTAAATAAAATGTTTTCTTGTAAATCTAAGATTAGAGGCGGCTGTGATTAACGCCGCCTTCATTTTATTCGTATGCATCGTTTGATTTGAAAGTTTTAGTCAGCCTTTAACGTATTAACTTCACCGATTGCCTCGGCACTTTTAAACGTTTTCACTCGCGTGACTTCAAGATCGGTATAAATACGAGGGTTATTCAGAATATACTCTACCTCGTTATTCAACGAGCCTAGTTTGTCAGCAGTTAGCCACGCATTAATCGCGTGACTATCATGAGGAAGAAAGCATGGAATAGATTTTTCATGATACTGACTAAAGCCATCTATGGGCGGACGTGTCACCACCGCACAGGAAAACAACCCATTACTAAACCGCCGGTATAGCGCGCCAATAAGTAAGGCGCCGCTTTTGGGCTTCATCAAATAATGTGATTTTCCTTTTCCAAGTGGGTTTGACTCGCCTACTGCCGTTGCTACAACTATAGCCCGCCGTTCACGAATAAACTTTCCCCAATAAGGGCTATCTAAGTTTCGGGCGTTAAATGTTGTTCTGTTCCCAACCTCTAGCGTGTTGCCAACAGGCTTAGCATCAAACCACCATGTCGCATCTATTGTGCTATCACTAGATACGATTATATTGGTTATTTGCCGTTCAGCTGCTTTTCCAAATGCGGGATAAAAGTTAATGACATTGCTTGTGGAAGATTCGTTGACAAAAAGCGGTATCGTTTGTGTGAGACCCACTTCTTCAAGTAGCGCGATAACGTCTGGTGAGTCAGTAATACGCTGTATAAATCCGCACATAAAGAATATCCATCAGTAATATACAAAAAATCCGATACGAATACTCATATCGGATTTCATATTATTACTGGCGAAAATGATTCGCCACTTCAAAGTGGGTTAATTGCTTGCTTTAATAACTTCCTGTCCAGCCATATAAGGCACAAGCGCCTTAGGAATGGTAACGCTACCGTCTGCTTGCTGATTATTCTCTAAAATCGCTACAAGCGTGCGCCCTACCGCTAAGCCAGAACCGTTCAATGTGTGAAGCAGTTCAGTTTTATTCGTCTCTGGGTTACGGAATCTAGCCTGCATGCGTCGTGCTTGGAAGTCCAACATGTTTGAACATGAAGAAATTTCACGGTAAGTATTCTGTGCAGGTAGCCATACTTCAAGATCGTAGGTTTTACATGCACCAAAGCCCATGTCACCGGTACATAACAGCACTTTACGGTAAGGCAATTCTAGCTTTTGAAGAATAACTTCAGCATGGCCTGTAAGTGCTTCTAGCGCGTCAAAGCTCTCTTCTGGCTTAACCAGTTGTACAAGCTCGACTTTATCGAACTGATGCTGACGAATAAGGCCACGGGTATCACGACCGTACGAACCAGCTTCTGAGCGGAAGCAAGGCGTGTGCGCAGTCATTTTCACAGGCAGCGTTTTCGCATCTAATATTTCATCCCTTGCAATATTAGTTAGCGGAACTTCCGCCGTTGGAATTAGGCTAAGCCCCTGTCCCTCTTCAGTTGCTGGCTTGGTGTGAAATAGGTCCTCACCAAATTTAGGCAACTGGCCCGTGCCGTATAAACTGTCGGCATTAACCAAATAAGGCACGTACATTTCTTGGTAACCATGTTCTTGGGTATGGGTATCAAGCATGAACTGAGCTAAGGCACGGTTTAGGCGAGCAATATCGCCGCGCATCACTACGAAACGGCTTCCAGTAAGCTTACTTGCCGTTGCGAAATCAAGGCCATTGTTTAAGCCTTCAGCCACATCAACATGGTCTTTAACTTCAAAATCAAACGTTCGAGGCTCACCCCAACGGGAAATTTCCACGTTATCGTTTTCGTTCTCACCCTCAGGAACAGATTCATGAGGCAAGTTAGGAATGCCTTGAGTAAGGGTATTTATTTCTTCCAGCAGTTCGCTAAGTTCCGCTTTAGCGGCATCAAGCTCGTCACCCAGTTTTCCCACTTCAGCTAAAAGCGGTGCGATGTCTTCACCCTGCGCTTTTGCTTTACCAATGGACTTACTTCGTACGTTACGCTCGTTTTGCAGATCCTGTGTTCTGGACTGAAGTGTTTTTCTTTTTTCTTCAAGCGAACTGAAAGCTGCTACGTCGAGGTTAAAACCACGGGCAGCTAATCGCTTAGCTGTTTGTTCTATATCGCTTCGCAAACACTTTGGATCTAACATGTGTTTCTAATTATCCTTTCATTAATTGAATGGCTAGCCAACCTGCTACTAGGCAAGCGCCAACGTTAAGAAATACATTTGCTGCGGCTTTAAGCCACAACCCGTTTTCTAATAAAGTTAAGGTTTCAACGGAAAATGTTGAGAATGTGGTAAAGGCACCTAATAGGCCTACACCAATGAGCGCACGGTAAGGCGAGTCGCTTAACTCGTGACGTTCAATAATACCGTACAGTAACGCGAGTGCGAACGACCCAACCACATTCACCGTTAGTGTACCAAACGGCATGTGTTTTCCAAATAAGGAATCTACACTTGTAGTAACAAAATAACGTAAACAGGCACCAGTTGCCCCGCCAGCGGCAATAAAACAATACAAAGCTAACCCTTGAGGCACGAAAAACTCCCTAGCGCGTTCTTTTTAGTAACTAATCCATGGTCTTTGAATTAGTAGAGGTGTATCTGTGCAACTTTACCTTTTATTGTTACTTCTCGCATTAAGTGAATCGAGAAATTCACGTTTTGCTTTTAAGGATTTTTCTAAACCACGCTCATTGGGCCTGTATAGGCGAGTACCAGTAAGGTTCTCAGGAAAGTAAGATTCACCCGCTGCGAAAGCATTCGGCTCGTTGTGGGCATAGCGATAACCATCGCCGTGGCCTAGCTCTTTCATCAGCGAGGTAGGCGCATTACGCAAATGCATGGGTACCGGCGCATCTGAGGTCTTGCGCGCCAGTGCTTTAGCTTCGTTAAATGCCATATAAACGGCGTTACTTTTTGCAGCTAACGCGCAATATACCGCAGCTTGCGCAATAGCGCGTTCACCCTCTGCGGGCCCTACACGGTGAAAGGTGTCCCAGGCATTGATACATAGCTGCATAGCCCTTGGGTCGGCGTTGCCAATATCTTCCGACGCGATAGCTAGAAGACGTCTTCCCACATATAGCGCGTCACCACCGCCATCGAGAATTCTTGCATACCAGTAAAGAGCTGCATCTGGATCTGAGCCTCTTACGGATTTATGAAACGCTGAAATGAGGTCGTAGAAGGTATCGCCTTTATTATCATAACTAGCTACTTTCTCGCCTACCGCATGTTCAATATCGCTGACGGTTATTTCGTTTTCTCCGGTGAAGTCCGCAGCTAGTTCCAAATACGTAAGAAGACGGCGGGCATCGCCACCGCTCAAATCTATAAGGGCGTTTCTTGCTATTTCATCAATGCCAAGAGCTCTGTCGCCAAGGCCTTTTTCGCTATCGCTCAGCGCTCTATCGACTAATTCAGATAACGCATGTTGTTCAAGTGTTTTTAGCACGTAAACACGGACTCGAGATAAAAGCGCTTTATTTAATTCAAATGAGGGGTTTTCTGTCGTTGCACCAATAAAGGTAACCACACCTGATTCAACAAATGGCAAAAACGCATCTTGCTGGCTCTTATTGAACCTGTGAACTTCATCTACAAAAAGCAGTGTTCGCTGATTGTAGCGGGCGTTTTCTTCTGCCGCGTCCATAGCGGCCCTGATGTCTTTCACCCCAGATGTTACGGCCGAAATACGCAAAACAGATGCATTAGTATACTGAGCGATAAGCTCCGCAAGAGTAGTTTTTCCGGTACCCGGCGGCCCCCACAAAATCATAGAATGGCAGTGCCCCGCCTCTAACATTTTACGAAGAGGCTTGCCTTCGCCAAGTAAGTGTTCTTGACCGCTATACTGCTCTAAGGTGACCGGACGCATTCGCGCCGCCAGCGGCGCGAAATCTTGATTAACGCTGGTCATCAATTATGAAGCTGTCTGGAATATCAACTGAGAACGTATCAGCTGGCACGGGAAAGCGGGTTTCAATATTACTGAACACCAAAGTGCTGATTTGCTGTTGCGCATCAAGCATATTAAGGGAAGCGAGTTCATTATCTTGATTGAAGGTTAAAGTAAGCGTAACGATTTGACCGCCTTCCTCTTTTGGTGTTATCTGAAAACTTTGCAAGAAAGTACCATTGTTGATGTCAGTGGCCGAATTGTCGGTAGATATGCCACTACTCATCTGGCTGATAGAAAATTTAGACCACGTTGCTTGATCCGTAGAGGTAAGCAAAACGATAGGGTTGTCTTTTATAGCATTCGCCTGAGATATTACCGTTACTTGTTCTACGAAGGTATCTACATTCCACACCGCTTCACCATCGGCTACCAGCAAAGTTTCATCAGGAAACGTGGTTTGCCAACGTAACTTATTTGGGCGGGTCATGGTTAACGTACCCTGGGCCTCGTGCACAATATTTTGCTGCGCGTCTACCACTGTTTGGTCGAAGCCTGCACGAAACTGTTTCATATCGCTTAACAAAGCTTGCAGCGACGAGCAGATATCGTCATTCTTGCTGCCTGTAGCGTCAGCACTAACGGAGTCTTCACTGGCACTATCTGCTATTGCTATGTTTGCTGCGTTAAGCTCTACAGCCGCATTGGCAGAATTAATTGCTACACCCGCTGCCGATAGTGCACCTACAAAAAATGTGTTAATAAAATAAACCGAAACTGCTTTATTCATTTATTCAATCCATTCGTTATTCTTTGTGGGGCGGCGGTGCAAGCACCTCACGGTTTCCGTTATGCCCCTGTGCACTTACGACACCACTCATTTCCATTTGTTCAACTAAGCGCGCTGCACGGTTGTAACCAATTCTAAATTTACGCTGCACGCTTGAGACACTGGCACGACGAGTTTCGGTAACAAATGCAACGGCCTCATCGTAGAATGCATCGAATTCTTGGTCTTCGCCCTCGGGCTGCTCACCTGGCAATAATACTTCTGCGGTTGCTTCGCCGTTAAGAATTTCATCAATGTATTCCGGCTCACCGCGTTTTTGCCAGTCAGCCACTACCGCGTGTACTTCGTGATCGTCTACAAACGCACCGTGAACCCGGGTAGGTACTGGGCTTCCCGGTGGAAGATAAAGCATATCACCCATACCTAGTAAGGTTTCTGCGCCTTGTTGGTCGAGTATAGTTCTTGAGTCTATTTTGCTTGATACCTGGAATGCACAACGGGTTGGAATATTCGCTTTGATCAAACCAGTGATAACGTCTACAGACGGACGCTGGGTAGCTAGAATAAGGTGTATGCCTGCCGCACGCGCTTTTTGAGCAATACGCGCAATAAGTTCTTCCACTTTCTTGCCCACAATCATCATCATATCGGCAAATTCATCCACTACCACAACAATAGCTGGAAGTTTTTCTAAGTCTGGCGCTTCGGCATCCATACTTTCTTCATTCTTCCAAAGCGGATCTTTAATTGGCGTGCCGTTAGCAATGGCTTCTTCTACCTTAGCGTTATAACCTTTGAGGTTACGCACACCAAGGGCACTCATTAAGCGATAACGGCGTTCCATTTCACCTACACACCAACGAAGTGCATTGGCGGCCTCTTTCATGTCGGTTACAACCTCAGAAAGCAAGTGCGGTATACCTTCATACACCGAAAGCTCAAGCATTTTAGGGTCTATCATGATCATGCGAACGTCTTCTGGCGTGCTTTTATAAAGCAAACTTAAAATCATTACGTTCACACCCACAGATTTACCTGAACCTGTAGTACCAGCAACTAGAAGGTGAGGCATTTTAGCTAAATCAACCACTACTGGCTGACCAGAAATATCTGCACCTAATACCATGGTTAAAGGCGATTTATTAGACTGGAACGTATCGCAGCTAATTACTTCGCTTAAACGAACCATTTCACGTTTTTTGTTAGGGAGTTCTAGCCCAATCACCGACTTACCTGGGATAACTTCTACAACCCGAACTGAAATAGCTGACATTGCACGGGCTAAGTCTTTTGATAACCCTGTAATTTTGCTCACTTTCACACCAGGCGCAAGGTCAAGCTCAAAGCGCGTAATTACTGGCCCTGGGTACACACCCACTACGGTTGCTTCAATATTAAAGTCCGCCAACTTCTCTTCAACCAAGCGAGAAATGCCTTCAATTTCTTCTGGTGTTAACGGGTTTTCATGTTTGTCAGCACGTTCAAGCAAATCAAACGACGGCATAGGTGGCAAATCAGGGTCAACCTCACCCGGTTTCGCTCTAACCGGCTTAGCACCAAGTGCTGCGGGCGCAAATGCTTGGGTGCTTTCTTGGCTCGCTGTTTGTGCCTGTTCTGTTTGTGAGTGCGCCGTTTGTGCCTGCGCTGCAGGCACTGATGAGTCGCTAACACTTACCGAAGGCGCAGGCTTACTTCCCGTTTCATAAGGCAAGTCTTCGTCAAATTCTTCTAGCTCGTCAAAGTTTATATGGGGGCTTTGCTGAGCCTGAGGCTCACTTCGGGTATTTTCACTTTCTGACGACACTGGCTCATCTTGGTTAGATTTACCTAACCCTGATTTATCTTTAAAGCTACCCGTTACCGCATTGCGCATACCTGATAGTGAAAATGCTGACTTCTTGGTCTCAGGTTCTCTTTCGCCAGCGTTTGAAAGCGCTTCATCGCTTTGCAAGTTTTCGCTATCTTGCGTCGACTTACCTTCAGTTTGCGCGCTCTCGCCGCCATCATAAGTATAAAGCGGTGATTCATTGTCAAGTTCATCAATACTGAAAGAGGGTTCATTGCGAGTCGGCGTGACTCTCTGCGTAGGCGTTTGCTGTGGCTGTTCCTTAGCTTGTGCTGAAGCAGCTAAGGGCTCTGCTCGCATACTGGTAATATCCAGCTCTGCTGTGTCGGTGCTTTCCTGGCTTGAAGATTTGTTGGCCAGCGCCAAACGTGGCATTTCAAGTGCCAATAGACGTTGTGGTGCAGACAGGGTTTTGCGCCCCAACCACAGCGTACCTTCCCCCAATCTGTCGATGATAGTAAGCCAGCTTATACCCGTTAAAAGTGTGAAGCCCGTACAGAAAAAGCAAAGTAGCAATAAGATAGTACCGGCGGTATTAAAATACGGTATGAGCGCTGAACTAATCACATCTCCAACAAAGCCGCCGGCTGAAAAGTTGTAAATATCATCAAAATTGATACTGGCGATGCCCGTTGCGCCAAGAGCCATTAATAACCCACCGATAATTCTCAACCCAATGGTGAGATAGTCGAATTCGTCCAGTTCTTTAATATGCTGGAAAAGAAACCATCCTAAGAATGCAGATCCAAATGGGAGCAAATAAGCAAGAAAACCAAATGAAAACAGTAATAAGTCTGCAACCCATGCCCCAGTTGCGCCAACCCAGTTGTGAATGTCTAATTGTAAACCAGCCTGACTCCAACCTGGGTCGCCCGGATGAAAAGATACTAGTGCCAGCAATAAGAAAAAAGCGAAAACACAGGCGATAATCATGCCTGCTTCCCACACTCGCTGAACCCCTGTTAATCGCGCCATAACCCTAAAGAACCTTCAATTTCTATCGCATGTAGTTTTATATGGACTAATGGTCTTAGTCTATACGTACTATCTTTGCGCTAAACGCTACAAAGAGCTTAGCGAACTCTTTGCAATCCCTACATAATTATTATTTGAGTAATTTTGGTAAGTAGCTGAACCTAATAAAAAACTATTGAAATGCTCCCCTACCCTATTGTATGTGAACCGCAACAATCCCTTCGTTGTACACAAACACTGTATTTTTGCACAGCCTACCATAAAAACACACAATTGAGCCATGCTTTCATTACTTCAAATTAATGCGCAATGACGATGTGCTTTTTACTTCTTCCATCACTACATAGGTACGAGACTCGCTTACACCCGGCAGACGCAATAATGTATCTCCCAACAATTTTCTATAGCTGCCCATATCTGCAACTCGCGCTTTTAGTAAGAAGTCGAAATCTCCAGATACCAAGTGACACTCTTGTATATCGTCGTGCAGTTTTACCGCAGCAGAAAATTCTGCAAAGATATCCACCGATGTTTTGGTTAATGTAATCTCAACGAACACGAGCATAGCAGCGCCTAGTTTTTCCGGATCAACTACAGCATGATAGCCTTTTATATAGCCCTGAGCCTCTAGCCTCTTAACTCTTTCCAAGCAAGGGCTTGGACTTAAGCCAACCTCTTTAGCGAGTTCAACATTAGATATACGCCCGTTTTTCTGCAGCTGCACCAGTATATTCCTGTCTATTCGGTCTAGGTGTTTTGGCGTCTTTACCAACATATAAAATACCACATAGTCTACTTTTAGAAGAATTATATGCCACAAATACCGATTCTTCAGCAGATAGTTCGTTTTTTTATGACGTATACTCGCAGAATATTATTACAGGCTTTCGATACCGATAGCTGCCAAACGAAGTTCAACCAGAGCCACATAGAAGCTCATCGTAAAATTGAGGACAATACATGTTAGTTGGTGTACCAAAAGAAATTAAAAACCACGAATATCGTGTTGGCTTGACGCCAGCAGCAGTAAAAGAATTTGTTACTCACGGTCACAGTGTTCTTGTTGAAACTAATGCCGGTGATGCCATAGGTTTCACTGACGAAATGTATGTAGATGCTGGTGCTGCTATCGCTTCAACTGCTGAGCAAGTGTTTGCTGAAGCAGAAATGATTGTAAAAGTAAAAGAGCCCCAACCAAACGAATGTAAAATGCTTCGTAAAGGGCAAACACTTTACACTTACCTGCACTTGGCTCCCGATCCTACACAAACTAAGCTACTTGTAGAGTCAGGCGCTACGTGTATTGCTTATGAAACAGTCACTGACGACCGCGGTGGTCTTCCATTGCTTGCACCAATGAGTGAAGTGGCGGGCCGTATGTCAGTACAAGCTGGTGCGCATTATTTGGAAAAAGCACACGGCGGCAGCGGAACACTTCTTGGTGGTGTACCAGGCGTAGCGCCAGGCAAAGTATTAGTTATTGGTGGTGGTGTTGTAGGTACTAACGCTGCGAAAATGGCACTAGGTCTTGGCGCTGATGTCACCATTCTAGACCGCTCGCTTCCACGCCTTCGCCAGCTAGATGATATCTTTAACGGCCAAGTTAAAACGGTTTACTCTACGGTCGATGCTATCGAGCACTACTCATCTAAAGCAGATCTTGTTGTTGGCGCAGTACTTATTCCTGGCGCAGCAGCACCTAAGCTACTTACTCGTGAACAAATTAAGGCGATGAAGCCGGGCTCTGTGCTTGTAGATGTTGCTATTGACCAAGGTGGCTGTTTTGAAACATCTAAAGCCACTACGCACCAAGACCCAGTTTACGTTGTTGATGACGTGGTTCACTACTGTGTTGCAAACATGCCAGGCGGTGTTGCGCGCACCTCTACAATGGCACTTAACAATGCCACATTGCCATTTGGTCTAGCCCTAGCTAACAAAGGCCCAGCGAAAGCTATGCTAGAAGACAAGCACTTGCTAAACGGCTTGAACGTTCACGAAGGTAAAGTAACCTATAAAGCGGTAGTTGATGCACTAGGTGAAGAACTTGGCTTAACTTATACGCCAGCTGAAGTAGCGCTTAAAGGCGAGTAAGACATTTTATCCACAGAGCTGTAAGTTGCTCTTGCATATATTAAGCTCTTAAAAAGTGGGCTTATTAAAAAGCTCGGTATGTGAACACCACATCCGAGCTTTTTTATTACAACGTTTATTAACGACTTAAAGTTAAGCTAACTGCTCCAATACTTCAATTTAAAAATATCCAAGCACTTTATATGCCTAACGCATCCAGTGACTAGCCATACAGCTTATTACACAAAATGTTTCTTATGTCGCGCTATCCGTTTATAGAAGAGTTTACGGCTTTTAGCACTGCAATCGGGTCATCTGCTTTGGTAATAGGCCGTCCCATTACCAAATAACTCACGCCCGCTTTCATTGCATCAGGGGGAGTCATTACACGTTTTTGATCACCGGCGTCTGCACCTACAGGGCGAATACCCGGCGTAACTAATAAAAAATCATCGCTATGTTTTTCGCGTAACGCGCTGGCTTCCTGCGCTGAACAAACTATGCCGTCTAGCCCTGCTTTTTCCGTTAACGCGGCTAAACGCAATACTTGTTGTTCAGGCGTTACACCGCTTACCACATCAGCAAGCTGCGCTTCGTCCATACTGGTTTAGTTTGAGGGTTGCTGCTTGTTGCAATCGCCTCTTTAGCTGCTTGCATCATAGGTAGGCCGCCCGATGCATGTACGTTTACCATCCATACACCCAGCTCCGCCGCTGCTTTACACGCTTTCGCTACAGTATTTGGAATGTCATGGAATTTAAGATCTAAGAAAACGTCAAAGCCTTTAGCGATTAGCGCTTTTACGAATTCCGGTCCAAATAAGGTGAACATCTCCTTGCCCACTTTTAGCTTGCACAAGCTTGAATCTAATTTATCAACAAACGCCAATGCAGTGTCTTTATTGTCATAGTCTAATGCAACAATAACGCGTGGGTCATACATGTTCTTTTATTCTCCGTCAAGCCCTTTGATAGGTTTTACTACGCCCCACTTTTTACAGCTAGGACATAACCAATATAATTTTCGTCCAGAAAAGCCACAGCTGCCACAGCGATATTTAGGGCGCTGCAACATTTGCTTTTCTACTAATTCTTTAAGTAAACGTAAGCTATCAGCCGTGGTTTTATCTGAAAGCTGGTCAATATAAAGCCCCATAAGGGTTTTAAAGCCGCGCATGGTTGGACGTTTGCGAAGCTGTTCTAATAGGTATTCTGCGGCTTGCGCTGTTTCACCACGCTTCATCAAAACATCAACCATGGCCAGGTAAGATGTAGCGCACTCTTGCCAGTGTGCTTCTAAATTTTTCTGAAAACTATCCCAGTCGTCGGTTTCTTCGGCAATTTTTTCAAGGCTTGGTACGGCTTCGCTGAACCAATTAATATCGCGCTCTGCGACTTGCGTAAAATAGGCATTCGCGTCAGTGAAGCGTTTTTGATTAAGCGCTATATCACCTAACATTAGCCACGGTCTAACCGCATGTTCGTCGGCGTTTACCGCTTTTTGTAATAAGGTCAATGCCGCCCCTTGGCTATCGTTCTTCAACTCAACCGATGCTTGTTCACAATAAAAATGGGCTAAACGTTCACACAGATCATCATTGTCGCCATGACATTGCACCATACGCTCCGCTAACTCTATCGCTCTCTCCCATTCTTTTGTGGTTTGATAGATACTAAATAGCTGCTGCTGAGCAATTAGGTAATGTTTTTCACTGTTTAAAAGCTGAAGAAAGGCATTTTCCGCACGCTCTAGAAAGCCTGCTTGCGTATAATCGTGGCCAAGTTCCCGAAGCGCATTTTCTCGCTGGGCGGGCTGGAGTTCGTCACGACTCACTAAATTTTGATGAACTTTGATCGCGCGGTCTATTTCTCCGCGATGACGGAAAAAACTGCCCATTGCAATATGAGTTTCCACCGTATCGCTGTTTACGTTAATCATTTTAATTAGCGTATCAACAGCTTTATCAGGTTGGTCTGAAAGTAAAAAATTCAGGCCTTTGTAATAATGCTTAGATAGGATACTTGACTGTTTTCGCTGCGCTTGACGGACACTATTTCGGCCCATTATCCAACCGTACCCTGCCGCAACAGGTAAAAGGAGAAACAGCAGTTCGAGCATTAGTGTTCTTGTTCCAAACTCTGTATTTTAGATTGCGCAGACATTAACTGAACACGTAACTTTAGCCAACTCATTAACATGATCAAAATGCCGATCCCCACGCCTATTGAAAGTGTAATCGCTATCAATGTCGATAGACGAAGATTCGCCTGAGCAATTAGATAATTAACTGTTACTTGTGCTTCATTTTGAGAGCCAATCACAAATGCGATGGCAAGTAGCACCAAGATGATGAGAAACGCTAGGATCCCTTTCAACACTCAACCCTTTTTAATTGATTTATTTACAAGAATAGCAAAATGCGAAAAGAGATAACACTAAAAGCGTATGGGAAATTTAAGCAGCGCCTTCACTTTCCAGTTCATGGCGCTGAGGTTTTGCTATGAGGTTGTCCACCACTAAATCGTGGTGGAGCGCAGACATATTCGTGATGAAGATGCAGTGAGTGTAACCTGCTTGCATAGTTTCAAGCTTATCGTACATGGCTTTGTCTAACTTCGATAACTGTGCAAGTCTCTTTTTGGTTAATGGCGTGATTGCGCCGTGGCAGCGTATTGCCGTAACGTCGGTTGCACTAAGCTGGATTTTTTCTTCATCTAACTGGGTTTTGATTTGCATACGTAGCTTAGAGAACAAAAAATCACGTTCTTTTATATATACAAGACGGTTGTCGCTCTTTCTTACACAATGCACCACCAAGGCTTGTTCAGAGGTTTCCTTAAACATGGCTTCTAAAATTTGTGACTTGGGCTTAGCCTGCCCTTTGTCTGCAAAAAAACCGTGCAGGGGGATGATATTTTGGGTCCGAGAAAACGGATAAAGGTCGTCAGATGCGTCACTTTGATAGACTGTTTTCAGCCTGTCTAACGTAAAGCGGTTCATCACACATAGTACCGATAAAGACGGCATATGCCTAACCGCCAACTCCCAGATGAAACGATGTGTTGAACGCTGAATACGAGCAATATCTCTTACTTTAAAATAGGCGGTATTTTCTTCAACCATGTGATCGACACTAGAACTCACTTTCGCCTTGCGCGTATCTTCTACAAGACACAACCTTACAACGCCCGTATCAGCCTGGTAATGTACGACCTTGTATTTTTCGCCTTTAATTTTCAGTTCAGGCACAGATACGCGAATTTCTTTCTGCAGGTCGCTATGGGGCGCAACCGTCAACTTCATACCGCTTGCACTTAAATCGGCAACTCGAGCATCAAGGGAGGTAAGCAAGCCCACTTTAATAGAAGCGGGCTTATCTATAACATAACGCGTCTCACTACGCCTATCTAAATCTTCCTCCATGACAAAGTCGATACGCCAGTTATTACCGCTGGCTTTCAATGTTTTAGACAACGGCTTGAAATCGCATTTAGCAGAAAGCGTCAAATTTGTAAGATAAGCAGACACGTCTTTACAGTACAACACGTGCGAGATCTGCGCTAATTGTTCAAATTCCTTACTAGCAATATCGTGAATCGCAAAGGCTTTTTGTTTATCTTCGCGGGTTACACTATCGAGTCGACAGTGAGTACAAATGAAGTCACCACCCTTAGCTAGCAAATACACAAGCGCATTAAGTTGTTTGAGCGCAAGGAGCTGCCTATGCGTTGCGGTTATCTGAACGTTGCCATTTTTGGTTTTGATGTTGCCGTGAAATACATAAGCTTCATTGTACTTTCGCAACTCATCAACTAACGTTTCGAATATAGGCTTATCTTGCAGGCTTGCCAGTAGCTTGCCCGCATCGTTGTGTTCAACATTAGCTTTGGTAAAAAGAGCGATGATAGGTTTGAGCGACTTTTTCTCTGGCGCGAGAAATACCGGCATCCACGGGCTATTTTCGAGTATTCGGTCGCGCTCTAGTTCTTGCATGGCGCGTTCTATTTCCAAATCTCGCTGCAGCGGTTGCTTATAGGCAGTAACCGCTACGTAACGTTTAAGTGTTGCTAAGAACCCCTTATCGACGTCATCTAAAAAATTAAACGACGTTTCATATTTCCCTAAATGTTTATTGTATTTTACAGACTCTAATTCAAGGGTAATTTCAGTGGGTTCTTTGGTTAACCCTTTAACTTCAGGAATGGTAAACGTGATGATGTCGCCGGTGGATGCATTAGGTGGCCTTTTCGTCTCTAAACTAATGCCTTTATGTGACATAGAGCTGATTGAGCAATGGCGACCTTTTTCGAACTCGGGGGAAGTTATAGTAAAGTTTGGCCGGATAGCAATGTCATCGCCAAAATCTATATCTGTAAACGATTGGCTTTCAACATTAAAAGCATCGACAATTTTTTTGAATTGTTCTTTTTTTATTTGGTTTTGGTAGAAGTCTGAGTTCATTACTGACTCAAACACGCCTACCGTATATCTGTCTTGATAAAGTGATGTTTCGTTTTTGAGTATCTGCGCGCCGACTTTATCAAGGCGCATCTGAACACCGAAGTGCTTAAATTTCATGACGGGGAATTGGGCGAAGGCAGAGTTGTCGGCAGGTGCATCAGTCAACGACGTTAACCGAACAACCTCTTCTTTCACGACCTTGCGAACACTGCTAGGCAAACGCTTCGAAAACTTATTAACCCCTTCCAACAATCTATTCTGTTGTTCGTACGGGATTAACGCGCGAATGAGCGGCTGGTACTGTTTTATTATTGCTTGTTCATCGCCGGCTGACATTACTTCTATGTATACCGTTTATTATTATTCGAATAATATATAACCCTATTTGAGTCGGGGTCAATAGGTATTAAAAATTAAACAAAAGTATATCGGAGTATCCGTGTATTTAAGACAGAAAATAGAATGTAAATATGAGAAGCCGCTCCGAAAATAATCGACAGGTACAAAAAAGCCGCTTTTCAGCGGCTTTTACAATGCATTATGCGATTGAGGCGTCTACCCTTTCGCGAAGCTCTTTTCCAGGCTTAAAGTGAGGTACATACTTACCGTCTAGTTTCACCGTTTCACCCGTTTTAGGGTTTCTACCAACGCGAGGAGCGCGATAGTGAAGAGAGAAACTACCAAAACCTCTAATTTCAATACGCTCGCCCTTTTGAAGCGTTTGCGCCATTTGTTCTAGAAGCTCTTTAATTGCCAGTTCAAGTTCTTTTGCCGGAATATGACGCGCTTGATCCGCGAGCCGTTCAATTAATTCAGACTTGGTCATGCTTAACCTCATTGTCAATATTATTGTTTAAACAGCTATCGCGAATTGGGTGTGCAGGTGCACACCCACAAAAGCATTACTCGCCTTTAGCAGCTTTAAATGCTTCTGCCATCGCGTTAGCGAAACCAACATCTTCTTGTTGGTTAACTTTATCGATAGCTTCTTTTTCGTCAGCCTGATCTTTCGCTTTAACAGATAGGTTAACAGTGCGGTTCTTACGGTCAACGCCCATGAACTTCGCTTCGATGCTATCACCAACGCTTGCCGCTTCTGTTGCGTCTTCAACACGCTCTACAGCAAGGTCTGCAACGCGGATGTAGCCGTCAACTTCTTCAGCTAGGTTAACAGTAACGCCTTTCGCATCTACTGCTGTTACTGTACCAGTAACGATAGCACCTTTCTTGTTATCTGTCAGATACTTGTTGAAAGGATCTTCTTCGATTTGCTTAACGCCAAGAGAGATACGCTCACGCTCTGGGTCAACCTGTAGTACAACTGCAGAGATTTCGTCGCCTTTCTTGTAGTCGCGAACCGCGTCTTCACCAGACTTGTTCCAGCTGATGTCAGAAAGGTGAACTAGACCGTCGATGCCACCGTCAAGACCGATGAAGATACCGAAGTCAGTGATTGACTTGATCTTACCAGACACTTTGTCACCTTTTTCGTGTGACTCAGCAAATGTTTCCCAAGGGTTAGCAATGCACTGCTTAAGACCTAGAGAAATACGACGACGCTCTTCGTCAATTTCAAGAACCATCACATCTACAGTGTCACCTAGGTTAACAACTTTAGATGGGTGGATGTTCTTGTTAGTCCAATCCATTTCAGAAACGTGTACAAGACCTTCAACGCCGTCTTCGATTTCAACGAAGCAGCCGTAGTCAGTAAGGTTAGTAACCTGTCCTGTGATCTTAGTACCTTCTGGGTAACGAGAAGCAATTTCTTGCCATGGATCGTTGCCCATTTGCTTCATACCAAGAGAAACGCGCTGCTTCTCTTTGTCGAACTTAAGTACTTTAACGTTGATTTCGTCACCAACATTCACGATTTCACTTGGGTGCTTAACGCGCTTCCAAGCCATATCAGTGATGTGTAGAAGACCGTCTACGCCACCAAGGTCAACGAACGCACCGTAATCGGTAAGGTTCTTAACGATACCCTTGATTTCATGACCTTCTTCAAGGTTAGCAAGAAGCGTTTCGCGCTCTGCGCTGCTTTCTGCTTCGATAACTGCACGACGAGAAACAACAACGTTGTTACGCTTAGCGTCAAGCTTGATAACTTTAAACTCAAGCTCTTTGCCTTCAAGGTGCGTAGTGTCACGTACTGGACGTACGTCAACAAGAGAACCTGGAAGGAACGCGCGTACACTGTTAACTTCAACAGTGAAACCGCCTTTAACTTTACCGTTGATAACGCCTTTAATTGTAGCTTTATCTTCGTAAGCTTTTTCCAGCTCAACCCACGCTTCATGACGCTTCGCTTTTTCGCGAGAAAGGATAGTTTCACCGAAACCATCTTCAACTGCATCTAGTGCTACGTCTACTTGGTCACCGATAGCGATTTCTAGTTCGCCTTCAGCATTTTTGAATTGGTCAGCTGGGATAGCACTTTCTGATTTCAAGCCTGCATCAACAAGAACGATGTCTTTGTCGATAGAAACAACAGTACCTTTTACAATTGAACCAGGACGTGTTTCTAGTTCTTGTAAGCTTTCTTCAAAAAGTTGTGCAAAATTTTCAGTCATAAGTCTCAAATAACTTTTAAGTTGATATCCACGCTTCTTATCCGGATAACGCGGGGTTATTAAAATTAGTCGCCACTTCCTGTAGCAACACTGCTTTGGATGCGATCAGCTCTCGTCATTAAAGGCGTGAGGAAATAATATCCATCGCTTTTTCAAAGACTTGGTCAATATCCAAGTCCGTTGAATCTATAATTACTGCATCTTGTGCCGGTACCAAAGGAGCCACCGCACGTTGTGTATCGCGCTCGTCTCTTGCCTTGATATCGGTTAAAAGGCGCGCAATATTAACATCCATGCCCTTTGCTTTCAACTGGCTATAACGGCGTTCAGCACGGGCTTCTGCGCTTGCTGTAAGGAAAATCTTTACAGGCGCATCGGGAAATACCACCGTACCCATGTCGCGACCGTCAGCAACAAGACCAGGATCTTGTTGGAAAGCGCGCTGTCTGCGAAGTAGTGCTTCGCGCACACGGGGTAATGCCGCAACTTTTGATGCCACAGCGCCAACTTCTTCAGTGCGAATATCGTCAGTAACGTCTTCGCCTTCTAAGATAATGCGAGTGGTATCGCCATTCGTCTCGAAACTAACATCAAGACCGGTTGCTAGAGGAACAACACATTCTTCATCATCACACGGAAGGTCGTGGTGAAGTGCAGCAACTGCTAATACGCGGTAAATTGCACCGCTATCTAGAAAGTGCCACCCTAATTGTTTTGCCAGCAAGCTACTTAATGTACCTTTGCCAGCACCACTAGGACCGTCAACCGTGACTACGGGTGTGGAATGCATACCTGCTCCATCGTTTAAATTACTAAAAATCGCGCGCAATTATACGCTTTAGTGAGAGATAAGCAATGCCGCCTCTTAGTGACGGCATTGTACATTAGGATAAATCTGATTCAGATCAACGAAGCAACTGAAGGGTTAACCTACGTAGCCCTTCATTGACCTGTGACTCATTTATATAGGGCTTTTACGCGCTATATAAAGTTTTAAAGCGAGTAAAATAGTCTGGGAAGGTTTTACGTGTACAACCCGGGTCGTTAATTGTGACCGGGGTATCGCTTAATGCAACTAGAGAAAAGCACATTGCAATACGGTGGTCGTTATACGTATCTATTTCAGCGTGTTTTAGTGAATCAGTTGGCCACACTTTTATGTAGTCGTGCCCTTCTTCTACTTTCGCACCTAGCTTTTGAAGCTCGGCCGCCATAGCCGCAAGTCGGTCTGTTTCTTTAACACGCCAGTTATAGATGTTAGTCATGGTCGTTGGACCTTCAGCAAACAGCGCTGTAGTAGCAATGGTCATGGCAGCATCCGGAATATGGTTCATATCCATGTTCACGCCCTTAAGCGGCGCACCGGTTATTTCAACGTACTCATCATCCCACACCACCTTTGCACCCATAGCTTCAAGCACATCAGCAAAGCGGATGTCACCTTGAATGCTCTTCTGCCCAATTCCGGTTACGCGTACCGTCCCGCCTTTAATGGCGCCAGCTGCAAGGAAGTAAGATGCTGACGATGCATCGCCTTCAACCATAAATTTACCCGGCGCAATATACTTAGCGTCACCAGAAACCGTGAACGTTTGGTAGTTATCATTTACAACTGTAACGCCGAACTTTGCCATGGTATCTAACGTGATATCGATATAAGGCTTAGAAACCAACTCACCTTTTATACGAATAGTCACATCACCTGAAAATAACGGCGCAGCCATCAAAAGAGCAGTTAAAAACTGGCTAGATACACTGCCGTCTACTGACATTTCGCCACCGTTTAAAGTTTTACCCTTAATTTGAAGCGGCGGGAAACCTTCGTTTTTGAGATAGGTGACGTCAGCATCAGCTTCGCGCAGCGCATCCACTAAATCACCAATTGGACGCTCTTCCATACGCGGTTCACCGGTAAGTACTGTGTCGACGTTACTAGCAGCGAGTGCAGCGCACAAAGGTCGCATTGCAGTACCGGCATTGCCTAGGAAAAGCTCTAGTGGCTCAGCTACGTTGAACGCGCCACCGTTACCTTGAACAACGCATTGCGTTTTGTCTTCGCTCAAGCGGTAGTTGATGCCTAATTTGGTGAGTGCATTAAGCATATGCTCAATATCTTCGCTATCTAGCAAGTTGGTTAATTCAGTTTCACCTTCAGCTAACGCGGCTAGCAGTAGTGCGCGGTTAGACAGACTTTTTGAGCCAGGTACATTGACCTCTCCCGATACTTTTGCAATCGGGTCTAATGTTAACTGCTCCATTTTATCCATTCACTCTTTCAAATTCGCGCATAAATTCAACTAGCGCAACAATGCCCTCTACTGGCATTGCATTATAAATACTGGCACGCATGCCCCCTACTGAACGATGCCCTTTAAGAGCAAGTAACCCTGCTTCTTGTGACTGTTTTAGGAACAATCCGTCGAGTTCAGCATTGGCTAAATGAAACGGCACGTTCATTTTTGAACGGTTGTCAGGGTGAACTTTACTTGAATAGAAATCAGAGCTATCGATAGCTGAATACAATAACGCCGCCTTTTCAGCATTGCGTTTAGCCATAGCGTCAACGCCGCCCATATCTTTAAGCCATTCAAATACAAGCCCCGCTAAGTACCATGAGAACGTTGGCGGTGTGTTGTACATAGAGTCAGACTTTGCCGCTAATGCATAATCGAAGATAGAGGGCGTTTCTTTACGTGCTTTGCCAACCAAGTCTTCGCGAACAATAACAACTGATAAGCCGCTTGGTCCAATATTCTTTTGTGCTCCAGCGTATATGACGCCATGCTTTGCTACATCTAACGGCTGTGACAATATTGTCGAAGACATATCAGAAACCAGTGGCACCTTGCCCGACTCTGGTAGCCAATCGAAAGCAATTCCGTCAACGGTTTCATTTGGACAGAAATGGTAATACGCGGCAGATTGGTCTATGTCGCTCAACTGAGGTGGCGCAATATAATGTAGGCCATCTTTTTCAGATACTTGACCCACAACAACGGCACGATTGTATTTATTTGCTTCGTCTACCGCTCCCTTTGACCAAGAGCCACTGACTAAATGCAGACTAGTGTCATCGGCCTTGGATAAGTTAAGAGGGACAGCCGCAAATTGCCCGCGACCACCACCGTGCGTAAACAGCACATGGTAGTTGGAAGGAATGGACAGCAATTCTCGCAAATCTTGCTCGGCTTTTGCCGCTATTTCAATGAAGTCTTTACCACGATGGCTAACTTCCATGACCGAGCAGCCTAAATCGCGCCAATTTGTAAATTCTGATTGTGCTTTTTCCATAACTTCTTTTGGAAGCATGGCGGGGCCAGCACTAAAGTTAAAAACCTCTTTCATCGCGTTTTTCAACACCTGTAGATAATTACCGTTTGACCCGCTTTGTTAAACGTTTTGCGGGTCTATTAGGTAAACAAGCGGCTAAAGCCGCTTGTTTGAAAGAACACTGATAATGCGCAAGTATGGATACCTGCGCCCTATCCCTACTCTTCTGTCGTTGAGCCGTCACCGTCTTCTGCGGTGTTCAATTGCTCTTGAACAGCAGTTTCTGCTTGTTCTGGCGTATCTTCAGAAATGATTGGGTTACCGTCCTCATCGAGTTCTTGTAACTCTTCCACTTCTTCAATACGCTGTAACCCTACAACGTGTTCACCTTCTACTGTACGTATCAAGCGAACCCCTTGTGTGTTACGGCCTACTACTGACACTTCGCCCACACGGGTACGAACCAGTGTGCCTTGGTCACTAATAAGCATAATTTCGTTGGTTTCGTCTACCTGAACCGCACCAACCACTTTACCGTTACGCTCAGACACCTTAATTGATACAACACCTTGTGTCGCACGGCTCTTCGCAGGGTAATCTTCAAGCGGAGTACGCTTACCGAAACCATTCTCTGTAGCTGTCAGGATTGGACCATCGCCTTTTGGAACAATGAGTGATACCACTTTTTGTCCATCTTGCAGACGAATACCGCGAACACCTGTTGCCGTTCTTCCCATTGGACGAAGTGCCAGAAGCTCTTCACCCGTCTCTGGGTCACGCTTAACTTCACCGGTTTCGCTGTCGCGAAGCTTCTCGTTAAAGCGAACTACTTTACCCGCGTCAGAGAACAACATTATGTCGTCATCACCGTGAGTGATATCAACACCAATCAGCTCATCACCTTCGTTCAGGTTAACAGCGATAATACCGCTTGAACGAGGGCGAGAGTATAGGCTTAGGTCAGTCTTTTTAACTGTACCGTTTGCCGTTGCCATCAGTACAAACTTGCCTTCTTCAAATTCTTTAATAGGAAGAATAGCAGTAATACGTTCGTTTTCTTCAAGCGGTAGAATGTTAACAATTGGGCGTCCGCGCGCATTACGGCTAGCAAACGGCAATTGATACACTTTCAACCAGTACAAGCGACCACGGGTTGAGAAGCAAAGTATGTGATCGTGGGTATTAGCTACCAATAATCTTTCGATGAAATCTTCATCTTTCATCTTGGTTGCTGACTTACCACGGCCACCACGACGCTGTGCTTCGTAGTCTGTAAGTTTTTGATATTTCACATAACCTTCGCGAGAAAGCGTTACTACAACATCTTCTTGCTCTATAAGATCTTCAATATCAATATCGTGACTTGCTGCCGTAATTTCAGTACGACGTTCATCACCAAATTCATCACGTACTTTTTCAAGTTCTTCTTGAATCACTTCCATCAAACGCTCTGGGCTATTTAGGATGTGAAGAAGTTCTGCGATGATCTCTAGAAGTTGCTTATACTCTTCTAGAATTTTCTCGTGCTCAAGACCTGTTAGCTTGTGTAAGCGAAGGTCAAGAATAGCTTGCGCTTGCTGTTCTGTCAGATAGTACTTGCCGTCGCGAATACCAAATTCTGGCATTAGCCAATCAGGGCGTGCAGCGTCATCGCCTGCGCGCTCCAGCATTTGCGCTACATCACCTAAGTCCCAACCTTGTGCTACAAGCGATTTCTTGGCGTCTGCTGGGCTTTGTGACGCTTTAATCAACTCGATAATTGGGTCGATGTTCGCAAGCGCTATCGCCAAACCTTCAAGGATGTGAGCACGGTCGCGAGCTTTACGTAATTCAAATACGGTACGACGAGTAACCACTTCACGACGGTGAAGAATAAACGCTTCAAGCGTTTCTTTAAGATTAAATACCTTTGGCTGACCGTTATCAAGCGCAACCATGTTAATACCGAATACCGTCTGAAGCTGGGTATTGGCATATAAGTGGTTAAGTAGAACCTCTGCAGACTCGTTTCGCTTCACTTCAATAACAATGCGCATACCGTCTTTATCAGACTCGTCTCGCAGTGCAGAAACGCCTTCGATGCGCTTTTCTTTTACCAGTTCAGCAATCTTTTCAATAAGACGCGCTTTGTTAACCTGGTAAGGGATCTCGTTAACAACAATGGTTTCTTTGCCGTTGCTGTCAGTTTCAATTTCCGCCTTAGCGCGAAGATAAATTTTACCGCGACCTGTGCGATACGCATCTTCAATACCTTTACGACCACTTATCATTGCAGCCGTTGGGAAGTCAGGACCTGGAATGTGGGTCATTAGATCATCAATGGTAATTGATGGATCTTGTATTAACGCTACGCAGCCGTTGATCACTTCGGTGAGGTTATGTGGCGGAATATTCGTCGCCATACCAACCGCGATACCCGACGAGCCGTTAACAAGAAGGTTAGGCACCTTCGTAGGCAATACTTCAGGGATATGTTCTGTACCATCGTAGTTAGGTACGAAATCAACGGTTTCTTTATCTAAATCGGCGAGTAATTCGTGCGCAATTTTTGCCATGCGAACTTCGGTATAACGCATCGCAGCAGCTGAGTCGCCATCTACCGATCCGAAGTTACCTTGACCGTCTACCAACATGTAGCGAAGCGAGAACGGTTGCGCCATACGAACAATAGTGTCGTAAACTGCAGAGTCACCGTGAGGGTGATATTTACCAATTACGTCACCTACCACACGGGCAGATTTTTTGTATGGCTTGTTAAAGTCGTTTTTCAGTTCGTTCATTGCGAACAGCACACGACGGTGCACTGGCTTCAAGCCATCTCTTACGTCAGGCAAGGCTCGCCCGACAATAACGCTCATCGCGTAATCAAGGTAAGAGTTTTTTAACTCTTCCTCAATATTAACGGGGAGGATTTCTTTAGCGTTATCAGACATAAACTGCTTAATCCCTTTATCTTGGTTTGTTCTGCGTTATCCAGCACTTCGCTTCACATCGTCGTGAAAGCAAGGCGTGGGAGCGCACTGTTATTATTATGTGGGTCATAATCGTGCTTCGAGTGTACCACTTGATGACAGAATTATGTAGCGCTTAATTACGCTTATTAATCAACTAAAAGGCAAGCGATTATTTTTCGTTCGACCCTTCTTATAATTTGTCTATTTCTGTTTAAAAACAGTGAAACACAACCGTAATTTACGATATCTTAAAAATAGATAGATTAAGGATTGTTTTACTCATGACGAACGTCGATCAACAAGAAATCAATAAGTTCTCTGAACTCGCTTCTCGCTGGTGGGATCCAGAAGGTGAATTTAAGCCATTGCACCTTATTAACCCACTTCGCTTAGACTTCATTAATCAACACAGTGAAGGCCTGTTTGACAAAAAGGTCGTCGATATTGGCTGTGGTGGCGGTATTCTAGCAGAGTCTATGGCACGTGCAGGCGCGACGGTAACAGGTTTAGATATGGCAGAAGCCTCGTTAGAAGTAGCGAAGCTGCACGGTTTAGAATCAGGTATAAAAGTTGACTACGTATGTTCAACTGCCGAAGCATTCGCAGAAGCAAATGCGGGACAGTTCGACGTGGTGACCTGTATGGAAATGTTGGAGCATGTACCCGACCCGGCTTCTGTTGTGCTGGCCTGTGCTAAGTTGGTTAAGCCTGGTGGCCATGTTTTCTTTTCTACGCTTAACCGAAACCTAAAGTCGTATCTGATGGGGATCGTAGGAGCGGAATATATCCTTAAACTGGTTCCAAAAGGCACCCACGATCACAGTAAATTTATAAAGCCGTCTGAACTTATGTCGATGACAGACCAAGCAGGTCTTTTACCCCGTGATATGACGGGTTTGCACATGGACCCAATTTCGCAGGGCTTTTATCTTTCGTCTAATAATGTAGACGTAAACTACTTACTATATACAGTAGCGCAAAGTTAATTTAACACTATATATTGGGCTGCGGCGATATTTTAAACACCATATATCGTGTTTATATAAAAACTTAATTCTAAGAATAAATTAATTTTTACGATTAAGATTTTCTTTAAAACGCTTGCATTCCAGATATTTTACGCTTGTAGAACGCTAAAAAGTTAGTTGTTACTAACATAAATTTCATGCCAGATTGAGTGCTCGAAATACCACCAGATATTGGGTTGCAATCAAGTCAAAACCTCACTATCTTGTGTTTAATTCAGCACGCGATCCCAACACAGATTTTCGGGATCAAACAGATCTGCAGATCATCTTTGGTGGTGTCATTTATGGCCTGCAACGTTAACCTCGCTGAAAATACAAAGCAGTAAAGAATTAAAAAGGCAGTCTCTACTTTATACGTCCAGTATTGGTTTAGACCGCTTTAGTGTGTGTAGTTATCTGGCGTGAGCCAAGTTCGATAACAGCGCCCACAATTAAAATTAAAAACGAAAATGGGCTCATGATAGTCCACGCTTCAAGCGCTAACAGAAAAACGGCCAGTAACATGAACAACAACTTATTCGTCACCAAACGCAACGGTGAAAAAGAGTCCATCGACTTAGAGAAAATTCACAAAGTCGTTACATGGGCAGCGAAAGGACTTAAAAACGTTTCTGTTTCACAAGTTGAAATCAAGGCACAGATTCAGTTCTATGATGGTATTAACACCAGTGAGATCCACGAAACCCTGATCAAATCAGCAGCAGATTTAATCTCTACCGATGCGCCAGATTATCAATACCTAGCTGCGCGCTTGGCCATTTTCCACCTTCGCAAAAAAGCCTATGGTCAATTTGAGCCGCCTGCCCTACTTGAGCATGTAGGTAAGATGGTTGATATGGGCAAGTATGATAAGCACCTGCTTGAAGACTACACGCCTGAAGAATTTGCTGAGATGGACACGTACATTGACCATTGGCGAGACATGAATTTCAGCTATGCCGCAGTTAAGCAGCTTGAAGGCAAGTACTTGGTCCAAAACCGTGTTACTGGTGAAATTTACGAAAGTGCACAGTTCCTATATATCTTAGTGGCTGCCTGTCTTTTCGCAAATTATGACAAAGCGACGCGTATGGACTACATTCGCCGCTTCTACGATGCTGCTTCAACATTCAAGCTGTCGTTGCCTACACCTATTATGGCTGGCGTACGTACGCCTACTCGCCAGTTTAGCTCATGTGTACTTATCGAGACCGGCGACAGCTTAGATTCAATCAATGCAACGGCAAGTGCCATTGTTAAATACGTAAGTCAGCGTGCTGGTATCGGTGTTAATGCAGGCCGTATTCGCGCACTAGGTAGCCCTATTCGCGGCGGTGAAGCATTCCATACGGGTTGTATTCCATTCTACAAATACTTCCAAACAGCCGTTAAAAGCTGTTCACAAGGTGGTGTTCGTGGTGGCGCTGCTACGCTGTTCTACCCTATCTGGCATATGGAAGTTGAATCACTGTTAGTGCTTAAGAACAACCGTGGTGTTGAAGAGAACCGTGTACGTCACCTAGATTACGGCGTTCAGTTCAACAAACTAATGTATCAGCGCATGATGAAAGACGGCTACATCTCACTATTCAGCCCGTCTGACGTGCCTGGTCTTTACGATGCCTTCTTCGCTGACCAAGAGAAGTTTGAAGAGCTATACGTTAAATACGAAAACGACGACAGCATCCGCAAAAAGCAAATTAAAGCCATGGAGCTATTCAGCTTGTTCATGCAAGAGCGTGCAAGCACAGGTCGTATTTATCTACAAAACGTTGACCACTGTAATACGCACAGCCCGTTTAACCCAGAAGTTGCGCCAGTTCGTCAGAGCAACCTGTGCCTTGAAATTGCGCTACCTACTAAGCCGCTTCAGCACGTTAATGATGAGAATGGTGAAATTGCACTATGTACGCTGTCAGCGTTTAACTTAGGTGCGATTAAATCACTGGACGAGTTTGAAGAGCTGTCTGACCTTGCAGTACGTGCGCTAGATAACCTGCTTGATTACCAAGACTATCCTGTTCCTGCTGCGTATAACGCAACAATGGGACGTCGTACGCTGGGTGTTGGTGTTATCAACTTTGCATACTACCTTGCTAAAAATGGCGTTAAATATTCTGATCACAGCGCGAACGGTCTAGTTCACCGCACGTTCGAAGCAATGCAGTACTATCTACTTAAAGCGTCGAACAATCTTGCTAAAGAAAAAGGTGCGTGTCCTAAGTTTAACGAAACCACCTATTCTCAAGGCATCATGCCAATTGATAGCTACAAGAAAGATCTTGACAGCGTATGTAATGAACCACTTCATTACGACTGGGATGCACTTCGTGAAGAAATCAAAACTCACGGTTTGCGTAACTCTACGCTGTCAGCATTAATGCCGTCAGAGACGTCTTCTCAGATTTCTAACGCGACAAACGGCATTGAGCCACCGCGTGGCTTTATCAGCATTAAGTCGAGCAAAGATGGTGTTCTTAAGCAAGTTGTACCTGAGTACGAAACGCTAAGAGACCAATATGAGCTACTTTGGGATATTCCTTCAAACGATGGTTACCTACAACTTGTTGGTATCATGCAGAAGTTTATCGACCAAACTATCTCAGCGAATACCAACTACGATCCAAGCCGTTACGAAGGTAACAAGGTACCAATGAAGCTTCTTCTTAAGGACCTTCTTACTACGTATAAACTGGGTGTTAAAACACTTTACTATCATAACACTCGCGACGGCGCGTCAGACACCTCTGCTCTCGATGCTAAAGCGAGCGAGCCTATGCCACGTCAAGAGGAAGTGGTTGTAGAGGAAGATGATGATTGTGCAGGTGGTGCGTGTAAGATTTAGAACACGCCCCCTGTTTAAATGGCAAATGCATAAAAGGAGTTAACTGCATTTGCCATTAACGTTTCGCAGCAAGAACACAAACAATAATACGCGTTAATCATTAAGTTTTTAGTTAGGCCATCATGAAATACACTACGTTTAATCAGCAAAGTACTAATCCATTGATCGAGCCGATGTTTTTCGGTAACCCCGTAAACGTTGCACGCTACGACCAGCAAAAGCATGCCATATTCGAAAAGCTTATTGAGAAGCAAATTAGCTTTTTTTGGCGCCCTGAAGAAGTTGACGTTTCTCGCGACCGTGTTGATTTTCAAAAACTAACCGACCCAGAAAAGCACATCTTTATTTCAAACCTTAAGTACCAAACCCTGTTAGATTCGGTGCAAGGCCGTAGCCCGAACATCGCGTTCTTGCCTATTATTTCACTACCAGAGTTAGAAACTTGGGTTGAAACATGGTCTTTCTTTGAGACTATTCACTCACGTTCGTATACTCATATTTTGAGAAACTTGTTCTCAGACCCAAGCGAAATATTCGAAGATATCGTAGTGAATGACGAAATTAAGCGACGTGCTGCTGATATTTCTAAATATTACGATGATCTCATTTTCGCCACTCAGCTTTGGCAGACACAGGGTGAAGGCGTACATACAGTGAATGGTGTTGCACACACTATCAACATGTATGAGCTTAAGAAGAAGCTTTACCTATGCATGAACTCGGTGAACGCACTGGAAGCAATCCGTTTCTACGTGTCTTTTGCCTGCACATTCGCTTTCGCTGAGCGGAAGCTGATGGAAGGTAATTCTAAGATTATTCGTTTGATTGCCCGTGACGAGAATCTGCACTTATCTTCAACACAACATATCCTTAACTTGTGGGCTAAGGGTAAAGATGACCCTGAAATGGCGCAAATTGCAGAAGAGTGTAAAGAAGAAGCGCGTGCTATCTTCATGAACGCTGTCGAGCAAGAAAAGCAGTGGGCTGACTACTTGTTCCAAAACGGCTCAATGATTGGTTTGAATAAAGAAATTCTTTGCCAGTACGTTGAGTACATTGCGAATCAACGTATGTCTGCTATTGGTCTAGACACCCCGTTCGAGATAAGCAGTAATCCACTTCCATGGATGAATAACTATTTGAATTCAGACAACGTGCAAGTGGCACCTCAAGAGTCTGAAATCAGCTCTTATCTTGTTGGTCAAATCGACTCTGCCGTGAGCGAAGACGACTTTGCTGATTTTGAGCTGTAAAACTACAGCTTAATGAGCAGCAAAGATAAATCACTCCGCATCGACGTTGTCGATGTGGGGGCGATTATTTCCCCTTCTGATTCCACTATATTAAACGCCCTTGAAGCAGCGGACGTTCATATTCACTACCATTGTCGTGAAGGCTTTTGTGGTGCATGCCGCACAAAGCTAATTGAAGGCGAAGTTGAGTACACCACAGATCCCCTCGCCTTCATTGACGACGATGAAATTCTTCCTTGTTGTTGCGTGGCTAAATGCCCGCTAAAAATAAAAGTACCGCTGTAAAATTTTCATTCATCGTTCTCACTATCACTCTCACAGTGTTTCTGCGCGTTAGAGTAATCCACTTCAATAGTTTTACGTAGCAACTTAACACTAATCAAACGTAAGGATAATGTTATGAGCGAAGTTTCTGGAAAAGTTGTCATCATTACAGGTGCAAGCAGCGGGCTTGGAGAAGCAACGGCGAAAATGCTTGCGGATAAAGGTGCTAAATTAGTGTTGGGCGCCCGCCGTGAAGACCGTCTTAAAAAACTTGTAGATGAAATTGAATCTTCAGGTGGCCAAGCTACTTATCAAACGGTAGATGTCACGAAAAAGGATGACGTCAAGGCGCTTGCGAAAGCGGCGATAGATGCCTATGGGCGTATTGACGTGCTCGTCAACAATGCTGGTCTTATGCCACTCGCTCCGCTTGACGAGATGAAAGTTGACGAGTGGGATCAGATGATAGATGTAAACATAAAAGGCGTTATGTATGGAGTAGCAGCTGTATTAGGACAAATGCGAGAGCAAAAAAGCGGGCATATTATCAATCTTTCCTCTGTGGCAGGTCATGTTGTGTTCCCTGGAGCAACGGTTTATTGCGCAACTAAATTCGCTGTTAAAGCAATAAGTGAAGGCATTCGCAGGGAGTCAAATGGTGAAATTCGCTCTACCAACATCTCACCTGGTGCAGTGGCGACAGAACTTACTGACCACATTTCTCACAAAGACTCAAAGCAAATGGCAGATGATATGTATGACGATGCTATCGATGCAGATGCTATTGCACGTGCAGTAACGTTTGCCATAGAGCAGCCTGGCGACGTAGACATAAACGAAATGATCATCAGACCTACCCGTCAGGAACTCTAATACAGCTCATTTCTAACGTAATGGTATTGATTGGCCATCTAATGATTAAGCCTGCAAATGCAGGCTTAATTTATTTCTGAATTTAAAGTACTTTTTCGATGGCATACAATTCTTCATCAATGACCTGTAAGCGAGATGCTACAACGGCTCTCGCGTCGTTTACGCCTTTATTATAAAACGATGCGCCCATTTCTTTACTAATGAAGTCCAGAAGAAATTCTCCGTCAAATTGACCAAGTTCCACGCTTAATTCATCATCAAAATATCGTTGCAGTTTAGCGACTAGCGCGTCTTTTTCCTCACGGGTAAATGCAATATCACTCATTGTCATCCTTCATTCGTCACTTATAAAATGTCACGTTCTTTGTGTTAGACTCAACTATCGTTTTTCTTGCTCGTTAGCAATTATAAACGTTTTAACGTTAACACACCGCACGCCTAATTTTAGATTTTTTTAGCATGTAGACTCGGCCTGGTATGATTTTCGTATACACCTTGTAGACTTCTCTATTTTTAATTGCTGATTGTCTAAAAACAGTTATTTTAATGCAGAGTCTACATGCCCTTTTGTTCAAAGCACTATCGCAATAGTTTGCGTAGATAATTACATCAAAATGGGGCATCGCTTTCACGTAATTTGCGAGGTTAACAATGAAAGTTCTACCTATTATCGGAGTAACAACCGTACTAGCAGCAAATAGTTTACCTGCTTGCGCCAACCCTAACCCTCATAAAGATAAATCACTCCCTCCGGGTATAGAGAAGAAGTATGAACGAACAGGTGAATTACCGCCGGGTTGGGAAAAAAAGCTAGCCGTTGGAAATCGTTTAGATCGTGATATTTACAACCATGCCCGCATCATTGTGCCTTTGGGAGGAGACGGGTTAGTAACAGTTCGCATTGAAAACAAAGTGGTACGCCTTATTCAAGCCACAAGGGAAATTGTAGAGATTTTAGATTAAGCCTGCTCATATCTGAAAGAGAGCTTCTGATATGGAGCTCTTAGCTCACTTTTACTTATGGCTTACTATCAACATTTGAAAATTGACTTGCCCTCACTCGACAGTAGTATCTGGAATCAACCATAGTTTTTTAGTTGGGTAGCCATCATGTTACTCCTGCAACACATCACGCAGGATATACTAGAGCCAGTTATTCTTTGTTGTACATCAAGACTCAACAATCCCCAACTTAATGACTTGTTTAACACTTCTATAATAATGGCGGCGTTTCATTTTCTATGATGAAAGTACAAACGGCCCCAATTGCAATAAAGAAATCAGGAACAAAAAATGGCAGCTAACGCACTGTTTAAGCCTTACTCACAGGGCAACCTATCGTTAACCAACCGAATTGTTATGGCCCCCATGACTCGTCAATTTTCGCCTAACGGCGTACCTACCAACGATGTAGCTGGTTACTATAAGCGCCGCGCTCAAGGTGGCACAGGTTTGATTATCACCGAGGGCACTACAGTAAACGATAAAGTCGCTACGATGGATGCAAATATCCCTCAATTCCATGGCGATGAAGCGCTAGCCGGTTGGAAAAATGTGGTAGATGAAGTTCACAGTGTCGGTGGGAAAATTATGCCTCAACTATGGCACGTGGGTATGGCGAGGGTAGCGGAAAAAGCGCCTTATCCTGAACTTCCAAGTGCAGGGCCTTCAGGTTTATTCAAACCAGGAAAACAGGGCGCTGAACCTATGACCGTTGAACACATTGAATCCGTGATTACTGCCTTTGCACAAGCAGCAGCAGATGCCAAAACTATCGGTATGGATGGAATTGAGATTCACGGTGCTCATGGTTATCTAATCGACCAGTTCTTCTGGGAAGGTACAAACCAGCGAACCGACAGTTGGGGCGGTAACATGGAAAATCGTGGACGATTTGCGGTTGAAATAATTAAAGCCATACGTGATGCAACCGGTCCTGATTTTCCGATCGTACTGCGTTATTCGCAGTGGAAACAACAAGATTACACCGCTCGTTTAGCGCACACGCCCCAAGAACTGGAACAGTTTCTTCTTCCGCTAAGTGAAGCTGGTGTAGATGTTTTTCATTGTTCTCAGCGCCGCTATTGGGAAAACGAATTTGAAGGCAGTGATTTAAACCTTGCAGGCTGGACGAAAAAACTAACTGGAAAGCCCACCATAACGGTAGGTTCAGTTGGGCTAAATGACGACTTCTTCGGCGCATTCAAAGGGCAAGACTCCAGCACTCGCTCAGTCGATGATTTACTTGAACGTTTAGACGCTGGCGAATTTGATCTGGTGGCTGTAGGAAGAGCGCTTCTACAAGATCCGAACTGGGCAATCAAAATAAAAGAAAACCGCACCAACGAACTAGAGCAATACTCTGGTAAAGCCTTGGCAACGCTGTCTTAAGCCCGATTAAATTAAGCACTAGCGCGGCAAAGTTGCGCTAGTGCCTCTCCCAAAAGGACTCAAAGTCTGATTTGCTGAGCGGTTTTGCAATGAAATAACCCTGCGCATAATCACAGCCCATGCTTTTTAGAATATCGTATTGTTCTTGTGTCTCGACACCTTCCGCTACTACCTTTATTCCGAGTTTATTCGCCATCACAATAATGGCTTCGCACAGCACCTTATCATTGCTAACGTCAGTCATCGACTTCACAAAGCTCCTGTCAATCTTGATAAAGTCTGTAGGAAAGCGCTTTAAATAAGAAATAGAGCTGTAACCTGTACCAAAATCATCCAACGCGATATCAACGCCTGCTTGCCTAAACTGGAAAAGCTTCTTGGACACCATCTCATTGGCTTCCATTAATAAGTTTTCCGTGACTTCAAGAAGTATAGAACGCGCAGAGATCTTCTGGTCTAAAAGCAGGTTTAACCATTGAGTTATATTAGATTCTAAATTGAAGTAGTGGCTAGGTGACGTATTAATACTCACCTGCAGCTCTTGACGGTTTTGGGCTTTCCATTGTTTGATATTGGCACAGACTTCATTAAATACCCAATTACTGATATCAATGATGAGTCCAGATTCTTCAGCAAGTGGAATAAATTCATCAGGTGTAATTCTCCCCTTCGTGGGATGCTGCCATCGAAGTAACGCTTCAGCTTTCATCACTTTCTGGCTACTGAAACATGCAATTGGCTGGTACTCAATAAACAGTTCTCTGTTCTTAACTGCATAACGCAAATCATTCAACAAGGTCATTCTCTTGATTGCTGCAGTTTGCATGTCGTGGGTATAATACTGATAGTTGTTTTTACCGAGATCTTTAGCACCGTACATCGCTTGGTCGGCATTCTTTAACAGGCCTTTGACATCTTTTGCGTCGTCCGGGTATAAGGTGACACCTAGGCTCGCGCTAGTATGCACACGTTCCAGCTCTAAACTATAAGGTTTTACGATCTCGCCAAGTAGCTTTTGTACGACCAGTTCTATAGAACTTAGGCCTTTAATGCCGTTTAGAATAATGACAAATTCGTCACCGCCTAATCGGGAAACGGTGTCATCTGAACGCAAACACTGCTTTATTCTTCTGGCGCACTCAATTAAAAGCTTATCACCTATATCGTGACCAAGCGTGTCATTAATATCTTTGAAATTATCAAGGTCCAAGAATATCACCGCTACCTTATCGCTCTCTCTATCGGCAGCCTTAATGGCTAACTGTAAGTGATCCAACATAAGGTTTCGGTTAGGAAGTCCTGTCAAAGAATCAAAGTTGGCTTGCTTCCATATAAGTTGATTCGCCAGCTCTCTTTCAATAGCGATGCTAGCGATATGCGCGAACTGTTCGATTAAGCGCATTTCGTCCGCTGTCGGTACTGCTCTTTCTCTATGATAAATTGCAAAAGTACCAATAGCGTCACCATTAGCTCCTTGTATTGGCTGTGACCAACAAGAGCATACACCAGCGCGCAATGCTAAATCTTTCCAATCGGTCCAAAACGGGTGCGTACTGATATCTTCAACAATGGTCGGTAAGTTCGTCGCGGCTGTATTTCCACATGATCCCCTGCCTACACCAAACTCAACGCCATCGATAGCGTCGTTATAAAAGTCGGGTAAAGAAGGCGCAGCACCCATTTTCAGCTTGCCATCTTCTAATAGCAGGATACTGAAAATTTGATCTGTGTATTCGGCCTCTATAGCATTCACAATGTCGTGGAGTACGGTATGCAATGACTCTGCATTTACCACTTTCTCTAAAATAGCGCTCCTCACACGGGTGATTTTTTGTGTTTGAGCTAGCTTAAATTGGTACTCTTCCAACTGAGTTGAGAGATCATTGAATTCTTGTCGCTGTAGTTCCGACTCTACAAGTTTTGCAAGCTGCTCTAATTGCTGTATTTGAACGCAATTGAATATTTTTGGATTATTATCCGACACACATAGCGTTCCCACCGCAAACCCCTCTATCATCAGCCTAACACCCGCGTAAAAACGAATGTGAGGATGACCAACCACAAAAGGATTGCTTTTGAAGCGAGGGTCCTCTTGAGTATCTGGAACGACTAAAGTTTTGTCCTGCGCTATAGCATGGGCACAAAAGGCGACATCCCTTTCTGTTTCAGTCATATCGAGATTAATAGCCGACTTAAACCACTGCCTACTGTCATCGACAAATGTGACCGATGCGAATCTACAATCAAAAATGCTACTCGCTAGTCGAGTAATACGGTCAAAGCGCTCTTCTGGTGGGGTATCGAGCACTCTCAGTTTGTTGAGTGCGGCTAGCCTCTCATGTTCATTTACAATAGTCGGGGGTGTGCGCACAACTCACTCCTAAATCCAACACGGTCGAATTGCGCACATTGTGCAACACGCTTTCAATAGCGTGGTTAAGCCAGTTGGACATTATTTCTGCCGCTTTCTTTGGCTTTATATAATGCGTCATCGGCTTCCGATAGTGCTGACTCAATAGTGTCATGATGTTCTTTTACATAAGATACACCCGCACTAACAGTGATATCAATAAACTTCCCGTTCACATCTAGAGGGTTTTTACTTATTCGATCTCTTAACTTTTCAGCTAACTTGAAGGCGCCTGCGCGGTCGGTATCAGGCAATAAAAGTACGAATTCCTCACCGCCAATGCGCGCTACGCAATCTGCATTACGCGAAGACATTTTTAAAATTTTTGCTACGTGTTTAATCGCTTTATCACCCATGTCGTGGCCGTGAGTGTCGTTGATACGTTTAAAAAAATCGATATCGATCATCACCACTGACAGCGATCGCTTGTAGCGGTGACTAGCCGCTATTGCTTGTTGGGAAACAATCTGAAATGCCCGTCGATTTAGTAAACCAGATAGGTAATCAAAATTAGCGTCTCGCTGGAGCTTAGTGGCAAAACGACTTACCTTTGCCACCATTGGACGAAATATGAAAAACGCTTCAACTAATATGGTGAGAATAATGATGCCCAACACTACGTTTTGTGCATTTCTAAGGTCGTTTACTTTTTCCAAACTCTCTTTTTCATATTGCCCAACTATGTTGTGTAACGGTGTTAGCAGGTCGCTTTCTGCGAGTTGTAAAAACATCAAACTTCCGTTAGAAAACTGGACAGCGCCAACATTACCATTTTCTGAAAGTGCGGCCCTTATCTCGCCTTCAAATAACTTTATTTTCTTATCTACATCAGAGGGAGGCATAAAATAGAGGTTATACAGTTCTTCAGAAAGTGGGCTGGGTTGACCTTTTGATAATGCTTCAAAATGTGGTGCTAGCAGAAACTGATGGTTTTGCTTCATTTTCTCAATCGCAGCTATAGAGAGTCTTTTTGATTTTTGAGCGCCAGTTTGCAAGTAATCGACCGCAAACATACTGGCTCTTTGCGAAAGCATGCGTTGCTGACCACTTACGTTAACAATTTTGCCAGTATTGTTCTGCTCTGAAATGACTTCATCTAACATGAAGTGAACAACCAGAGACAGTACCGCAATCACTGAAAGCGAAATAACATAAGTTAGCGTTAACAATCTGCCTGGATTTCTTATCGTTATTGGATCTTCTGCGTTCATAACTGCGTTCCCATTATTTAGTGATCTACTACGTTAGCACTGTTGGAAAATTCAAATATTGCTCTTTAGTCTAGAAATATGCGTTAACGCTCCCCCATTAAACTTTATAGAACTATTTCGCCACGGCGGAAAATAACGCTTTTTCTGTTTTAAACGTAGCGTATAAAACGCTATTTTTTTATAACCAAGTAGATGCCACCCAACGTAGCTATTGAAGCAACCAGGATCTGCATTGTGAGTGGCTCACCAAGCGCTATCCACCCCATCAGCGATGCTATGACAGGCACGCTCAGTTGCACTGTCGCGGCGGTGGTTGATTTGATAAGGGGAAGCGCGCTGTACCAAATAGCGTATCCGCAACCCGATGCAAACACCCCTGATGCAAGCGCGTAATAAACACCCTCGCTATCTAATACAAAATTATCTGCGCCCACGAAGCAAACCACACCAACCAAAGGAACACAGAAAAACGCGGCATAGACAAAATTACCCGATGTAGATAAAAGGGCTGAGCTACTTTTTTTACCCAAAAGCGAATAGAAGCCCCAAGACATACCCGCCAAAACCATAACCGCGCCAGCTAAAAGAGGCGGTGCTGCCGCGCTAGGCAACAGTAAGATAACAAGGCCTAAAAATGCCAACACAAACCCCAACCACTGCCATTTTTTAAATCGCTCGCCATTGAACAACCCTACAGAAATCATAGTGAGTTGCACGGCACCAAATAATAAAAGTGCCCCCGTTCCCGTGGACATTGAAATATAGGCATATGAAAAGCAGATAGCGTAAACGAACAACGAAATGCCACCGAGTACGCTGGCGTTGGTTTTTAGGCCATGAAAAAGGCCTTGAGAAGGCACGCTCTCACTTTTGCGACGTAGGAAATAAGAAGACAAAAGTAACAACGCTATCGCCCCGCTCGCTAAGCGTAAGATAGTAAAACTAGCAGGGTCTATATCGGTGTTAGCAAGAGCCATGCGGCAAAGTAGCGAATTAGCAGCAAATGCAAACATGGCAATAGCGACCAATACAAAGGTTTTCAACAAACCGAATCTCCCTAGTTTTAAACGCAAAAATGCTTAGCAGTACACTAACTTATCCCGTAATGCATCGAAAAGTAAATGCTTAAACGCAAGAGACAATATTTTACAACGACGTAGACAGGTCAAACTGCCTAAAACGAAAAAGAGGACCGAAAGGTCCTCTTTAAATTAGTTATTACTTGATGAGAGTTTTAAAGCGACAAGCCTAAGCGCTCAGCCACTTCAATATAGGTCTCGACTACAGAGCCCAAACCTTGTCTAAAGCGGTCTTTGTCCATCTTTTTACGGGTTTCTTTATCCCACAAGCGACAGCCATCTGGTGTGAACTCATCACCTAGTACGATATTGCCATCTTTGTCGACACCAAACTCTAGTTTATAGTCTACAAGCAACATACCCGCGTCATCAAAGAGTGCTTTCAAAACACTGTTAACCTTGAAGGTCAATGCTTTCATTTCAGCAATTTGCGCTTCGGTTGCCCAACCAAATGATAAAATATGGTAGTCATTTACCATTGGGTCGTGAAGTGCATCATTCTTTAAGAAAAACTCGAAAATAGGTGGGTTAAGCTCTTTGCCCTCTTCCACACCCAGTCTGCGAACTAAAGAGCCAGCAGACAAGTTTCTCACCACACACTCAACAGGGATCATGTCGAGCTTCTTAACCAAAGACTCAGTGTCAGAAACCAGCGCCTCAACTTGCGTTGCAATGCCTGCTTCTTCAAGCTTTGTCATAATAAAGTGATTAAACTTGTTGTTTACTTCACCTTTGCGTTCTAGCTGTTCAATCTTCTCACCATCAAACGCCGAAGTGTCGTTTCTAAAGTGAAGAATAAGTTTATCGCTATCATCAGTGTAATAAACAGTTTTTGCTTTACCGCGGTAAAGCTCGTCGCGTTTTTCCATTCTCAGTCTCAGTTATATATCAAGGTTATCTTCTGACATGACCTCAGCAAATGCACTGTAAAGGTCGGAAACCTGATTTGCTTCAAACGGTACACTTTCATTATTCATGAAGGTAACTGACGTGCGATCTGCACCCGCTCTTGCAACTTTCAAACGATAGTCACCTTTCTTTAGTAACTCTTTATCGCTTGAGAATAAACCATCCCACCAACTACCTTGATCACCATTGTAAGTGACAAATAATAGGCCGTTTGATTTATCTAAATCTTTAACGTCAAAACCAAGCTTACGCAGTACTAACAGCATTCTTGGCCACGCTACATCATACTTAGCTTCTACGATATACGCCGCATCACCATCGGCATTAAAGCCCATCTCGGTATTGATACCCTGACGGATACGAGCAATTCTTCGTGTCTCTGCTAGCTGAATTTGGTACTCATAGTGACCAACAACTTGGTTCAACACCTCAACTTCTTCGCGACGTTCTTCCATTGAAGAGACTTCTGCAACCACGTCGTTGCCCAATGTTTGCATATAGTCCTTTAATTCAACAGTAAGCGCAGCACTACGGCCGTGAGGTTTAACGTCTAAGCTGAATTCAAAACGTCGACCGATTTCGGTTTCTTCATCTATAAAGCTATACCAAGGACCTTCGACTTCTTTAGTTATCACCATCCAGTCAGTAACCAGCACTTTCTCTTCTGGACTAAAGCTATCTACACCAATACCTTGTTCATCTAAGAAACTTAAAAGCGAGTTCCAAATTGCTTGGCTTAGCGGCTGACTATCGTCAACCTGGTCAAACCAAATGGTTGCTGAACTCTTACCTTCCTCAATGTGAGAACCTGTAACTAACGGTAAAACTAATGCTGGCGAGCGAACCATCAACGACTTGCCCACCAAATTTGAATCGGCCTCTTGACCTAACTCAGGTAATACAAAATCACGAGAAAAAGCAGGTGCATCTAAGTCAGAAGGTACTTTTAGCGATTCTTGTTCTTTAGTTTTTAAGTATTCGTAGCTGCCAGACGCGGTCTTTCTATCTATTTGGCTTGAACAACCTGCAAGTGCAACCATCGCTACTGAACTTGCTATAGCCAGCGTTCTTTTCATCTGTGTTCCTTATTAACCAGAAATCAATGCGTATTTTTTTAGTAGTTCTTCGATACGTTTTTGGCTTGATAGTTCCGGTAAAACCATAGGTAATCGCATAACTGCGCTTTCCATCATGCCCATTTTATACAATGCCCACTTCGGCATTACTGGATTTGGTTCAATAAATAGTTCGCTGTGAAGTAATTTAATGGTTTCATCGATATCGCGACATTTATCAAAATTATTTTCTAGCGCAGCTTCACACATTTGTGCGATTGCTTTAGGCACTATATTAGCCGTTACGGAGATAACGCCATGACCGCCTTCACACATAAACTCGCAGCTTGAACCGTCATCGCCGCTAAGTAAAACAAAGTCATCGGGAACCAAAGGCTGAGTAGCCTTAAGGCGTGCAATATTGCCAGTCGCGTCTTTAAGACCAACGATATTTTTGTGCGTTGCTAATTTAGCCACCGTTTCAGGCAGCATGTCGGCTACGGTGCGGCCTGGTACATTGTAAAGAATAACAGGTAAGTCACTAGCGTCTGCAATTGCATTAAAGTGCGCGACCATACCCGCCTGTTGAGGCTTATTGTAATAAGGTACTACGCTTAGGAAACCGTCTATACCTGTAGAGCCTAATTGCTCTGTAAGAAAAATAGCCTCTGCCGTAGAGTTTGCGCCACTGCCGGCAATAACCGGAATTGCTCCCGATGCCATAGCAACGGTTTCTTTAACCACATTGATGTGTTCATCAAAAGGTAGCGTTGCTGACTCACCAGTAGTTCCAACCGACACTATACCGTGGGTGCCCTGCTCTACATGAAACTTCACAAGTTTCTCTAAAGACTTGTAATCAATATCGCCGTTTTCGAACATCGGCGTGACGAGTGCTACGTAACTACCAGTAAACATAATCTCTCCGAAAAATGTGAGCGCACATGGTAAATATGTCGGTGCTTAAACACAAGTAATAGCGCAAGTAAAATGACAAGAATTTGACAATATCTTATTCAAAGGCAAGAAAAAGGCGCTGACTTATAAAAAAACTCTGTGCTAACATCCCGACATTATTAACATTGAAGTGAAGTAGATGTCGAAACACCAACTTATCGTCACCATCTTGGGGACAGACAAAAGTAGCATTTTAAGCGAAATTGCAACGACGGTATCAGAAGCTCAGTGCAATATTCTAGATAGCAGGCAAGCCATTTACGGCAAAGAGTTCTCGTTGACCATGATCATAGAAGGAACGCAAAGCGCTATCACAAAAGCTGAATGTATTTTACCTTCGCTATTTCAGCGTCTTGACCTGCTTTCTATGATGAAGCGCACTAGCCATCACGAAAAGCAAAACCTTGCCCATCTTTTTAATGTCGAGTTTAGTGGCGAAGATGCAGCTGGCTTGATTAAAGCGGTGACCGGCTTTTTTGCCGAGCGTCATGCAATGATAAGTGCATTTAGACAACGCACATTTAAAGACAAGACATCGGGTAAAGACAACATGCGCTGCAAATTTGTTGTTTCTCTTCCCTCTAATGAAAATGTAGACGCACTAGAATCTGATCTAATGTCCCTGTTCACTTCGTTAAATGTGACAGGCAAAGTTGTAGACAAACAAAAAAAGGATCCCAATGAAAACGTTACAAGCTGGTGATAAAGCCCCACAATTCTCATTGCAGAACCAAAATGATGAAACCGTATCTTTAGCTGATTTCGCAGGTAAAAAAGTACTGGTTTATTTTTACCCTAAAGCGATGACGCCAGGTTGCACAGTACAAGCCCAGGGCTTACGCGACGTAAACGAAGAACTAACGGCGAAAAATGTGGTTGTGCTAGGAATTAGCCCAGATGCAGTTAAACGCCTGCCTAAATTCATCGAAAAAGAAAACCTAAACTTTACGTTGCTTTCTGATGAAGACCACGCCGTTGCCGACGCTTTTGGTGTGTGGGGACCTAAAAAGTTTATGGGTAAAGAGTATGATGGCATTCATCGCCAAACATTCCTCGTGGATGAAAACGGTGTTATTGAGCACGTTTTCAACAAGTTCAAAACAAAAGAACACCACACCGTAGTACTTGATTATCTAAACAGCTAAACCGGTTTAGAATTTAAAAAGCCCCGATAACATTATGTTATCGGGGCTTTTTTATACTTACTCAATTCGTGTCAGTGTTTACCTGTAACGCCTATTTGAATCAGTACTCGTTTTGAATCTCGTACTGGATGGCGCTGACTGGTTCGCCAAATGGGAATAACTACTTTGCTTCTTCGGGTACAATAACGGGGTTACTAGACCACGCTGTAATTACCGCCTTCACGAGGGTAGCGAGAGGAATAGCGAAAAATACGCCCCAGAAACCCCAAAGACCTCCAAACACTAATACTGCAACGATTATATAAAGCGGATGCAAGCTAACCGCCTCCGAGAATAGCAGCGGTACCAACAAGTTACCGTCTAACGCCTGAATAATGCCGTACGCTATCATTAAATACCAAAATTCTGGTGAAATACCCCACTGAAACATAGCGACAACGGCCACGGGTATAGTAACCACTGCTGCACCGATGTACGGAATAAGTACTGAAAATCCCACCAATACGCCAAGCAAAATAGCATAACGTAAGTCCATCAATACAAACGTTACGCAGCTCACCGCGCCCACAATTATAATCTCGATCACTTTGCCGCGAATATAGTTGGCAATTTGAGAGTTCATTTCGTGACCAACTTGCGTAATTAAGCGTCGCTCCTTAGGCAGCAAGCGAGATATGCTGTCTAAAAAGAAAAGCTTATCTTTTAGCATGAAAAACACCATAAGCGGTACGAGGATAACGTAAACGAGCAACGCAGCTAAGTTGGCGATATTACTAAACGAAGCAGAAATAAGGGTTTCGCCCACCTCAACCAATTTGTCATTTAAACCTTCCATCATTTGATGGATTTGATACACCTGAACGTAATCTGGATATTTGTCCGGAAGCGTTAATATCCATTCTTGTGCTTTCTGCCATATTAGCGGCGTTTCTTGAATCAAGTTAACGCTTTGCTTGGATATAATTGGAACAAGGCCAATTAAGGTCAATATGGTTATAGTGATAAAGCCGAGCATTACAACGACGCAGGCGAGCGTTCTACTTACGCCGACATTTACCAAGCGACAGACTGGCCAATCGAGTAAATACGCAATCACTGCTGCAACCAACACAGGCATAATTAGCCCGCCCCACAATAGCAACACTGCCGTGGTCAAAAGGATCAAGATAAGCAACATTGCTGCATCAGGATCAGAAAATTTGCGTCGGTACCAACGACCAAAAACGCTAATCATATAAACGCCTAGAAATTACTAAGAATAGGACACGCATCATAGTTGATAGCGCTAGCACTTAGCAATAAGTAGCACTTAAGAATCTTTCAAAATCAAACTGGTATGATGTTTTTACAGTATAAGCATTAATGTGTAGAGTGGTTGTTACAACAGTAAAAGAATAAACTGGATGCGTTTGTGTCGCATTGGTATAAACGTCGTGTCATAAACGAGATGGCATAGGCGATATTGCCTTGTGTCTTCGAAAATGATGCATATAAGAAAAAAATAAAATTTGAAACTGTTTAGCAACTTAGCGCTCTAAGGATTAAGCAGTATTAACCGTATACAATGATTGTAGGTTCATGAGAAAAAAGTTTTCAGCATCTTTGGTTGCCCTTTCCTTCGTGCTCACATCGAGCCTCACGGCTGTTGCACAAGATGCCAATTACAGCAATAAAAATGCGTTACCTGAAATAGGTGTTGTTGCGTCAGACGCCATATCGCTTGATAAAGAGATGATTGTAGGCGATGCCGTAATGCGGCAAATGCGCGGTCAAAGTCCTGTAATCTCAGATCCGGTGCTGGATGAATATTTACAGGATGTAGGCAACCGATTGGTTGTCCATGCTGACAACGCCAAATTTCCTTTTGAATTTTTCTGGGTAAATAATGATGCCATTAACGCATTTGCGTTTTTTGGCGGTCACATTGGTGTTCACACGGGTTTAATGCGTCGTGCTGAAAATGAAAGTGAACTGGCTTCGGTGCTAGCGCACGAAATTTCTCATGTGACTCAACGCCACATAGCACGACGTATGCAGGCGCAGCAGCGCTCATCTCCCCTAGCCTTGGCGTCACTTATTGGCGGGGTGCTAATTGCGATGGCCAACCCAGAAGCGGGTATTGCGGCCATGCAGGCAGGAACCGCAGCCTCTGCACAATTGCAAATCGACTATACCCGTTCAAATGAACAAGAAGCCGATAGAATTGGTATCGCAATGCTTGCTCGTGCGGGCTTCGATCCGAGTGCGGCTGCTTCATTCTTTTCTACCATGGCGGAAGAGTACCGCATGGTTTCTCGTCCACCCGCAAGGCTGCTTACTCACCCGTTAACCGAAACCCGTATTGCTGATGCGAGAAATCGCGCTGGTGACTACCCTAGACGCTACTTACCCATTAACAAGCAATTCGAGTTGGCTAAAGCACGTATAAAGGCACGCTACTCGTTTAAAGCTGATTACGCTGTAGAATATTTCGAAGCGGCCGTGGCTCAAGACGTACAGCGCAGTAAAGAAGCGTCATTATATGGTTTAGCGCTTGCTTATATGCGCGCCGAAAAAATCGAAAAAGCCAAAGACATTATGGACGAGTTAATAGCAAAAGATAGAGGAAACCTCTTTTATCTCGACGCTATGACAGATATCTATATTTCGCAAGGTGAGCCTTTAAAAGCCGTTGAAATGCTAAGACCTCACGTTACGCATAACCCTAGAAATCAAGTATTGGCATTAAACCAGGCCAATGCTTACATAAGCGCAAACAAATATGAAGAAGCGGTGTCTCTACTTAAGGATTTCCTGCTGGTTAAAAAAGATTATCAACTGGCACATCAGTTAATGAGTGAGGCGTATCAAAAGTCGAAACGTTTCTCGCAAATGCATCAGAGCAAAGCGGAAGTATATGCACTTTATGGTGCTTATAACCGCGCGGTTGACGAACTTCAATATGCGTATAATTTCGCAGGCGATGATCATCTTGAAAAACAAAGAATTAGAGCGAGAATAAAACAATTTCGCGACCAAGAAGAGCGTTTACAACGACTCTAGACCATCGCACGTCCCTGCTATTCGTCAGCGCCCTTCAATTCAGCTAGGCGCTGACGCAGATGCGCTGCCGTAATTTCTCCCATTATCGTATCCTTTATTTTCCCATCAGGTCCAAGAATAAACGTTGCTGGTAAATAAGGGGGTTTTTGCATGGGCAGTTTAGTTTCTGGCGAACTTATAATAACAGGCAAATCAATATCAAACTTCTCAGCCATGGCTTTGAGTTCAGGCTTCGTTTTAAGATCGTAATTAATAGCAAAAAGACGGGTATCATCAGGTAGCGAATGATTAAATGTAACGAGCTCAGGCATTTCTCGTAGACATGGTGCACACCACGGCGCAAAGTAATTTACCACAACCCACTTCCCCTCAAGATCTTGCCAAAGGTAAGCAGTTCCATCTAATGTTTCAAAGTCATGTTGAAGACGCTGATACGTATATGCACCGGCAAACGCAACAAGCGCTAACAGCACTAGGAAGAGTATAGGCTTTATTTTTCCTGCATTGCTTTTTGGCTGTGACAACAACATATAACCTTCTAATTTTGATTATTTTTTCATAGTGCCAGATTCTTACTTCGCGCACTAACATAAATTCAACCACGCTTCTTAAATACCGTTTTCCAGAAACGATGCTGTAAACAAAGAATAGTACGAATTTATTACCCGTTATCGGTAAACTGCTTGATATTCTATGGCAAAAACGCAATAGTTCGCGCCAATTCATATAATCATGAACAAGAGTATTTATGACAGACATTACTATTATTCACAATCCTCGATGCTCAAAGAGCAGACAAACCCTAGCACTACTTGAAGAGCAAGGTATAGCGCCTGTTATTGTTGAATACCTAAAGCACCCTCTTGACGCAAAAGAACTGAAAGAGATATTTAAAAAACTTAACCTTGGATCGGTTAGAGATATGATGCGTACTAAAGAAGCAGAATATAAAGATGCTAACTTAGGTGACAGCGCACTGTCTGACAATGCGCTTTTTGAAGCTATGGCTCACACGCCCAAGTTGATAGAGCGTCCCATTGTTATTAATGGCGAGACCGCCAGAATTGGTCGTCCGCCCGAATCTGTTTTGGAAATTGTATAGTGCAACCTGTTCTCGTGCTTTATTACAGCCGCAACGGCAGCACAAAGCGATTAGCTGATGCCATCGCTCAAGGTGTATCGTCATTAGATGTTCCTGTGATAGTACGTACAGTCAAGAGTATCAGCGATGCAGCTAATGACGCGGCATCTAGTGCTGTACCCGAGGTTTCCCTTCAGGAACTCGAACAGTGCAGTGCCCTGGCGTTAGGTAGTCCTACGCGTTTCGGCAATATGGCAGCGCCAGTAAAACATTTTTTGGATTCTACAAGCAGTCAATGGTTAAAAGGCGCGTTGATTGATAAGCCTGCGTGCGTGTTTACATCTTCTTCTTCCATGCACGGCGGCCAGGAATCCACATTACTTTCCATGATGGTTCCGCTTATCCATCACGGCATGGTGATTTGCGGTTTACCTTACAGTGAGCCTGCGCTACACAACACCACAATGGGTGGCACCCCTTACGGTGTAACACACGTCGCTCATCACAGTTTAAGTGCACCAGAGCAATTGAGTGCAGATGAAAAAGCGCTATGCATTGCTCAGGGTAAGCGACTTGCAATGTTCGCTAAAAAACTAGCTGACAACGCCTAACAGTTACGTTATTTGGCGCATAAAACGTAGACCTTATAAAGAACATTAAAAACAAATTGTTTCGGAGACATTACCATGGCACCAGATACGCGTTTTTATCGCTATCTCGCACTTATAAGCCACACCGGGTTAATCGTATGGATAACACTGTGGCAATTTACATTTACTAAAGAGCATACTTACTCTCCTTTGTTTATTGCCTTGTTTTATATTTTACCTTTACTGTTACCTTACTGGGGTATATTAAAAGGCAAGCCATATACTCACGCGTGGGCCAATTTTGTCGTTTTGTTTTACCTCATTCACGGATGCACTGTGGCATACGCTGTACCTGATGAACGTTGGTATGCAGTGGTAGAGATTATTCTATGCACGGGTATGTTTGTCGGCTGTAGTGCGTTTGCTAGAAAACGTGGTCGTGAATTGGGTTTGGGCCTTAAAAAGCTTAAAGAAGAGATGCAAGAAGAAAAAGCACGCTTTGAGCAAGGTCAACAATGATCATGTAATACACAGCGAAAACACATGCTGCCAAGGGGTTAATATGACACGCCATTTGCCTGAATTTACATTAGTAATCGCATCATTATCGTTACTTGCAGCATGTGGAGGTTCTGGTTCAGGCGATAGTTCAGCCCCAAGCACTCCTTCCATTCCTCCAACCATTAGCATTTCAGGCCCTACAAACGCCGTTGTAGGCGATGCGGTCGACTTTGCTGTCGCCTCGCCTACTGGCCACGCTATTGTAGATATCGATTGGCAAGTCTCAGGCGTATCACAGCAGCCTCTCAGTGCTCACACGCAGGCTATAGGCTTTGATGTTACCTCTTCAGGTAGCTTCGATATCGCCGTAAACGTTAGCTTAGAAAATGGCACAACGCTTACAGACACCATAACGTTACAAACGAACGAAAGTACCGCGCCGATTGCCGCATTACGATTGGGTCATGAGGCATCCGAAGGCGGCAGAGTTTCTCTTCGCGTTGACACCGTTAACTCGCAAGGGTTAACAATCTCAAATATCACGTGGCAACAAACGTCTGGGCCAATCGTCAATAACTTCAACTTTGATGATGGTGATTATTCTCATTCGATATATTTTCAAGCGCCTCGAGTCAGCAACGACACAATCATTGAAATAGAAAGTACCGTTACACTCTCAAATGGCGAGGTGTTAACCGATAGCGCGCAAGTTCTAGTGAAAAACATCGACATTAACAATAGCGGCTTTTTTGTAGATGACGAGACAAGTATTCCCGAAACGGTAAGCGCGCATATGCAGCCCTATAGAGTCGACAGCCCTTACGCGTCGGCACTTGTTGATTGTGTTTATAACAATCAGGTTTCAAACAGCTGTACGTTCTCTCAGCTACCACTGATTGGCCAAGTCACCGAAAGCCCCACTATCGATGATATTTTAGATAGAACATACGTCTCGCATCCGTGGATGGGCGATGCATTTAGAACGTATTTAGAAACTTCAGCAACCCGTGATGACATGCTTAAGTTACTACGCGCAACTAACGCGATTGTGATTTCTTACGATATCCGTCCGTCATTTTATTGGGTTGCCACTGGTGCCATTTACTTAGATGCCAACAACTTTTGGCGCACACCGCAAGAGCGAGACACGCTAAATACTCGCCCAGATTATAGAAGTGGTTTTGGTAGTGAGCTCGATTTTACGACGTCTTGGCGCTACGTGAAAAACGGGGCCTATTATTTCCCTAATATCAGCACAGCGAACGTAGCAGATAGACTTCCACGTGACGTGAGCGACGTAGAAGCAGCATTAAGCTATTTGCTATACCACGAGCTAGCTCACGCCAATGACTTTTTCGACTACACCGAATGGCAACAACTCAGTAATAGCGCGAGCCCACTGTCGTCTTATGATGACAGCTCTCCCATTTCTACGGGGCTAACAACTTCATTGCCTCTTACGTCGTCACAACTCCATGCTTTGGCCGAAGTTCGATACGGCGGCGCAATCGCTTCAAGCGCGCAGCGAAATTATACCGCGCTACAAGTGGCAAATTGGTTTGAGGATGATGGTGCGGTTGCTTTCTATTCTTACTTTACGGAACGAGAAGATCTCGCCATGTTATTCGAGCGCTTCATGATGCTTTACCGGCTTCAGGCAGAAGCGGATGTAGGCGTATTTACAAGAGAGACACTGGAAGACGGCAGTTTCATTCCCACTTGGGCTCAGAGAAACCGTGTTAATGATGATAACGTTACTATGCGCGTAGATTACGTATTAAGTAGAATTTTACCCGAACTCGATGTACCTGCTATTCAAGCGTCACTTCCAAGCCCTTATCTGCTTCCGAACGATATTACCTGGCGGGACTCTGCGTCTAGTACAAATCCAAACGTACAGTCTGCGAGCGATAAGTTAATGCTACAGCTCGACGGAAACAATTCGGTTACTTCCGATGGAACTCTAATGACGGTAGCAGAAGAATTTAGCACCACATCAAGCGCTCATAGTTTAAGAAAAGAACAATAAACGGCAACAGAGCAGCGATTTGACTAACGCAGGTTAAACTCGCGCTTTGGCTAACTTAGGTTGAGCTCGCGCTTAGACTATCTTAGGTTAAGCTCGCGCTTAACCATGCCCACCGATAAGCGTTTTTGTTCTTGGAGTGAGCGTGTGTCTAAACGGGCTAATAGTGACATGAGGCTTTTTAGGTCTCGTTCACTATGGTGCAAAAGAAACTGTAGTGCTTGGTTTGATAGCTTTAATCCACGTTCCGCTGCACGTAAGCGCACGGCTTCTTCACGACCATTGTCATCCAGTTGGTTTACGTGATAAATAACCCCCCACGCCAAGCGAGAACGCAAGTCAGGTAAAACAAAAGCAGGGTTAGATGGGCCTAGGTGACTAGAACAAAGTACCATGGTTTGTTTAGTCTCAATCACTCGGTTTAACAAATCGAATAACGCTTCTTCCCAACGTAAATCGCCGGCTATCGCGTGAATGTTGTCTAATGCGATTAACGAAAGATTCTCTAGGCCTTCAAAAATATCGAGCGACCACGCTTCATAATTATTAAGATTTAAATAAAGGTGACTAACCGATTTTTCGGCTAGTTGATGACAAGTGGCAAACAATAAGTGGCTTTTACCGATAGCGGTACTGCCTAGTAAAGTAAGCAAAGGCAGCTGAAGCGATGCTAATGGCCCCAATTCAGGAGCCTCGCGCCAGTGTGGCAGCGCATCTGCAATCTGCTTAAGGACTGAAACTACTTCTTCGTTACCCGTATTGACAAAACTATCGAAGTTTTCGTCAACAGGTAGCGTGACAGGCAAAGGCAGCTGCATGCTAAATTAATTGCTCCAATAGAAACTGTGTCCTTTCACGGATTGTCCGTACGAATCGGTTACGGGACGTAATTTGCTTTCTAGTTTAATACTGTTAAGTAAATCGTCCACCGTTCCAATTAATGTAAGTGAGTACGTGGCAACAGAACCAGATTGCTCTACTAGCGTAGCGTTTTCAATCACACTTAAACTATTTAAATAGTCAGTAGCGCTGGCGTAACTTTTTACCGAGCCAATATTGGCAATCGATACCTTGATAACTTCTCGCTCAGACGCTTCGATTCCTACGATTGCATAAAGCGACGATAAATAATTTGAGTAGGCATCGATTAACTGATTGCCAAGAACTTCGGGCGAATCACCGTATATGCTGCCATAGCTAACCTTACCGCCACCAACGAACACCCAGTCTAGTGCATAGTCACCTTCATCGGCACGCTTCGCATAGTTGGCAAACTCGTTCATGGTAAACGGCATCGTTGTGCTCTCTTCCTGCGCCAGCTCCTTCGCCGAGGTTCCGTCAGCATTATTTAAGTTTTGGTTTGTTTCGTCATAACCGTCGTTTAACTGAGCATCAACACCGTTATTCATCGCACCGGACTCAACGTTATCTGAAAAAGTGCGCTGTGCGTCCGTATTATCTACACGCGGATTTCGCTCATCGGAACTTTGTTCATCAGTTTGTGCTCTAAACTGTGCTTCTTCATCTAGCACGCTATCAAGAGATTCTACTGTGCCAGAAGGCACAACATTTTCCGGCAAATCAGGAATTGCACTCGCGTCGTTACGATAAACTCTGGCACCAATAATGTTGTCGACGCTATAGCGTGTAGATGCTTTGCGCAAAGGCTCAACAAATCGTCCCCACACATCATAAGTAGAAATATTTACATTGTCGGTAAGGTCCATTAAAGGCAAGCTTAATGGAACGCCTCGTTCTTTCGCCGTTTGTTTGAGCGTATGTTGTAATTCTGTATTGAGAGATTCGTCTAAGATGATGCGAGTTTCGTTTTCGTCTTCCTGCGCAAGCCACACTATCGTTTCAGGGCGTCTATCACCCCAGAGCGGAAGCATTTCACGCTGAAGAAGTTCATTGAGTTTTGCTTGATCGAACTCCGCAACGTAGTACGTTCTGCCTTTGTCAAAAGCAAATCGATAGGAACGAAGCAGCGATTGAGGCGACGATAAGGCTGCTCTAACACCGGCATTATCGAGCACACTTGTGCTGCCCGACATTTTCACAAAAACCTGCCTTAATGCTTTTTTAAGCGCGTTTTGTTGGGTGCGCTGAGTTTGATCTTCAACTTGAATCTGCGCTTCGTTGACCACAACGCGTTGAGCCGCATTTATGAAGGGGGCGTAAGTCAGCGCGGCAAGAAATGAAATGCCCAGAATGCCTTTCAAGCTAACTCTCGTTAAATTAGTTCCATTGGTGTTACGCTTTACCGCCGTTAACATTGACACTCCATACTCTCTTAAAATCAATTCCTTACCTATCGAATCGTCAGTTAATCTCGTTTAACTATATACGGTAAACTCGGACTAACCTGCGCGCATTTCACTCTACTTTTTAGAGCGAGACATTTTATCAAGCAAGATGTTCACCAAAAGATAGCCTTCTATTGTCTTTTATATTGGGTTTAATTTCACCCCTAAAATAAAAAAGATCAAAAAGCGCATAAAATAGCCTTCACAAATTGGACTTGTGACGACTTGCTGGTAGAATCCGCGGTTTTCTACCTCTTAGTTTCAGGGCCCAACCGTGAGCGAAAATAAAACCTCTTTAAGTTACAAAGATGCAGGCGTAGATATTGATGCAGGTAATCAACTTGTTGAACGCATTAAATCTGTTACCAAGAAAACCCATAGACCAGAAGTAAAAGGTAACCTGGGTGGTTTTGGTGCACTTTGTGAACTGCCTACTAAATATAAAAAGCCGCTACTTGTTTCAGGTACTGACGGCGTGGGTACAAAACTAAGAGTTGCTATGGATGCTAACCGTCATGACGGTGTTGGTATCGACTTAGTAGCAATGTGCGTAAACGACCTAATTGTGCAAGGTGCTGAGCCCCTATTCTTTCTAGATTACTACGCAACTGGCAAGCTTGACGTTGATGTAGCCGCGTCGGTTGTTACCGGCATTGGCGCCGGCTGTGAGCAAGCAGGTTGTGCATTAATTGGTGGTGAAACAGCCGAAATGCCTGGAATGTATCACGATGGCGACTACGATATTGCAGGCTTCTGCGTAGGCGTGGTTGAAGCTGATAAGGTTATTGACGGCACTAACGTTAAACCAGGTCAAAAACTAATTGCACTTGGTTCATCGGGCCCTCACTCAAACGGTTACTCATTAGTTAGGAAGATTATTGAAGTTAGTGGTGCAGATGTAAACGCCGATCTAAACGGCAAGCCTATCATCGACCAACTTCTTGAGCCTACTCGCATCTATGTTAAATCGGTATTGGCATTGCTTGAAGAAGTGCAAGTAAGCGCTATTTCTCACATCACGGGCGGTGGTTTTTGGGAGAACATCCCTCGCGTATTACCTGAAGATGCGAAAGTGGTTATTGACGAAAGCACCTGGGAATGGCCTGCAATCTTCTCTTGGTTACAAGAAAACGGTAACGTGACTCGCCACGAAATGTACCGCACGTTTAACTGTGGTGTTGGCCTTGTAATCGTTGTTGACGAAAGCGATACCGATGCTGCGCTGAACATTCTTAAACAACACGGTGAAAATGCTTGGGTTATTGGTGATATCGCAGCAAAAGATGGCGAAGAGCAAGTAGAGATCAACGCGTGAGTAACAGTGTAACCAAACTATGCGTACTTATTTCAGGTAATGGCAGCAATTTACAAGCCATTATCGATGAAATAAAAGCAGGCCGTCTGAATGCAGAAATCAGCGGCGTGATCAGTAATCGCCCTACTGCTTATGGTCTGGAACGCGCTAAAGAAGCCGGGATCAATGCGGTTTGCTTAGATCATACAGGCTTCGATTCACGAGAGTCTTATGACGGGGCGCTCAAAGCACAAATTGAGGCTTTTGGCGCAGACTGTGTTGTTCTTGCGGGCTTTATGCGTATCTTAACACCGGAGTTCGTCGACAGCTTTGCTGGAAAATTAGTGAACATTCATCCATCTTTGTTGCCGAAGTACAAAGGTTTGAATACGCATCAGCGAGCTATCGACAATGGAGACAAGGAGCACGGTGTTAGCGTGCACTTTGTTACACCTGAGCTCGACGGCGGCCCTGTTATCATTCAAAGCCGCGTACCTGTGTTTGAAGACGACACAGCAAGCGACCTGGCCGAGCGTGTTCAAGAACAAGAACGTCGTATCTATCCGCTTGTGCTATCTTGGTTTAGTGCAGGCCGATTATCGATGCGAAACAATAAGGCAGTTTTAGATGAGCAAGAATTACCAGAATCTGGTTATGCAAGCGACTAAGCCTTTTGCTTTAGGCGCACTGTTAGCAACATCGCTTTCAGTGGCCGCGCAAGCAAACCCTAGTACAGAAAGTACGGATAGTGCAGAGCTACCGCTTCAGCCCTACAAGGCAACCTATACCGCATACAAATGGGGTGACGACGTAGGCGAAGCGAATATTGAGCTCTCGAAATTAGGTGATCAACAGTATTCTCTAATTTACACGTCAAAAGTGTCTAAGTTTTTCTTGTCTGACAAACGCAGTGAACATTCTATTTTTACTGTTAATGATAATACCGTCGTACCCTCTGAGTACTACTATAATCGTTCTGGCACAGGACCTGATAAAGAGCTTAAGGTAACGTTTAGTCATCAGGGACAAGGCAAAATTGCAGTCGAGAATGGCGAAACATTTGATTGGAACGGTGAATTTGATAACCAAATTTATCGTATTGACCTTGCAAAGCAGTTAGCGGAAGGTAAGACATCTTTAGAATACCACTTCGTAAATTATCGTGGCGAACTTCGTCACTACGGCGTTCAAGTGGTGGATGAAGAGGTATTGTCTTTACCTTTCGGTAAAATTGAAACTGTAAAAGTTAAGCTTATTCGCGACTCAAATAAGCGTGAGACGTTTGCTTGGTTTGCGCCATCACTTAACTACACGTTAGTTCGTCTGCAACAGTTCAAAGAAGGCGATGAACAGGGCGATATCAAACTGAAATCGTTTGAGACGCAGTAAAGCGTAAAGATAAACCGTTTTTTGTCTCAACAACTTTTTCACAATTGTTGAATAAAGCACGTTATGAACTAGCATTCAGACGTGCTTTTTTATTTACACTGTTGCTGTCTTATCCTCACGTAACCTCTTCTCGTTTCGCAACACAATTCACATTCTAAATCAGTATTTATAAGCAACGACTATACTTATACAGCGGATAACGCACTACCCTATTATTTATGTCGTTGTTAATAGAATATTCATGTAAAAATCTTGATCTTTGCCCTATTAAATAATAGGTTTACAGCATGCTGGTCTGACCTCGATCTGTGACTGCTTTTCATAAAGCAACTCACTACGCTCGAGTTAAGACTAGCGTAACGTTTAACGCCTTTCAGGAGTGAAGTATGGCAGATTTTATATGGTTTTTACTGGTCGTTCTGACACTAGCGGTAGCTAGTTATCAGCGAACCAGCTTGGTAACAGCGGTTGCCATGGGCGCAGGTGTTATGATTTTAGGCACCCTTTTCGGTGACATCGGCCTGCTTGGTTGGGTAGTGTTCCTTGCTTTAACACTGCCGTTCACGCTTGCAAATATCAGACAGCAGCACATCTCTAAGAAGCTGCTAGCCTTCTACCGCAAAGTTATGCCTGAAATGTCGAGCACTGAGCAAGAAGCTATCGACGCAGGTACGGTATGGTGGGACGGTGATATTTTCAGCGGCAAGCCAGACTGGGATAAATTACACCGCATTCCGAAAGGTCGACTCACTGCTGAAGAGCAAGCATTCTTAGACGGTCCTTGTGACAAAGTGTGCTCAATGGTCGATGAATGGCAAATAAACCATAAAGATGCTGATCTTTCACCTGAAATCTGGCAGTTCCTTAAGGAACACAAATTCTTCGCGATGATCATCAAGAAAGAGTATGGCGGTCTAGAGTTTTCGGCATATGCCCAGTCTCGCGTTCTTCAAAAACTTGCAGGCGTTAGCGCGGTGCTATCAAGCACAGTCGGTGTACCAAACTCATTGGGCCCGGGCGAATTACTTCAGCACTATGGTACAAAAGAGCAACAAGATCATTATCTTCCCCGTCTTGCTGCCGGTGAAGAAATCCCTTGTTTTGCATTAACCGGCCCAGAAGCTGGCTCTGATGCAGGTGCGATCCCTGATGTTGGCGTTGTATGTAAAGGCGAGTGGAATGGCGAAGAAGTGTTGGGTATGCGCCTAACGTTTAACAAACGCTACATCACCCTTGCGCCTGTTGCTACGGTTATTGGTCTTGCTTTTAAACTTCAAGATCCTGAAGGTCTTCTCGGTGATAACAAAGAACCGGGCATAACATGTGCCCTTATTCCTCGCGACACTAAAGGTTTAGAGATTGGTCGTCGTCACTTCCCACTCAATACGCCATTTCAAAATGGCCCTATTAAAGGTGAAGATATTTTCGTTCCAATCGATTACATCATTGGTGGTCCGAAAATGGCAGGTCGCGGCTGGCGTATGCTGGTTGAATGTTTGTCGGTAGGTCGCTGTATTACCCTCCCTTCATCTGCTGCTGGTGGTGCTAAATCAGTATCTCTTGCAACGGGTGCGTATGCACGTATTCGTCGCCAGTTCCGCATGCCTGTAGGTCATATGGAAGGTGTTGAAGAAATGCTTGCGCGCATTGGTGGTAATGCATATTTGATGGATGGCGTAACACGCTTCTCAACAGTGGGTGTAGACCTTGGTGAGAAACCTTCTGTTATCTCGGCTATCTGTAAGTACCACTTAACCGAGAAGATGCGTCAAATCATTAATGATTCGATGGATGTTCACGGCGGTAAAGGCGTTATGCTTGGGCCAAACAATTACCTTGGTCGCGGCTATCAAGGTGTACCAGTATCAATTACGGTTGAAGGCGCAAACATTCTAACCCGTAACATGATGATCTTTGGTCAAGGTGCAATGCGTTGTCACCCTTACGTGCTAAAGGAAATAGAAGCTGCGTCTATCGAAGACAAAAAAGAAGCTTTGAAAGCGTTTGATAAAGCGGTATTCGGTCATATTGGCTTTGCGGTAGCTAATACTGTTCGCAGTATTTGGTTCTCGTTAACCAATGGCGCATTCAGCAGCGCACCGTTTACTGACGAAACGGCGCGTTACTACAAACTACTTCAAGGCTACAGTGCAAACTTAGCACTACTAACCGATGTTTCTATGGGTGTGCTTGGTGGTGATCTTAAACGTCGCGAGCGTTTATCAGCGCGTTTAGGTGATATCCTAAGTGGCCTTTACATGGGTAGTACAACGCTTAAACGCTTCGACGAAGAAGGTCGTCTAAAAGAAGATTTACCGCTTTTACATTGGGCAATGCAAACTACATTGCACGATATCGAGACAGCAATTGATGACTTCTTGGCTAACTTCCCTAACCGCGCAATCGCTGCAGCGCTTCGCGTTATGGTGATTCCGTTTGGCCGACGTATTGGTAAGCCTTCAGACAAGACAGAACATGCAATTGCACAAATGCTTCAAACGCCTTCAACTGCACGTAGCCGTTTAGGTTATGGTCAGTACCTCACCCGTGAGGAAGGAAGCTTGTTTGGCGATCTTGAGCAAACTCTTGATGATGTACTAGCAAGTGAGCCTATCTTCGAACGTATTTGTAAGCACAAAAAAGCTAAACTACCGTTTACCCGTTTAGATGTGCTTGCTGACGAAGCGCTAGCAGAAGGAATTATTAACGAAGAAGAAGCGAATCTACTTCGTAAGACTGAAGCTGGAAGACTTCGCACTATCAACGTCGATGATTTCGACCACGAAGAATTAGTAGCGAAGGTTAATTCCCACACCACTGCTAAGAAACGAGGTGGCAAAGCTGCTTAATTTCATACCCAAACAAAAGGGCCGCTCTCGCGGCCTTTTTTGTCAACGATTCATTCTATTTACATCACTCACCTACGTATTTTCTAGCCTTTGCTTGGCCGATCAAACAACCTGCGGAAATACCGAACAGGCGAGAGAACTCTCTTTATTAATTGCTAACGACAAAGGTCAACAACGTTCGGTACTAAAATGTAATCCTACGCTTGTTATGCTGGCTGAAACAAAAGCCAAAGACATGGCCGAAAGAGGGCTAGTTTCGCATTTCTTAGGCGGCAGCCCAAATACCCGCATTCGCGATGCAGGGTTAGCTCTGCCCGATTACTACGGTGACGCAATGAGTAACCAGGTTGAGGCTTTGGCTGGTGGTTATACGACAGCGGAAGACGTATGGTACGCGTTGAAAGGTTCTACGTCTCACCGACAGCATTTACTTGCTGAACTACCCTTTTATCAAGAGCAAGATCAAATTGGTATTGCCTTTTACAAGGACTATTCAACTCCCCATGTTGAATACTGGGCAATCTACCTAACCAAACTAGCAGATTCCTCTTTACCCGATTCGGAAACACAGCCTCAAACTTCGACTACGCTACTATTGAAGGGCCAAAAGAAGTTTGAAAATGTACCTGACAAAGGCTTAGGAATAGTTACTAAAAGTGGTGAGGTTACGCTAAAAACAAAAAAACCGGATGAATAATGAAGTGACCCCATTAAGTTGGACTCATTTCTAAGCGGCAACCAAGGCCTGATTTCGATATTGTATCGGACTCAGGCCTTTTAGTTTTAGC
>JYMV01013071.1_pt1 | contig 86629 bp, 81 predicted proteins | sample 338911 | NCBI WGS metagenome assembly JYMV01 (sample SAMN03354496, study PRJNA234377) | hydrothermal vent metagenome | biome: Deep sea; feature: Hydrothermal plumes at the Eastern Lau Spreading Center, Western Pacific Ocean; material: Seawater | place: Tonga | collected 2009 | depth 2000 m m | reverse complement strand
CTGGCGGGCGAAGAATGAGGCTGGATTGGGGCGAGGCAAGCCGATTGGGGGAATTATTGTTCCAGATGAGTTGGCAGAATTCGCTGCTGACCTGACAGCCATGCACAAACTCGAGTGAGTGTTGGCCCTCTCATCACAGGACTTCTGGATTCAGGGCACTTTGAGGGCGTCTGCCGTCGAAGAAATCAATCAGCAGAGTGGCCATCTCCTCGCCAATCCTCGCCTGCGCCTCGATCGTCGCAGCACCAATGTGCGGACTGCCGTGAAAGTTGGTGTGCTGCAACAGAGGATGGTCACCCGGGGGCTCGTGCTCAAAGACATCGAGTGCCGCACTCGCCAACTGACCCGATTCAAGCGCCGCGAGAACGGCACCCTCATCGACAATTCCACCACGGGCGCAGTTCACCAGATGGTTGCCACAGGCCACACCATCCCTGCCAACGCCTGACATCATCGCCAGTCGGTCAGCGTTTACCAGATGGTGAGTTTCAGGTGAGAGGTTGCAGTGGATGGTGACATGAGTGCACAGTCTGAACACCTCGTCAACATCATCGTGAAGAATGCAGTGCTGGCCAGCCGCGACTTCGGCAGGGAGATAGGGGTCGTAGGCGTGTAGAGTCATCCCTAGGACGCGTGCCGCTTTCGCAACCCCTTGGGCGATTCTCCCGAAGCCAATGAAACCGAGGCGCTTACCGGCCAGTTCGGTCCCTCGCATACTCTTCTTTGCCCATTCACCAGAACGGAGAGTCCGGTCACCGGAGGCGATGTGCCGGGTAGATGCAAGGAGGTGGCCAATCGTCAGCTCCACTACCGCCTTGGTTGAGGCACCGGGAGTATTGCAGACGACCACCTTTGATTTCGTCGCAACCTTGAGGTCTATGTTGTCGATTCCCACTCCAGCCCTGCCAACCAGTTTCAGTGACCCCTTTCTGCCGCTACTAGACTTGATTACCTTCGAAGTCAACTTTGTCGCACTTCGAACCACGACGGCATCGAATCTACCGAGGATCCCGTCCTCCAACTCCGACGATGAGTAGTGGTTGAGGGTCACCTCATGTCCGGCATTCTGCAACCGTTCAACTGCGGAATCAGCCATCCCATCCGTCACGGCTATGCGGGCCACGCCGGGGGTTCGGACGCCCCCGTCCAATCAAGGTTACCCATTTCACCTCCCGGCAAGCCATCCATCAACTGAGATTGAACTGTGTGACAGACCCAAGCGAGGGTTGATATTCCGACCCCCTTCATTGGCTAAATGAGGCTTGAACATGGCTAACGAGAGAGATTTGATTGAGGCTGAGGCACACTGTGACGGACCATGTGGGGTCTACGACCCCGCTTCGGCAAGAATTGCTGCTGAGGCAGTTCAATCGATGACCACCAAAATGCTTGGACTCGAGTGCCCAGACACCAGCGACGGCGCAGGGATGGCAGTATATCTCAACACGATGAGCCGATATGCGGCAATCAAGGAGGATGAGGCACAGAAGTGCAAGGATGAACTGCTCGTTCTGTGGACTGATTTCTTCAAACCTGAGCACCTAGAATCGATACCCAACCTGCACGACATCTTCTGGAACGCTGCCAAGTTGTGCAGCGCCTGCAAAGTCGAAGTCTCATCTGTCCACGCTCAGGAGTTGATGGATGCCTGCGAAGAGATTCACGGTATCTTCTGGGGCGCAAAGGGTCGCGACGACGCTTGGGTGCGTGCAAGTTGAGCGATTGACATGTCCGAAGATTCGGGCGATACTTGTCTCGTTCGAATCAACGGCGACAGCATGTGGCCAACCCTCAGAGATGGTGACGAGGTCGAGTGCGACCTGGGTGCCTATGAGAAAGCGCCCCCGAAGGTTGGCGAAATCGTCCTTAGCATCCACCCACTGAAATCCTCAGTCAGAGTTGTCAAGAGGGTGACTCGGATGAATGAGAAAGGCCAGGCCATTCTTGAGGGTGACAATCCGGATCCACTCGCAACGACCGACAGCCACGCTTTCGGACCTGTGTCGATTCACCTCATTCTGGGGCGAATAGTCACTCTAGACGAGGAGTGACCGCTCGCTTCATGAGTGTCAGTCGCCGCCGGTCAACCGTGATATGGTCCACAGATGACCCGACAGTGCTCGCAATGGTGCTCGGTCTCCTGCTAGCGCCGATGCTCCTCTCAGTGCCAGCCCAGCGGCTTTGGAGAAAGCGTCTTCTGCGCTCTAAGTCCCATCATGATTACCGGAAGATGGTACAGGGTATCCTCGACCACGGTTACCCGCTACAGATTTTCAGGGCGAGTCTGGACAAGGCGGCGAGAAGGTGGGAGTTGCCGGAAATTGAGCAAGGAAGATTGGAGAGCGACCTCCTTTACCCGTTGAGTCTACCTCATTTTCTCCTACTTCCATCGATGATCCTGTGGCCTGTACTCTCCATATTTGCTGTCTTCCTGATTCTGCCACTCGTGCCTCTGCTCAGGCTGACAGAGTGGGTGATGGTTGACCTAGGACTCCTAGCTGGAATTGTCAAGATGATCAAGAAAATCACGAACTGGCAGTTGATTGGTGTGCCAAAGTTGGACCGCGACGCCAAGAAAGGTGACGCCTACATCCGTGGCTTGCACAGGATGCCGACCACAGTTTTCCTCGGCCTCTTTGCCTATCTTGTCGTCCACTACCTCAGCCTACCAGACATGTTGGCACTGGTAGTGGCGGCCGGGGTCTACTTGGTTCTCGCTTGTGTGGCGATAGTGACGGCGGTGGCAATCGATGGAGAACTAGCGTTTGCAGACAATGCACAGCGCAGGCTCATTCCACTCGACGCGATTCTGCAGGATTTGCTCGCCCCGGTCGTTGGCTTAGGCTTGCTCTTGCTACTCACCCGCCAGGTTTTCCTTACGGTCACGCATCCGGGCGTAGGCCTGCATAACCCAATCATCTTTGCAATCTCGATTCTGGTCGTTCTCTACACCGCGACCATCGTGGGCGCCTTGGTGGAGTGGGCCGCTGCGAAGCGAGCAAAGGGCATCAGGGATGGATTTCACCAGCGGATCATCGACGATGAGGAGCCGGAGTTGTATTCTTTCACCAGAACCCGCGATGGCAGTCTCAGTCTACGTTTGATTTGCATGTTGAGGGAATTCTTCGACAATGACCATCGCTTCCCACAACAATCGCTTGAGGCGACAATCCGTTTTGAGGACTTGATGGCGCTCCCATCACTGGTTGAGGAGGGAGTGGTGACTCTTCCGCCGAAGAAACCGGAGAGAATGAATCCACCCTCAACTGGCGAGGAGTGAGTTACCCGTCGAAGTCGTGTGATTCTTCGGATAAGTAGAGATTACAATTCAGCCGAAGGATTTGCCACAACCGCACTCCTTGTCGGCATTTGGATTTTCAATCTTGAATCCGCCGCCCATCAATGTGTCCTGATAGTTGACCACGATGCCGGAGAGAAGACTACTGTCGAAGTCGGCTACGGCGACAGGGATGCCGTCGATATCGTCGAATTGATATCCCTCACCTTCGGGGCGGTCGATAATTTGCATGTCGTACAGATAACCTGAGCAACCACCTCTATGGATAGCGACCGTAAGCACCACATCGCCTGGCTCGAAGTTCAGAATTTCCTGTAGCTTTCGATGTGCAACTTCTGTGATGATGAGGTTGACTGGCACGACATCGAACACCTCATCGTTCGCCACACCTTGCGCGAGCAAGCCTGCATCTGCCGGGCAATCCATTGATTTCTCCTCCATGTCCGTCCTTGATTAACTCATGCGTCGTTTTCAGTGAACACGATGTCGAAGTGGCAGTGGTCTTGTCCGGACGACATGCATTCTCTTTCGACGGCTGTGGCATGGACTCCAAAACGATGTCTGATGATTCCCTCGAGAATGCCTTCATCGAGATGGCAGAATGGCCCTCCGAATTCAGGCGCATTTCCACACGATCCAGCATCCTCTACTCTGACGACTTTTATCGGGTCACCTTCGAGAATCAGTTTCCCCATGCCCATTTCTCGCCACTCGATTACTAGTTGGTTCCAGAACTCATCATCATCATTAATTTCGATGAGTTCCGTAGCGATCTCCTCTCCAATTCTCCTACCGATGTTGCGCATCAACTCACTCGTGTCTATGCCGAGTACTTCGAAGGCAGGGAGGCTAGGCTCTGGACTGATGAGCCGTTCACCTCGACGAAGGATAGCGTTGGTCCAGCCAGCACTGTCTGGGTGCTGGTCTGAGATGTCTGTTGCAATCAACTCCTTTAGTCGGCGATAGAAGGAGCCGTCCCCAAGGCTAACTCGGAGTGGTTCGACGATCTCTCCCTTTTCGATTCTCGATGCGGCGCTTGAGAAGGCAGTGGCACCCTTCCAAGTTGACTCAACGAGGTCGGTGTGGGCTGACAGAAAATCATGCGCTTCGATTACCAGTGCAGCATCATCCTTGCCACGACCCACTGGGTTCGTCTCTAGGGATACACTCTGGATTGCGACCTCTCCGTCTATCGTCAGGCCATGCATAGAGACTGCATCACTGTGGCGTATTTCGATGGCGTCATCCAGTTGCTCAAAGAATTTCAGCGTCTTCTTGTCTAGAGTTGCAAGTACTCTGACTGTGACGCCACGGTGAGCAGCGTCATTTGCTGCGGTTAGTGCACCAGTTTTCACGAGGTGAAGTATTCCCCACCTTCCAAGGAGCAACCAGATATCTCGCTCAGCGTCTTCAATCAATCTCTCCATTGCAGCGTGAATGTGGCTCCGCTCTTTGATGACGCTGAATGTCGCCTCCTTATGCGTCGGGCGAGACTGACTTGAGCTTGAGCCACTGGATTCTTCCGAATACTCATCTAGGTGCGTCTTCAGTCTACGTAGTTCCTGTTCCTCCCGATGGATGAGGTGCTGAAACACATCCTCAATCGAGAGACCGGTGAAGCGCATCGGCTTGTCAACAGTAGCCATCACCAAGCCGGAATCCTGTAATCTGCGAAGAGTGTTGTAGGCGTCCATTCGAGTTATTCCGACCAGTGTGCCGATTTCACTCGCCTTCAACGGAGAGCCGGCAGAAAGAGTCAGAATAACCCGCGCCTCTTTGCTATCGAGCCCAGAGTCGACAAGTCTCTCGGCGAGGTCTAGATGGTGGTCTGTCACAGATACTTGGAAACGCCCGACCGTTTTCAACCAATTGATACGGGAACTTAGTTCCCGAAGCGTTCATCGGATGGTTGCGTCATGCCATGGACATGACAGAGGACGGAGCGAGCGAGATGCCAGTCCAACGTTGGGAAGAAGGTGAACTCAATATAAGTAAGGATTCACTCGTTAAGGAACTTGCACTCGATATCAATGTACTGATGGACGGGGATACTCGACAACTAGCTGTAACTATGAGGACCCCTGGAGATGAAGTAGAACTCGCACTTGGATGGCTACTCTCAGAAGGCATCATTCGGTCGAGGGAAGATGTATTGTCATGTTCGATTGAAGGCGACTCCGTCACGGTGGAATTGCGGTCGGGCTGCGTTGATGATCTGGCTGAATTCGTCCGCCCATTCCCTATTTCATCGGGCTGTGGCCTATGTGGTCGGGAGACCTTGGAGCAATTCGATATCCCTAGCCGACTGTCTCTCTCAGGTAATCCGTGGCTATCTCCCAAACTTCTGATGCTGCTTCCAGACATGCTATCCTCATCTCAGCCGGTGTTCCAAAGAACAGGAGGACTCCACGCCGCCGCTCTGTTCGATGACGGTGGCCGACTGACTGGCCTCAAGGAGGATGTCGGACGCCACAACGCACTCGACAAGTTGATTGGCTCCCGATTGTTAAATTCTTCACTCCCAACTGAGAACGAGGTGCTCATGCTTTCAGGGAGAATCGGATACGAATTGATTCAGAAGGCTGCGTACGCTGGAATCCCAGCCGTAGCTGGCTTGGGAGCACCCACCACGATGGCAGTTGATGCAGCCCGTGCTAGCGGGCTCACCTTGATCGGATTCCTCCGCAGTGACCGATTCAATGTCCACACCGGCGCCTGGAGGCTTCTAGATGATTGAGCCTGTTCGGGACACATCGGTGGTAAGCGATTAGAGCAGGTGCCGTATCGGGAAGGCGAGGGTGATGGGGAAACGAGAGACTCGGGCAACCACTCCGAAGGAGGAGGGACGGCTCAAGGTCGGGAAGCCGAAGCAGGTAGCAGCAGGTTTTGCTGGCATATCCAAGTCATTTGGAATAGGCATGAGCGAAGCTGGGCTGCGGCGTACTTGGGGTGCGATGCGGACGGTAAACAAGTTCGACGGATACGACTGTCCCGGCTGCGCTTGGCCCGACCCTGACGGTCATCGGAGCGGCTTTGAATTCTGCGAGAATGGGGCCAAGGCTTTCGCCACCGAGGCGACGAGAATGCGAGTCACTCCCTCCTTCTTTGCTGAGCATTCGGTGATATCACTCTCGGAACAACCCGACATGTGGCTCGACAAGCAGGGTAGACTCACCCAGCCGATGGTGCTTCGAGATGGCTCTGACCACTACGAACCAATCTCCTGGGAGAATGCGTTCGAAATGATTTCCAATGCTATCAAGAATCTGGAATCTGCAAACGAAGCCGTGCTATATACCAGTGGGCGAACCTCTAACGAAGCGGCATTCCTCTGGGGCACGCTCGCACGCCAGATTGGCACCAACAACCTTCCAGACTGCTCAAACATGTGCCATGAATCGACTGGTTACGCTCTCACCCCGGTCATCGGCATCGGTAAGGGGACCGTTCGCCTCTCTTGCTTTGACAAGGCAGACCTGATTCTGGTCATAGGTCAGAACCCCGGTACCAACCATCCTCGCATGCTTAGCGCCCTGGCTAGTTGCAAACGAAATGGTGGCTCAATTGTCAGCATCAACCCACTCGAGGAGACCGGGATGCGTCGGTTCAAACATCCACAAGAGGTGTTGAGCATGATTGGCTCGGGCACCAAGATTGCAGACGACCATTTTCCAGTCAATATCAACGGTGACGCAGCGTTGTTGAAGGGGTTGGTGAAAGTCATTCTCGAGGAGGGGCAACTCGACTGGGATTTCATCGACACACACACTGAGGGATTCGAGGAGTTCAAACAATCTGCGGAAGCAGCTAACTGGGACGACATCGTAGATGGTTCAGGAATCAGTCGAGAGAGAATCACGAAGTTGGGTATGGCAGTTGCTCGCTCAAAATGTCTCATTATCTGCTGGGCGATGGGGCTGACCCAGCACAGGAACTCCGTATCTGTCATTCAGGAGATTGCCAACTTGCTCCTGATGGGAGGCCACTTCGGTCGACCAGGGGCTGGTGCCTGTCCGGTGAGGGGGCACTCGAACGTTCAGGGTGACAGGACTGTGGGTATCCAACACAATCCGAAAACCGAGTTTCTTGCCAGACTGGAAGATGCAACCGGAATTGGTGTTCCTAACGAAGGTGGTTATGACACGGTTCAAGCCGTCAAGGCGATGCTCAATGGAGAGGTTCGTCTGTTCATGGGCATGGGTGGGAACCTCGTCTCAGCGATGTCCGACACCGAGCAGGTCGCTAACGGGATGCGAAATGTCGATCTGACAGTACAGGTCTCTACCAAGCTGAATCGCTCCCATCTGGTGACGGGAAGAGAGGCTCTCATCCTGCCCTGCCTTGGAAGAACAGAGATTGATCAGCAACCCTCGGGCGAGCAGTTCGTCACTGTAGAGAACAGCATGGGTGTAGTGCACATGAGCAGAGGTTCTCTAGTACCGGCCAGCGAACATCTACTCTCCGAGCCAGCAATCGTTGCTGGCATCGGGACTGCCTGCTTTGGGTCTGAGCCTTTTGACTGGGATGGAGTATTGCAAGACTATGACTCGATTAGAGAGGTCATTGAGCAGGTGATTCCAGGCTTTCAGGGCTTCAATTCTCGCGTGCGCGAGGATGGCGGCTTCTACCTCCCCAACGGTCCCCGAGATGGGCCGACCTGGGACACCCCCTCAGGTAAGGCGCAATTCACTGTTCACGACCTACCGAATGCGGTCGCCGAGTCAGGCCAGTTCACGATGATGACGGTCCGCAGTCACGATCAGTACAACACGACCATCTACGGCATGGATGACCGCTACCGCGGTGTCTATGGGGCGCGCCGTGTGGTCTTGATGAATCCTTCAGACATCGCCGAACTGGGAATTACTCCCGGGGACGAGGTGGATTTGACAAGCCATTTTGAAGGGCGTTCAATTCACGCCCCGTCATGGAAGGTGGTGGCCTATGAAATCCCGAAAGGCAATCTCTGCACTTACTTCCCAGAGGCAAATGTGCTGGTGCCGTTGGAGAGTGTTGCGGAGGGGAGCAACACCCCTACCTCAAAGTCGGTCGCGGTCACGGTCAGTCTACCCTGATCAACTCTTGATTCGGGATAGACGGTCGAATTTCTTGCTCTGTTCCTTGAGTAGAATCTTGCAGCGGCGAATCTGCTCCTTTGCCATCTTTGCTTCTCTACCTTCTAGGGGGTCGACTCGCTTCGATGACATACCCTGCTCAAAGCACTTGATGCCGTCCTCATACCGTTCAACCTCTGCGTAGGCAGTACCCATGTTGTAGAGGGTGGCTCCAGTAACTCCGGATGGGTTAATTTTCATCGCTTGATGATACGCCTCGATGCAATCACCATACTTCTTGAGGTAGTAAAGCGCATTACCCCGAGCGTTAAGAATTCGAATTACCATCACATCGTCTTCAACGAAGGAGGGCAACGCCTTGTCGAAGCAACCGAGGGCCTCTGAATACTTTTCATCGATAATGAGGCCGAGTCCTTTGTTGTACCATTCAACATCTGGATTTGCGATTGAAGTAGAATCGATTCTGATAGGGCTCTGCACAATCGCTGCTGCTCCTATTGACTGAGCATCGAGGGCTGCCTTCGCCAAGTCGACCTCCGGGTCTGGCTCCTCGTCAGTGGTGACTGGTTCTGGCTCCTCAACCGTATCCAAGACGGATTCTGCCTCGGCAATCTCGACAGGGTCATACACAGGGTCAGAGAGAGGTTCCGATTCTTCGCTTGCCTCACTCTGCGACTCATCGAACGCATCGCCCCACGGGTCATCATCTGAGACGGGCGACTCTTGAGTAATCATCAGGCCGTCGTCAGCGGCTTCCGTTTCGCTCTCTGGCGCTGCTGCCGGCTCAGGTTCTGCCTCAACTGTTTGCTCGGGCACGGGTTCGGTGTCTGGTTCTGTGGTCTCCTCGGGTTCGGGCTCAGGTTCTGCTGGAGCGAGGGCATCGTTAGCTACATCGACAGAAACCGTCTGTCCTGTTAGGGAGGCAATCTTCTGCCTACACTTCTCAGCGGTGGTCTGGTCACCAGCCGCGATGAAGGTTCGCATCATGCCGGTCCACAGACCAACATCATCTCGGTCGTTCTCAATCAGAGCGCGCCAAAGTTTGACTGCTTCAGGGAATTCACTAGTCAGGGTCAGGGCTCGAGCCCGCAGTTGAATATTAGAGGAGACGCCGTCTTGAGGAATGTGGTTGAGAGCCTCCGTAGCGAGGGCAGGTCCTTCGGGCAGGGTGGTCGGAATATCCCTTGCTGCATCAAGGACTTCTCCTTCCCCTTCGCCAATCTGGACAAGGATTTCAGAGAAAGTGACACCACCCGGGTGGTTCGGCTCGACTAGGAGTAGAGAGCGCCAAGCGTCTATTGCGAGACCGAGATCACCATTTGCAGTATGAATCTCAGCGAGTGCTGATGCTGCCTTTGAGTAGGCTGGGCGAAGCCCCAAAGCAGCATCAAAGCATGTGACAGCCGATTCTTCGTGCCCAGTCTTCCTGTGCAGAGCGCCAAGGTTGTACCACGATGCAGCATCCTCGTTGTCAAGGTCCAATGTGTAGGTGAACGCTTCGATGGCGTTGTCAACAAGTTCCATCTGAGCCATCGAGGCAGCAGCGATTCGCCAAGCCCTTGGATGCTCAGCAGCCTCGGCATGGAGAAGTTCACGCAGCAATTCGAGCGAGTCTTCTGGATTACCGGCCTTCACCAGCCCTGCAGCCTCCTCGACGATTGCGTCCAAGTCGATCTCGGTGGCAGTTTCCGGTGCTGTTTGGACTATTGATTCGGATACTTCAACAATCTGTTCAGGAGGCTTGGTTTCCTCTTCAGGGGTTGGAGTAACTATGGCGGCAGAATCACCTCCGGCAGCAATCTTGGTTAGCATCGGATGTCCGGGGAAGGATGACAGAGCCTGCTGAGCGACAGCAGCTGCCGAGTCCGAATCTCCTCGTCGGTCGAGCAGCACAGCGAGGTTCGCCGATGCAGGACCATGGTCTTCCTTCATATCGAGGCAGATTCGGAACGCTTTGCAAGCCTCATCAACTTCGCCACGCATCTCGTGGATGACTCCCCGATTGAACCAAGCCATCGCGTGACTCGGGTCGAGTGCTATCGCCTGATTGAATTTCTTGAGTGCCTCGGATTCCTTGGAATCTCGACTAAGCGCCTCACCTTCAGCAACCAGAGTGTCAGCGTCAGATTCTGAAGAGGTTCTCGATGGTTCACCAGCCGGGCCGTCGCTCGAAGGGTCGTCTTCTACTGCCTCACTTTCACCATCTCCTTCATTGGAGTTTGATTCGCCTCCTGAGGAGAGCTTGTCTTTGACCGTCCCTACGGCTTCCGCTCCCGCGGCACCAACCCGAGAGAAAACAGGGATCACATGGTCGCCGATAGCTTCAGTCACCATCTCAACTGCATGCGTACTCTTCTCCTCAACCGTAGCTACTACATCCTTCACCGCAGGCTGCACCCGCTCGGCTACCTCGGCAACCTTCTCACCGATGGTCGCCTTCTTAGGAGGTACTCCAAAGAGCGCCGCATCACAACTCGGACAGGCCGGTTCCCTACCTTCTAAGGAGTGGTCGCAATTAGGACAGTTGGTGTGACCGTGCTCAGCCATTTGGGTAACCCGAAGCACGACCAGCGCGTTTTACGGATAAGCCTTCGCTGCTATCGGACGACCCTAAGGGGTCGATATTTCGTCACGAATGAATCACACAACCTCAAGAACCCGACCATCTTGGCCGAGATATGGGTAGTCAAATCACAGTGATGGGAATCTGCGGCACCTACGGCCATGACTCCGCTAATGGCAATCTGCTCAAGATGGGGTTGGCCGCTTGTGAGGCTGCAGGTGCGAAGACGGTCTATTGGGACAACATGGAGACTCCACTACCGTTGGTGGGTGCACCTGACTCGTACTCGGACGAGAATGTGAAGGCGTTCCAGGATATGGCGGAGAGTGCAGATGCATATCTGCTCAGCAGCCCGGAGTACCACGGTACCATGTCTGGGGTTATGAAGAACCAACTCGACTGGGTCTACTTCAGCCATGTCGGTGACAAAGTCTGGGCGGTAATGAGTACCCTTGGCGGACAGACCAATTCCAACACACTCAACCATATGCGACTGAGTGCCCGCTGGCTCCATGGAAATGTGATTCCAGAACAACTGGCGGTCGGCAATGTGAAGGAAGCGTTCGATGAAGAGGGGGAATTCATTGATGAGGCCTTGCAAGAGCGCCTCGAGAAGTTGGCCACCTCACTTGTCAGCACCACTGAGAAGTTGCTGTAGTTGGACCACCACTTTGGGTTTCGGCAATCTGAGAATCCTCTGTTGCCGATCAAGCGGCGCCAGCATCGACGAGTGATTCTAGATGCTTGAGGGAACGCTCAGCTGCCTCTCGGACCTCTTGATTTGGGTCATTCAGCGACTTGGCAAGAACAGGTACGACCTTTGCATGCGGGAAGCGGGCGAGTATCTCCATTGCCAAACGCCTGACTCCGTCAGAAGTGTCGTTAACCGCCGTGAGAACCGTGTCCATCGCCTCATCTCCTGTGAAGTTGCTGAATTGTTGCAGGGCAGCGAATCTGACATCTGCATTCTCATCCTTCAGGCCTATTGCTAGAAGAGGAACATCTGACGGGTGGGCTATCCGCCCAATTGCTTGATGGGCGTGCTGGCGGACACTAGCATCCTCATCCTGAATCGCCTCTGCCAGCATCTCGTTGGCAACTGAGTCCTCAAGTCTACCAAGAGCTGCGACGCAACCCCTTCTGACCAGCGGATCCGGGTTCTTTATTCCTGTGAAGAGAGAATCGAAATGACCTATCATGACCAACGATGCAATCGCCCTTGTATGCAGGTTCCGTTGCCCCAATGCCTTGACCAACTGAGGTGCACCGCCCGAGTCACCGATCATCCCCAAGGCCTCGATACAGCGGAGACGAACTTCTAGTTCCAAATCAGTGTCCAATATCATTCGAGAAAGGCGGGGGGTTGCGCGCCTGCCCAATCGGAAAGCCATTTCGGGGTCTTTTCCAGCGACAGCCACTCCTTCCTCTATAGTTCGCTGGATACCGACAATGCGGATGATTCCTTGGATGAGCATGAAATCGATTGAAAGCAGTATGAACATCACTAGATGCCGGCCTCCCATCGAGTCGAGTCCGACCCCGGACACATGGATGGAGTAAACCTCTGACCAGTCGAGGAAGGAACGGAAAAGAAGGTCGAGTCCGAAGGCCATCCAAGTGGGCCAATCGGCACCTTCAGGGACTGAGTAAAGGCCGAAAACAGCGTGGCTAGTCTCAAGCAAGAATGGGATGAGAACAATCATTTGTAGAACCGCCAAAAGGGCCACTCCTCTGAGGTCCGGCAAAGTGTCAGGATCGTGGTCCTCCAACTTCTTAGCAATTTTCGAGCGGAAGCTCTCATTCTGTGTCCATGCCCTGCCTATTGCGAGGACTCCGATGTAACCCATCCAGATGGCCACCAATGCGAGTGGCTTGTTAGTGTAAAGTGCAACAGAATAGATGGCTCCGTAGACGAAGATGAAAGTCGCGTATCTCGGTACAGGGTTGACAAATCCGACGCCGAATATCCGGGCATAAGTAGCGAGGACATCATCGATGGCGGCGAGCCCATGCTTGATTCTCGCCCACACCACGATATCACCTATGTTGAGGAGAGGCGGCCCTTACCCTCTTTCACCCTTTCAGGCCGAAAAGGTGAGTCAGCGCGATTTCGGGGTATAGTGAGATTACTCGCCCGGCTCTAAGCCCCAAGAACTCCAACAATCGGCTGCAATAGAGGTGGGCCCGTCTAGATTTGAACTGGAGTCTGACACCCCCTAAGCGCCAAGTATAGGCCAATCTAACCAACAGGTCCAATGTGAGTGCATGGGGCCCAAGCGCGCCCGATATGTCATTATTGGTTGGGCCGACACGCCCCTCCATGCCGCCCGGCTGGTATGTGCTCCTCCTCATTGTGGCCCTCTGCGGCGGAGGCGCATGGTATGTCCGGAACTTCACCCATAAAGTCGAACTCCTCAGACTCATCGCGGGCGTCGGAATATGTTCGATGGTGGCTCTGGTCTGGTGGACTTGGCAGGTAGCGTAGGTGGGATGAATGGGGTCTTTGGTGGAGGATGACACACCTAGGGAGAATTCCCTAGCCGGAGCATTTCCAGTGCGCGCCCCAGTATGGTGGGCTCGCTGTGGAGAGGCAAGAGCCCATCCCGAAATTCCAGGAGTGACGGGGCGTTTCGTTGTCTTGCGACATCGCAAGACTTTCCGCAGATTCGAAGGTTTTCTTGCCCGTATCATGAAGGCTCCTGCCGAACTTCGCCGTCCGCTCGATGATTTGAACAGCCTGTTGTGGGAATTGTGCGATGGCCACCGAACATTCGAAGAGATCTGCGGTTACATGGATGATTCATTCGGGGAGAAGGTCGCGCCCGCGGCTGAGAGAACGGAGGCAGCTCTTCGTCAACTTGGTGAGAGAGGTTTCCTGATGTTTTCTCATGAGCCATTTGAGGATGCTTGGTTGACTGGCCCCGGTATCGACCCAGAAGGAGGGCTCGGTCCTGCAAATGACCTTGATTCTGAGCCTGTTAAAGGGGACGCCGTCGAATGATAGATCAAAGTCTGGTCCCACAACGGGCGCAGACCTGTTGTCCAGATTTACATTGCTCGTGACAGTATGCACCACATGATTCGCATTCAGCCCACTGATCCGTTTTCGCAAGTGTGGAATCACAGAAGGAGCAGTTCACCTGTGGTAGCGCGCCGCTTTGGGTGGATGATGGAGAATCCTCGGAAATGTCAGCCTCCTCTTCAGTTTCAGTCACAGACTCTTCTTCCGGTGTGGTACCTCCACCGAGAATTGCCGACGCTGCGCCAGGATCCATCCCGGTGCCGTCAGCATCGCTCGACTGTGCCTCTTGTTCATCCGTTTGTGCTCCAGGGGTGACGCCAAGACTTCCAAAGGCAGCGCTCAGTCCTGTTTGCTCTTGCGCCGCTGCAGGAATTACTGACGGTTGTTGGGGTTGTTGAGGTTGTACGGGTTGCTGATGGTGTGGTTGATGAGGGACTAACTGTTGTTGGTGTACCTGATGAGCGTATGCTGCCTGAGCTGAGGCTTGTTGCTGAGCACCCGTCGCTTCCTCTGCTTTCAGCGCCGCTTCTCTACGATATTCAGTAATCTTATCTTCACTCCATCCAGCAGCACGGAATTGGTCATCTGAGAAAGCAGATGGTTCAGGCTGGCTGGTGGCAGCGACATGAACAGGTTGGGCAACCTGTCGTTGAGGAGTGGCGACAGGTCCCTCTTCATCTTCTTCATCCTCATCGTCATATTCGTTCTCGATTCTTCGCCGTTTTCTGTTGATGGCGACGACCATGACAGTAACGAAAATCAGGAACACGAGTGCGATTCCAGCAATTAACAGGGGCATTTGTTCACCACTGACAATTGAGAGGGAAAAGCCACCCTGCTCTGGCGCGACCTCCTCTGATGAGATGGAGGGTTGAGCATACCAAAGCGAGGTGCCATCACTGGACGAAATCGAAAACTCAAGTGGCACTTGACCAGCTACTGACGGTGCCGTCAGTTCACAATCCCATTGTAGGACGCGGCCGGCCGGGCTATTCGATGAAGGCACTACGATGAGCCATTCTCCGTCTCCACTCTCCTGGCTATTGCATAGAACACCCCAGTTGTCATTGCCGCTTACATACAGAGTCAGCTCTTCAGTGAACGAAGAATGGCTCGTCACATTGACAGTAAAAATGGAGCGTTGCCCGGGCTCAAGGATACTAGCATCGAGAATTGAGTGAGTGAAATAGACTTCGCGGTGAGAATCCACGGTGAGTACGAGAGTTCTTGTGACGGTCTGTGAATTTCCGTCGTTGTCATCAGTTCCCTCGACGGTGATCGTGAAAGTCACCTGCGTGCCCACTGGCACATCATTGGCGATTCCAATTACCAAGACTAGATCGTAATCCATTTGGGGTGGGATTGGGGCATCAATCCATTCGACAAGGCCAACGCTGGTTCCGCCAAATGTCAGAGAGGTAGAGATACCAGGTATCATCGAATCGGCAACTATGCGGATACGAATCGCCGGGTCGACAGCATTTCCATCATTTCTCAAGGTCATGCCGAAGACATGGGTGGAATTGGTTCGAGAACTGATTTCAGTTGTATCGAAGGTGAGCATAGGGCGCGTAATCCTCTCAGTCAAAACCTCAAATGTATGGCTATTGTCTGAATCATCCAGTTCCGAGCCTTCTGTGGGAGCTACACTAATTGTCAATTCAATGTTCAAGTTGGCATCTTCACCTCCCGGTGGTGTGATGATCAATTGGAACTGTTTGACGTCCAGCCCCTCGTACTCCGGCGAAAGGGAAACTGGACCCGAGAGAGGGATGCCCTCGAATTCAATGACATACTGCCATGTCGAAGGGAGACCAGCGACCGAAACGGTGGCCAATTCGGGACCATTGCCATTGTTCTCAATTTCAAAGACCGCAGTATTTGCCTGCCCTGGTGTGACCGATTGTGGAGTGTCAATTACCCTGAGAACCAATTCGTGTAACATCTTGACACGTACTCCACTGTAATCTGTTGGCACTGCAGAGGTGCCAGAAATCTGACTGACCGCTTCCGGCTTCAAGATTGGCGCCGGGTCCCCTGACTGTGCGGTCATCGGCGCGGTCAGTGTGACAATGATTCGGCTGGTCTCTCCCGACCTGACTACTAGAGTGGTCATGCCGGGTAGTGTTGCGTTCCAACTCCGCATACTCGTCTCGTCAAGAGAGAATGAGAATGAGTCTTGACTGGTCGCATTGTTCCATATGGTGAAAGGAATGTCAATTGATTCCCCGGGCTCTATCCACCAACCATTGACGGGTACATCTGACGGGTTCACGCCGACACTGGCATCCGAAACCATGGATGCGGTTAGGTTGACTCGGATGATATCGCTGACAGCTGGGTCTGCCTGACTGGTTGCTACGACATCTATTGATGCGGTCTGCCCTGGCAGGGCCTCTGAAGGAATATCTGCCGCTATCAGAACTTCAGCTGTGCCAAGAGGTGAAAGGGTAACTGTCGCTGGTTGATTGAAGGAGATGCCGAATGACCAGTTGTCCCACTGAACGACAGGTGTAGACGAGATCGCAAAGGTGTCGGATCCATCACCTTGGTTGCTCAGGTTGATGGAGAACTCGCAGGAAGACCCCGGGAGACAGTAGATTGAGTGTGGAACATCAACCCACACTGGAATGTACTCAGGGTCTACAACCGTGTTTAGTACAACGCTGGCAGAGGTGGCGCCGTGAGTATCTGAAGTGATGGTTGTCGTCCCAGCATGTGTACCAGTAGAGGCGCTTGGCCCGGGTTTGATCTGCACCCGATAACTGATTGACTCACCGGCTTCCAGTTCCAATGACATACTCGGTAGAATCGTAGAGCCAGTCATGTGAATGAACTGGTAATCCCAATCCGAGGGCAAGCCGGTCATCGACGGCGTAAATTGATCGGTGAGGTTACCCACATTTTGGATAGTCACGATGTGTTCAGCCCAGTGTCCTCGACGGGCGTGGCCATCGATTCCCTTAGAGATAGTAACGCCGAACTCCTCTGGCCAGGCCTTCTCTTCGTAGATGAGTACAATGTCCTCAAACCAGTATCCCTGTTCATTGTTGACGCCGTCAGAGATGAATCTGAACCTAAATAATGTCTGCGAACTCAAGGTTGAAGTTGGGATGACGACCCCCGGCTCTGCAGTGCCTCCCGGTCGATTCAGTTCGTTTTGGATGAGCCAGTTGGTGCTGTCGGTCAAGTCGCCATCGACTATTCCGTCGAGAGTAAATCCGTTGTTTACTGTGTTCAGCCATTGACCATTCACGGGGTCACGAAATTCCATTCTGATTCCATCCCCAGTACCTCCAGAGCCGGTGTAGAAGAATCCGAGCTTTGCATAGGTGTTCGGAGATTGGTGGGCATTTGAGAAGTCAAATGAAGGGCTGGTCATCGAGGTGTCCCAATTTGAGCCGTGGGTGCTCGTTGTTCCGCTGGTGCCGATGTGGCAGGCGGAGCCAGACAGCGAGACTGTGGAGTCAAGTTGCCAATGTGTACCGAAGGACCATGAGGCTGGAGTGTCACATTTGAAGTAATTCTGGCCGATGGCAATTGGTCGGGAGAAGGCGTCATTTCCCGTATTGTCATCGGTGGCGTGCAATGTGGTTGCCACCATCGTGTGGTTTCCGCCGTAGCGGGGTATCCAAGTGTGACTCACAGTGGTCGTTCCTTGGGAGCCGATCGAACTCACGGTGAGAGTGGTATTGAGAATCTCAAAACCGGTGTATTCGTCGTGTAGGACGACCAGACTCATCTGGAAGGAGCCTGAGGGGTTGTTACCCGAGTTCATCACTGTCACGGTTATTTGTGAGGATACGTTCAACATTCCATCAATGACATAGAGGCTCGCCGGGCGGTTGAATCCAGCCCCTGATGGGTCGGCGCTGGAGAGCAGGCGGTAGTTTGATTCGTCAGCGGAATTGGAGTATGCTACATCGTAGTTGATTGGCCGGACATCAACCCCACTCGCCGCCTCAGCCTCTTCAATCAGCAGGTTTGGTGTCGAAGCAGTCCAACTCATCAGGAGCATCAAAAGGGCGATGACGCTGACACGGAGAGTAGAGTGATGGCGCATGCTAGGTCGCTCTTTACCTCTCTGCCCGCTATTTGAAATCGCCGGTCTGCCGGAAGTGAATCATAGATTCACAATGTAGGGGGATTATTCACCCTCCGAGGAATCATTCCGGATACTCTCCTGGCGCCGTTCTCGAAGTATACTTGCATAGTAGAATCCCAACGGTAGGATCAGTACCATGACGAAGCATCCGAGAAGTGCCGTGAGTGACCAAATCGTCTCGGAAACCGGATCCAATTCGAATGGTTCAACTGATTCCAATTCATGCTGTACAAGCGTCATGTCGAGTTGGACGGTTTCTACGGAAATGTTCTCTTCGTTGCTGAGTGTTATCATCCAGGTGATGGTTGAATTTGCTCGATTGACCAAATCATTGGCGTCAGCTTCAGCCGCTGCCTGAGTATCAGCCCTAAGTGACCCAGTACCCTCTATAGGGAGGGCATCTGCGATGATACCAATCAAAACCACATCACCATCTGAATTGGCTTCAGCAGAATGGGTGAATGCATATTCACAGTGATTGATCAACTCAAAATCTTGGTTTGGTTCCATACAGTTGAATTGACTCCCCTCACCACTCCCAAGGGTGGGGTCACTCCACCATTTCTGACCCCCGCTGGTAACTTCCAAGAGAGACCCCTCGGGTGCATTGGTGATTGAGAAGTTCGCCCATGAGAATGCACCGGTTGTGGTGGCGCTCCATGTAAGTGTGTCAGAGGTGTTATCCCCCTCGAAAAGAGGGTCCACCTCTCTAGCCTCGTTGCTAGTTTGGTAGAGGTAGTACTCTGAGTCTAGAGTAGCCGAATAGACAGCATAGGAGAGAACCAAAATCAAGGTCGCCGAGAGGCCGAGTAGGGTTCGCAATAAATTGGGGTTGCGAGCCATCGCCTTCTCCATGGACCCTTGGGAATGACGCACCCGAATGAAGTTGATGAATCAATAAGTTCCTTGCAGGTGGTAGAAATTGTCCTCAATTTCGAAGATGAGAAGGTCGCAACCAACTCATCGTGTTCATTGGTTCTCAACCTGTCTTGTCATATGTTCCCCTTCGGGGAATTCCGTGCCCGTTAAATACGGGGGGTCGGTCGGCGACTCGCAAGGTGTAGCGCATGACCACATTCCACGATGTACCGGCCGGTGTTCTGATTCAAGGCGTCTCGGCCAAACTTGCTGTAATGGACACTATTTCCCAGCCAGAATGGGCAAGGCATGTCAAGACCGGAATCCATCGTGAGAGACCTCCCGTTCAGGAGGATTGGTGGGAGGTCCGTGCAGCAGCTGTCCTTCGGAAGGTCGGCACCATGTCACCCGTCGGCGTCAACCATTTGGCTCAGGAATTCGGGGGCTCCCGTGACCGCGGTAGCAACCCAAACCGAGCAAAGGCTGGCAGCCGCCATATCATCCGCACCATTCTCCAGCAATTGGAAGACGCAAAACTTGTCGTTCTAGCAACGAATCTACCAGGCACAGTGAAGTTGGGTCGCACTCTGACTCCAGCCGGTCAGAAGTTACTCAATGAGGTCGCTCATGAAGTGCGCCCCGCAGTCGAGGCAGAAGCGCCCGGACTTGCAAAGTACTGATGCGGGGAGATTGAGGTGGGGGAAGTCATGTCAGCAAGCGACGACGAACTCGAACGCCTACGCGCCGCTCGCAAGACAGAAATTCAACAGCAGTTCGAATCCCAGGCTGAGCAACAGATGCAGGTTGAGGCCCAAGAGCAGGCCGAATCGCAGGAATTGTCCGCCCTTTCCGAAGCAATGAAGATCATTCTAACACCCGAGGCCAGACAACGTCTCGCAGCAGTCGAAATGACTCGTGAGGATGTAGCCGTCGGCGTCAAGCGCCACTTGGTTAACCTCCACGCAGAGAATCGACTTCAAGTTCCAATAGATGACGAGACCCTGAAGGCAGTTCTCGCACAACTAAGCTCAAATCGTCGAGAGTCGACGATTAGGAGAATCTGAGGTGAATGACATGGCAAGAAACAAGCCCGGCCCAAAGAAGAAGCGATTGAACAAGGTCATCAAGACCAACCGCCGTGTCCCTGTGTGGGTTATGCAGAGGACCTCTCGCAAGGTGACGACTCATCCAAAGAGGCACCACTGGCGCCGAAGTAAATTACAGAGGTGAAATGAATGGCTGACTCAAAACTGTTCCACGGCACTCGCCACTACACCATTCCCCTACGGGCTGCATGGGCTGTCCCGCGCACCCGCCGCGCTAAGCGCGCAGTCAACGAAATCAAGAAGTTCGTCGGGCGACACATGAAGGTCCAAGATGACGAAACTATCTGGATTGACACCCCGGTCAATGAGAAAATCTGGGAGCGCGGCATCCAAAAGCCGCCACGCCGAGTCCACATCATCGTCGACCGTGTCGAAGATGACGACAGAATTCAGGTTGTTCTCGACGAGGCAAAATACTGAGGCCAAAACTGGGGTAGATAAAGTGGGAAACATTAGACCATCATTCATCAAGATTCGAGCGATTAGACTCTGTGAGGAGTATCCAGACCAGTTCAGTCCCAACGATAGCCATGCCGTGTGCAATTGCCTCCCTCTTGTACATGAGTGCAATGTTTGCGGCACGGGGTATGAAGGCGAGCATGTGATGCCGTTCGATGAGGAACGCCAGTTGTGCGAAAATTTCGCTGATGCGGATGCCAAGTGTGCGACCTTCCATCAGTGCGCCGCCTGCTCTCACGAAATGGCATACAAGAAGGACCGAAAGAAGTGTGGTAAGTCGAAATGCAAAGGTAAGAAATTCACCGACCCCTACACCAAGACAGGCTTCACCGAGGCCCGCCTTCTTCACAATACACCATTTTTTCACAACAAGAAGTTGGTAGAGCAGTACACAGACCTCGTCGGAGATGACGGAATTCTTGTGAACAAGCGTATGCGCAATTGGATTGCAGGTTACATCACTACCTACAAGCAGCGCCGAGTCGACTGAATGGAGATGCCCTGATGACTGGGCAACTTGAATTCGATTGGGAACACGAGCCCTCTTTCGCTCGCCATGCCTCCCGCCGCGTGATGTTAGCCTTCTTCGACTGGCTCGGTGAACACGGAGTTGCCAAACGCAGCATCCCAATGCCGGACCACACCTCCCGTCAATGGCTCGTATTCCTCTACCAAACGGTCGACCGCCCTGCCCTCGAAGCGTGGGAACCTCCAGAGTTTGAAGAGGAGTGAACCAGATGGGCAAGAACTTGCCAATCCCACTACCCGAGCGCGCAGCCGATGTGGTGGTTGTGCTGGTCAACCCCGAAACTAGCGGAAATGTCGGGGCTGTAGCCCGAGCAATGCTCAACTTCGGATTTGCTGAATTGCGAATCATCTCCGAATCCGGTTATGAGTTCGATGATGAGGCGATGATTCGGGCAAAACACGCTCAGTCTGTCTTGACAGAGGCGAATATTTACCCGACCTGGAAATCCTGTATGGAGGATGTATCCCTTGTAGTCGGATCATCAGGGAAGAGAGAGTTGGGGCTCAAGATAGCGTTCCGCCACTTCGTTTTGCCAGAGGAATTGTCAGTTCGGTTGCACGAAATCGAGGGCCGCGTTGCCTTGGTGTTCGGACGCGAGGGCGTTGGTCTGCTTACCGACGAGTTGCAGCAGTGCGACATCTTGGTGACAATCCCTACGTGGGAGGGGTACCCAATTCTCAACCTCAGCCATTCCGTCTCGGTTCTCCTCTACGAGATGCACAAGAACCTCATCGAAACCGAACTAGGTGAACAGGACGGACTTCCGATGACGACCCATTCGGACAGGCTGCTCGACCCAGACCTGAGGCGGATGATCCATGAGTTGAGTGATGATTTGGCTGCTGCAGTCACCGTTCGAGAACACAAGAGGAAAGGGATTGCTGAAACTCTCAAACGGGTCATCATGCGAGGGATGCCGCTAGATGATGAGGCACACCGAATCCTTGGAGTGATGATTCAGGCGCGCGATGCTTTGCAAGAAACCCCAGCCGAAGAAGAGTAGTCAGGGACGCCAACTGGCCCGGGACTTAGGTGTCTCGCGTACATGGAATGCTGCGAGTCGTAGCTTGTTTCCGTATGAAGTTTTGATGTGAGGAGATACTTGTTCGTAGGCCCACTTGGCCAAGTTCTCTGCCGTCGGGATGAAATCTACCACCACTGTTCTGTGCCCCTCTCCCATGGTGTCCAGTGCTGAGCGTGCCTTGGCGTCCCCCCGATAAACGACGAAGGCGTGGTCCACGATGTCGTGAATCTGCTCGGTCAGGATTCGGGAAATGTCGGAGAAGTCGATGAGCATCCCTTCCTCAGAGACGCCGGATTCAGTGACCACATCACCCTCGACCTCCACCTCCCAGCGGTAACGGTGACCATGCATGTGCTTACACTTACTCTTGTGGTTCGGGACACGATGACCTGTGTCCGTTTCTACCCAGCGGCGAATGGTTGTGCTCATGGCGTTACCCCGCGATGGTTTTCCTCGACAGTGAGTGCGTGGGAGAGAACCTCCTTCCAAGGCCTCACATATTCCACGGGGTCAGCCCGACCAATCGCATGGAAAGCGAGGATCCGCTCAACATCAGCTCCTGAAGTTCCCGGAGAGCGCCCCATCTCATCTGGGTTGTATGAGGTATTTGTGTTTCGAAAAACGGTGTCGAAGTCTAGACCCAGTTGGCTGATCGCCATCTCTGCGTCGCGCAGAATGGTCTCCTTGTGGCCATCGATGTAAGGTAGTTTGAATGACACAAACTCCGAATCCCAGTTACCAATTTCAAAGGCCTTTCCAAGGGCGGCGTAGAACTGTGGTCGGCAATCCGGGTAGATGGCGTGGTCCCCCGAATGTACACCGAGAGCGATTTCGACATTGACTCTCTCCTTGATGGCAAGAGAGAGTGCGCTGGCGTAGAGAATGGATGCAAATATTGCGTTACGGTTTGGGACAACAGTCTGCTTCATCTGCTCCTCCTCGTAGTGCCCTTCAGGAACCGCCATGGAATCATCGGTCAGTGCCGAGTGGAGAGTGGACATTGCTGAGGTGAGGTCAATCATGTTGTGGCGGACATGGTGTCCGTGCTGTTCCAAGTAGGCTAAGTTCGCCTGAGCCCGTTGTAACTCCACCTTGTGCTTCTGGCCGTAGTCGAAGGAGATGGTATGCACTTCGTAGCCATCGGCAAGAAGCCTCATCATCAGCGAGGTGGAATCCATTCCACCGGATAATGCCATCATCGCCACTCTGCGGTTCATCAGTCAACCCCCATCCACTTGTGAGTCTGGAGAGAGAGACACCAGTCTGGGTTGTCCTTTACCAACTCAAAGGTCTGGTGGAAATTCTTGCCATTCCAGTAAACATCCTTTGATTCGTCGTAGCAGGGTTGCAGGTAGTGATGGTCGAATCCACCCTTGAGTCCGTCATACATCGAGAGCTCTTGGCCGACCCAGACCACTTTGAGTTCGTCACCGGTCAGTTGTCGAATCTTGACATTGGGGTACATTTGGTCTTTCGGAGATACGCAGACCCAATCCATTGCACCCTTTGGAAGTTCGATGGTCCCATTGGTTTCGATGGCCAGATTGTAGCCCATCGGTTTGAGAACTCGGGCGAGGGTCGAGAGGTCCTGCAGGGCTGGCTCACCACCCGTGAGGACAATTCTGTTGCACTCCCACGGATGCATTTCGCGAATAATGTCACGTAGGGTCATGTTGTCCCACTTGTCGAATTCAGTGTCACACCACGAGCAGGCGAGGTTGCAGCCACCAAAACGGATGAAAATCGAAGGAACCCCGGCGTGATGCCCTTCTCCCTGAACTGAGTGGAACATCTCCACTATCGGAAACACCTGGTCCAAAGGGTCCTCCTCCCTTGGGCCCTGTTCTGGTATCACAGATTCGTCGATAATCTGTACCAACGGAAGGGCGACCAGTTTGGGAGTATCATCGCTCATCGAATCACCTCGAGAGCGGCGCACTTCGAATAAGTTGCATCAGTTCGGTGCGTGCTTCGGACTTGTCGAAGAATACCCCGCGCATGGCACTGGTGGTCATCACCGAGTTCTGCTTCTTGACGCCGCGGCACTGCATGCAGCCGTGCGAGGCTTCGATGATGACGGCGCAGCCGAGCGGGCTGAGGTGAGTCTCGAGGTCGTCTGCGACATCCTTTGTTATGCGCTCCTGATTCTGTAGGCGGCGAGCGTGCATCTCGAGCAGTCGAGCGAGTTTGCTGATGCCGACGATACGGTCGGTTGGGATGTAGGCGACATGTGCTCTACCGTGGAAAGGCTGCAGGTGGTGTTCACAGGTCGAGTGGAATTCAATGTCCCGGAGCAGGACGATCCCGTCGTACCCCTCTCCGTTGAAGGTCGAATCAAGAACTTCTGCGCTCTCTTGGCCGTAGCCTCCATAAATTTCTGTAAATGAGTCGATGACTCTCTCTGGCGTCCGGGCCAGCCCCTCTCGCAAGTCACCGTTCGCTGCTTCGACGAACCGCACCAGAGTGTCGACCGCGGCTTCGGCATCTTCACGAGTGACCATTCAGCTCCCCCCCTCGATTCTGCCGTGACGAGTATCAATTTCGTCAAGATGGTCGAGCATCTTCCGGCAGGCCGTTCTGACGGCGTCGGCGACGCTGACGAACTTCTTCGCATCGCCGACATGGGCCTTCAGGTCCTCTAGCAACTCATTAGGCATGTCCAGACTAATCTTGGGCATGACTATTGGGGGGAGAAAGCCGTATAAAAGTATTACTAGAGTAATACTCCACGCATACGCTACGGTTTCCGCGTCCACCAACATCAGGAGATGCTCTCGACCAAGTCTTCCCGTTGGAACTGCTTTGCAGCCCAAGTGACGGCGATGATGGCATAGAACAGGGAGGATCCGAGCCAGAGAGCAACATGAGTCAGGTCAGTGATGTCGAGCAGAGCCTCACGCATGGCTAGACAGACATTGAACACAGGTGCCACGAACCACCACCATTCGATTCCCTCCAAGTTGACGAATTGAGCGAACATTGCTGGCACAATGAAGGCTAACACCACTGGTCCAAGCACGGTGCCGGCCTCCTTGACGGAGTGGGCCCTTACCGCTAGTGCAAGTTCGATTGCGACGACGAAGACGGCGAAGAGAACCACCGAAAGGAGAAGACTCGCAATGGCCCCTACCGATAACTCGGGAACCCCAAAGGTATCCGCAGGTAACAAGAATGAGACAGCAATCAATAACCCCAGCATTTGGAAGAGAACGCTGCCAGCAGCGACCGTGGCAACCGCCAACCACTTCCCATAGAGCAGTTCCACCCTGCGGGCAGGAGTGCAGAGTAGTGCCTCCATGGTTCCCCTCTCCCGCTCACCAGCAGTCAAGTCAACAGAGGGCTGAATCGCGGACGATGCTGTCCAAATAGCCACGATCATCGGAATGAACATTGAGAGGGCAAAGCCTGCTATTTGTGCTGAGGTAGCCACATTCGCCCCCCCGAAGTCACCGTCCCAGTGGATTGGATCGAGCGCCTCCTCGCGCGTGAGATTGGATTCAGCAAGGGTCGCATTGATGATGTCATCTTCCCACGCTTCTATGACATTGAACACTCGACTTCTCGCTTCGGAGGAGAGTTCCTGTGTGGCATCATAGAGGATTGCATAGTCCCACGATTCGGTTGAATTCGTTTGGCTGCTTCTCAACCGTAAAATGACATGAATCTCACCGTTTTGGAGGCGGACTGCATCATCACCGGTATCTGAGAGGTTTGACAGGTTGGGGTCTAGGTTGGTGACCGTGTGGTTGAGCCTGTGTTCCGTCAATGGCTGAGCGAGCGCGTCTGGAAGTTCATCACCGTCTGCGAGTTGGACTTCGAGGTCTAGGTAGTACTGGTCGAGTTCCGACATCTCACCTTGCATGAAAAGTGGTAATGCGATGAAAAACAGTGGGAAAATCAGCAGCGGAACTAGAACGAGTGCGACAAGAGTACGCCAATCCCTGACGAAATCAATCAATTCCTTGCTTGCGACGGTCCAAATTCGAGCCATACCCTCACGCATCGTTCTCACCTCCGTTCCCTGGTGGTTTCTTGACTCGGGTGGTAAGACGTGACCAAAACTGCTGGAACTTTGAGGCTGGTTCTGGAGTCTCGACTTCACGACTGGCATCTTGAGTGAGGCGAACGAACGCCTCTTCGAGAGTTGGTGCGTCAGTTTCGTTCATCAGTTCAGCGGGAGTTCCATCGGCTCTCACAGTACCATTGTGGATGATGATGATTCGGTCGCAAACCGCCTCAGCTTCGTTCAACTTGTGAGTGCTGTAGATGACAGTCCTACCCTCTTCGCCGAGTTTTCGAACAAGCGCTCTCACCTTTCTGGCCGATGTGACATCTAGTCCACCGGTAGGCTCGTCAAGCAGTAGAAGTTCCGGGTCGTGTGAGAGCGCGCGAATGAGAGCGGTCTTCTGTCTCATTCCACGGCTAAATCCTCTGGTGGGTCTCTGAAGATCATCTTCAATGTCGAGTTCTCTAGCGATTCTGAATGTGCGATTCCAAGCTTGCTTGTCTGAAATCCCGTTCAGACGGGAGTGATATCGAATGTTTTCCCATGCCGTGAGCCGAGCATACAGGCCGGTCGATTCGGGGACCACCCCGAGGTTGCTTCTCACTTCGGCGACAGGATGTTCAATTCCCGAGGTGTCTAGATGGACTACATCACCTACTGTTGGTTGGTATAGTCCACACAAGAGCCGAAGAAGAGTTGTCTTTCCAGCTCCATTTCCACCGACCAAACCGACAACATCTCCCCGATGTAGGTCGAGGCTGACATCCTTCAGAGCATGCACTTCGCCGAAGGATTTCGATACTCCGCGAACGGAAAGAATAGTGCGCGACATCGGGGTCTCTCACCGGCGGCGTGCTTCCACCGCTCCGTCGAGAGTCGGGTGTGCTTCATGAATCCGACCGGCGCGCTCATGGAGTTGCCTTAGATGTTCTTGAACCTCGCTTGTGGGAATTCCAAGGTCTAGCAGATTGGCAAGCATCGCCAGCCCTCCTTCGATGGCCCCAGCGTCGAGATACGCATCATTGCTGATAGAACCGTCATGACGAAGTTGAGTGAGTGATTGTTCTAGGAAATCGACTTCGGAACGAACGGTTGGTGCGTCGATGTGGGGTTGTCCCAAGAGGTGTACGATACATGTCTGCATGGGCAGCCGACTAACGACCCCTCTTTGACCGTTTCCCGCATCAATTGAGAGATGCCTCAACCTCTTGGAACCATGTTGGGCAATGAGTGGGTCTAACGGCGGCGGCCGTTACTCTCGTTCAAGCAGTTCAACGAGAACCCCACCGGTTGACTTTGGGTGGACGAAGGCGATTCGCGTGCCTGCAGCCCCACTCTGCGGGGTCTCATCGATGAGCGCTACCCCGGCTGCAGACAATTCAGCCAAAAGTGATACCAAATCATCGACCTCGAACGCCAGTTGTTGAACGCCCTCCCCTCGCCTAGAAATGAAGCGACCAATCGGGGTATCTTCTCCTGTCGGTTCAAGCAATTCCAACTTAGGGGGGATTCCGCCAGAAGTGGCAATGAATCTGATATTGACGCCCTGCTCAAGGTTGGATTCGTCCTCTCCGCTTTGACTCAGACCAAGAATTCGCCAAAACTCACTACCGGCGTCTAGGTCGTTCACTGCAATTCCGATGTGATCAAGCCTGATTTTTCGCACCATTTCACCTCAGAATCCGCTCGGCGCCATCCAAGTTCCGAAGACTTCCTTCAGCGAACCCATGATTTCTCCCACCGTGCACTCCGCCTTTACTGCGACGAATAAGTGAGGCATCAGGTTGTCACTGCCTGAGGCTGCCACGCGTAGGGCATTCAGGGCCTCGTTCGCAGCATCAGAATCTCGAGCCGCTCGAATTGAGGCGAGGGCGTCGCACTGCTCTTTGTGGACGGTTTGATCCAACTTCTGCCCTGAGTTCGAACCTGTCTCCTCATCCTGTGTGGCATGGTTGACTCCAACTACAAGGCGAGAACCAGATTCCTGGTCTTTTTGCTGTCTCCAAGCCGATTCGTGAATGGTTCTCTGTTGAAAACCAGATTCAATCGCAGATAGTGCACCCCCCCCGTTTCTCTATTTCCTCAATCAGTTCGCGCGCCCGAGAGGCAACTTCATTCGTCAACGATTCAACATACCATGAGCCTCCGAGTGGGTCAACAACATCTGCAACTCCAGTCTCTGCGGCAAGCACCTGCTGTGTTCGAAGTGCGATCGTTGCGGATTCGTCGGTTGGAAGGCCTAGGGCCTCGTCGTAGGAGTTTGTATGCAGTGATTGGGTGCCTCCGAGCACGGCTGAGAGCGCCTGATAGGATACCCGTACAACATTGTTCAACGGTTGTTGAGCGGTGAGTGTAACCCCCGCCGTTTGGGTGTGGAAGCGAAGTTGGGTGCTTTTCGGATCCTTTGGATGAAATCTTTCGGTCATCAACTCAAACCATAGCCTACGAGCGGCACGAAATTTAGCAACTTCCTCGAAAAGGTCGTTGTGGCATCCGAAGAAGAATGAGAGCCTTGGCGCGAAGTCGTCCACATCAAGCCCGGAATCGACGGCAGCCTGCACATAGGAGAGTGCATTGGAGAGTGTGAACGCTAGTTCTTCGACGGCGGTTGCCCCAGCTTCGCGAATGTGGTATCCGGAGATGCTGATTGTGTTCCAACTTGGAGCGCGGTCCCTGCACCATCCCATCAAATCAGTGATTAGGCGCATCGATTGCTCAGGTGGGAAAACATAGGTTCCTCGGGCGATGTACTCCTTCAGTATGTCATTCTGCACAGTTCCCCTCAGACTTACCAAGTCCACACCCTGTTCCTCAGCAACGCTCGCGTACATCGCGAAGAGAACGGCGGCGGGGGCATTGATTGTCATCGATGTGGAGACTCCTCCAAGGTCGATTTCCGAGAATAGTTGTCTCATGTCATGGATGGAATCGATTGCGACGCCGACCTTGCCAACTTCGCCGTGTGCCAACGAATCGTCAGAGTCCATGCCGAGTTGTGTTGGAAGGTCAAATGCAACCGAAAGACCGGATTGACCCTTTTCTAGTAGAGAGCGGAACCGGTAGTTCGTCTCCTTCGCAGAGGAGAATCCAGCATATTGGCGCATGGTCCAAGTTCGGCTCCGGTACATCGACGAGTGGATTCCTCTCGTATAGGGTTGTGAACCAGGTTTCCCAATACCTGAATCACCGCCCGATGAGGCGAGGTGCCCCTCATCTGGGAGTTCGGGAATTGGAATTCCCCCGAGCGTCTCAAAGCTCTCATCATCGCTCACTTGTTCACCCCGCGGATACGGCGAGGTGGTGCTCCGCCGTCAATCGTTTCGGTAGGAGATTGGACCTGAATGCACTATGAGGCACTATGTGGTTGGGCGAGCCCAAAACCAGCATCGCACAATTTGATGTGAACGGAACGCTCAATCAGTGTTCGTGGCCACCAGGGCCATGCACATGACCGTGTGCTAATTCTTCTTCAGAAGGGTCACGAACTTCGACGACCTCGACCTCAAACTTGAGAGCACGACCGGCGAGAACATGGTTGAAATCACACTTCACGATTTCATCGGTGATCCCAACAATTCGGAAGGGCCCATGGTCAGACATCAATACCATTCCGAGGTCTAGTTCAATGTCGTCTGGAAATTCTTCACGGGGGATGTCAGCTACTGCCTCATCACTCTTCTCACCATAGGCGTCCTCCGGCATTAAGGTGAAAGTTCGTGAATCGCCTACTTCGGCCCCCATCATCTCCCGCTCAAACCCTGGAATCATCTGCTGATGACCAACGAGGAAAGCGAGTGGGTCACGGTCATGACTAGAATCGAATTCTTCATCATCCTCGGGGAAGGTTCCCTTGTAATGTACCACTGCGACCTTGTTCTCTTCAATTTTCGTCATTTTCATCTCTCCGTTCGATATGATTTTAATACTTTTCGAATACGATTTGCTGCAGCATCTGAAAGGACACCTTCGTCCTCCTTTTCATTGACATACTCCAATGCGGCGTCGATTCCAGATCTCTCACCCTTAGCCCATGTACTGCCCAGCACATTTGCGCGGTGTTCATCGGGGACATTTTCCTCCTCCATGATTTCACGGAGGTCTACTTTGAAGTCCATGTACTTGCGTCGATTCAACTTGACGACTCGTTTGGCGGGCGGCGGCTTCACCTTCCGTCGGCGTGGCCGAGGTTTCCCCCTTTCCTTCTTCGCGGGTTGAATGAAATGTTTTGGGATTTGTATGTCTGGATGAACCTTTTTGGATTCGGGAGTATCTGGGACTTCCATGCCTGATTCTACGGCCAACTGCTTGGATTCAGCGATTAAATCCGACACCCTCTCCTCGGCTGAGATTTCAATAGAATCGACCTCAGGTTCTTCTTGGTTCCTCAATCCGACCCCGCGGTCCAAACCCGATGCAGTGACCGGGCTGGGTGACTCCTCCTCATCCTCCATTGGTTCGACAGATGGTGGCTGAATTTCCAGAGGTTCCTCAGATGCCTCAGATACTTCTTCCTCAACGGTGAGGTCCGCCTCTCCATGCTCACCTGAAGGCTCCTCTTCAGGCTCCGTCTCAGGGATTGGTTCCTCTACATCTGGAGTTAGATGTGCTAATGGAATTGCAGGTCTGGAAGTCGCCGATTCTGGCGGAAGAGGTTCGGACGGCGCAATCGGTGCCGGTGGACCAGCGGTTCTATTCGGAGCCGCCGATGGAGCATGGTCTGACCGAGGTTTTGCCTTCGGTTTTATTGAATTTGGGTCGAATGGATTGAATGGTTTTGCCTTCTTTGCCAAGCGCTTCCACCTCTCCGACGGCCTGCGCTACTGCCGACCCCTCATAACCCTTGCAGTTGTAGTCGACAGGTGAGGTTTGCTCCTGTTGTTGTGTGCTAGGAACCTTGCAAGCAGATACAGGATGATGAACTCAAAATTGGATTTCCTGTGAAAGGGGATTGAGAACGGCGTTGCAACTATCCCCAAGAAATAGAAGTTTCGTCAGTTCTAAGATCCTGACGAATTGCAGATTCATCGAACGGTGTGGGCCCGGTATTGGCAAGTTGCAAGCGCCCTAGGGTGGCAATCATAGTACCGTTGTCAACACAATACATTCTGTCAGGTGCGTGACTGCTAGCCCCCCTCTCAGCAGCCATCGTCTCACACATACTCCGAAGTCTGTCATTACAGGCGACACCCCCACCTAGCAATAGTTCACTTTTGCCGGTATGAGCGAGTGCTCTCTCAGCGACCTCAACGCAGGCTGCGAAGGAATGTTCCTGGAGGCTCCAGCAAACAGAGTCCAAGGAACTCCCCGTCTTGACATACTGTAGTGCAGCAGTGAGGATGCCCGAAAACGCGAGATCCATTCCTTGTACAGCATAGGGAAGTTCCAACCCCTCCAATGAGCAATCCGGATTTGCAGATTCATGAGCAGCACTTCTCTGCTCAATCTTCGGTCCACCCGGGAAGGTCATCCCCCGGTCACGAGCGAACTTGTCGAGCATGTTTCCAATTCCGATGTCAAGGGTCTCACCTAAAACCCGGTACCGTCCTGCCATGCGGGCGATGACCTGGGTGTTGCCTCCTGACACATATAGCAGTACAGGGTCATCCACGCCACAGACTTGGCGCCCGATTTCGATGTGAGCTACACAGTGGTTAACTCCGACGAGAGGGACATTCCATTGCTGCGAGAGGGCGCGGGCCACACTCGCACCGATACGCAGACAGGGGCCAAGACCGGGCCCTTGACTGAAGGCGACGGCTTCGACCTCCGCGGGGTCCACCCCCGAGTCGAGTAGAGATGAGATGAGAGATGAGGTGTGTTTCACATGATGGTCGGCTGCTTCACGGGGGTGGATACCACCCTCTTCAGGTCGGAAAAAGGCAGAGTGTGATGGTTGAGGGGCGCCCTCTTGGTCGACCCATCCAAACGAAAAAGTGTGGGCAGTTGACTCGATTCCTACAACGATTCCCTCGGTCACAGGCACACTCCCCTATACCTCGGGAGATGGCACATGATTTCAAGCCTAATGAATGGTCGCAGGTGCATGGACCTGCTCCTCCTCAATGCTGGCCCCCTTGCTCACCTTGCTCCTGTCGGCCACAGAGGTTCTCTTGCGGGTGGGGATATTGTCGACCGAACTATCCTGACCCATGGGGCTGGCCAGGGAATATTGATCCGAGGAGATTTGATAGTAGCAATCGCCGAATCAGCGGAACTCCAACAAGAGTTTGCATCCGGAGTCACGCTTGGGGGCACCATACCTAACAGGCTCGAAACTGGCCCACTAGAAGTCTGGGATTTGGCCGGTAAGGCTGTCATTCCCGGTTTGGTCGATGCCCACACACACCTGTTGTGGAGCGGCGACCGTTCAAACGAGGTCGCGCTGCGACAGCAGGGCCACTCATATCGAGAGATTGCGGAGATGGGCGGTGGAATTGGCAAGACTGTGTCAGCGACCCGAAGGTCCACCTTGGAGGAACTCGTGATGGAGGGTTTCCGGCGTACTCAGGTGGCGTTGGGGAACGGGACCACCTTTTTGGAGGCGAAGAGTGGTTATGGCTTGTCGACCGAGAGCGAACTTCGTCTGTTGGCCGCTGCTGATGCTTTGGCGAAGAGGACCCCACTCCAGTTATCTCACACTTGGCTCGGTGCCCATGCAACTCCCCCAGGAGGAAAGCAGGATTCGTATGTCGAAGAGATTCTCTCTGAACAACTACCAGCGGTTTTGGAACAGGGAATCGCCTCATCGGCCGATGTGTTCTGCGAGGAGGGTTGGTTCACTCTGCAGGAGACCGAGGACATCTGCCGCGCTTCAATGGATGGCGGTCTTGAAATCAGATTGCATGTCGACGAGTTTTCGAATTGCGAGGGGGCGGCGCTCGCAGCTGAATTGGGGGCGGTCACCGCCGACCATGCCGCTCACTCCTCCGAATCCGCTAGACAGGCGTGCCATGATGCCGGCACACTGCAGGGATTTCTTCCCGGCACCCCATATGTACTCGGACTCGACCACTGGCCCCCCTTCCAGAAATGCATTGACGAGGGGTGGGCTTGGTCACTCGCCTCCGACTTCAACCCGAACTGCCATTCCCTCAGCCTGCCGTTCGCTGCCAGCCTAGCTGTTCACCGGTGCGGTATCGACCCCCTTGCCACCCTCGTAGGCTGCTCACGCAATGCGGGAGTCGGGTTGAGGCACCCCGAGGATCGGCCACTTGGTACGATTGAGGTGGGCGGGCCAGCATCACTCAACATTCTGTGGGGCGAGGAATTGGATGGTTGGTGTCTGACTCCAGGTCAATCTCCCTTCCTCGCAACTCTCTGCGAAGGGGCTGTAATGAATTGGAGTGATAAGACTATTCAATAATAGTCAATAGATGAATTAATTCTAAGCATACTTGTACCATTTATTCATATTGCACCAAATTTTTCAATCTGGCGCGCTGGAAATGGCCGATACCGTGAAATTTGCGAAAACTCCCATCAATTGCGCTACCCGTGGGGGCGCATAAGGTACATTATCCGTCCTTTGAATTTTCTACCCTGCAGACTGATTTCCTAAACTTCCTCGCAGTACATCGTTTAGATTCTTGTCAACATCCCTAACAGTCAATTTACCCCGCATATGGACCTCTGAGTCTACACCCTTTGCATCCCGGATATTCACCTTCTCCTCGAACGGAACTGGAGCACGAATTGTGAAACATCACGCGCAGCATTCATATTTGCTACCCCGGTGGTTCGTGTCGGTTGCTATGGCGGACTACCAAGGCTTCTGTTTGAAGTGCAAGACATATGGGCCAATTGCTGGTGCTCAAATTTTCAAGATGAGCAATGGCCGAACTCGTGTTGGCGGTACTTGCCAACAAGATGGCTGCACCGGAAAGATCTCGAAAATCATCGGATAAATCGACCTCATCTATCCGAATCGATTATGACCGCCACACAACTAACACAATGAGAGGGCTCGTGGTCTAGGGGTTATGACGTCGCCTTGACATGGCGAAGATCGGCGGTTCAAATCCGCCCGAGCCCACCTACTGTCGATGAACGGGTGGATTTGTACATAGCTTGGATTGACCATTATTTGTCGGACCGAATGTACACCCGTTAGTTACGAGCACACATATTCAATCTATGGAGACCTAACTGATTGAAGATTGATTCAAGTAATTCCAAAGATACTTGTGCCATTCAATCATTTAGTGTGTATTCTACCCGCAACTTTCCAGCACCCTTCGATCTGATCTTACCTATCTCAATCTGCCCGATTTGCCCAGTTCTCTCGACATGCGTTCCTGCACATGGGCAGATGTCCACTCCCTCTATCGTGATAACTCGCAAATTATCGATATGTTTTGGAATGAGGTCCATGTTGACCCTCACTAGTGGGTTTTGAACGAGTACCGAACGCTCCTGAAAGTCCATGGAAATTGGTAAATCTGCTTTGACATACTCGTTTACAGACTGTTGCAACATTTCCCTGTCGAATTGGTCCCGATTTTCAAAACCTAGGTCAATCCTAGTACAGTCAAGCCTAATCTGATTGCCAACCGTTCGGCCACCCCAGAACTCGTCAGCTACAGCGGAAATTAGGTGTTGTGCAGTATGCATCCTACAGAGTTCATTTCTTCTCTCAATGTCTATCGTCGCCCGTAACTCCACCCCTCGCATTTCATCGATGGCCTCGCAGTGTTCTAGTTGATGGCGTACACCTCCTTTCCCAGTGACATTCACCACTCTCAACTCGTTCACTCCATCTGATAGAGTGCCGTGGTCGGCTGGTTGTCCCCCACCAGTTGGGTAGAAGAAGGTCCGATCGAGAGTTGCCCAAGTACCATCTTCCGCTTTTTCGATATCATCAATAGTACAGGAAAACGGTTCGGGATTTAGTCCCGGATGAATATTCAGGTGACCCGGTTCACTCATGTTCGTCACCTTCAATTCCTGACTTTTCGTCATCATCGTCAGGCAATTGTGACTCTACCCGTTCTTTCATTGATTCATAATCAATTGAATCATCAAAAGCGAAGTCAGTGGAGGAATCATCCCAGAGTGTTGTAGGGACTATTGGTTCATCCTCGTCACTATTCTCTTCAGGCAACTCAGCAGCAGGATTGAGACTGTACAGAGTCGGATCCAGGTCCTTAGGCGGAGGTAGTTCGAGTGAGGGTGGAGGCGGGTCTCTATCGGGAAGAGAGTTCAGGTCGGTGTGGAAGGAACCACATTCAGGACAGCGTAGCGCGCCCTGCTTCGTGAGGCATCCACAGTTCGGACATGACTCAAGGTTATGGAAAACTTCGAGCGGGTCCACCATGCTATCATTCCACGAATAAGGAGGCGAAAGGTACCCAAACCTCTTCGTCATCATCGTCATTCTTGACCAATACTTCATCCTCTTCATCATCGAATTCAACGATTGTTCCAGACCACTCCTCGCCGCCGTGTTCGACTCCAACATGGGAGCCTACTTCGATCTCCTCGTCCTCTTCGTCGTCGTCATCCTCTTCGCCATCCTCTTCGTCATCGTCGTCGTCATCCTCTTCGTCATCGTCGTCGTTATCGTCGTCATCGTCGTCGTCGCCATCGTCATCCTCTTCGTCATCGTCGTCGTCGTCGTCGGAGTCATCGTCACCCTCGTCCTCACCTTGTTTCATACGGTGGGATTCTCGCAATTCCTTGATTTGCCTAGAGAGAATGAAGACACCGACCAAGCCGGCAATCCCGAGAATGATGAACATTATTCCATCCCAATAGAAGCCAGTAGGCATTGAACTAGAGTCTCCAGAGAGAGGTGTCAATGAGTTCTTACAACCGGACAATTGGAAGGTCTTGTCACAGGGATATATGTCACCGGGATCAACTTGCATGTCGTCTGGCCATACGGTATCAGAGCCGTCAAAGGCGACCGGACCGCCAGAACCGTCAACGGGTCCAATAACTCCGTTGACCACCCAAATGCCAATGAAAATACCTAGTAATACATAGGTAACAGGGAAGACATTCTCGTAGTGTCTCATCAAGAACCGTTGCCAATCAGCGGGCCCTTCGCGCTTGGGCTTTTCAATCTCCTCGATGACCTTCTCTGGGTCTTCAAGTGCAGAGGTTATCTCGATGATGTCGAGGTATCCGTCATCATCGGTGTCCATCGCAGAAATGATTGAATCCAAGTCTTCGTCACTGAAATCATCATCCATCAACTCTCGGACAGCATCTTTGAATTCATCTGGATCGACATTGTCACTCTCATTTCTGTCTAGTTTCTCAAAGAGACCTCTAGCAGACTCGGATGAAGCCTCAACTGCCTCAATTAGTCGAGTGAAAGCGTCGACTGCAGAGTCGGGGTCGTCTTTTTCGTCGGCGTCGTCATCGTCATCACCAGCTTCATCGTCGCCGTCATCAGATTCATCGTCGTCGTCATCGTCCCCATCAGCTTCATCGTCGTCATCAGATTCCTGGTCATCATCCTGAGTATCGTCGACATCGCTGCTTTCATCGGAATCCTCGGCATCTGCTGCCTCTTCGGAATCTACCTCCTCATCAGAAGCGTCAGAGTCATCATCAGAAGTCGAGTCACTGGAATCGGCCTTATCATCGCTAGATTCTACGACGGATTCATCACTTACTGGCAGGAGGAGAGCAGCCGCGAGTTCTCCGAGTTGGACCTCTTGGTCCTTGTTCAAGTCAACTTGTAGGAGGAAGCGGTCGACCTCATGTTCTGGTAGGACGGCTATTCCATCGGCAAGTAAGCCGTCGCGGATTTCAGTACGCGAGATGACCCCGTCATCATTGGAATCCCATTTACCAAAGACGTCTATGACGGAGAGACCCTCACTGACCATCCATTCACGGACGCTCTGAATAAGATCGTCCATCACAAATGAGATACCACATTCGGGGCAAGATTTTGAATCCAATGGGACTAGTGCATCACATGACCCGCACTCACCTTGGTCGACTCCCTCGACTCCACTGAAGGAGACATTGCAGGCCGGACATTTGCTCGAATCGATAGAAATTATTTCGCCGCAGGCGCCACATTGGGCAACTGCTGAACCTCCGATTTCCTCCTCAATATCGTCCGGCATGGCCTTCTCCCCTCGGTAATCCACCTAAGACGGGGATTTAATATGGTTCATGAGGAACAAAACCCCAGTTTTGATTCATACACTTCAGACTCCATGACGCCGAAGGCGTCAAGAACAGGCTTGTTTGAGTCGTTGACAGGAGGGGTGCCAAACATGTCTGATGTGGCTTCTGGACGGGTTTACGGAATCCAATTGGATGACCCTCGCTCCGGTTATGTTTGGCTTCAGAAAATGACGGCTTCAAATAGTACAACGATTGTGCTTTCTAGGCTTTCACCACAGCGTTTGGGTCGTTGGATTAGTTTGGAATCAATAGAGTTCCACTGGCTCAGTTCGGCTAACGAACCCCATGCCATCGAACCCGCGCTAGAGAGGCTACACCACCTGATTACCACCAGTACCGAAGATGGCGACGGCATAATCTGGCTGGATGCTGTTGAATATCTTGGAAGTCGCCACGGATTCGACGCATTGATGAATTTCGTTCAGAGTGTCGGTGATTCCGTCGCGGGCAGCGGATGGACAGTAATTCTTCCCTACAACCCCCTCGCTTTCGAGGCGACTCAGGTAGCGCGGCTCCGCCGCGAAGCGGTGTCTATCAAGATCGATGAAATTGATTCGAGTCCAGACGAATCCGGTGGTCCAGAATCACACTCAGAAGATCATGAGACGAAAGCCGAGGTTTTTGAGGTGGACCGGCGGGAGCCTGGTGAGGATGAGGTCGACTACGAAACTGCTGCAGTTGAAGTAGAACCCGGACTGCTGATGCTCAGTAGAATCCCTCTTGCCAGTCTATCGCGCGCCGTGTTGCAACGCCGATTGGAACAATGGCAATCAATGGGCTTCGATGTGGGTGAACTAGAACCCGTACTCCTTGAAGATGACCGTGAGAATCGTCACAACCGGTACCTAGTGTATGAGGAAAAGGTTCGCCGGGCGGTTGAATGCGAGCGCCGAATTCGAGAACTTGAGTCACTCGGCTTCAACGCTGATGCCACAAAGCTTCGATTTAGAATAATGCAACTCACAGGCCTCGATGATGTCGAATTGAGGTTAGAGCGTCTGCTTGCCGAAGCGAGATGATTTTTCCAATAATCTCGGCGGACTGGTCTAAGCCGGTCAATCGAGTTTGCCAATGGCAGCTTCCACCACTGCTAGCAACTCACCGGATTTGAGAAGTTCCAGCATGGCATCGTTGTCAGGGAAGAGCGGCCGGTCCTCGTCGAGGTGAGCAATCTTCTCCCTGATGAGTGAATGCGCCGCAGCAACACCAGTACCCGGCTTCATTCCTCTTATGTCGAGAGCCTGGGCAGCGGCGACAAACTCTATTGCGAGAACTGAATAACAATTCTCCATGATTTGCGCGGTCTTCTGCGTGGTGGTCATACCCATGCTGACAAAGTCTTCCTGATCGGCTGCAGCTGGAATACTTTGATTCGCAGCAGGATGAGAAAGTATTCTCGTCTCTGCAACTAGTGCGCAAGCGGTATATTGGGCCACCATCAACCCCGAGTGCATCCCGGCATGTTCGGTCAGGAAGGGTGGAAGTCCACCAGAGAGGGCAGGATTGGTCAGTCGGTTGAGTCGTCGTTCCGAGAGCACGGCGGCCATAGAGAGCCCCGTACCCACCATTTCCATCGGAAGAGAGACCGGAGTGCCTTGGAAGTTCGCTCCTGTGATGACCCGCTGTTCGTCGACGAGGAAAACTGGATTGTCACCAACCCCATTGAGTTCAATTTCGACCTGCGACCGGGCATAGTTCAGCGCGTCCCGGACTGAACCAATGACTTGGGGGGTTGAGCGTAGCGAATATGCATCCTGCACCTTCTTTCCCTGCGCTGCCATGATTTCTGATCCCTCAGTAAGTCTACGGAGATTCGCGGCGACGATCTGGGAGCCTGCAAAGCCGCGCAATTCGTGTAGTCTGTGGTCGTATGGAAGCATGTTGGCGTTGAGGGCCTCGAGAGTCATCGCGGCCGCGACATCCTGAAGTTTCACCCATCTTTGTGCATCGCAGAGAGTCAGGGCGGCCATCGAAGTCAGCATATTGCTTCCATTGATGATTGCTAGCCCATCGCGAGCGTGCAACTTGAGAGGCTCCAGTCCAGCAGCGGATAGAGCAGTAGCAGCCTCCATCCTCTCACCTTCGTAGAATACATCACCCTCTCCCATCATTGCCATCGCCACCTGAGACATGGGTGAGAGGTCTCCACAGGCACCTACCGAGCCCTTAGCGGCGGCAACAGGTGTGACTCCTCGATTAACCATCTCGATGAGTTGCTGGGTGACTTCCCTGCGCCCGGCCGAGTTTCCGTGGCAGTGGACGTTGATTCGGCCCACCATCGCCCCACGGACGACATCCTCTGGAAGTGGACCTCCAATCCCAGCAGCATGTGAGTAGATGAGATACTTCTGGAAATCCTTGACTTGTTCAGGGGTCAGTACCACCTCGCTGAATTCACCGATTCCAGTGGTTACCCCATACATGATTTCGTGGTTGTCGATCTTCTCTTGAATCATTTCTCGGCACTCTTCAATCCGTGCCCACCCATCATCCGTGACCCCGACGGAAGCGCCTCCGCGCGCTACCGATTCAACATCCTCAATGGTAAGGCCTGAGCCATTCAACTCCACCGCCATCGAAGCATGCCAAAAAAATGCGGGATATAACGGTGATTGTGGCGAACAGTGTCAGTTTAGCTCCCAAAAGTTCGGTCAATGAGGTCTGAATCAGCATGATGAGGCAGGGTAATCACCAGTTCGGGATTACCTTGCATAGCCCTTTCAGCAGCAAATTCCGCCTCGGGGTTCCTCGCCCACGCCCGTCGAGCTATGCCGTTGTTGACATCCCAATTCAACATCGAGTGCAACCTTCGGTCTGAATCGAGAGAACCATCCAGAAACATCCCGAATCCACCGTTGATGACCTCACCCCAACCGACACCGCCACCGTTGTGGAGGCTCACCCAAGTGGCCCCTCGAAAAGCATCTCCAACAAAGTTCTGGACTGCCATGTCGGCTGTGAACATTGAGCCATCTCTGATGTTTGCCGTTTCTCGGTATGGTGAGTCAGTTCCACCAACATCGTGGTGGTCCCTTCCTAGAATGACCGGACCGGATAGTGTCCCCTCCCGAATGGCGTCGTTGAATGCCTCCGCTATGGCGCGACGGCCTCGCTCGTCGGCGTAGAGAATCCTGGCCCTGCTACCGACGACCAACTGGTTTTCAGCAGCTTGCTCTATCCATTGGATGTTGTCATACATCTGTTGTCTAATCTCCTTTGGACTATCATCAATCAAAACACGCAATACTGAGGCGGCAATCTGGTCAGTGGTTTGCAGATCCTCATCTAGTCCCGAACAGCAGACCCAGCGGAATGGGCCGAATCCGTAATCAAAGCACATCGGCCCCATGATGTCCTCAACATATGAGGGATAGGCGAATGAACCGTCGGCATTGATCACATCGGCGCCTGCTCGTGACGCTTCAAGCAGGAAGGCGTTGCCATAATCCCAGAAATGCATCCCAGCCCCGGCGAGACTGTTGATTGCCGTACTCTGGCGGCGAAGACTCTCCCTCACAGCCTCATTGAACAGTTCAGGAGCGTCAGACATCATTTTCTTCCCCTCTTCGAAGGAGATTCCGACGGGGAAGTAACCACCCTGCCACGGATTGTGGAGACTCGTCTGGTCACTGCCGAGGTCAACTGAGATTTTGCGCACGGCCAACCTCTCCCACAGATCTACCACATTGCCGACGAATCCAATGCTGGTTGCCCCTCCTCGTTCGCTGGCTGAAACCATTTTGTCGATGGCGTCATCGACATCGTAGGTTAGTTGCTCCAACCAGCCTTGCTGATGTCGCTTTTCAGCTGCTGCGGGATTTACTTCGGCGATTATGCAGGAGGCGCCTGCAATAACAGCGGCCTTGGCCTGAGCGCCGCTCATACCACCCAACCCGCTGGTGACGAAGGTAACCCCCGCCAATCCCTCATCTGCGGTACGTCCGAGGTATTTCCTAGCCGCATTCAGAATCGTGATGGTGGTACCATGAACGATTCCCTGTGGACCGATGTACATGTAGGAGCCAGCCGTCATTTGACCATATTGACTGACACCGAGCGCGTTAAATCGCTCGCAGTCCTCCTGACTCGAGTAATTAGGAATCACCATCCCATTGGTCACCACCACTCGGGGGGCATCTGCGTGGGAAGGAAACAACCCGAGGGGATGGCCGGAATACATCACGAGAGTCTGGTTTTCCGTCATCTCACTGAGGTATCGCATCGTCAGTCGATATTGTGCCCAGTTCTGGAAAACCGCTCCGTTGCCTCCGTAGGTAATCAGTTCGTGAGGAAATTGGGCGACGGCAGGGTCGAGATTATTCTGAATCATCATCATGATTGATGCTGCTTGTCCGGTTATTGCTGGATAGGAATCGATTGGGTGTGCCCTCATATCGTATTCAGTTGGGCGGAACCTGTGCATGTAGATGCGCCCTGTCGTCTGAAGTTCCAGAAGAAATTCGGGTGCCAAGGTTGAATGCATCTCTGGGGGGAAGTATCTCAGTGCGTTCCTCAGTGCCAACCGCTTTTCGGCAGGGGAGAGGACTTGTCGCCTAGCAGGTGCGTGGTCCACCGAATCGTCGAGCGGGCTTGAATCAGGGAGAGTTGGGGGGATGCCCTCGCCGATGTGCTCTCTCAACGGCTCATCCCCCATGTGTCCAACTGGAGGGTCTCTTCCCTTGAGCGTTCGCCTCCCTTCCGTTGATGCTAAAAACGGTCGCAGAACGGGTCGGTGCGTGAAGTCAGACGATGTCGAGTGGCGCCTATCGGAAATGGCTGCGGGGATGGAGAGGAGCAGAATCCTCTCGATTGCTGCTGATGTGAGGGAGATGATTGCACAAGGAAAGCAGGTAGCACCCTTCACGGTTGGTGATTTTTCACCCGAACAATTCGATGTGCCTGACGATTTGATCACTAACATGCTCGAAGCCGTTTCCTCACGACAAACGAACTACCCTCCTGCTGCGGGGCTTCCTGAATTGAGGGAGAGTCTCTCAAGATGGATGGCGAGCAGATATGGGGTCGATGTCGGCCCTGAGGGTATTATCGTAGGCTCAGGGGCTCGACCGGTCTTGTATGCCTCTTTCCGCCTCTTCATCGAACCAGGAGATGGATTGGCTCACGGTGTTCCTGCCTGGAACAACCACTACTATGTCCATCTCACCGGTGCTGTGGACATTCCAATCATCGGAACGGAGGAGAGCAGGTTTCTTCCTACGGCAGCAGGGGTCGCGGAGAGAATAGAGGAGATACGGGTCCTCATCTTGAACAGTCCACTCAATCCGACTGGAACTTGTTTCACTGCTGATGAATTAGGGGCAATTTGCGATGTGATTCTGGATGAGAATGATAAGCGTAGGAAATCAGGTAAGAAACCAGTGATGCTAGTCTACGACCAAGTCTATTCCACCATGACTGCGCAGGGTGTTGAGCACATACACCCAATCAATGTCAGGCCCGAGATGTACGACTACACAATCACCTTGGATGCGATATCAAAATCCCTCACCGGCACAGGTCTCAGACTAGGCTGGATGGCAATCCCACCCTCGCTCGCTGCTCCTGTCATCGCTCTGATAGGTCACATGGGGTCATGGCCGGCCCGTCCGATACAGCAGGCGGTTGCTGCACTCTATGCCGAGCCTAACAGTTTGGACTCGTTCTTTGCCGACCTTGATGGGCGAATCTCAGAACGCATGGAATTGTTGAAGAGCAGGTTAGCAGAAATGAAAGCAGACGGTTTCCCCCTCAATTTCGTAGAACCTGAGGGTGGGATTTACCTGACCACTCGATTTGACCTGTTTGAGATGCTCGGAGTGGATACGAATGAAGAGATTCGAAGATGGTTGTTGGAAGCTGCTGGCGTCGCCGTCGTTCCTTTCCAAGCGTTCGGACTGGAGGGTGAGACCGGATGGTTCCGAATATCGATCGGAGCAGTATCAGTCGCTGAGATTACTGCTGCAATGGACAGATTGGACACAGCGCTTAGGAATTGAGTCTGTCGTGAACCGCGGCCATCACCTCTCGACTCAGGATTTTGGCCTGCTCTCGAATCTCATCGACTTCTTGAAGCAGCGAACCCCCCTCATCATCAGGTAGTCCGTCAGCGTTGATTTGGACATTGAAGAGGGCCCCTTTGCAGGCCGCACTGACGAGTAGACTTGCCACAGCAACATCCGTCACCGCGTTGGCATTCCCCACCTCAGCCAACTTAGGCAGGCACTCGAGTAGGACGAGGGCCTCTTTCGCTGTCTTGAGAGGAACTTCGGATGCTAACCTAGTAGAAGATAGAATGGCGTCTTTTCGATGTTCCTTCTCGTCGTCAGACTCCTTTGGAAGTCTAAATGCAGCCATCACTGAATCAAACGCTTCTGAGTCAGCAGCTGCGAGTTCATGGCCCAATGACATCAATGGGGTTGCAATTCTCAAACAATATTCGGAATGGGTCCAACCATCCATCCACCTATCCTTTCCAATAGTGAGATTGCAGACCATTACTGCAAGGGCAGCACCCTGTGAGAGTGCTACTGCAGCCGCCGTTCCACCTCCCGGAGTGGGATTGCCAGAAGCGAGGGCATCCCGGTACCCCTCAAGAGTGAATTCTCCAAAGTCGGTCATCATACACCCTCCGCTGCAAACTCGATAATTCGATCTTCCGCTATGAAAGGGGATAACACACTCAATTGCAAACCTTCGATTGCTGCCGTCACAAGGCCTCCCTCATCAGCCGACTCGGGTGACTCATGGTAGAATCTGCCGGCAGCAGTCATTGCATCAAGAGGCACCAGACCGACCAACTCTCCAGCGGTCGTAGTCAATCCGAGCGTGTCAGCCTCGTTTCGAATCGCTTCTGTAACGGTATGGAGGCCTGTTTTACTGTGGTCCAGTAAATTCATCGAGACTTGTGCGGTTGATTCATCATACATCCAACCTGCACCCTGAAGAGCCTCAAAGAGGCCAGGAATCCGTTCAGGTTTACCATCAGTGCCAATGATCTTCTCTCCATTCTCATCCTTCTTGAGTACGCCACTGGTACGCAATTTGCCGGCAATTCGATTAGCCGTAGACTTGTCGTCGGTATCTAGATTGACATTGTATGCAATCAATATGTTTCGTGCCCCCGTAGCGGTTGCGCCCATTGTATGTTTGAACTCTGCTGGGCCGAAGTCGGGTACCCATTCCGGCTGCAGGATCTTTTCCCGCAAGCCCTCATATTCTCCTCGCCTGATGTCTGGCAGGTTGACTCGCTGCTCACTATTTGCAGCTCGCGCATAGAGGTAGATAGGTAATCCAAACTGTTCACCCGCTATCTCCCCGTACCGGCGAGCCAAGTCGATACACTCTTCCATGCTTACTCCAGATATAGGGATGAAAGGCACGACGTCAACAGCCCCCATTCTAGCGTGTTCACCATTGTGGGTTGCCATGTCAATCAAATCGAGAGCAACTTCCGTGGCAGCTAGTGCCGCTTTGAGAATAGGTTCGGGCTCACCAACCATGGTTACGACGGTGCGGTGGAAATCCACTCCCATGTCAACATCGAGAAGGGTGACACCCTCAACTGCCACGATTGCGGCGGATATTTTGGCGATGACCGCCTTATCCTTCCCTTCGGAAAAATTGGGAACACACTCGACAAGTCTACGGCTCATTGAGCAGTGGGGAGTGTGCAGTGCTGAAATCGGTTGCGGAGTCAGTTCCACAGGTCCGAGGGGGCACTCCCCCGCCCTTCAGTGCGCTTTTCCTTGACGATCTTCAGCGCCTTTTGGAAGTCATCCTTGGTTGCCTTCTTTCGGTCGTTCCGAATTGCTGTCATTCCCCCTTCGACGACCAGCGCCTTCAACTCAGCACCAGAGAAGCCCTTTGTCTCCTCGACTAGATGGCCGATTCGGACGCCCTTTGTGGTCGGCATCCCAGACATGTTAATCTCAAGAATTGCCTTCCTACCTTCATCATTGGGAAGTGGAATCTCAATAATCCGGTCAAATCTACCCGGGCGGAGCAAGGCCTCATCGAGAATGTCAGGCCGGTTGGTCGCAGCAATCAACTTCACATCATCAAGTGCGTCGAAGCCGTCTAGTTCAGCCAAGAGTTGCATAAGTGTTCTCTGAACCTCTCTGTCACCACTAGTCGCTGAATCCAATCGCTTGGCCCCAATAGCATCGATTTCATCGATGAAGATGATGGCAGGAGCCCGTTCTCGGGCAAGGTCGAACAACTCCCTAACCATTCGACCCCCTTCACCGATGTACTTCTGGGCAAGTTCACTCGCTACTAAGCGGATGAAGGTGCACTCTGTGCTCGAGGCGACCGCCTTAGCGAGCATGGTCTTCCCACAGCCAGGGGGGCCTACGAGGAGTACACCTTTGGGTGGTTCAATTCCGAAATTTTTGAAGGCACCGGGGTTCAGGAGGGGGAGCTCAATTGATTCCTTGATCAACATTATCTGTTCCTCAACTCCGCCCATGTCTTCGTATGTGGTTTCGGGCCTGTCAATCATCTCAGCACCCATGACAAGTGGATCCCAAGCATCGTTGAGAACATCTACGACGGATAGAGAGTCTTGGTTCAAGGCGACTCTAGCACCAGGCTTGAGCAGGTCGGAATCGAGATTTCTGTTCAAGGATACAAGGAAAATAGTTCCATTTGAAGAGCGCACTACGGCCCTATCGTCTTCCAGAATATCTTGAATGTTGCCGATGACATGTGGTGGCATGCGAAGTTGGCGGACTTCGTCCTCCAGCCTATTCACCTTCTTCTTCTGTTGACTGACCTCGTTTTCAAGATAAACGCGTTCTGAGAGCAGTTGCTGTGCCCTCTCCTTGAGGTCTGCAAAATCTGCTTCGAGGTCTCTTAGAGTTCGCTCGGCTATCTCTCCAATCTTATGTTTTGAAGAGTCGTCATCCCTAGGACTAATGGCATCCGAGTCAGCAGTCATGCTCCCACCCGAATCTGTTCCGCCATACTATCACTAATAATCTATCAGTTGGAGATACAATCAATTCTTTCTTCTTTGAAGGTGGGCAGATAGCCGATGATAACCCTAAAATGGGCCAAGCCCTCGCTGATAAACCACCATGCCGACCTGTGAGACTTGTGGGACAGATAATGTCTCGACGCGGTGCGTTCAACTACACGGGGCACTAGTTGAAGCGTGTGCAAAATGTCATGTTTCTCTCGGAATCACCGAAGATGCTGAGAAAGCTACACAGAACATTCAGCGGGTAACTGACGCTGCACGCCAGCGTACCTCCGGTGGATGGGGGGGACTCGGTACTGCCGGGAAGGATATCATGTTCAGAGGGGACGAAGAACTGGCAACTGATTTCGCCAACCAAATCAAAAAGGCCCGAGAGGACAAAGGGTGGGACCAACGGACTCTCGGCCTTCGCATGAAAGAGAAGGTGAATGTCATCCAAAGAGCCGAGTCGGGACATGTCCCATCAGACAAGGTCGTCAAGAAATTTGAATCTACCCTCGGATTAGAGTTGAGGGGGCGTGACTCCGCACCACCAACAGATACCAACATCGCATCACGAAATGCTAGAGGACTCAGCCTCGGTGACCTTCTGGACATGGCAAAAAATGAGGATGATTAACTGTGGAGGCGGTCCCTCTGCACATTATTCATCTTTCACAGGATGACCCGAAAAAGTGTACTGCTCGAAAGTTGCAGAGGTTGGGTCTCGCAATAATTCACGAACAGATCCGCCGCCCTCCAAGACGAGGCTTCCTTCTGGATCCGGTGGCCGGCACGATCCTGGGACCAGATGATGCTCAGAGCATCGAGCAGGGCGCTTCCATCGTCGCATTGGACTGTTCATGGAAGCGGCTCGACGATTCTCTCTCTCAAGTACAAAAGCGCGCACCGAGTTTGGAAGGTCGAACTCTTCCGGTTGTACTCGCGGCGAACCCAGTTTCTTGGGGAAAGCCGGGGAGATTGTCGACGGTGGAGGCTCTTGCAGTCAGTCTCATCTTGGTGGACAGGTGGGGGCAGGCCGAGGAAATCCTTAGGCCATTCTCGTTCGGTGAGCAGTTCCTCCAGTTGAATGCCCAGCCATTGGAGGCGTACGCAGATGCAAAAACCAACGCTGAATTGGTAGAGATACAGTGGGAATTCTTCGACAAACCGGAGTAAATCAGAGGAATTCTTCCACTAATTCCGGCGGTCTGCAGATCTTCGCGATGGTTCCATCGTCAAGAATCGGTCTTTGCAGAAGTTTCGGGACATCGAGAATCAAGGCGACTACATCTTCCACTTTGAGTTCGGACGGACGCTCTGGTGCGGCCTCATCATTCCAACGGATTACATCTGCAGGCTCTCCTTTCAACCGGGAAAGAAGCGAGGTAAATTCTTGTTTTGTAACTACTCCATCCAGATATTTCACAACAGTGTGTGAGAGGGCGCTATCAACTATGGTCCGTAGAGCTTGACGACTCTTGGAACATCTTGGGTTGTGGTAAATTCTCAACAACGAGTTCACCTTACTGAAGAACCTGGTGAGATATCTCCATGAACTGTAATTAGACGAACTGCACCCTCCCCATCATCAGCAGCAAGCAACATTCCTTCACTCATCACACCTCGAAGTTTCCGTGGCTTGAGGTTGGCGACGAAAATGACAGTAACCCCAGTCATCTCCTCTGGGGTATAGTATGGTTTGAGACCGGCGCAGACGGTCCTAGCCGCATCGCTGCCATCATCAATCGTCACGACATACAAATTGTCAGCATCCGGATGGTCCTCGACGGACACGATTCTACCGGTCTTCAGTTCAACTTCTAGAAATGTCTCGAAATCGAGATACTTCGTTCCTTCTGGTGGTTCGTTCACTTTGTCACCTTCTTTCTTTTTTCCGCCCTTCACTCCATGCGTCGGGTCAGCATCAGATTCACCCGATTCAGATCTAGCAAGGGCTTGCTCCTGCGTGATTATCTCATCCAAATCCAACCTCTCGAACAATGGCTGAGGGGATTCGGTGTTCCAAGACATCTCTACCTGCCAATTCATGGCGCTCGCCCACGATGCTTCTGTCGCCTCGCCGGGTTGGTTGAGAAGTTTCCAGAGCCGCTCTGCGCTGAATGGGATGAAAGGGTTGGTCAAAATTGCCAAGGTGCGGCTAATCCGCCAACTGAAGGCGAGTTTGCCAAGCGATGCCTTCCGTTCAACCAGATAATCGTCATCAGGGTCATCTGGCATGGTCAGGAATTTCCACGGAGTTGCTGATTGAAGCAGTTGATTGCCGAATTGCGCTATTGACATGACACCGCGCAGGGCTTCCTTGTATCGATGCTTCTTGAGGCTTGAAGTGACCTGCGTGTGCAATTCCTCTACCTTAGAACGCTCATCGGGGAGTTGATCAGGGTCATCGAATTCAGATAATGGATTTGTTCCCGAGCCATCATCAAGGCGAACGGCGAGTGTCAGTACTCTGTGGACGAAGTTTCCGTAAGTTCCAATCAACTCGTTGTTGACCTTCTCAACGAAGTCGGGCCAGTTGAAATCAGTATCATGACTTTCTGGCATGTTGATAGAGAGATAGTAACGCAATGTGTCTGGGTCAAATCGCTCAAGAAACGAGGGGAGCCAGACCGCGTGCTTCCTGCTCTTACTGAACTGACCACCTGCCAACATCAGAAATTCCATTGCTGGGACATTGTCCTCCAAGTGGAGTTCACCCGGACCCGGCAGTGCCGAGGGAGTGGACAGGTCCAAGCCGGCGAAGCTGTGGTTGAGTCCGAGGATCAAGGCAGGCCAGATGACAGTGTGAAAGGGGATGTTGTCTTTACCGAGGAAATATAGATGGCGGGGCTGGGAGCCATCTTCGCCATTCTTCCACCAACTTTCCCATGCAGATGCACCTGCCGGATGTCCAGCCTCGGAACCGTATCTCTCAGACCATATCCGGGCACATGTGTAGTACCCTTGAACCGCCTCAAACCAGACATAGACGCACTTTCCGTGCCACTCTTCGCCCTCTAGTGGGAGTTGGATCCCCCACTCCAAATCCCTGGTCACCGCACGAGGCCGCAACCCCATGTCGAGCCACTGTTTCGTCATCGCCCGAACATTCGGTTTCCAGACTTCCCAATTGTTTGCAGAATGTTGTTCAAGCATCTCTTGAAAATGGTCCAATCGATAGAAAAAGTGCTCAGTGTCCCGAATTTCGATTTTAGATTCGGGGTTCATCTTGGAACGAGGATTGCTCAATTCTTCTGCTTCGTAGGTTGCGCCACACTCGTCACATTGGTCACCACGAGCACCCTCCGAGTCGCATTGTGGGCATAGGCCCTCGACATATCGGTCGGGGAGGAATCGGCCTCCACCATCGCTTCTCAATTCGTAGTATTGTTTCATCGTCTTTTTCTCGAATAGACCGGCGTCCATGAGCGAAAGGAAGTTTTCCTGTACGAGTTCCTTGTGGCGTGCGTCTGATGTCCTGTTGAACAGAGCACCGCCGAATTCTGCTCCGCGTTGATCAATGTTTGGCTCCCAACAGCAACCAAGATCAAGAAGTGCCTTTTTGTTGATGGAGTGGTATTTGTCGACCACTTCCTGAGGGTCGACTGCCATCTGTTCAGCGGTCACAGTGATGGGTGTGCCATGCTCGTCACTACCACTGACGAGCAGAACACGGTTACCCAATGCTCGTTCAAAGCGGAATTGTATGTCTGGTGGCAGATAGCAGCCTGCTACATGACCTAGGTGGAGAGGGCCGTTTGCGTACGGCCAAGCAACGCAGATGAGGACATGCTCAGCCTCTCCCATTGAAGTGCTCCGCGTGACGGCCGTTATTGTCCGTTTCCGTTACTCACTGATTACTTATTGACATTCGGCGTTCTGTTGAGGAAGCCATTCGAACACTCACTCCGAAAATGCTGAATAACCCCGGCTACATCGCTTCGCTGTCGCCGCAGGTCCTTCTGCCGTTGGAGTCAAGAAAACTGATGAGTTTTACGATGCTCGTCGTGTTCGCCTCGGTCGCTATCGGGGTATCCTTCATTTGCAGTATATTGGAGGCTGTTTTACTCTCAACATCTCTCTCACATGTTGCCCTACTTGAATCAGAGAATAGGAAGGGGGCTTCACTGTGGCGGAAGTACAAGGTTGAGCCTGAGAGACCTCTGACCGCGATATTGACTCTCAACACAATTGCTCACACCGTCGGAGCACTGGGAGTCGGGGTTGAGGTTACTCGTCTATACGAGGGTGACCCGAGAGTGGAGATGGCGATGTTCGTCGCCACCGCATTGATGACATTGGGAATCTTGCTACTTTCAGAGATTTTACCAAAGACCCTAGGGACATTGTACTGGAAGAAACTGTCAACGCCGACAGCGCTTTTCCTAAGATTCTTGATTATTATCCTAATTTGGATTGTCGCCCCTATCGAGTGGATTCGGTCCTTGTTCCCTTCAGCACCTCAGGAAACTGTCACGAGGAAGGAATTAGCTGCTCTCGCGGAGAAAATGGAGGATGAGGACGCCATTGAAGAGGACGAGGAACTGGTTATCGTGAACCTACTCAAGTTGAAGGATATGGAGGTCAAGGAAATCATGACCCCGAGAGTCGTCATCAAACATGTGAGAGCCAATAAGAATATTCAGGAAATAATGGCAGAGATCCCTATCATGGTTCATGGGAGAATGCCAGTATGTGGTGAATCAATCGATGATACCATGGGATTCGTATTGAGAAGCGATATCCTTAGATTGGCCGCGGCAGACGACTTCAAACCTACAATGGAGGATATCATGCGACCAATTTACTCAGTTCTCTCAACACAGTCAATAGACGAAGCCCTCGACATTCTTCTCGATAACAGAGTTCAGATACTGATTGTCCGCGACGAGTTCGGTGGCACAACCGGTTTGGTCACCATGGAGGACGTCATCGAGACTTTACTCGGTCGGGAAATAGTTGATGAAACTGATCTTGACGGAATTGAAGAAGGCATGATCGGAGAAGACATGCGAGAATTCGCCAAGTTGAAGGCTGAGCAAAACGGCGATTCTGAGTGAATCCCCTGCATCCAATGAACGGGTGAAGTTGTTCGAATTAACAGTGAAGGCAGTTCACAGTTAGAATCAATCTTCGCTCTCTTCCGAACCGAGCCACCCTTTGTCCTTGAGCCAATCCCCACTTGACTCCAGTCTTCCGAAGAAGCCACCCTCTGCTTCTTCACTGGTGCGGGCGTGCTTTACCATGTATGCGAAGAATATCGAATCCCACAATCCCTGCTTTGTCTCGTGCCGAATCTTCCCTACAATCCAATCGGTCAACGGGATAGCAAGAACTGCGAAACCGATTCCGAGGTTCACTGTGTTCCATCCAAGGCGAGGGGCATACGCGGAGGCGATTAGGAAAGCGCCAACCAGAAGGAAGAGCCAAGTGAGGCCCTTGAACGTCTGATGAAGGAAGAAGGGGGGGTTCCCCTTTGAGGTAATGTAACTGGTCAAAGACGCATAGTTACCAACGGTTCTGTTGGTCATGATGGGCATAACAATCAGGTTGAACAGAGTAATTAGTCCACCAATGGCGATGAAATAAGTCGGATCGAAGTAGGTGCCATATGCAGTCATTCCAACGATTGGAACCATCCATCCGTAGGTTACGATGAAATCTATTAGGCTGCGGGCAAATCTTGCCTTGCCTGATGCGAGAATGAACTCGTCTGGCATGGTGCGAGCAACTCTCTCCTCAACCTCGAACTCATCGAGGTCATCAACAACCGGTTTCGCCTTGCGCGGCTTCCGAGCCTTGCGGGGTTCCTTTTTGGGTTTAGCCGCCTTCTGTGGCTTCTTGGCCTTCTTCTCTTTGGTCGCCGGAGGGGCGTCCGTTTGCATCTTGCCAGCCTTTTCGAGCAATCCCATTTATTTCACGCCCCGTATATCTCGCTCATCGCAATGAACAGTTGGAAGTCGGGTGACTCCATGAACGATTGCAATTGCTCATCAGGCATATCGCCCAACTCATTGTTGACCATCTGAAAGAACTGCTTGCGCGTTTTTTTGTTCGTTCCAGCAGGGTCATCCCCAACCTTTTCGAAAAGTGGGAAGTTCTTACTTGCAATGAAATTGTTCACAAACTCATCTGGCATATCTCCTAACAAGTTGTTTACCACTTCGAAGAATGCAGGGAATTGGTCCTCATCGGAGATAGCACTCACGGGCAATGCTTCGTCATTGTCAAGAGCTGAGATGTCCTCATCCCCAGCAAGAATTGCAATCATCAGTTTTCGACGGGTGGCCATTGGCCGCAATTGTTTGCCGATCTTCTGAACCTGAGCCTTCTTTCCCTTGGACTTGGCAGCGTCAAACTGCTTTTTGAGCGGACGCATCTCATCCTCTAATTCGGATAGTTCGATTCTCAACTCATCAAATTCATCAGAATCAGATTCTTCATCATCCTCTGAATCCCCGTCGGGAGTAGAGATGAGTTCAACGACGGGTGCAGCCTCGCGCAGCCCTTCTCTCTCGGTCTTTCTCATAACGATGATTTCCCTGTCGAGTTCATGTCCAAACCGGTCAGCGTATCTCTCGAGTAGAGTACCGACTTCACCCGAACCTAACCGGTCAATGTGACCATACATCTGTTGTAGTGACTTTTCTGTTCTGTTCTGCCACAAATCTGCATAGTTGTCATCGACTTCATCATCGTCAGAGACAACCTCTACGATATCATCAACGAACACTGGTACTTCGTCATCCGACGCACCATCAATTGGACTCGTAGGTGGCTCGGGGGGAGAGGGGATGTCGGCTACATCGACTGATGGAGTAGGTGGGGAGTCACTGCTCTTTGACTGCGGTAATTCAGCACTTGGCGCTGGCGGGAGAGGTAAATCACCTGGCGGCGGCGGTAGTGGCAATCCCCCGGGCGGTGGAGGCAGGTCTGTCTTGTTTTTCCGCTTGCGAAACGCCATACCCTCACCCGACAAGCAACGGTGAACCGGAATCCGCCTTTAACATTGGCTCGGAGTGGATGAGTCGAAGGAATCGTTTTGTTAGGTGTTACTTACCTTTGCCCAACCCTTCAAAGTCAGGAAACTCTCGATGTTAGCGTTTGCTTTTACCTCATCACCCATTGAGAGTTCAATCGAATCTTCACCAATTCGAAGAACGCACCGATCAACGATAACTTCGAGATTAGTGACTTTGTCATCGTAGCGCGGAACAGCCTCGGAAAGGGCGTCGAATGGGTTCGCTCCAGAAGGGTCCAGTCTTTCGAGGGGAATGTCCGTGACTTGCAAACCACACTTACCGTGAAGGCTTCCGGGCCAACGAATCTGACGCTTGATATCTATTGTAACGGATTCATCGGTTTCTCCGGCCCTTCCAATGACGAGTGAACGGTCCCCCTTGACCAACTCAAGAAACAGATGTTCGTGTTGCTTCAATCCTTTCAGGTTCCCTTGTAAAATCCGCCGTCTACGATCTTGGTGTTGCACCTTCTCAGCCAATTTCTTCATCCGATCTCTAGTGCAGCTCTTCACTTTCGCATCAGGAGATTTACCGCGTTCCTTGATTATTGCAATCAATTCCCGAGTCGTCGCATTTCCCTCGGCGCCATCCTGGTTTGCCAAGTCTAATTTATTCAGAATAATTTCGACACCTTCGTCGATGCGAGTCCTCCATCCACCACCGGAGTTGCCTTTCAAGGCGCCTACATCTATCCCCTCACCTCGGATGTAGTTGACCAATTCGCGACGACTTGAACTGTCAAGGCCCAGCACATCTGGACTCCGGTAGTGTAAGTGAAATCCTCTGTGCCCGGAAAATGTGACATGGAGTGACTTCTCCTTGAATCCAAACTCGGGATGGAGGAACTCGGACCATAAGAGCCACGCCTGTTCTTGAATAATTTCAATCATTTCAGGGAAATTGAACGGATCGACATGATCAAGATGATCACCATCGAGGTCGAACACCAAATCGGCGCCTCGCCAGCCCTTTTCGGCCATCTTTCGTTGCCATGGCTCCTCATAGTAGGCTGTTGAGTAGAAACAACTGTGTGGACCAATTTTTCTAATGTGGTCAATCACCTGTGCCGGGGTGTTGAAACCGCGGTGTCTGTCGTACGGCGCGTTACCCCACTTTTGGAACATCCACTCCCGAGATCTCAGTCGGGGAGGGAACCACAGGTCACTTTCTACAGCGTTGTCGTACCAATTGGCGAACCTTACCGCGGCTCTCGCCCATGAACCTCCGACCATCTGCTACACATCGGCTGGGGTGGTGAGGCTCTTGAACGGCTCGCTCAATCGATGGGTAATCCTTCGACCGCTTTCGGCTCGCTTGAGGGTGTTGCCCCGGTTTCATTCTGATAGCACTCAAAACAAGCATATTTTGAGTCGATGGGGATCGATTGGCCGAAGGTAAGACGGGCACCGCAATAATCGCAAATTGGCCCCAATTCGCCTTGATGAGTTCCGAGCCGTGATTCGTCAACCATGTGCCTCGTTTTGGTTGCGTAGGGTTTGGGTCTTTGAGCCTGTCCATTAACACCTTTTGATTCGTGCGGTTGTTTACGCAACATTGAGAACGGGTAAGCAAGGCGAACGAAATCATGGAAGGGGGTGTGAGAACCATCCGAGTCGGCCATTCTCCGGACCCAGACGACGCATTCATGTTTCACGCACTAACCACTGGCGTGCTTGAGACTCCGGGCTTCAAATTTGAACATGTACTTCTCGACATCGAGACCTTGAACAAAAAGGCTCTAGAGGGCGAGTACGAGGTTAGTGCAATTAGTATTCACGCATTCCCTGAAGTCTCTCAGCGTTATCATCTGATGAATTGCGGCGCAAGCATGGGGGAAGGTTACGGGCCGATGCTCGTCAGCAAGAACAAAATGACTTTGGAGGAGGCTTGCAGCAAGACCATCGCCATTCCAGGGGATAAAACATCAGCTCACCTCGCTCTCAAGTTGGCTTGTGGAGAAGTTGATGTGGCTATCGTTCCATTTGACGAGATCATTCCGCGAATTCAATCTGGTGAGTTTGCCAGCGGGGTCATCATCCACGAAGGCCAACTAACTTGGAAATCTCACGGATTGACCCTCCTGCTCGACTTCGGAATTTGGTGGAATGAGAGGACTGGAGGCCTACCACTTCCACTCGGCGGCAATGTCGTCAGGAAGGATTTGGGAGAGCAACTATGTGAGGATATCACTGAATGGGTCAAACAGAGTATTCAACTAGCTATCTCCCAACCAGATGAAGCGCTAAAATTTGCTCGCCAATGGGGGAGAGGAATCGATCAGGAGACAAATTCTCGATTCGTCAAGATGTATGTCAACGACAGAACCATCGACTATCAAGCAGATGGAAGAGAGAGTATTCGAAGATTCCTTGTTGAAGGACAGAACATAGGCATGGTCGATTCTGAATTTGAAGTTGAGGAAGTTTCTTTCATCGGGGCGAACGAGGTCTGATACCATGAGTGAACAATCCTAAGGCAACATCTTTCCGAGGAGGAGTTTGTCTTGGCAGAGGCTTGCGAGGTCGCAATTACCTGATTAATTTTGTCGGTGTTGTTGAATTTGAGTATTCTGGGACTTAAATTGAAACAAACAACGGTAATGCTTAGGTGATTGGCACCTTTTCACACACGTGGAGAGGAGGTTCTCGACTCGCCCTTGCGTGGCAACAATAGTTGCTACAGTGTTTTTGATACTGTCATCCTTTCCCGTTGTGATTGCTGATGCGAACAACCATTTCGCCTACAGTGGGGCTGTAGATAGCCCTTACTCCAATTCGGGTTCATTCACCCTCGCATACAGCAATGACGGTTCCTTTGTAGCAGTAGGATTTCATAGGAGCGTAGGCATCCTCGATACTTCATCGAGGACATATGTTCGCAACATCGACGTTGGAGATGGAGTCCGTTCAATCGCCTTTTCTGGTGATGATTCCATCATGTTTGTCGGGCTGGAAAGCCCTATGCTGGAAACCGTGGCTGTTGCCCTTTTCGACACAGATGATTGGCAACGATTTGGGGTCGTAGATGACGGTTTAGAAGTTGATTCGATCAGCACCCTCGAATCGGAACAAATGTTCGCCGCGGCAAATGAGGTGACAGGGGTAAATGAATATCAATACGACAATCCTGCCCACTCATCTGCGACCTACGATGGTGTGCACACCTCTAGGGCGACTTGTGTTGACTATTCCCCTTCGGGGGACCACCTGCTGACCGGAAGTGAAGATGGCTCGATTGTGGTTTGGAATAGGGCCGACCAGACCGTTCACCTATCTTGGCTCTCCGATGACTCGATTGTGGATTGTGGGTTCTCTGCCTCTGGAGACACGGTGACATGGATCACGGCCTCAATAATGCAGCTCCGTGCAATGCCTTCAGGGGACTTCATTGACACAATCACCCTCGACGGAGCGGCGAAGCAATTTGAGTGGAATGGCGTTGGCAATGAATTGTGGGTTATGACTGAAGTGGCTTCACCTTTGTTGCGGGTATACCAAATACCTCAGATGAATGTGATAAACACCTTTGAATTAGGTCACGATGCCCAACATTTCGCTCTGTCGCCCTCTGAAGATGAATTCATGGTATCAACTCTTTCATCGATTGTCAGTATCTATTCAGACATACCCTGGAGACCGGGCTTCGGGCAACCAGGTGTGGATGGAGACATGGATGGAATACCGGACAGTCTGGATTCGGATGATGATGGTGACGGAATCAGCGATGAATACGAATTCGTCTGTAACGAGGGCCACGATTGCCAAACTAATCCTAACATGGATTACATCCGCGCCATCCAAATCTCGTTCTCAGGATCGACCATGACGATTCTAGATTCCGTACAGTTGAACTCCTCTCAAAGTGCACCACTGAGAGCCCTCTCCGCATCCTCGGTCATACCGGACAATCTAGTGGATCATGGGGAAGCCCTTCGGATGGAAAAAATGCTCTGTGGTGGAACCGATTCTTCTGCAGTAACCACGGCGTGGATGGATGCGGTTGCTTGGGAACATTCTGCAGTGATAGACTACAGAGTGATTTGTGATGCTAAATTAGGGCTCATTGATACCGTAAGCACAGATTCCAAAACTAGGATAATTGTTCGATGGTTCATCGAGGTAGAGTTGTCAAACAAGGTTCCTCGTCCGTTCAACTTGACTTTCAAACCAGGAATATCTCCACCCGCCTCGACAATTGCAATGGCTACTCCGTCGAGCCCAATCCGGCTATCTGTCATCTACGAGGGACAGACTGAATATGTCAGCGGGGCAATTTATCCGACAGACCCTACAATAACCATCAACATCCTTGCTACCGAACCACCCGCGCCGAGTATGGTGGAGATATCGATTGAATGGATGACCGAGAACTATTGGGCGCCAATCCTAGCATTGGTAATCGTCCCACTCATATTCGTTGTAGGTGTTCGCAGGCGGAACATCATTCTCTTTGAGGAGGAGGAGGAGGAGGGGGAGGTGACCGTCACTCGTCGGCGAAAATCTCGCTCAACTCAGGCCATCAGCACTGACGAAGAGGAACTACTCTCGTCCACCGGCAGGAGGCAACCTTCAGCACCCCCTACAATCGCGCAATCCCGCCCTCAGCCAACCCGGCCGCCGCCGGATCAGAGGACGATTCGCAAGGTACGGAAAACTCCAGGGACCGTAATTCAATCTGGCGAAGCTCCGGAGGGGGAATCTTGGGACTATGGCGAACACGGGGCTTACTGGGATACTGATGACCCCGACCAGCAGGACCCCTACGGTGAATCGAAAGATTTCCACGATGAGGAACTTGATCTGAAACAATTGGCAGAGCAGATGGTAGACAGTTCCAGCCCTCCAGAAGAGGATGATGATGGGCAGGAGCCGACTGATTTTGCTGATGCAATATCTAAGTTGACCGGGGGTGGTGTGGCTGCCAAACACGAGGAAGACGAGAAACCAGCCGAAGTCAAGAAGAGAAGGGCACCGAAAAGGAAAGCTCCGAAACGGCGTAAGAAAACTTGAATTATCGAAACCATTTGATTTCTCGATTCATTCCACAGACCTCGACTAAAAACATCTCAAGTCCTTTCCGACACTCATCATCCAGTCTGTTTCTCACCTCACGGAAGTAGATTTCAACTCGGCCAACATTGAATTCACTGCGCGCTGCAGTTGATGCTACAACTGTTGCCCGCCACTCTTCATCTTGTTCGAATCTCTCGAGTTGTGAAACAAGTTCTGAGTGAACACGACCAAGTTGTTCGGGAGGAGCATCCAATGTTGCTGCGAACACTCCGAATACCATCGGATACCCCGTGATGCGCTTCCACTCCTCACCAAGGTCCAACTTCACCAAATCTGGTCTTCTAGCAGCTTCATCTATGGCTCTGTCACCAATCAACAGGGCCGCATCACATCGCTGTAGCATTTCGTCAAGGTCTGGGCCCATCTGGACAGATTTGGGAGTGTGTCCAGATTCCGCAAGCAGATAGAGCAACAACTTTCGAGAGGTTGATGAATCAGTTGGCATCGCAACATCCCTGATTTCACCCAACTCCCTGTCACTGAACAGCAACACGCTACCAACCTTACCATCAGAGGCAATCCCCACATCTGGCAATAATTGCAACTTTGAATGATGTTTAGCAAAATCGGCAGTAGGAATCGGCGCCACCAAACAATCCTGTCGAAGTAGATGTCCTGTCAACCACGCAGGAGGGGCAGGCAGTATACTCCACTGCTCAGAGAGCCCATAAAAAAGGGGGTCACAGTTGACGAAAGAGACTCTGCCGACAACACTCGACCAATGTGCCACTGATACCACCGGAACGCCGACAAGGCAGCCCCTTGTTCACCTATTCGGCTGTTACTGGAAGGCGCCTTCCACTTGAAGGAGGGGGAGGTTGATGGCGTCTGAACCGCGAATATATCGTATCTCTCTCGATTGGGATGCCGCCAGAGTCCTCTATCAATCGAGCTAATTCCGAGCCGGTGGTGCTGAGTGAGGTGTCAGAACCGGCCAGGTGCATGATCTCCTCCTGCCCAACAGTACCGTCCAAATCATCAGCACCTCCGTTGAGGGCCATCGCTGCCACAGAGTCGCCTATGTTCATCCTGTACGCTTTGATATGAGGGATGTTGTCCAACATCAACCGGGAAATTGCGATGACCCTCAGTGTTTCAGCGGAACTAGCCAATTGCGCATCGGGAAGTCTTGAGGCATCAGGAAGGAAAGGGTAGGGGACGAAGCATTGGAACCCACCTGTCTCGTCCTGCAATGTTCGCAATTTGTCAAGATGGATAATTCTCTGCTCGGCTGTCTCAATGGTCCCAAAAAGCATTGTACAATTTGTCGGAATACCCAAATTGTGCGCGGTTCGGTGAATGTCAATATATTCTGAACTAGTCTCCTTTCCCCGACATATCACATCTCGTACTGCATCATCGAGGATTTCCGCCCCGCCACCTGGAAGACAATCCAATCCCGAGGACTTCAACCGCTCCAACACCTCACTGACTGTGATGTCCTCCTGCCGTGACAGATGCTGAATTTCGACAGCTGTGAGCGCCTTTAACATCAAACGAGGAAACTGCTGCTTGAACTCTCGAAACAAAGACTCGTAGTAGTCAATCCCCCAATCGGGGTGCAGCCCCCCCACTGAATGAACTTCGTCGATATGCTCCGAGAAGGGAGCAACTCGTGAAATGTATTCCTCAACCGACAGGGCATATGCGCCATCTGACTTGGGCCCTCGCCTAAAGGCGCAAAATCGGCAGGCAAGCACGCAAATGTTTGTCTGGTTTACATGCAGGTTCCTGTTGAAGAAAACCTGCTCTCCAAACCTCGCTGACTTCGATATGTGGGCTAAGCGCGCTAGAGCAGGGTAGTCTGTGCAAGAAGACATGGTGAGACCGTCCTTGATGGACAATCTTTGACTCGCAGAGACTTTGATGGCTATTGGACCCAACTCAAGGTGTTCCAACAGATCCTTGGGGACCTCGCATACCAAGCGTTCTCGCCACCCCTGGAACACTCCAGCCTCAGCGGGCTCATCTGTCCATGAGTCTTCGTAATTCTCCCGCATGCGTCCTCCTAGTGGTAGGTTGATGATTTAACGGCTGTCACCAACCGATGTCTGGCTCCCTCCTTGCCGTGACGCTAGGATTAACTTCCTGAATTCTTCTACCCAAAATACCGATGAGCCGATTACAATCACAACTAACCAGTCGCTCCATTGAAGTGGTATTGTAGAGAGCAGGTCTCCTATTGCAATCCCGATGACTGGGACCGAAACCTCAGACCACTGAACAATCAAAACCAACAGTGAGAGGCTGATTGCAAATGAGGCGCTGATGAATCGATTTTGAAACAAACCCAATTTGAATGCTGACCGATTTATACTCCTACAGTTTACAACATTGAAAAGTTGGAAGAGAATGAATGCAGCAAAGGAAATCGTCCTTGCATACTCGAATTTTCCATTTGCGAATGCATCCCACGCAACTTCATCACATTCACCTGTTGAGGTGAACAGGCCGGGATCGTTCTCTTCTGAAAACCCGGAACAGGGTTCGTAGCCTTTTGCTGCATAATGCCCCCCAGCAAGGAAGAAGATAGCTAGGGTGCCGCTCACCATGATGAGGCCGAGGAAGAAGATGAGGCGCACATCGATTTGATTGGGCAGAGGTTCTGTGAGCGGACGGGGGGGTTGACTCATCACATCTCCGTGTCTCTTCTCAATCCCGAGGGCGAGCGCAGGTGGCCCATCCATCAGGATGTTGATCACTAGTAGTTGGGTTGCCGTTAGTGGTAGGTCCCAACCGAACAGGAAGGTGGCGCTTATGACGAGCAATACCGCAGCGACATTGGTAGAAATTTGGTAGCGAACGAAATTTCGGATATTCTGGTAAATCTTACGTCCTTCTTCAACTGAATGCACTATGGTGGAGAAGTTGTCATCCTGGAGCACCATGTCCGCCGCGTCTCTCGCCACATCAGTACCGGCCAATCCCATGGCGATGCCGATGTTTGCTTGAGAGAGAGCAGGAGCGTCATTGTCCCCGTCACCAGTCATGGCGACAACATGGCCCATCTTTTGGAGGCGTGAAACAATACGCAGTTTCTGGTCTGGTGTCACGCGCGAGAACATTACGATTGTACCCAATTCCTCGTCTAATTCCTCGTCGCTCATCTCCTTCAACTGGCGACCGGTGACAAATTTCGAATCGTCTTGAATAATCCCTATCTCCCTGCCAATGGCAAGTGCAGTCATCTGCTGGTCCCCAGTAATCATCATCACCCGAATACCGGCGTTTTGACAGATGCTAATCGCATCACTAACACCTGGGCGAGGTGGGTCCATGATACCAACTAGACCGAGGAAAATCAAACCGTTCTCGACGCCCGTGACATTCTCCATGTCCTCATCACCGCTCAGTGGCCGGGCTGTTAGTGCGATGATGCGGAGAGCTTGACTTGCCAGTTGCAGATTGACTTCACCAATCTTGTTTCTGTGCTCGTCCTTGATTGGCACGATTGCGCCATCTTGCAGGATATGTGTGATGCGGGACAAATAGGGTCCTATCGCTCCCTTCGAGAAGACCCAACGCTGACCGTCATATTCGTGAATGGTCGTCATTCTCTTTCGAATTCTATCGAAGGTGAATTCTCGGAATCTGGGGTGGCGTTTTCTAAAATCATCAACTGGCTCATGCAATTTTTCACCCAAGACCGCGCAGGCGGAATCGGTTGGATCGCCAATGGCTCTCCAGTCGTCATCGACCTTGCGAATGTTGCTGTTTTGGCAGAGGAGGCAGCAAGCCATGGCCAATTTGTAGCCCTTGTTCACCATCAACTCTGCCATCTCTGATTCGGGGAGAGGAGAACCATCGCGGCAAAGCCCACCTTCAGTTGGATCAAATCCCTTGCCCGATACATCGTAGACTTGGCCATCACAATAGAACGCACGCACCGCCATTTCATTTCTAGTGAGAGTGCCAGTCTTATCGGTACAGATGATAGTGGTGGAACCGAGTGTCTCTACAACCTTCATGCGCGATACTATGGCCTTCTTTGCAGACATGTTCCGCATTCCTAGTGCCAGAGTTATTACCAAAATAATGGGTAGTCCTTCGGGGACAATTGCAACGAATATCGCTACTGCGATGAGAAATTGTGCTGCTACCACGGATTTCAATTCGGTTGCATTTGCCCCATCCATCATTGCGATGACTATGTTGAACCCAACGAGGCAGGTTGCCGCCAAAAGTGCAATAATGCCTAGGAATTTTCCAAGAGATTCCAGTTTTATCTCCAATGGAGTCTTTGGAGTCTTGACATCTGAAAGACCGGCAGCGATATCACCCAAGCTGGTGTTCATCCCGGTACTTACCACAATACCAAGTCCACGGCCACCAGAGACTACCGTGCCCATGAAGGCCATGTTGAACATTTCAGGCATTATGGCGTCTTTGTCGACAGGTTCGTTCTGCTTGTATACGATATCTGATTCCCCAGTCAGAGAAGATTCGTTGACTGAGAGTTGGTGAACCTCGATGAGCCTCACATCAGCAGGAACATTGAGCCCCTCCTCCAACCAAACCACATCTCCAGGGACCAAGATATCTGTCGAGTGGCGGTGTTCAAGTCCATCCCTAAGTACGATACAATGGCTGACGAGGAGTTTCTTCAGTGAATTCATCGCTTCTTCCGCTCTTCTCTCTTGAAGGTAGGAAAATACAGCGTTCAGGCTCAGCGCGATACAGATGAAGATGGGCGTTCCGAGGTCTTCTGGTTTTGCGAGATATGCGATGATTGCAGCCAACAACAGAAGATACACCATTGGGTCTCTGAACTGATTGACGAATTTCAAAAAGGGGTGAATAGGTTTCTTCCCCTCCAACTTGTTCTCACCATAAATGGAACTTCTTTGCTGTGCGTCAACACTTGAGAGTCCCGATTCATCACTCGAAAGTTTGCGATAAACCTCGGAAATTGATAGGTGATGCCAATCTTCCTTAGCCTCTGATGGAACAGAGTCAGAGTCCGACTGTTGCTGTAGCATACGCTCGCCTATACCAAGGAGTGTTCGATTCGTATTTGATAGAGTGGGTGGTAACCCGTCCTATCTGAATGCGGAGACAGCAGCCGTAGCATTGACGGTTCGTCCCCGCTTCGCCCACCTATGGGAGAGCATCGGCCATATGTCCCCGCAGAGACTACTCTGCCGGAATTGACCGTTAGGGCACTCATTCTCGGGGTCATCCTGGGCGCTCTCATGACCGCCGCCAACACCTACCTCGGCCTGTACATCGGAATGACCGTTTCTGCATCTATACCAGCCGCGGTGATGTCAATGCTACTCCTACGCATGATGTTCAAAGATGTCAACATCCTTGAGAACAACATTGTCCAGACCATGACTTCTGCTGGTGAGAGTCTCGCTGCCGGGGTGATTTTCACTATGCCGGCATTGTTGGTCATGGGTAGGGAAATGGACACTCTTACCACCTTCATCGTAGCAGTTCTGGGGGGCATCATAGGCACCATCTTCACCATCACATTGAGGCGTGTCTTCATTGTCGAAGAGGCACTACTATACCCAGAAGGAATAGCTTGCGAGGAAGTCCTAATCGCCGGTGAAAAAGGTGGCTCATACCTTATCGTCATCCTTTACGCGCTTGGCTTGGGTGCACTCTACGGCTGGATGGTGAAGGGATTTGAGTTGACGCAGGCGAAAGTCGAGGTGGCTGCTGACATCATTGGCGTGAGAATTTACTCCTCACTCGATTACTCACTATCACTGATAGCAGTTGGTTGGATTGTCGGAATGCAAATCGCCTCTTTCATCTTCTTTGGTGCCATCATCGGGGTTTTCATCCTCACACCCCTGTACGGACTCACCTACGGCTGGCCGGTTGATCATGACATTGCGCATGGATTCAAGACTCTCTGGATGACCCACATTAGGTTCGTGGGAGTCGGCTGCATGGTAGTGGGTGGTCTTTGGACCCTGATTGACATGCGCGGGACCATCAAATCGGGACTCAAGAAGGCCATTGGGGCCGATGTCACTGGAGATATGGGCAGCCTACCACGTACCGAACGGGATATTCCCATGAATCGAGCGGTCATCGCCCTCGGAGTGATAGCATTCCTCACTTTCCTCTTCTACTGGTGGAAGACCGGTTCTCTACTGCTTGCAATCGTGGGTGCGATATTCCTCGCGTTCACTGCCTTCTTCTTCAGCGCCGTCGCTGGATACATTGCTGGTGTGGTCGGCTCCTCAAACTCTCCCGTCTCTGGGATGACGATTGCAACAATCATGGCGACGACGCTCGTTGTCTGGTTGGTAGGCGGAGTCATCCTCGGAATGGCCCAAACCGACCTGATGTATGCCACACTGATTATCGCCTCCATTGTTGCCGTCAACGCGGCGATTGCAGGCGATGTGATGCAGGATCTGAAGACTGGGCATCTGCTTGGTGCTACGCCTTGGAAACAGCAGATTGCTGAGCTGATTGGCGTTCTTGTAGGTGCCGTGGTTGCCCCGCTCACCCTTACGGTACTGAATGAGGCGTTCCGAATCACTCCAACATATTGCGCGGCAAATCCTCACCCTGAGTGGGGCTGCGCGAAGGTCTTGGAGGCACCGCAAGCGGAAATCATCGGCACTCTCATCCAAGGGTTGTTCGGCGGCGATGTGAATTATCCGATGCTCGGTTTGGGAGTGCTTGTCGCGGTGATTATCATCGGGGCACGCTGGTACCTCGGCTCCTGGCAATCAAGCAATATTCGGTTGTTCGGAATCTCAACCCCAATTCCAAAACTGTCTGGCGGCCCACAACTACCAATCATGTCCATAGCCATTGGGATGTACCTCCCCTTCTACCTCTCAGCGACCATCTTCCTAGGTGGTTCCCTGAACTATCTGGTCAGCCGGTCCGCCCACTTGCGAGTGGACGACACACTACGCGGTTCACCAAGTGAAGAGGCTATTGAGGCTGGCAAGAAGGTAATCAGCAGAGGCACCCTGATGTCTGCTGGCTTGATTGCGGGTGAAGCCCTGATGGGGGTTCTGATTGCCGTCTTCATCATTCTTGGATCGGCTCCCAGTAGCTGGTTGCCATTCCTCGGTACTCTCGGTCCTGTTTTCTCTACTCTGTTCTTCCTCTGGTTCTTCGGTGTTTTCACATGGTTGGTAACTCGAAATCTACCAACAGGAAAGAGGGCTTTCTCGTTGTTCTCAGATTGGATTCAAGTTCTTTTCGATGGCGGTCGCAGGCTGTTCGAGAAGATGAGAGTACCCTAAGACAGCATACGCGGGCTTCGATTATTGAGTGCCGACTCTAGGAGATTGCAGTTCTAAGACCAGTGTTGGGATGAAGAAACCATCAAAGGCTGACGGAGAGGCAGTCCGGCCGGAGAGGAAGTATGGGGACACTTGTCGAGGATAATCCATCCAATTCAGACTCATCCGATGTGTTGATTGAGACGGCGAAAAGATGTCGCCGAGAGATTGTCAAAATGACACACCGTGCTGCTGCTGGCCACCCAGGCGGTTCTTTATCTGCGATTGACATTTTGACCGCTCTCTACGGTCGCAGGCTGAACATTGACCCGCAGAATCCCGACGACCCTGAGAGAGACCGTTTCATCATGAGTAAAGGGCACGCTTCACCCGGGATGTATGCCATCCTGCACGAATCCGGATTCCTCAGTGAGGCGGACTTGACCTCATTTCGCAAGTTGGGTGGAGTGTGTCAAGGTCATGTCGACATGAAATGGACTCCTGGCGTTGACTTCTCGGCCGGCAGCCTCGGCATGGGCCTCTCCTTTGGAATTGGCTGTGCACTCGCCGCTCGGCTTGACGGCTCAGACAGAACCACATTTGTGATGTTGGGTGACGGCGAACTCCAAGAGGGGCAGATTTGGGAAGCTGCCATAGCAGCTGTCCACCATGAAATCGGGAATTTGAAAGTGTTCGTGGACAGAAATCGCATTCAAAACGATGACTTCGTTGAGAAGCAGATGCGAATCTTCGATGTTGCAGCCAAATGGGATGGCTTCGGCTGGGCTGTAAGAGAAATAGATGGCCACAACATGGATGAGATTCTATCCGCAATACAATGGTTAGACAGCATTACGGACGGACCGGCAGTGGTCATCGCTCACACTGTCAAAGGCAAAGGAGTCTCCTTCATGGAGGATAACCCGAAATTTCACGGCGCAGCACCCAACGATGAGCAGTTGGCTCAAGCACTGGAGGAGTTGGCATGACTTTGGCAGCATCGAGGGACGGCTATGGAAACGGCTTGATGGGACTTGTCGACGATGAGAAGGTTATCGTCCTAGAAGCGGATCTTGGGAAGTCTACGAAGAGTCAGATGTTCAGACAAGCCCATCCCGAACGAACTTTTTCACTCGGAATATCGGAGCAGAACATGATGCTGGTCGCTGCTGGTCTTGCTAGTTGCGGCTACAAACCATTCGCTTCGACCTTTGCCATCTTCACGCAGAGAGGATTTGAACAGATTCGAAATGGCATCGCACGGCCTAATCTCCCAGTTCACATCTGCGGCAGCCATGGTGGCATTCACACCGGCACCGATGGCTCCTCCGCCCAGTCCATTGCTGATCTCGCCATCTACCGTTCTCTCCCAAACATGGCTGTGATGCACCCATGTGATGACCTGAGTGCCGAGGCGCTGACCATCAAACTGGCCAATTACGACTCACCCTCATACACCCGTACGGCAAGAAACAAGACACCCCGTATCTATGACTCTGATTCTGCTGCTTCGCTCCAAATCGGCAAGGGATCCGTATTGCGGGATGGCAAGGATGTTGCAATCCTCGCGTGCGGCGTAATGGTTGCAAAAGCCATGAGTGCCGCCGATAATCTATCTAGAAACGGGATTGAGGCTACTGTCGTAGACATGCACACAATCAAACCACTAGATGAAGAATTGATTTCTCGATTGGCAGAGGAATGTGGCTGTTTTGTCACCTCGGAGGACCACTCGATAATCGGTGGGCTCGGAGGCGCGGTGGCAGAGTACCTTTCAGCGACCACCCCACTACCCTTGGAGAGAGTCGGAGTCAAGGATCATTACGGCGAATCGGGTGATGGTGAGGAACTTCTATCGAAGTATGGGATGAATTCCGACCATATCATCAGTGCCTCACAGCGAGCAATCGAACGCAAGTGATTGCTTACTTTCATGTATTGCCCATCATAGCCTTGATGAATAGGGTGGAGTGTGGACGAGGTGGAGGGATGACTATCGGCGACGATGAAGGGCGACTCAAGGAGCTCCTAGATGGCAACTTGAGTGCCGATGACCTTGAGAACGACCCGATGCTCACAAAGTTGGCTGAGCGAATCTATGGTGAGGATTTCATCGAGGCGATGGGGCTATCCCGCGGAGATGCTCAAAGGGCTCTGTCGGAATCACTTTCTGACGATGATGACGATGATTTGCTGGTCGAAGTCATACCTGATGACGGCTTTGGGGGGATTCCGCCATTCGATGCACCAGTGAATCTCATCGATGATTTCGGAGCACCTCAAAAGGAGAGAGGACGGCTTTACAAGGGCCTGATTGTGACTGTAATCGCCACTACAAACCTGCTCGGCGGCCTATCCTTCCTAGGTGGCGGTTGCACAGGTGGTGGTTGCCCATCAGATGGTCACACCCGATTCAATTGGGCAAGTATTGGTAATTTGAACTCTGGATGGGGGTGGTCACCATCCTTATTGGAAGGCAGTTACGGAATCCCCGACCTGGTCCTCATTGGAATTGGACTTGGGCTGCTCGGCATGTACTTCTTCAAGAAGTGAATCAGAACATCCTAGCTAGGTGCTGTCTTCGAGTGGTCATCTTGCCAGATACAATGCACGGTCTCGGCTCTGTGAATGGTTCGATGTGGTCGCCGAGAAGAACCAAACCCGTGGTCTTTTCGAGAACCTCTGCATCAGCGTCATTGCCGTCAAATGCAATCTCGTAGATCTTACCATCTTCAAATTCAGTTTGGAGGTCGGTAAGTGGTTGAATGCAACTTGCTGAGTGGGCGCTCGAGCGTGCGAGCAATTCAGCACCAATCGCTTCCAGCTCCTTGCCAACAGCATCGATGATTGAGGCGAGCGGTATTGGCTGCTTTCCACCGGTCCTGCGGGCAGCGAAGGCGGTTCCACTCTCAATGTCTCGCGGGCCGATGTCGAGGCGAAGCGGGACGCCTTTGATCTCCCAATCATAGTACTTCTGCCCTGGGCGGAGATCACGGTCGTCGATGTGGACTCTGTATCCGTTGTTTCGTAGTTGTTTGGCCACATCGACGACTGACGTCATTACAGCCTCATCCTTGTGTGCTGCCACAGGAATCACCACAACTTGAATTGGTGCAATCTTTGGAGGGAAAATCAGACCCGAATCATCACCATGCATGCCGACCACAGACCCCAGTAGTCTCTCAGACATACCGTAGGTTGTCTGGTGACAGTTCTGCCGACTTCCGTCAGCAGCCTCGTAGTTCATGTCAAACGCCTGTGCCCACTGGTCCTGATAATGGTGACAGGAGGCGACTTGCAGCGTTCGACCGTCTGGCATCAACACATCGATTGCAATTGTGTACCATGCGCCTGGAAAGGTGTCCCAAACAGGTCTCCTGGATACTAAGACAGGGAGGCATAGATCTCGCATGATATTTCCTACAATCTCTAAATCCTCAGCAATCTGACGATTTGCGTCCTCTTCATCGGCGTGCGCGGTGTGTGCTTCAAAGAAGTGAATTTCCCGAACCCGGATGAATGAACGGGTCTGTTTTGTTTCGTAGCGGAAGGTATTGACTATCTGGTAGGTCTTGAGGGGTAGGTCGCTGTGACTCCGAATCCAGAGAGCGAAGAGGGTGTACATCGCCGTTTCAGAAGTCGGCCGCAAGAACATCGGTGAATCCAGCTCGGTCTCACCAGCCTGTCTGACCCAGTAAACCTCCTTAGAAAAGCCCTCGATTTCATCATCCATCCTCAATTCAGAAGGGTCTACTCCTGCTTCACGCGCAGCCTTCAGTCGAGCTACTAGACGGTTCTCCTTATCGAGCAATTCCTCGGGAATTAGTAGTGGAAATCGAACCTCGTCGTGGCCAGTCCTCTCCATTTCGGCATGAGTGAGTGCATCAATGCACTTCATCGCCTTCCAACCGTATGGCCGCCAGACATCCATCCCTTTGATTGGATAGCGCTTGTCCACGAGGTCGGCAATCTCGACTATTGCAGGGTACCAAGCGTTGAAGTCGCTCTTTGGTGGAATCCCTCGCTTGGCGCGGTCAGGCTCTCCCATGGGTGTGCCTCCTATCGTGTTCCGCTTGAAACCTACGCTGGCTTACTGCTCAAATCACGCATCAACAGGGGGTCGGGAGAGGGCCCACAGTGCGACGCCCATCCAGACTCCCTCAAGTACCAAGAAGGCCAATTCCCATGTATGCAAGGCGCGCAATCCAAGGAATCCGGAGCCAACTGCCATGAGCAGAAGGTATTGACTATCTCTGCTGGAGATGATACCTCTCGTCTCCATAGCGAAAGCAATCAAGATACAAATCATCCCGACATAGCCTAAGATTGAGGAATATAACTCTAGATGTGGATAGGCGATAACATCCTGAGTCATTGAATCACCCACAGATTGCCTGTTCGACCATCTCGGCCATCGAACTATTGTCAGAGAGATCCATCTGTTCACCTTCCGATGGAACCCAAATAGCCCTACGGTCCTGCGAGTGTACCTCTTCCATGTGGTTGGCCACCACAGCTGTTAGATTATGCCTGTCAATCAGAGAATCCGCCCTCTCGACGAGTTGTTCGTCTGTAGCTCCTGATTCAAGTTTGAAGGCTATTCTGGTCGAACCTTCGCAAAGAGGTGTCAACTCGTCCAGATGTTTGGCAGAACGGGAAAGCTGAATCGACCACTCTTCGGAACCCGACTTCACCTTCTCCATTGAGGGCGCGGACACACAATAATCCAGAACTGCCGCGCAGTGTATCCATGCATCTGGCCGCAGAGTGGATTCGGCCAACTCAATCAGTACATCCAACATCCCATCCGGGGTGACCTCGTGATGAACTGAGGGTAGTGGAAAAGAAGGGTCATGGCTGTAATCACCAGCGACTACTGTCACTTTGTGACCCATTCTATAGAGGTGTTCGGCGATGAGCCAGCCTGTTTTGCCTGATGATGTGTTTTGAATCCAACGAACTGCGTCGAGCGCGCTACGATTGGCTCCAAGGGTGACTACTACTCGCTTGCGGCTAGCGATGTTCGAATTGATGATATGACACAGTTCAGCGACTACACTCACCGGGTCAGGCTGCTTCATTCGCCCCTCCTCTTTAGGCCCCCAAATGACATGGTGTCCATGCTGCTGCAAAGTCTGGCACAGGTCATCGGTCACTGGGTCGTCGAATAGTGAGCCGTGCATGCTTGGGACAAAGACCGTGGGTGTCCTAGAACCCCGACCGGCGGAGAGCGCCATCTGTAGAGGCGTGTCCAAGATCCCGTGAACATGGGCTGCAATGGTTTGACGTGTCGCTGGACTTACTAGAATACCATCGAAGTGGTCCAATTGAGACATCTCAGGTGACCAATCCGTAAGTACGGGGGTTTGAGAGGCCCATTCTACTGCTAAGGGGGTAATCACCCTTTGAGCCGAGTGTGTCATCATCACGGTCAGGTCAGCGCCGTGTCTTCGCAATTCGCGCAACAAGCGGACGCTCTCAACTGCAGCGATTCCGCCAGTGATGCCGACGAGGACCTTTCTCCCCTCCAACGCCACCGAACGGGTATCGACATCACTGTCGCGCCTCTCCGCCATCAGTTCGCTGGGCGCCACCTCCCTCTTTTGCGCTATCGGTTGCCGTCAACCTCAAGGACGGACCACACAGAGCAGCATTTGTGAGCGAACAGGGGACCATCGAGTCGGTTCACAGAGCGATGGCTAGCACCGTCCTGTGGATGTCACTACTCTCACTGATTCTGCTATTCAGCGGGCTGGATTCGATGGGTCTTCTCTCCTCTCCCTTTGCCCTTATTCTACTCGGCGTCACCTTCGGTGGTTCAGCCTACCTGTATCACGGTTTTTCGAATCGAAAACCATGGGCGTTAGGCCCTACCAAGATACTCTGGTTGTTCCTGATGTCGATGTGTGCACTGTTTGGCTTGATCGATGTCCTATCGGCATTGAATGGAAGCCTCATCTCTGGATTATTGGCAATCATGCTATTCTATGTAGTCTACACGATGGGGAAGCGATTCAAGAACTTCAGCAACCCAATGTTTGTAAGTTGGTATTTCGGTTCAGCTGGGGGTGGAATTAACTCACTCTCTCTGCTTGAGAACGAGGTCATGGCTTCGTGCCCTAACTGTCTCTCAATCCTCGCTGTGAAACCGTTCGAACTAACCGCTGACGAACTTTGCCCAAATTGCAACGGTCGTCTGATTTCCGAGGAGACTGCAGCGAAATTCTCTGAGGAGGAATAGAACGCCCCTATCACTCACAAATCAGAGATTGTGAGGTTCTTCCAGTACTCCTCTGGAACTTCTTGCCCGAGCCGGAGGGCGCCAAGAGCGCCGAGTTGAACAGGGTCTTCGACAATGTGAACTTCGATTTCACCGAGGTCAGAAAGTCTATCCTGGATTGTGGCACCCAAGCCTCTTATTCCGGAGCCCCCACCTGCCAAGATGATGTTCTGGCGGAATGCGTCATGGTATTCTGGGTTGGATTCAGCGATCAGCGCCTTGATATTGTCCACGATTGGGTCCACAATCGATTCGCACGCAGTCTGCATGCAGTCGGTGATATCGAGGGACATCGCCTTTCCTTCGATTGAAAAATCGACGATAATCGGGTCTTTCGGGGGGGAGGTGCTGGTGAATGATTCAGCCTCCTTCCACCTCCTTGCCATGTCTTTGGTAACCTGCGCGCCGGTGTACTTCTTCTGGATTTCAATGATGAGGGCATTATCGATCCAGTCTCCGGACATGTTGATGTGGAGTTGGTCCTCGGGCCCAGGAATGGTTCCATAGACCCTGCAAATATCGGTTGTCCCGGCTCCGATATCGACGACTAGAGTGTGGTCTAGCATGTCTAATGCGTAGGCTACTGCGAATGGTTCGGAAATAATCATGCAAGCGTTTACCGTACCAGCTGCCGCATCGAAAATTGCGGTCTTGTCAACATGGCTCGCTTCTGCGGGTGCTCCTATGACCGCCACCACTCGGCCGTAATCCTCTGGGTCGGAGAGGTTGATCATGTGGTTGATGAAGTGAGCGATGAACTTCTTGTCCTCCGGAGTGTCCTTGATGACACCGTGTTCGAGAGGTCGGTAGAGATTCAGCGCCAACCGGTTCTTCAGGGCTTCTTCTCCGAAAAGAACATCGCGACGGAGAAAGTTCTTGGCAATGGAATCCTTTGGGGTTCCAATCACAGTCAGAACCTGTTCCTCATGCCCCTTGTTCGACACTACCACAGAGCGGAAGGTTCCCAAGTCAACACCAATGTATAGTGTGTCATCTGCCATTCAATCACCGTCAAGTCGAGTCCGGCAGCGCCGGCATATTAACCATACCCATTCAATTGCTCGACAATTGCCCGCGGTCACACCCACATTTCGCAGCCGCTGCAATACCAAGCGTCATGTTCTGTGTAGAGGGGAACCGCCTTTCCACAGCCGGTGCACTCCTTGAGGACACTGTCTCCAAAGAGAGTCAAGATGATCTTCATGTGGCGCTCTTCACTGATGGAGAGGTGCTGCCTCATAGCCCAGAGGAGTTGGTCTTCGCTAGGAGTGATGATTCCGTCACTCAACATTAGTTCAACAGCTGCCTGATAGTCTGATTCAATGCTCATCGCAGCCGCATCCAAAGTGACTCCATCCTTCTCAGCAACTAAATCCTTGTCACCGGGGTCATCTACGAAGAGAACCAAGGCCTTAGGGTCGAGAGAGGTGTCTCTAAGTTCAAAAATGACTGCGTTCCCTTCGGAGTAAGCGTGAACTAACTCACTCTCTCTGTTGATGATGGCCGCTATGTTCCGAGCAGTCTCGTCTCCATTTCGACCACGCCGCCAACCTCTTCCATCACCAGAATCATAGCCATAGAATTCTGTTCCGAGGCCTGGATATTCCACCCGGACCTCCTCCCCTCCGTCAAAATCATTGTTCAAGATGGTCAATTTCCCAACATCAGTGTCGATTATGTTGTCGTCTTCATCGAAGTTGATTATGAGAGGTTTACGCTCATCATCGGCAGCATTGTAGTGACCATGCATCCCATCAATCCACTTGTCCTGTAGCCTTCCAAGGCTAGATTCCTGTTCCTCGGTCAGGTGTTGTTCAATTCCCAAAACCCTGGATATACCGGTTCCACTCTCAATTTCAGATCGGAATTTATCGACCATCTGGGAATCCTTCTCAATACTCTCGAAATTCCGTTCCCTCTTCTTGGTTGAAAAATCCGGGTCTTTCCATTCGTAGTTACAGCGGACGCAAGAAAAGTAGCCATCCATGGATGATGGGCCGGCATCTCCACCGCAGCGGGCGCAGTCGCCCTCGTCACTCACAGAGAGGTTGTCCTTTGCTTCTCTGCCACCTTTGCTCCCGACGAACGGGCGCTTTCTGAATGCCATCGGGCAGATGGCCACAGCCAACCCAAATAGGAGTTCCGCTGAATACATGGATTACGGCTGCCATGATTCGAGGATTGTTGCGATTCCCATGCCGCCGCCAATACACATCGTAGCAAGCGCGTATTGGCCTCCGACTCGCTCCAGCAGACTCGCCGCTTTTCCTGTGATTCTAGCGCCGCTAGCACCGAGCGGATGACCGATAGCTAGGGCACCTCCATCAATGTTGACGCGTGGGTCATCGTCATCGAGTCCAAGATCTGATAGGACCGCAATTGATTGTGCTGAAAACGCCTCATTCAATTCGATGACAGATACCTCATTTAGTCCAATACCTGCGCGTGAAAGGGCTTTCTGAGTCGCCGGCACCGGACCTATCCCCATTATTTCAGGAGGCACTCCCGCTACCGCGGTGCTGACAATGGAAGCTAGGGGTTTGATTCCCTGTTCCATCGCAAAATCTTCTGAACATACCAGCAGAAATGATGCGCCATCAGTTAGCGGAGAAGAGGTCGCAGCGGTAACAGACCCTGCTGCATCAAAAGCAGGATTCAACCCAGCCATCGCCTCTAGCGTGGACGCCGCCCGGATACAGCCGTCAGAGTTTACCTCTCCATCGGGAGTGGTGATGCTGACCAACTCGTCTGCAAAGTGGGAATGGGAATCAGCCCGCACTGCCTTCTGGTGGCTACTGAGCGCAAACTCCTCCTGACGAACTCGATCGATGGAATGGCTTACCGCCAAATTCTCAGCGGTCAAACCCATCGCAATGTACGCCTCAGGAAACTGAACTTCAAGAGTGGGGTGCGGGGAGCGATTGAAGCCACCCCGCTGAACTCGAGACATGGACTCCACACCGCCACAGAGAAAGCAATCTCCCGAACCCATTTTCAAGGCACCAGCAGCGCTGTGAATCACCTGCATCGAAGAACCACACAGCCGATTAGTGGTCATCCCAGGCACTGAGGCGGGGAGTCCGGTCATGTAGGTGAGAATCCGCCCGAGGTTGAGCCCTTGTTCACCCTCAGGATAGGCGCAGCCGAGCATTAGGTCTTCGACATGCTCTCCTGAAACTCCGGTTCTAGAGAGAGTTTCCTTAGCAACTTGAGATGCAAAGTCCTCAGGCCTAACATCCACCAAAGTACCCTTGCGGGCAGGCTGGAAAGGTGAGCGGGTGTAGCCTGCAATTACGGCCCGCATAGCCCTGCCACATGGCACGCTGTCATAATCATTGACGAAAGGCGAGGAGAGCAAGCGGCAACTGTTGACCGAGGGGTTCATGAACGGTGCGTCGGTCGCCGCCTCCGATGATAAGAGAGTGTCACCTCCACGGTCACTTCGAAGGCCCACTTTGCCCTGCTTGCAACAGCGAAGGAAAGTTCGTCATGAACGATAGAGAGCGAGACCAAATCGCTCGACGGATGGCTGGTATTCTTCGCCATTTCCCCGAGAAGTTCGACTTGGACATGGACATCAACGGCTGGGTCAGCATTCGTGAATTGTCGACAGCTATTGCAAGGAAAGACCGTCGCAAGCATTGGCTCCGAGACAGGCACATCGAGGCCATTGTCAACACCGACCCAAAGGGTAGGTACGAAGTTCGTGGAGGAAGCGTTCGCGCCACCTACGCCCACACTGTGGAAATTGAGTTGGATCTCCCGACCGAAAACATCCCGGAGTTGCTCTACTACCCGTGTGCGCCGGATGAGTTGGATGTTCACCTTGAAGCTGGCATCTCTCCTGGTTCCCGAAAATGGGTGCACCTCTCCAAGACCATCACAACCGCGGCAAATGCTGGCCATGTTCACCACCACCGCCCTGTAATCCTAGAAATAGACACCATACAGATGCAGGCCAACGGAGACATCATCTATCATGCTGGAACCACGGTATATTTGACTGAAAGTGTGGACGGCACATATTGTGCCCCTATCGAAGAGAACAATGTTGAGTACGATTTGATGCTCAAACAGTGGACCGAAGAAGAAGAGTGAGCCGTTTTATCGGCTTGCCACGGCTTTGCCTGAATATCCGAGTTCTCTGAATGATGTCAGTACACTGCTCACTTGAAGTGCCCACAGACTGGACAGAATGCAAGTTCCGAGTCCATCGGTTCATCACACTTCACGCAAAAATCTCCATCGCTTCCATCAGACTTGGCACTGGCCGCTTCCTCCTCCGTTGCCAGAAGACGCACTGATGCAGCCTCTTCGTAGAGCGGTAATTCAGCTTCCTGAAGGCGGCTGACACTTGCATGGAAGGCGAGCGCCTCCTGTAGTGCTGATTCGAGCTGCCAGCGTCTGTTCTCTCTCTGCGACTTGCTCTTGATTGAGTCAGCCATCACTAACTCCTCTTGGAGCCAGCGGCGGAATTCCTCCAGTGATGGACCTTCGCTCACAGATGGCGCACCCATCCAACCCTCATCAACCCGGCGGAGATGGCACCCGCAACCCACATCAGCCTCCGCCGCTCACGGGAGGATAATGACAGAGTTGGTGGTCATCAAGTTCGGCGGCGGGTTAATCACGCACAAGGGCAGATTGTGCACTGCTAAACCCGATGTCATTTCTGGACTTTGTGAGGCGGTATCGGAGATAATCGACCTCGGATTTCGTGTCATCGTAGTACATGGCGCAGGCAGTTATGGTCATTTGAAGGCAAAGGCATGGTCTCTCGACCAGGGTCGAAGGAAGCCGGGTTGGTCACCTCAAGACTCAATGGGGCTCAGTAGTCAAGACGAGGCCGTCCAATCGGTCAGGGGCGACATGGACCTGTTGAATTCGATCGTAGTCGATGGTTTGACCTCGAGCGGAATCGACACATATTCTCTAAGGCCCCGAGATTGGGCGACTGGGACAGGTCCGAATTTCTCAGGAGATATCTCAAGTTTTTCGCTTAGTGACGGGTGCGTCCCGGTCTCGTTCGGAGATGTTGTAAATGTCGTGGGGGAATCGGAGTTCGGAATCCTCAGTGGAGATGATATTGTCTATAGAGTAGCCTTGGAGTTAGATGCCGACCATGTTCTATTCGCCATGGGTGGTGCTCCAGGATTGATGTCGTCCCCGCCACATGAGTCAGGTTCAGAATTAGTTAGAACATGGAGTCTGGGTGATTCAGTCAACGGCCAACACGAGTCAGAGATAGATGTGACTGGTGGCATTGAACTGAAGTTGGACCGTGCAGCGACAATTGCCGAAGCGGTGGCTAATGTCTGGTTGATTGATGGTGAACAGCCACAACGACTCGTAGCCGCTGTCCGAGGCTTGACGCCTGTTGGCACTAGGGTCCTTGCAACCACACACTGAAAGTGTGTGTCGACCACTCGACTAAATGCTCAAATGGGGTCGGCAGGGCGGTGAGGGTGATGGATGGAGAGGCCGGCTCAGCACTTGGCAGTTCATACGATGCTGAGCAGGTGTCCATGATGGATGAGATGTGCATCCTCGTTGACGAACAGGACAACGCCATCGGCTCAGCCTCGAAGGTCGATTGTCATCTGGGTTCTGGAAAATTGCACCGCGCCTTCAGTCTACTGCTATTCGATTCTAAAGACCGATTGCTAATCCAGAAGCGGGCCGCCTCGAAAATCACCTTCCCCTCCGTATGGGCCAACTCCTGCTGCAGCCACCCCCTCGATGTGAAGGGAGAGAACGAGGCGGAGAATGGAATGGGTGCGAAGAGAGCAGCGATTCGTAAATTACAACAGGAATTGGGAGTAGATCCTGAATCGGTTCCTGTTGAGGATTTCAAATTCATTAGCCGAATGTTGTACAAGGCGAGGGCTGATGAAAACTGGATCGAACATGAGTTGGACCACATCCTCTTCATCCGCGCCGATGTTGAAGTCACTCCGAATCCAAACGAAATCGACGAGTTCAGGTGGGTCTCCATGGACGAATTGGAAGACTTGGTATCTCGTTCTCCTGCAAATGGAGAGGTTGTCGCCCCCTGGTTCCGGCATATCAAAGAACTGTTCTTAGACGATTGGTGGACAAATTTGGACGACATGGCAAGTTTTCAGGATGGTAAGATTCACTTCGTGGGAGATGTCGCGGTGCGAGAGGACAGTCTTCTACTCAGTGCATTGGAAAACCACCGTTTAGAAGTCGAGCCGAGAATACGCGCCGCTCTTTCCAAGACTAGCCATGAGCGCCTTCAAGCCGCGATGCTGCACCTCATTGATGGTGGAGGAAAGAGACTCCGGGCCATCCTACCCCGGTTAGTGGCAGAAGCGACCGGTCTAGCAGATGAGGGGCTCTATGACCTAGGAGCAGCAATCGAAATCATCCACAACTTCACTTTGGTGCATGACGACATCATGGATAACGATGAGGTGAGGAGGGGGCGCCCGGCAGTTCACATCGAATTCGACCACCCAACAGCAATCAACGCAGGTGATGCGATGCTTGCCGTTTCATTCGAGGTTCTAAGTGAGTCACCACACATCTCGGTAGAACACTTCAGGGAACTTGTGTTGATTATTGGCCAGATGGTGAGAAATGTCTCGGAAGGTCAGCAAATGGACATGGACTTTGAGAAACAGGAGTCAGTTTCAGAATCGGATTACCTGACTATGATTTCGGGGAAAACTGCTGCTATGTTCACTACCACAGCTCGAACTGGCGCCCTCCTATCAGGTGCTTCGGCTGAGACCATTGAGTGCCTTGCTGAATGGGGGGAGAACGTCGGCCTCTGCTTCCAGCTGATGGATGACCTGATAGACGCCACTGGTGACTCTGATACGCTCGGAAAGCCGGCCTGCTCTGATGTGATTGAGGGGAAGAAGACTCTGATCGCCATTCACGCCCACAGCCAAGATGAAACATTGCTTCCGACCTTCCACCGGGTCTTCGCAAGTGGGGACCACGAAACCACTCGCGACACCCTTGACTCAGTGCTCGCCGAACTTGAGGCGGCAGGCTCAATTGCATATGCCAAGAATAGGGCGATGGAACATCATGCAATCGCTCACCGGTGTCTGGATTCACTGCCCGAATCGAAGGCAGTTTCGGTGCTTAGAGAACTGACTGACTGGCAACTTATCAGAATCGCCTGATTGGATTCTCAATCGGCGTAGTAGGATTCACCGGGGATATCTGGCTTTAGGCCCTTGCGCTCTCGAATCACAGCAACTGTGTCAGTAAGTAGGCTACGAGGCAACTCTTCGAAGCCGCAATTCTCGGTGTTCCATACCGCGCGACCTTGGCTGGCCGCTCGGATGTCATTGGAGAATCCGAAGGTTTCAGCGACTGGCACCTTTCCAATCACAGTTGTAATCTCGCCATCTGCTGGCATGTCCTCAATCTCACCACGGCGCATTGTCAACTCACGAGTGACGCCGCCGAGCCAGTCATTAGGCACAGAGACATTCAACTTCTGAATTGGCTCCATAAGAACGGAACCAGCGCGTACCATGGCGCCCTTGATTGCGTTGCGCATCGCTGGGATGGTCTGAGCAGGCCCGCGGTGAATAGCGTCCTCGTGGAGCTTTGCATCGACTAGACGAACCATCACGCCCATGATCGGCTCCTCTGCAATCGGGCCCTTCGTGCAGACCTCGTTGAACGATTCGATGAGTAACTCCTTGGTCTCGTGAAGATACTGGATACCCTTTGTGTCGTTGACTAGCACATTGGTCCCGTTGATGGCGTAGATCTTGCGCATCTTGTCCTTGTCCATTCCGAACTCGCCGAACTTCCGGCCGACCTCCTTGGCATCGTTGGGTCGGATTGTGCCGCTACCAAACTCGCCTTCACGTAGCGCTTGGACGACTTCCGGCGAGAGTTGTTCAACCTCGATGTAGAAGCGATTGTGCCGGTTGGGTGACTTGCCCTCGAACGATGAACCTCGATTAGTCCCAGAAACGGTTTCCCTGTAGACGACGATTGGTTCGGAGACCGAGACCTTGATTCCCTGTTCCTCCTCAATTCTGTAGACTGTGATCTCCAAGTGGAGTTCACCCATTCCTGCAAGAAGTGCCTCTCCGGTCTCGGCATTTGTTCGAACCTCGAGCGAGGCGTCGGCCTTCGCAAGGGAGCGTAGTGCATCGATGAACTTGGGCAGGTCTTTCATCGACTTGGGCTCGACTGCGACTGTCACGACAGGTTCAGAGTAGTGGCGAATGGCCTCGAAAGGAACCATGTCACTCTCTCGACCGATTGTCACTCCAGCAGCGGCGGAGCGTATTCCGGTAACCGCGGCGATGTTTCCGGCAACAATCATCGGGACTGCGATTCTATCAGCGCCGACCATCATGCTGACCTGTTGGACGCGCTCAGCCTTTGCGCCGCCAATCGCCCAGACGCTGTCTCCGTGGTTGATCGTACCAGAGTAGAGGCGGCCGACTGCTACTTCACCAGCGTGAGGATCCATCCAAATCTTGGTAATCATCAGAGCAAGTGGCCCGTCGGGGTCGCAACTCATCATCGCCTTACCCAATTCTGATTCCAAATCACCAGTCCAGATGTTGGGGATTCGGTACTCTTGAGCCTCAACTGGGCCGGGTAGTTGTGATACCGCCATATCGAGAAGAACCTCGTGAACAGGCGCCCGCTTTGCCAACTCCTCTTGATTTTCATCATTACAATAATCAAAGATGTCCTTGAATGAGATGCCCGACTTCTGCATGTATGGGACTGTAATCCCCCAGTTGTGGTATGCTGAACCAAAGGCGACCGTGCCGTCAGCAACGCTGACCAACCAGTCCTTCTTGTGCTCCTCGGGAGCGAATTGACGAATCAGTTTGTTGACCTTCTGAATCTGGCCCATGAATCGCTCCTGCATATCCTCTGGCGTTACCTGAAGTTCGTTGATGAGGCGGTCCACCTTGTTGATGAACAACACAGGCTTCACCTTCTCCTTGAGTGCCTGGCGGACCACCGTCTCGGTCTGAGGCATGGCACCCTCAACCGCACAGGTGAGGATGAAGCAGCCGTCGACCGCTCGCATGGCACGGGTAACGTCACCACCAAAGTCGACGTGGCCGGGTGTGTCTATCAGATTGATTAGGTAATCAGTACCCTCGATGTTGTGCACCATCGATGCTGATACAGCGTTGATTGTAATTCCACGTGCGGCTTCCTGCTCGTCGAAATCGAGGACTCGGGCCTTGCCTGCCAATTCCTCACTCATCATACCGGCGCCAGCGATCAAATTGTCAGAGAGAGTGGTCTTTCCGTGGTCGATGTGAGCAGCGATGCAGAGGTTTCGAATCTGCCCCCGTATGTGCATGACTTCTGTGGCCTTTGCGATGTTGTCTTCCTTGCGTCCCATGTGGTCCACCTTTGGTGTCGCGGGCGACCTGCCCTCCATTGATAAAGGCCCCTGCGCGGGCGAGCACCCGCGTACGAGAACATCAAGGCTGAATGAGGTACTGCGGCGCTCAAGCCAAGACTGCCGCTGTGGAGAGGCACATCTCCTCTAGGAGCCGTGAAAACTCATCTCGAACGAGTCGGACTGACTCCTTTCCTTGCTTAATCTGTAGCATTAGTTTCTGACGCTTCTCAGCACTCGTACGCTTCAGTTGATGCCGCATTCCGTCAACTTGACGCATGGCTAATCTCAACCCCTCACAACACTGCTTTGAACGGGCCTGAAAGAGTCCCATCTCTGAATCCCCATGGAGCTCTGCAGATTCTGCTGCCACCTTCTGGAATCTAGTCTCCATTCTTGCAGACTCTATCGCCCATTTTGGAGTCCTCTTAAGACCGACATTCAACTTGACCAGCGAGAAGGCCTGAATCCACCATTTGGAGGGATCCCATTGCCACCAACGATGACCGTTTCGATAGTCGGCCTGGAAGGTGTGGTGGAAGTTATGGTAGCCTTCTCCAAAGGTGAAGAATGCTAGCCAGAAAGAGTCCTTACTGCTGTTTTCAGTCGTGTACGGCTGCTTACCCCAGACATGTGCTGCCGAATTGATGAGGAATGTCCCGTGGTGCACGAAAACGGTTCGAACCAAGCCTCCCCAGACAAAACCTCCAATTCCTGCTCCTAGCCCTCCGATTGCGTAACCAACCAAGCCAGGCGCCACCATGCCGAATAGGAACCCAGTCGTGAAGATGAACTGATGCTGGAATCTGACAACCCAGTCCTTCTGCAAGTCGCGCACATTGGAATAATCCGGTTCACCAGTATGCTCATCAAAAATAATCCATAGAAAATGACTCCACCAAAATCCCCTAGCGGCGTTGTAAGGGTCTGAGATGAGATCGGTCTCCTTGTGGTGACGGCGGTGGTCACTTGACCATTCAAGAATTGAATTTTGAAAGGCTCCGGCTCCGAACAGGGCATATCCAAGACGGAGGGGCCAACGCGCTTCGTGGCTGCGATGCGTGAACAGCCTGTGATAGCCAACGGTGATTGAAAGTCCACAGGCGAAATACCAAACGAAAAATATCGCACCTTCTACCCAAGTGATGCCGAATGTGAAGCCGTGCCAGATTGCGCCGATGAGGGCAAGCGGTGGCGTACCCAATAGAAAAACGGCATTCAAAGCGTTGATGTTGAATGGTTTTGCGCTCCTCTCAACATCTTCCATGAATTCACCCTCCGGCTGATACCTATGGCTGTTTCCCAAATAATCTTCGACCAATTGGACAATTTGACGGAAGGTGAAGAAGCCGGATGACGGTTGAATCAACGGGCAGAGGCTGCGATTCTCTCAACCTCTTCCTTCTTCCCGATAGCGTATGAGGTGACATCTCCTTCGGCCGCCTTGGAAATCTCTGTCACAATCCCCTGAGTGAGGGTCTTCTTGCTCTTGTGTGTAGCCTGGGTAGCACCCTTCGCGAGATGGCGAATTGCGACATCGAGGCGGCGGCTTGGGGCTGAGTCGACAGCCTTTGGTTGGCTTACAGCTCCGAACTTGATTCGAGTGATTTCCTCCATCGGGGCTGCATTGGAGATGGCGTCGACAAAGACCTGTAGAGGATTTACACCATCTCGCTCTCCGATCCTGTCCAAGGCAGCCTCAAACGCCATCGCGGTTGAAATCTTCTTGCCCGAGTAACGGCCGGTTCTCATCAGGCCATTGATGAAGCGCTCGACAACTGATAGTTTGCTCTTCCCGAACCACATGTTTGCGTGGCGGCCCCCAGAGTGTGGCACGCCGACGGTCTTGAGATTGACATAGGGGGCGATGCCAGGGTCAAAGCAGGTCACTTCTGAAGTGTCCCACTTACCAAATACGAGTGTTCCGATGCCAGCGATTGGAACCTCGGGCTCCTCAACCTTGACCTCGGCCTCAGGTGCATCTTCGACTAGTTCTGCCTCATCTGTCATGAAAACACACCTCACCGAATCGGCTTCTCCTTCCGCCCTCGAACCATTTCATCGAGTGAGACGCCGTTGACCTTGATGACTTTGTATCGAACACCCGGGATGTCTCCGTAGGAACGGCCCATGCGCCCACCGATTCCTTCGACTAGAACCTCGTCGTGTTCATCGATGAAGTTGATTGCACCGTCGCCCGGGGCGAAGGCGGTCAACTTGTTGCCAGTTCGAATCAGACTGATCTTCACAGCCTTCCTGATACCGGAGTTAGGCTGCTTCGCCTCAATGCCAACCTTCTCGATGACTATGCCCTTTGCTTGGGACGATCCGCCGAGTGGATCGGACTTCTCCTTGAGCTTCAGAACCCGCCTCTTGTAGCCACGGTCCTTCCACCGAAACCGCTGACGGTCACGCTTCATTTTGGCGCCAGCAAAGAGTCCCCTACCCATGCGTACACCTTGAAGCAGCCCGCCGACCTGCCTCGCGTATATGAGGGTGACGGATATGAATGATGGACGGCGGCGCTGTAACCCTCTCTTCCGACCAGTCCAATTAGGCATTCCCCCAACCTTGAAGCGACTACTGTGATTCGCCCCCACAATGGCCTTCAGGGAGCACCTCGGTGAGGCGATGCATATCGCCACAGTAGACCCCATCGGAGGAATGAGAGAGATTGCTTTGGAGCAGTCTGGGAGGACCCTTGTCTTTGATGACATTCTTGGCGCACCGGGCCACCGGGCGGCAATGAATATCTGTATGAGGCATAATTTGGCCTCAAACTTCGACATCTCTGAATCAGATGTGATCGATGTTCTCGGATGGGCGATGAACAATAGAAGTGAGTCCGTTTCCTACACTGGAGAGGCACCTGTATTTGAGAATTCAATTGACCCGGTAGACCTCAATCAACTACCGATCCCTCAACATTGGCCAGAGGATAGAGGACGGTACATGTCTGCGAGCATCATCATCGCCGAATGGGGCGGAAACCGAAATGTCTCCTACCATCGTCAGTTCGTACGAGATGCGAATCATGTGGTGGCCAGGCTGGTGCCGCGACATTTACGCACTATGCTGAATGAGTCTCGCGCCGCGGGTGAGCCACTCCCCATCGCCATCGTGAACGGAGCGGACCCATGCGTTCTCCTCGCGGCAGCGATGTCCTTCGATGAGCCCATTGACGAACTCTCTGTCGCTGCTGCATTACACGAGAGATTCTACCGGCAGCCCCTCGAACTGGTCAAACTCTCGAACGGCATTGAAGTGCCAGCCGATTCTGAGTACGCGATGGCGGCCACCATCACTCTGATGGATGATGATGAGGGGCCATATGTTGACATCACGGGTACGGTAGACGATGTTCGCCAGGAGCCGGTTATCGAGATTCACTCATTGCACCATCGAAACGACCCAATATTCCACGCCATCCTGCCTGCCGGTCGTGAACACCGCGCCCTGATGGGTCTGCCGCGAGCACCGACCATCAAGGCAGCCGTTTCAGAGGTCTGCACCTGCACTGACGTGGTGATGACGGATGGAGGCTCAGGTTGGTTGTCTGCGGTCGTACAGATCGAGCCGAAATCTGCCGGCGATGCAAATGCAGCGATAATGGCTGCCTTCGCCGGTCACCCCTCGATGAAATCGGTCACCATTGTTGACACCGATGTTGACCTTGCAGACCCAGTAAGGGTGGAGTGGGCGCTCATGACACGGTGGCAGCCCGATAGGGACACCATCATACTGAGTAACCAGCGGGGAAGTAGCCTTGACCCGACCCGGAGCGAGGATGGCTTGACTTCCAAGATTGGCTACGATGCGACTATTCCATTCGGAAGAGACAGAGGCCCTTTCACATCGGTGACATGAAGGCACAAGTTGCCGAAGGTTCATTGACGCTTGAACGACGGCGTGCCATCGTGGTCGAACAGAGCGGTAGCGGATTGCAGCACCCGAGGCGAAGCTTGGGTAATCGCCATCGAGCGCAGGCCAAGAAGTTCCTCAAGTTGGCACAGAGTGACCCGGCTCGAGCGGCGAAGAACCTCTCATGGGCCGAACAGAGTGCCCGACAGGCAGTCCTGCATGACTTCACTCACGAGGCGAATTGGACCATTTTGACCGAAGTCAAACTTCTTCTCTCGGATTCAGACGGCTTGCGCGCAGTCCTCGAGGATCTCTTCACAATCCTTGGAAGGGACCCCGAACACCTGAGCCAACTCGGTTCCTTGGACATGCTCACTCATGGCGGAGAATTGCTCAATGCAGCGCTTGACACCGACCCTCTCGACCCGGATGCTTGGTGGTCCATCATTGGCCCGAGCGGAATTTCGGATTTTGAGGCGAGAGTCCTCAAACTGGACCTCTCAGACCCACGCGCAAACATCCTCTTCGGTCGCAGGATGGAGAGGGTTCGCACAGTGGACGAAGAGGCCTTCATCAGGCTCATTCGAAGGCTCCTCGCCCACCGGCCGATGAACCATGAAGCGTGGACTGAACTCGGCCGGCTGCATGAAAAGCGTGGCGAGGTAGATGATGCCTGGTTCTGCTACGACCAATCCCAAACTCACTTCCCTCAACTACCGACCCGAGACAACTTCCGGGTACGTATGGAGAAACGAATGGATGGTGCCGGCAAGCGATGGAAGGCACCGAGCGCCGACACCCGTGAGATGTTCCTAGAACGGATGGAGGCGCTAGCGATGAAGGTTGCAACTCCTGATGAAGAGGTTTCCATTCCAACCGATGAGAAGGAGAAGGAATCTGATGATGAGGAGAAGTTACGCACTCTCTTGGAAGCAAAGGAATTTGCTGCCGCCTTCTTCCTCGCCAGAAGGTTGGTGACTGGAGGCGAAACTTGGGCCCAGCCCTACCTTGAGCAAGCGCAAGTCAATCTCGACCAGTGAGAAGTTCAACCACATCTCTTGGTGACAACTCTTCAATCTGAGATATTCTCTCTTGGAAGGCAGACTGGTCAATCGCCTGTTCGGCCTCAATCATGACTGCAATATCTGGCCTCAATTCTCCACTTGCATCACCATCCCAGTTGTTGACCAACCACTCCAGGATTTGTGAGATGTCGGCCGGATTTGAACGCGCATCATCACCATCTCCGGGGTTCCTTGGCTTTGCCGTCTCCACTCTCTCTTGCATTGATGGGGCTTCTTCTGAGACCTCATTTAGTGCCACATCCAGCCAAAGTAGTGCTGCTTCCCGAACGAGTTCAGGCATGTCCGTGTCACGCAGACCTTGGAACGAGACCCAACTATGGCGAAGACTCGATTGTAGATCACCGATGTTGAGAGTTAGATGTGCGGCCCGCAACCGACTGAGCGCAATTGTTTCAACGAGATGAGGCCCATGTCGATTGATTTGGCTGTGAATCGCCAAGGCCATTATCGGCTCCCCAACTGATTCATGCCAAGCCGCCATGTTGAGCATTGCCAAACCGTGAGCGGCGCCTCCCTCTTCGAGCGCATTCAGCCTCTCCGTAGCCCATTTTAGATCGACCCCTGCTTGTTCAT
>JYMV01003384.1_pt1 | contig 87240 bp, 92 predicted proteins | sample 338911 | NCBI WGS metagenome assembly JYMV01 (sample SAMN03354496, study PRJNA234377) | hydrothermal vent metagenome | biome: Deep sea; feature: Hydrothermal plumes at the Eastern Lau Spreading Center, Western Pacific Ocean; material: Seawater | place: Tonga | collected 2009 | depth 2000 m m | reverse complement strand
ATTATGCCAGTAGGGTGGATGATGCTGGCATTCAATCCACTGTCGCATGCTCCCATCACCACTCGTTGTGCTGCGGCCTTAGTCCGGTCATATGGGGCGGCATCGGGATCGCTGACGAGAGCCCTGTCTTCTGTCAGAGGCCGATCTGTGGGCATTTGACTGAAAGCGTGGACGCTGGAGAAGTGGATGAACCTCCCGACGCTTGCACTAAGAGCGGCCTCGCACATGGCATGCGTTCCTCCGACGTTGATGCGCTCCATCAGCGCCTCGTCCACACGCTCCACCGCGACGAAGGCTGCAGCGTGGAAGACCATGTCGACATCTTGCATGTGGGCCCCCATGGCGCTGGAATCGTTCAGGTCGCCTCGCACCAGTTCGACATCTAATCCGTCAAGAGCCCTAGTGTCCTTGCGAACGAGGCATTTAACTCCGTAGCCACGTGAAATCAGTTCACGAACGAGGTTTCCACCGACATGTCCTGACCCCCCAGTCACGAAGGCCCTCATCACGACTCCTCTAGTTGATGGCTGAAACGGGTCTGTCGTCGTTGAAGTAGTCAATCAGAAGGCCCACCATCTCCTCGCCCACCCTCGCCTGTGCTTCTAAGGTCGCAGCACCTATATGCGGTGAACCGTGGAAGTCAGCATGTTCCAGTAGGGCGTTGCCAGCAGGCGGTTCGATTTCGTATACGTCTAGAGCCGCTGAAGACAGTTGCCCTGTTTCAAGGGCGGCGAGTACTGCAGCTTCGTCGACGATCCCCCCTCTGGCGCAGTTGACGATATGATTACCGCAGATGGTCCCATCTGCACCGACCCCTGGCATCATCGACAATCGCTCTGAGTTGACTAGGTGATGCGTCTCGGGCGAGAGGTTGCAGTGGATGGAGATGTGGGTGCAGAGCCTGAACAACTCATCCACATCGTCGTGGAGAGTGCATTGAGACGCCTCGGTCACGTCGCGGCTGATGTACGGGTCGAAGGTGTGAAGCACCATTCCCATGGCTTTTGCGACTTCGCCGACGCCTCTGGCAATCCTTCCGTAGCCAATTAGACCGAGTCGCTTCCCCCCGATCTCGGTGCCCCTTAGTGACTTCTTGGCCCATTCTCCCGATCTGAGGGTTCTGTCGGCCTTGGGGATATGGCGTGCAGACGCAATGAGGTGGCCGATAGTCAGTTCCACGACACTCAGGGTCGATGCTCCAGGTGTGTTGCAGACAACCACTTCGCATTCGGTTGCGGTTGTGATGTCTATGTTGTCTACACCGACCCCGGCCCGGCCGATGAAACCTATCCCCTCCGATTCAGTTCTGGATGCGCGAATGGCCTCATCGGTCATCTTCGTTGCACTCCTGACGACCACTGCGTCGAAATCGGCCAACGCTCCAGACAGTAACTCCTCCGGGGTGTAGTGCTGCAACACTACTTCGTGTCCTGCTGCCTCCAGAACCTTCACAGCAGCCTCGGACATCCCATCGGTGACTGCGATTCTACCCACGGTCACTGGCTATGTCGGTCTTCAATCAAGGTTCCCCACACAGCACTTTCGACCGTTGCGAGAGAATTGATATCCTCCTGCCCGCTGGGGAATTTGAGATTATGTCATTCGAACTGCCTGAATTGCCCTATTCATACGACGCACTGGAACCCCACATTGACGCTCTGACCATGGAGATACATCATACCAAGCACCACAATGCCTACACAAATAATCTGAATGCGGCTATTGAAGGCACGGATATGTCCGGCAAATCAATCGAGGATTTGCTTGCTAATCACTGTGATAATAATGCAGTCAGGAACAATGGTGGTGGTTACTGGAATCACTGTCAGTACTGGGAGGTCATGTCTCCTTCGAGTGGTGGGAGTCCGAGCGGGGCCCTAGCATCTGCAATAGACGCATCATTCGGCTCGTTTGAGGAGTTCAAAACCGCTTTCCACAAGGCGGCAATGACTCGCTTCGGCAGTGGTTGGGCATGGCTGGGAATTCGTGAGAGCGGCCTCTGCGTCTGCTCTTCTCCCAATCAGGACAATCCGCTTATGGATGGATACTGCATCCCGATTCTCGGAATCGATGTCTGGGAGCATGCCTACTACAAGAAATACGGCCCGGGAAGGGCGTCTTACATCGAAGCGTGGTGGAACGTCGTCGATTGGAAAGAGGTCTCCCGTCGCTACGCCGATGGTCAGTGATTCAAGTCCGCCTCGCATCGCGCACCGTTTCATTATTGGGGGGAGTAGTGACCAGAGAGCGTGGTTGCAACCCCTGAGGCGCTGCTCACCTCAGTATTGATACTCCTATCGCCGTTGTTCCTAGCTTTGCCACTGTCTCTGGGTTGGCGCTGGTGGGTTGGCACCGAGCCGGAACACGAGCACTACAGAGAGAAGATCAGGAGGGTGCTTGACGCCGGCATCCCGCTGAGGAGGTACAGAGCAGAACTGGATGCCGAGGCGAGGAGGTTCCTGATAGATCCAGAGCGGCAGGCTCGAATCGAATCTGATCTGCTGCACCCTCTGAGGATGCAGCACTTCATCCTGCTCCCGAGTTTGATCGTCTGGCCGGTCCTCGGTTTTTTCGCTGCGATTATCGCTATTCCCCTGATGCCCGTACTCAGGGCTATCGAGTGGGTATTGATTGACAAGAGGGCCTTGTCCCTGGTCGCCAAGATAATCCAGGGCATCACGAGATGGGAGATCATAGGCATCCCCAGACTGGACGATGGCGCTAAAGAGCTTGATCGCGTACTGATTTCTGTACACAGGCTACCTATCACAGTGTTTCTGGGGTTATTCGCCTACCTCGTCGTACTGTATCTCCCCCTTGACGCAAGAGGCATTCTCCTGCTCAGTGGAGCCGTATACATCGTACTGGTCTCAATCACATCTGTTGTCCGTGCAGCAACCGCCAATGCACTGGTATTTGCAGACCCCACCACGAGACGATTGACTCCGATGGACACCTTCGTCGAAGACGCGTTGGGGCCGTTGGTCGGTGTCGGACTCGTGTTCCTACTGTCCAGACAACTGTTGTATGGCAGTCAGTTACGCACGGATGACTTGTTCGGGGACCCGGTGGTATTCTCTCTCAGCGTTCTTCTCGTGCTCTACACAGCCACCATCATCGGTGTCACAGTGGAGTTGGGTTTCTTCCGCTCCCGTGCCGCATCGGTGCGCAGGGCGTTCCAGAACCAGATGGTCGAGTATTACGACCCGACTTTGTACCTATTCACTCGAAACCTGGGCTCGCTGCGCATCTCCCCGCTGATGCCTCTGTCAGAATGGTTGGAGAGGGGGGAGGTGTTTGAGTTTGAGAGCGATGACACTTCAGATTAGTTCCACCTTCACCAGGGAACCATCTTCGAAGACCAGTTCCTCCAATCCCCTTGCTTCATTGGGTATGATGGCAAGGGCAACGACCCCTCCTTCGTGTTCTGCGTGTGAGGTTACAGTGATCCTCCCAACATTAGGGGACACGTGCTTGCCTATGGGAAGGGGGAGATCGGAGAAAAGCCGCACCAGCGTCCTCGAGATTCTCCCTCTGCTTTCCATCCTAGCGTGAATCTCCTGTCCTGGGTAGCATCCCTTGTCAAGTTCGATCAGTTCGTGCAGCCCGAGTTCGAAGGGGAGGTTGGACGAATTCATCTCACTGCGTTCCAAAATGCCCAATCTGATGCGGAGCTCACTCCATCTGGCTGAATCCATGGTTTCTGCTCCGTTGACGACCAGTGATTCGACCAGTGATTCCAACTCTACTGAGGGGACGAGGATCTCTGTAATCGCCGAATCGCCGACGTTTGTTCGAGATATCAGAGCACTGCCGAATTCTGTCCAAGATTGCGAATCGATTTCTGACGGGTCGATACCCAGTCCCACTAGGCATCGGTCGACTGCCTTCCCTAGGAGCCTCAGGTGCCCAATCGCTCCGTCACCGTTCATGACAGTCACTTCTTCGTCCCAAGCCACTCCTTGGAGCAACTGTTGACGAGTTTCGTCTCCGGTACCATGGTTCCCCACCAGAATCACCTGCTCTCCGAGGTTGCACAGAATCAGGTGATCCAATATCCTGCCATTTGCATTGCACAGCAGTGCATCTTGCCTCCCTTGCAGTCGCAATCCCGAAACGTCGGCAGTCAATGTCCGATTCAGGTGCTCCAAGCCGTCCGCTCCCTTTACCACGCTGATGCTAGATGGTACCACGAACACCTCTGCTAGGGGGTGGAGAAATCCCTCACCGGACATGAGACCTCAACCAAAGGACTGGCCGCATCCGCAGGACCTGTCTGCATTGGGGTTGTCAATCTGGAAGCCCCCTCCCATGAGGGTGTCCTTGAAGTCGACGCGAATGCCATTCAGGAGCGGACTATCCTTGTTGTGCACCAGCACGGTAATCCCATCGGCATCTATGCGCTGGAAATTGGGATCGTCGGGGTCATCTGCTATCGTCATGTCATACATGAATCCCGAGCAACCGCCGGATTGGGCGCTGATAATCAGCACATGAGAGCCTTCGTCGCCGTCCATGTTCTTCATCATCGCCGCCTTCGCCGAGTCAGTGAATTCGATTTCGACATCCACGACCTCGACCGGAGTCAGGACAGGGAGGGTGAACCCGTCTCCACCAAGGATGCTCACACCATGCCCTTCAGGCAGTGGTATTTGAACGGTTGCAGATTCTTCGCTGCATCAGCCATAACCCAATACGCTGGATGCACTACGCGGGACATGGACGGCATCGAGCAGAGGCCTGTCTCAAGGGTAATGGGGGGGAAGACAACTCGCGAGCCAGACGCGGTTTCTGTGGAAGCCGCTCTCTCCATCTCTGTCCACGCACCCGATTCAGAGCCGCACTCCCTCGGCCTCACGATGCGAACCCCGGGGCAGGATGAGAATCTGGTGCTCGGTCTGCTGCTCTCAGAGGGAATCATAGACACGATGTCTGATGTCGAGAGAGTCGAGGAGTCATCCGACGCGATCGAAATCCACCTCTCAGAAGGTGCTTCATTCGCCCCTTCCGAACACATCAGGAGGACGACCACTACCTCATCTTGCGGGGTCTGTGGCAGAGAGTCCATTTCCAATCTCCTGCATATCCACGGTCCCCCGCTCAGCGAGGAGATCGTAGTAGGCCAATCCGAGGTTACTCTCGCGATATCCGGACTCAGGAGCAATCAGAAGATATTCGAACTCACAGGCGGTACTCATGCCTGCGCAAGGGTGAGCCCTTCTGGAGGGATCATTGACATTTCCGAGGACATCGGACGCCACAACGCAATGGATAAGCTCGTCGGAGCTGCCATGGGCAGCGACCAGTTGCCAATCTGCAATGAGATGGTAGTCGTCTCAGGCAGGGCTTCATTCGAATTGGTTCAGAAGGCACTGAGGGCCGGTTTCCCAATTTTCATCGCCGTAGGCGCTCCCAGCACCCTGGCCGTTGATTTAGCAAACGAGCATGGCATGACGTTAATCGGATTTGCCAGGGACGACAGGATGACCGTGTTCAGCGGCAATCGAAGGGTGGCAAACGGCAGTTCTGGATAGGCGTCTTGCGTGACGCTGATGTATCACGACCACCTTTGACGATGCATGGGGAGGGACGTCGAAGGCCTCACACCGCTCGAGCCATCACCTCCTAGGCTGTCCAAGCCGAAGGATGTCGCAGCCGGCATACCTGCGGTTATTTCTACTCTGTCTCACGGTCTCAGCAGAATGGGTTCCTTGGCGTCCCTCAGGAACTTCACCTCTGTCAACCGCTTCGACGGCTTTGACTGTCCTGGTTGCGCGTGGCCTGACCCTGATGGGCACAGGACCGTTGCGGAGTTCTGTGAGAATGGCGCTAAGGCTGTCGCGGACGAGGGCACCAGAAAGAGGGCAGCACCCGAGTTTTGGTCCAAGTGGTCAGTAGGTGAATTGTCTCGGAAGTCAGACCAATGGCTGAACTCCCAAGGTAGACTCACTCATCCTATGATCCTGAGATCGGGCTCCGATTACTACGCTGAACTGTCATGGGACGAGGCATTCGATGTCATAGCTGATGAGTTGCACAGCCTAGAAGATCCGGACCAAGCGATATTCTACACTTCGGGCAGGACCAGCAACGAGGCCGCCTTCCTCTGGCAGTTGCTGGCCCGTAGGTTCGGAACCAACAACCTGCCCGACTGCTCGAACATGTGCCACGAGTCGTCCAGCGTCGCTTTGGGCGACTCGATAGGCATCAGCAAGGGCACGGTAACCCTCGATGACTTCACCAAGGCCGATTTGATTATCGTAGCCGGGCAGAATCCTGGCTCCAATCACCCCAGAATGCTGACAGCACTGAGGGACGCCAAGCGTGCCGGCGCTTCGGTAATCAGCATCAACCCGTTGTTTGAAACCGGCATGAAGCGCTTCAAGCACCCACAGGCCCCTCTGGAACTGCTGGGTAGCGGTACTTCGATCGCAGACGAGCATATATCCGTCAGGGTCAACGGCGACTTTCCCTTGTTCAGGGGCCTTGCGAAAGCCGTATTGCAGAGGGATGCATTGGACAGGGAATTCATCGCCACTCACACCCGTGGATTCGCTGATTACCGGAGAACCGTGGAGTCCACTTCATGGGGTTCTATCGTATCGGGCTCTGGAGTCAATCTAGAAGTGATCTCCAATCTCGGTGCAATCGTCTCCAAGTCTAAGTCCACAATCGTCTGCTGGGCAATGGGGCTGACTCAGCATCGCAATTCGGTCGCCATTATTCAGGAGATAACCAACCTGCTATTGCTGGGGGGGCACATCGGTCGGCCTGGAGCGGGTGTATGTCCCGTCCGCGGACATTCGAACGTCCAAGGCGATCGTACCGTTGGCATCAATCACAATCCCTCTGATAAGTTCCTCTCCGACCTGCACGACTCCACCGGCATCGTCCCTCCCTCGAAGCCTGGTGTGGATTCAGTTCGCGCGGTGAAGTCGATGCGCGATGGCGTTGCCAAGGTGTTCCTATCGATGGGCGGTAACTTCGCCTCTGCGATGTCGGATACGAAAGCCACCGCTTCGGCTATCAGCAACTGCTCTCTTACGGTTCAGGTCTCAACCAAACCCAATCGATCACATTTGATCACCGGCCGGACCGCATTGATACTGCCTTGTCTGGGTCGCTCTGAAACCGACTTGACTGACCGAGGCGAGCAGTTCGTCTCTGTCGAGAACTCCATGGGGATCGTTCACTCGTCCAAGGGCTCTTCCACGCCAGCCTCTCCTCTCCTGAGGTCTGAGCCATCGATCATTTGCGGAATCGCGAGTACTTTGGATACAAGAATCGGGAGAAGTGGAATCGCCTGGCAGGACCTCTCAAAGGACTATGATAAGGTCAGGGGCCTGATTGAAGCCAGCATCCCGGGATTCGAGGGATACAACGAGAGAGTCAGGTCCGACGGTGGCTTCTATCTACCCAACGCACCCAGGGACAGCAGGACGTTCAACACCGATACAGGGTACGCGAACTTCCGCGTTCACGACATTTCTGGTGCTACAGCCGATTCGGGTCAGTTCCTGATGATGACAATACGCTCACACGACCAGTATAATACTACGGTGTATGGTCTGGATGACAGGTATAGGGGTATCAACAAGGGCCGGAGAGTCGTTCTGATGAATCAGTCTGACATTGATGAAAACGGCTGGTCCGAAGGTGACTTGGTTGACCTGACATCTCATTTCGAAGGAAGTGAACGGCATGCACCGAATTGGTACCTCGTCCCATATGATATTCCAAAGGGCAACATCGCCACTTATTTTCCCGAGGCCAATGTGCTGGTCCCACTAGACAGCGTGGCCGAAGGCAGCAATACACCGACCAGCAAATCGGTCGTCGTGTCGATAAGAGCTTCCGACTAGGCCGCGGCCCTACGCCGTTTCTCCTGCTCCTTGTGCAACAATCTGCAACGGTTGATTTGAGTCTTGCAGATAGTTACATCCTCGGTATCCAAACCCCTTCCTAGTGCCTGCTCGAAGCACTTGATGGCATCGGCGTATAACTCGACTGCAGCGTACGACGATCCCATGTTGTACAGTGCCCTGCCAGTGACACCTGCGGGATCCATCGTTATCGCAGCGTGGTAAGCCTGAATGCTCTCAGGGTACCGACGTAATTGGTACAGTGCGTGCCCCCTTCCATTCTGGGCGCGAACACGCAGTTCCCTTTCCTCCCTCGGAGCTCCGCCAATCGCCTTCTCAAAGCAGTTCAGTGCCTCAAGACTGTTCTCCTCGGTCAACAGGTTGAGGCCATTGTTGTACCATTCGATCGCCACATTGACGCTCTCCTCCTCACTTGGGGGGAGATGGCTGGCCTTTCCCTCGGCCACTATGGCGGCTTCTACCAGATCCGCTTCGAATACGGCCTCCTTTCGCTCCTCTTCGTTCTGAGTTTCCTCTTCGATTGCATTTGCCCTCTGTCTGCACTGGTGCGCTCTGTCGATGTGGCCGGCGACAGAAAGCGCGTCGGCTAGCCCGTGCCATACCTCGGGTGAGCTGTTGTCATCAAGCAGGAGGTCTTTCCAAGCGTTCACAGCACCTACGTGATCCCCCGAGTCTGTGAGTTCCCTTGCCTTGTCAATCTTGAAGGAACGAGTCTCAACGAAGGGAATAGGTGCATCCTCATCAGACTCAGCAGATTGTTCCTCAACTTCGTCCTTGACCACCTCTTCACTATCGTCATCGGTTGCATCATCAGACAGTTTGAGATTCTCAATCTCAATGGATATCGGATGCTCTGGTTCCATTGCAACGACCCTCTCCCAATTTTGAACTGCCAAATCGTCTTCTCCCCTCTCTAGGAAAATCTCGCCTCTCGCAACTAGACTGTTGATGTGCGAAGGGTCGGATAACAGCGCATTGGCGAGTGATTGCATTGCGGAATCGTCTCGGCCTAACTTTCTCAGTAACTGAGCCAGATTGAAGTGAGCCTTTGCCGAATCCTCACCAATGGATATGGCGTATTCGATAGCCTGGATGGCGTCTTCGACATGATCCAACTGGGACAGGCAGACGCCGCACAAGGCCCACAGGGAGGAATTGCCCGAGGCATCACTTTCCAGTCTCGGTTGAATTAGATTCAGAGACTCTTGAAACTCGCCTTCACGTGCTAGTTCAGCGGCGTGTTCGGCGACGTCGGCAATGTCAGCCAGTACCGGAGTCGCTTCCAGCATGGGAGACTCTTCATCGACTGGCTTTGAGTCGAGCATAGGTGGATCTGGAATCACTTCTTGCACCTGCTTTTCTACAATCCGTGCCGGCAAGATCAGCGGCTCCTCAGGAGGGTGCTTCTCTACGATCCTAGTCAGTTCCTCGACATCAGACAACGTCTTCAGGGCCAACTTCGCTAAGGTGGCGGCTCTAACTGGATCGCTCGATTCCAGTAAGACGGCCAGATTAGCGGAGGTTGGTGCATGGTCGGGTTTTAGATCGTGTGCCCGCTCGAACGCGGAGACCGCATCGGCAGTGTTTCCACGCTTGGATTGCATCACCGCCAGGCCATACCAAGCGGAGGCGCTAGAGCCATCCAATTCGGTGGCATTGCGGTATAATTCAACAGCACCGAGGATATCACCTGCTTGAGCCTTGCAAGAGGCTTCTTCCAGCACCTTTGATATCGGTGTTTCGACCACGCCACCGCCTTAGTGCACATAAGTTAAGCATTCGCCGAACTTGACTGATGCCACACCTCTGTATTGAAGGCCAATCACGCCTTCGTGTAAGCATGGCGGACCCTGTACGAGTGATGGGGATATGCGGGACCTATAGCCCCGATACGGCCAATGGCCGCATGTTGGAGATTGCGTTGGGGTACTGCGAGGAGTTAGGCGTCGAGACCGTACTATGGGACAATTCCGTGAACACGCTCCCCTTCCTCGGCGAGGATGGCTGCTGGTCGCATCCTGTTGTCGAGGAGTATACGGGACTTGCATCCTCCTCGGACGCTTTCATCCTCTCCAGTCCGGAGTATCACGGTACCATGAGTGGGGTGATGAAGAACCATTTGGACTTCCTCTCTTTCGATCAGACCACAGACAAGGCTTTCGGACTGATGAGCACGCTGGGCGGGCAGTCTAACTCCAACACGCTGAATCATATGCGCATTGCAGTCAGGTGGATCCATGGCTGGGCCGTTCCAGAGCAGGTGTCGGTGGGAAACGTGGAGAGTGCCTTCGACGATGACGGAAATCTGATGGACGAGAAGTTGGATCAGAGGGTCCGCGACCTCGTTGCCTCCGTCGTCAAGACTGCTGAGTACCTTCGAGGCAATCGTTGAGGGATGCAGTTGGAGACATTGCCAGCAGGCAGTGAGCTATTGCTGCTGGTCTGTGCCATAGCGGGATTGTCCACGTGGTACCTGAGCAATTTCACTGATAGGGTCGATTTGACCAAGTTGGCCGCGTTCGTCGGCGTATGCTCTATGGTGACACTGGTATTCTGGGTGTTCTTCTGATGCGATTCTCCGGCGACGCTTTTCCCACACGAGTCCCGGTGTGGTGGGGACGGCGTGGGGTAGTCGGTCCACACCCTGATGTGGAGGGGGTGACCGGTAAGCAGATCGTTATCAGACATCCCAAGACACTCAGTGGCCTCGAAGCCATTCTGGCCAGTATTCTCAGGGGGCCGAAGGAGCTCAGGAGGCCGTTGGATGACATGAACTCAATGCTTTGGGAGTTGATGGATGGGAGCAACGATTTCTCCACGATCTGCAGTCTGATGGATTCGACTTTCCATGAGAGGATAGCACCCGTCGAGGAGAGGGTCCGTGCTTCGATAGCCAAATTCTACTCCTTGGGACTGGCTGTCATCAGACAGTCCCCCCTATCCAATGAGTGGAACGTCTCCGCTAGATTCGATCCGACAGGAGTTCTGGAGCCACCGAGTGAGAAACTAGAGTTGGATCCCGAAGAAGAGTGATCAGCCTTTGACTTCGGGCGTCTCCAGCCTTACGCGCTCGTCTTTCTTGGTCTTGTATACTACTGAGAAGTAAACCGTGAGTGGGATGATGAGGAGCAGGGAGAAACAACCCACCAATGTAGCGAGACTGTACACCGATTCTTGAACAGGGTCTAGCTTGAACTCGTGGACTGAAACCAATTCGTGAGTCACGACGCTGACACTCAATTCGACTCCTTCCGAAGCGACAGGCTCTCCATCCTCAAGCACCTTCACTCTCCACGTGACGATGACCTCGCTCCTCTCTATCAACTCCCGGGCCTGCACCTCTGCCGAGGTGGAATCGTCGCTATGCAGGTATCCAAGGCCGCCTATGGGTAGTTCGTTCAGTACTAGTCCTAACATCCTGTCCTCGCCACCTTCCGAGATCTTCTCGTGAAGTACCGCGAGTTCGCATGACTCTGACACTTGTCCGCTGTCTGCGGATAATGAATGCCTGCAGTTGAAGTTCTTAGCCCCGGGAGAGCCCAATAGTGGTGAATAGTACCATTCCGTTCCAAATGCCTCAACTTGGATGGACGAGCCCTCAGGAGCCCCAGATACTGAGACATTGATCCAAGTGATTGCGGATATGGTTGTTGAGTACCACTCAGCACTCCCTTCCTCGGTCTCCTGCATGTTCAACTCGACCTCCTCATTAGTAGTGGTGTAACCGTAGTATTCCGAGTCCAGGGTGTTGGAGTAGACGGCATACGACAATACGAGTATCAGCACCAGACCGATTCCAATCATGGTCCTCATCATGTTGGGATTGCGGGACAAGGACTTTCTCATGACTGCTCGAGTGGCTGCGGAGTTTTCAATTCTTGTAGCAACCCCCTTTTACTCGATCCTGCCACATAGTGGCAATAATGCTGTCACCACGGTTAAATATGGTCTCTAGGACGACCGGCCCGTATTGGTGACCGCATGACCACGTTGCACGACGTTCCTGCCGATTTGCTCATTCACGAACTTGCCGGCCGGCTGCAGTCACTGGACACCATCTCGCCACCGGATTGGGCGGATTACGTCAAGACCGGAGCGCACCGTGAGAGGCCCCCTGTTCAGCAGGACTGGTGGTACGTTCGTTCCGCAGCGGTCCTGAGAAAGGTCGCTTTGATGGGGCCTATCGGTGCCAATCACATGGCACAGCAGTTCGGCGGGTCGAAGGATCGGGGTGTCAAGCAGAATCGTGCTGTCTCCGGTTCTCGAAACATCGCTAGGACCATTCTACGGCAGCTTTCCCAATGCGGCTTGATTTCAAGCAAGTACAATCTGGCAGGTACGGTGAACTTGGGACGCGTACTGACTCCATCTGGACAAGCACTGCTTGACGAGATGGCTCACTCAGTCCGTGATGCCGCCGAGGAGAGGTATCCCGGTCTCTCGGGATATTGAGGTGATTGCATGTCTAGTAACAAACCGTTCGCAAAGAAGCAGAGACTTCTCAAGGTCGCCAAGCAGAACCGCCGTGTCCCGGTCTGGGTGATGCTACGCACCAACCGCAGAGTGAATACGCACCCCAAGCGTCACATGTGGCGCCGTTCCAAACTGCAGAGGTGATTGCATGGCTGAGGTGAAGGAGATGACCATCCCATTGCGTGCTGCATGGACCGTCCCTCGCACTCGCAGGGCTAACAGAGCCATGGCCGAGATACGCAAGCACGTAGCCCGGCATATGAAGATGAGTGATGACGAGGACCTGTGGATCGACGAGGCGATCAATCACGCTATCTGGGCCCGTGGCATGCAACATCCGCCGCGTAGAATCAAGGTAGTCTGCACGCGTGAAGAGGGATTCCCGATTGAAGTAAAGTTACTGGAGGACTGAAATGGGTAACATACGTCCTTCCTTCATCAAAATTCGAGCCCTACGGCTCGTAGAAATCTATCCAGATAAGTTCACTGATGACTTCGATACGAACAAGAAGTTGGTCGAACAATTCACTGACCTCGCTGACGAGGAAGGAAATCTGAAGAACAAGAGGATGAGGAACTGGATTGCAGGCTACATCACCACCTACACGCAGCGTCGGACAGACTGACTGCCATGCTCTTGTGAGATGACTGCCTGCGACAGTCGTGGGAGATCATCAGGAAGCCCCCCTGCCAAGTATTTCCCAACGCGTCTGCGTAGTATTGGTGAGGCCGGAGAACGACGGCAACATCGGCGCGGTAGCGAGAGTTATGGCGAACTTCGGAATTTCAGATCTCAGGGTTGTGGGCGGGGGTATTGAGTGGTCCGAGGAAACCCGGAATCGTGCGAAGCACGCACAATGGGTCCTAGATGGTGCAGCCTCGTTCGATGCCATAGGGGACGCCTCCAGTGACTGCTCACTGGTAGTCGGGACATCTGGGAAGAGAGAATCAGGAGACAAGACGGCCTTCCGGCACTTCTTGAATCCTGAAGACCTTCCTTCCAGAGTGAAGGATAAGGATTCTAGGGTTGCCCTGGTGTTCGGCCCCGAGGGCAAGGGCCTGTTGAACGAGGAGCTGAACATCTGCGATCTGCTGGTGTCGGTGCCTACGTGGGAGGGGTACCCGATACTCAATCTCAGCCATGCAGTAGCAATTCTCTGCTATGAGTGGTACAAGACCCCAGATTCAGAGCCAGTCGATCACACGTTGCTGAGCCCCGAACTGCGGATGCGACTGAGGGAGGAGATTTCCAAGTTGGCCAGAACCATGCCGACCCAGGATCACAGGCGCCAGGGCATCGAGGAGACACTGTCCAGGGTGATGTTACGCGGCCTGCCTTCAGATGACGAGGCACACAGGATCCTCGGGGTCATCTCGGCTGCTAACGTTGCCTTCGAGCAGAACAGTCCCTAGGGACTGAGTTGGGCGAACTAGCGACGCCAACTGGCACAGGACTTGGGAGTCTCCCTGACGTGGAAGGCTACCAGCCTCAAATCGTTGCCATAGGCAGTTGTGATGTGCGACTCGACTATTGAGAATGCCCACTTGGCGAGGTTCTCGGCCGTAGGGACGAACGGCACTACCAGAGTCTTGTGATCATCGCCCATGACTGACAACGCCTGCATGGCCTCGGCATCACCCTCATAGACGATGAATGCGTGATCGACGACATCGTGAATCTGCTCCTCCAATATCTCCGAGACGTCTCCGAAGTCGATCAGCATCCCCTCTTCGGAAACGCCTTCCCGGGTCACCACTTCCCCTTCGAGCTCTGCCTCCCATCTGTACCTGTGGCCGTGTAGGTTCCGGCACTTGCTCCTGTGGTTGGGAACCCTGTGGCCGGTGTCTGTCTCTACCCACCTCCGGATTGACGTACTCATGCGCCTCCCTCCGGTGCGAAGTCCATACTGGCCGAGTTGATGCAGTACCTCTCGCCGCCGAACTGATGGGGACCGTCATTGAACACGTGACCGAGGTGGGCATCGCATGAACCACACCTTACCTCCGTTCGCCTCCTACCGTGGCTATTGTCCTCGATCCTGCGTATGCCGGCGTCAGCGTGCTCGGTGTGGAAGGCGGGCCAGCCGCACCCCGAGTGGTATTTCATCTCCGCAGTGAAGAGTATGTGTCTGCAGCAGATGCAGTAGTAGGAACCGTCCCTCTCCTCCATGTTGTAAATGCCCGAGTTCGGCATCTCGGTGCCTGCCTCCCTGGTAACGTGGTACTGGAGTTGTGTGAGGTCAGACTTCCAGACAGAATCTCTGTCGTGGTCGAATTTCGGTCGGGAGCCCGTCATATTGCCGCCTCGTATTCCTTCTGTGTGGCTAGCGCGCGCTCAAGCACCGTACTCCAGTCCTCTACATATTCGACGGGGTCTTTGCGACCTATGGCATGGAATGCCAGTATCCTCTCCACATCGGCCCCAGTTCTGCCCGAGCTGCGCCCCAATTGATCCGGGCTGTAAGAGGTGTTGGTGTTCCGGAAGACGGTGTCGAAGTCAACTCCGAGACTATCGCACGAAACCATCGCATCTCTGAGGATACTCTCCTTGTCCCCATCTACATATGGCAGATCCATCGTCACCCTATGAGAGCCCCAGTTTCCAGCCTCGAAAGCCTGCACCAGGGCATCGTAGAACTCCGGTCTGCAGTCAGGGTAGATTGCGTGGTCCCCGGAGTGCACCCCCAGAGCCACGGAGACATCCACGTCCTCCTTCGATGAGACAGAGAGCGCATAGCCGTAGAGGATCGACGAGAAGATGGCATTTCTGTTGGGTACCACGGTCTGCTTCATCTGCTCCTCCTCGTAATGGCCTTCAGGCACAGAGATTTGAGAGTCAGTGAGGGCCGAGTCGAACAGCGCCATGGCGCTGGATAGGTCGGCAACGTGGTGCTCGACCCCGTAACCCTTGGATTGCAGATATTCGATGTTCGCAGCCGCCCTCTGCAACTCCAATATGTGCTTCTGGCCGTAGTCGTACGAAATGCAGGTGACTTCCCTTCTTCTTGCCAGCATCCTCAGTAGAAGAGCTGTCGAGTCCATGCCTCCACTGAGCGCCATTACCACCCTGCTCATTCCACGCACATCCATTTGTGAGACTGGAGCGAGAGCCTCCACTCGGGCCTCGATCGTACCTGTTCGAAGGTATCGTGGAAGTTGAGCCCGTTCCACTCCACACTTTCCCCTTCGTCATAGCAGGGCTGCAGATATAGGTGGTCGAAGCCTCCTTTGAGGTCGTCGTACATAGACAGATCTTGACCGAGGTTAACGACCTTCAACTCGTCCCCAGTCCTCTGCCTGATGGCCACATCCGGGTATTCCTGGTCCTTCGGGCTGACGCATATCCAGTCGATGATGCCGCCGGGCAGCGCGACAGTCCCGTTTGTCTCGATGCTGATATAGTAGCCAATGCCCCTCAGCGCTCCGCACAGGGTTGGTAGATCCTGCAGAGCCGGCTCGCCTCCGGTCAGGATGATCCTGTCGCAATCGAACTTGCTGACCTCGTCGATGATCCTGCCCAGCGTCATGTCCTCCCACTCGTCGAACTCGGTATCGCACCAAGGGCACCTGAGGTTACACCTACCAAATCGGATGAACACCGAGGACATCCCGGTGTTGTGCCCCTCTCCCTGTATGCTGTGAAAGATCTCCACTATCGGGAAGACCTGCTCAAGGTCCGAACCGGTGGGCAGCAGTATCATCGAATCACTTGTCCGACTGGATGTTGATGAGTTGCAGCAGTTCACCTCGAGCCTCTTGGTTGTCCAAGAATGCACCGCGGATCGCGCTGGTAATCATCACAGCATTCTGCTTAGAGACTCCCCTGCATTGCATGCAATTATGGGTAGCCTCGAGTATCACCGCGCATCCAAGGGGGGCCAATATCGACTCGATGTCATCGGCGATGCCCTTGGTCAGCCTCTCCTGATTCTGCAACCTGCTGGAATGCAAGTCGAGCAGCCGTGCAAGTTTACTGATTCCGACAATCCTGTCTATTGGAATGTAGGCTATGTGGGCCTTGCCTGTGAATGGTAGCAGGTGGTGCTCGCAAACCGAATGGAACTCGATGTCCCTCAGTAGGACGATTCCATCATAGCCCTCGGAGTTGAATGTGGCATCGAGTATCGATTTGGCATCGCCAGAATAGCCCGAGTAGATTTCATCGAACGACTCGATGACTCTCTCCGGGGTACTAGCAAGCCCTTCCCTCAGTTCACCGTTTACAGACTCGATGTACCTGACCAGGGTGTCAACGGCCGAAACGGCCTGTTCCCTGCTTGGAGCATCACTCATCAGATTTCCTCCGAATTCTGCCATGCATCTCATCGATCGCATCAAGTTGATCGAGGAGCTTCCTGCAAGCGGTTCTAACTGCGTCGGCCAGCGACACGAACTTCTTGTCATCGCCGACGTGGAGGCGCAGGTCTTCGAGCAATTCGTTGGGTATGTCAAAACTGACCTTAGGCACGCATATGCGGCCGTTGACGTTATTGATAAGTATTCGCCAAGTATTACTGTGGTAATACTAATGACGAATTCCCTCGATCTTGCCATCGAGTTCAGGGTAATTCGAGTTGATGTTCTCAGCCTTGACTCTCAGTTGTTGGAGTTGGATACGAGCCTCTTCAGTGGATACGCCCTGAGCAATCAAGTTTGCCAAGACTGACAGCCCTCCCTGAATGGTACCCGCGTCGAGATAGGCATCAGTGGAAATCTCACCCGAGTCAAGTAGAGTCTCCAGTGTCTCAGACAGGAACCGGACCTCTTGTGAAACCGCTTTGGAAGTCAGGATCCCATCGAGATTGAGGCGCTCTAGCGAACTTTGCATGACACGCCGAAATCAGTCCCCTTTTTGATGCTTGTCAATCAGGGCGCTCGACGAGTTCTACGAGTACACCCCCCGTGGAAGAAGGGTGCACGAAGGCGATTATTGATCCAGAAGCACCTGGAACAGGCTCCTCGTTAATCATTCTCACACCCGAGTCAGAGAGTTTGGAGATCATCGCACGGATGTCAGGAACTCGTACCGCTAGTTGCTGAATACCCTCTCCCCTCTTTGCGATGAATCTCCCTATCGGCGAGTCCGGACCAATGGGCTCGAGCAGCTCTATGCTGGTATTATTCGCGTCAATTCGCGGCGAGTCGAACATCTGAATCCTAACGCCTTGATTCTCATTGAGCTGGTCTCCGCTACGGATGAACCCCAGCATCTCCCAGAATCCAGAGGCCTTGCTCAGGGAGCTGGTGGCAATACCGACGTGATCGATGGTGATATCGTTCATCATCACACCCCACTAGGTGCCATCCATGTCCCGAAGACCTCTTTCATCACCCCGTTGACCTCGCCGACAGTCGCCCCTTCTTTCACAGCATGAATGAGGGGTTCCATGACATTCTGCATTCCCTCGCATGCCTCCCTAAGGCGTTCTAGGGCTTCGAGAACCCTTTCCGTATCCCTAGAGTCCTTCAGTGATTGCAATGACTCCAGTTGCCCTCTGACAGCATCAGTGTCGAGTTTCTGCCCATGAGTGCTTGAAACATTATCTTCGTCAACATGGGCATTGATACCTATCACAGAGAGTCCCCCGCTCTCCAGCTCCTGCAAGTGGGTCCACGCGCTCTCGTGGATTATCTTCTGCTGATACCCAGATTTCACGCATTCCAACGCACCTCCGCGAGAGTCGATTTCGTCAACCAGGGATCTTGCCTCAGAGAAAATCTTAGAGGTCATCTCTTCAATGAGATACGAACCCGCCAAGGGGTCGACAGAATCGGCGACTCCGGTTTCATCAGCGATGATCTGTTGAGTGCGGAGAGCTATCTTAGCAGATTCTGCTGTAGGCAGGCCGATAGCTTCGTCGAAACTGTTGGTGTGCAGAGACTGGGTTCCACCAAGCACCGCTGCGAGTGCCTGATATGCTACTCTCACAGCATTGTTGAGGGGTTGCTGGGCTGTGAGGGTGACTCCAGCCGTCTGTGTGTGGAATCTTAATTGGCTGGATCTCGTGTGTTCGGGATTGAACTCCTGATTAACCAGTTCGTACCACAATCCTCTAGCAGCTCGGAACTTGGCCACTTCCTCGAGCAGGTCGTTATGTGAACTGAAGAAGAAGGACATCCTGGGTGCGAAGTCATCGATGAATAGACCTGCATCTATCGCCGTTCTGGCATATTGCAGGGCATTTGACAGTGTGAGCCCCACTTCTTCGACAGCAGTGCATCCAGCTTCCCTCATATGATAACCACTAACTGAGATAGTGTTCCAATTGGGTGCATTGTCCTTGCACCATTCCATAAGATCGGTTGTCAGCCTCATTGAGTGACTCGGGGGGTAAATGTACAGCCCTCGTGCGATGTACTCCTTTAGGATGTCATTCTGAACGGTGCCTCTGATCGCGGACCTTTCCACCCCCTGATCATCGGCAACAGCCACGTACATTGCGAGAAGAGTGGTTGCAGGTGCATTGATTGTCATGGAGGTGGACACCGCGCTTAGGTCAATCGAATCGAACAACGCCCGCATGTCTTCAATGGTGTCTATTGCAACACCGACCTTTCCGACTTCACCTAGTGAAGTGAGGTGGTCGGAGTCCAGTCCCAGTTGAGTCGGCAAGTCAAATGCCACGGAGAGCCCGGTCTGTCCCTCATCGAGCAGCATTCTGAATCTCTCGTTCGTTTCCTGAGCAGTGGAGTAGCCAGCGTATTGGCGCATGGTCCAGAGTTTTCTCTTGTACATCTCAGCGTGAATGCCGCGCGTGTAAGGTGGCTGACCCGGCAGCGGGTGCCCTTCCTCAGGATGTCCCGCTGATAAGGCTCCATCAGACGTCGGCACGTCGGATCTTGGCAGCCCACTCATAGTTTTCGATCTACTCTCGCGCATCGTTCGCTCTTGGGAGGTGGGATTCGCCCATGAACAATGTGCTAGTGATGGTGCTGCCCGGGTCCATGTGCGTGGCCGTGAGCGAGCTCCTCTGGATGGGCTGCTCTGATTGAAACGACTTCGACGCTGAATCTGAGGGTCATCCCGGCCATCTGGTGATTCAAATCAATAGTTACGTTGTCGTCGTCAATGGCCGTCACAGTGAACTGGATGGGCCCGTGATCACTCTGCGCCCCCAGAACCTCACCGACCTTCAAAGGTAGGTCCGGGGGAAACTGTCCGCGTGGAATCGACTGGATTGCGTCCTCGTCACGCTCCCCATACGCTCTGTCTGGTGTCAGTGTGAACTCCCTAGTCTCACCGATGGCAGCCCCGATGAGCTCCCGTTCGAATCCTTCAATCATGTTACCATGACCGACTAGGAAGCCGAGAGGCTGTTTGCCATCACTGGTATCAAACACCTCGTTAGAGTCAGCGAAGGTTCCTGTGTAATGCACGGTAACTACGACATCCCGCTCAACTATTGCCAATCTATCACCTCCTGATGGTGTAGTCATCGATGACTGCCAAAAGTCTCGACAGTTGGTCTTCGGTGATTATCCCCTCCGATAACTTTCCCTCGAGGTATTCCTTGGCATCCGAAACGGTCTGCCTCTCACCCTTGGCCCAGATTGAGCCGAGTATGTTGGAACGGTGTTCGTCGAGGATCCCAATCTCATCCATCAGTCCACGAACTTCGTATTTGTACTCCATGTGTCTGCTCCTATCGAGGCGCTTGGCGCGATTTGCCGCCTGGAAGATGCGTCTGCGACGTCTGAACTTCCTAGTGACTACTACCACCGGGGTTACGGGCCTCGGTATAACGACAACAGGCTTTTCATTCTCTCCTTCAGTCTCATCGGACCCTCCGTCAGACTCTTCCTCAGATTTGCTTGCTCTATGCCTGCTCTCCTCAATCAGCTCCTGTGCTTTGGGGCTGATGGATTGGGCTTGCGTTTCGGTGGGCTTTCCATCCGCGATGGGCTGCAATCCGATGGATTTCCTCTTCGGACCGCCAAGAATCTGACTTTCAACCACAGACTCTTCGTCTTCGGTGGATATAGGTTCGGGGAATACTTCCTGAGGTGCTTGTCCCGCCTCGTCAGGAATAGAGCCGGGTTCTAATTTGATACCTATAGCGGGAGGCGGTCCGGGCACGGGCTCCGGGGCACTGGATTGCGTCTTGCGCGGCTTAGGCTCCTCTTTCTTTGCCGGCTTGGTCTGTGAACCCGTGCCAAAGATGTCCTTCGGTTCGGCCTTAGGTCGACGTCGCCTCTGCACTAGATAATCAGACTCCGTCCCATGGCGAGCAACAGACTCTCATAAGTGTTCTCGGTTGGCCGGTATCAATCCCATGTGACGATGGTGTGATCCGTGCGCAGTCCAGGTAACACCGCGCTGTTCGTGAGTGAAGTTATCGTTCCGGAGTCAATCATACGCCGACCGAGCTCGGCAATCATGGTTCCGTTGTCCACACAGAAGGGCCTTGCAGGCCAGAACGATTCTCCCCCTCTCTCTCCGCACATAATTTGCGACATCTCCCTCAATCTCTCGTTGCATGCAACCCCCCCACCCAGCAACAACTCGTCCTTACCGGTGTGGGCCATGGCCCTTTCTGCAACTTCTACACAAGCGGCGAAGGAATGCTCTTGCAAGGACCAGCACACCTCTCTCAGTGGATTGCCGTCCAATGTCTTCTGCTGTGCTGCAGTCAGAATTCCCGAGAATGCGAGATCCATCCCCTGGACTCCGTATGGGAGGGATACGCCGGTTAATTCAGCACCGGGCGTGTCAGCGGTCCAAGCAGCTGCGAGTCGCTCAATTTTCGGTCCGCCCGGAAACGGAATACCTTGAGAGCGGGCGAACTTATCCAGCATGTTGCCAATACCGATGTCGAGGGTTTCGCCGAGCACGCGGTACCTCTTGTTAGCACGCGCGATCACTTGGGTGTTACCACCGCTCACATACAGCAGTACAGGGTCATCACAGCCAGTCTGACTCCTGCCGATCTCAATATGGGCGACACAGTGGTTCACGCCTACTAGAGGGATATTCCAAGAGTGAGAGAGGGATCTTGCGACGGAAGCCCCCACTCTCAGGCACGGGCCCAATCCCGGGCCTTGGCTAAAAGCGACTGCATCGATATCCCTCCGTGACAATTCGTGGGTCTCCAGGAACCTCTTCAGTAATTCACCAGCGACTTTGGAATGATGGTCAGCAGCCTCTCTGGGGTGGATGCCGCCCTCTTTAGGCTTGAATAGGGCAGATTCGGAGGGATAGGCAACACCGTCCACGTCAACAAATCCGAAGGAAAGGGTATGGGCCGTGCTCTCGATGCCCAGTATCACCGCGCTCATGTGCCTTCGAGGCAGACAGTCCTTTCAAGCATCATGGCTGTCGCGGCTCATGCGGACGCTTATTGTGAACTCCGGTGAGCTAGCCCATCTCTGCCTGGGAGAGGTCCGTGAACCGCTTACCGGGGATGACATGTCAGACCGCAGTAGCAACGTATATCCCCCCGGACATGGTATTTTGATCGAAAGAGGCATTATCGTCCAGATCACAGATTCCCAATCTCTGATCGCGGAATACGCACCGGGCTGGGAAGGGCAAAGAGACATTTCTGCCGAACTGTCCGTGATTGATGCCGGTGGCCGTGCAATCGTTCCCGGTTTCGTCGACTCGCATACTCACTTGCTATGGGGCGGGGATCGATCCTCGGAAATGAGACTCAGACAGTCCGGACTGACTTATCGGCAGATAGCAGACCTCGGTGGCGGTATAGCGAAGACCGTGGCAAGCACGCGATCCATGTCAATCGAGGATTTGCTTTCAGTAGGCATGAGCAGGTTGAATCATGCATCTTCACTGGGAACCACCTCAATGGAGGTCAAGAGCGGATATGGACTCAGTGTTGAATCTGAACTGAGGCTTCTGGAGGCTGCAGATGAGTTAAGCAGACACACTAGGGTCAATCTGTTCCCCACTTGGCTAGGTGGTCACGATTTCCCCTCTGATTGCACCAGGTCAGAGTATCTCGATCAATTGATATCAGAGCAACTGCCAAGCGTCATGGATCAAGGTATCGCACTTTGGGCCGATGTGTTCTGTGAGCCCGGATGGTTCAGCACGGATGAGACAGAGGCAATCGTCCTGGCTTCCAAGGAACTTGGACTACCCGCCAGGCTACACGTGGACGAGTTTGAGGACTCAGGTGGACTGGCACTTGCTGCTGACATTGGAGCAGTCAGTGCAGACCACGTTGCAAAATCCGGGCTCGATGCACGTAAGGCCGCTTCGGACAGTGGCACTATGCAGACCTTCCTTCCGGGAACTCCCTACGTCATGGGAGCGTCTCTGGACCTGCCTGTTCAGACTTGCATGGAAGAAGAGTGGGCATTCTCCCTCGCAACAGACTTCAATCCCAATTGTCGCATCCTCTCCATCCCATTTATCGGCAACCTAGCTTCGAATCGCATGGGGATGGACCCACTCGCAGCACTGGTCAGTGTGACTCGGAACCCAGCTACCACACTGCGAGGTTCCGATGTCAGTGGCACCCTCGCTGTGGGCTCACGAGCTGATCTGAACATTCTGTGGTCCGAATCGGTCGATGGTTGGTGTCAGACTCCGGGGGAGAATCCGATATCGCATTCCATTATCGACGGGATTATTGTAAATTCTTCTTAATGACTACAAAACTATTGTCATTTTTAAAGTTAATAACTACTATGAAGACAAATTCTCAATATCTGCGGAGTGAATCCAGTCTGTTTATCTCGAGACAGTGTATCTTTCCGTGTGTCATGCGACCGATAAGAGCACTTATCGGAAATCTTATCCTGAAAAATATTGATAACAGAGTCGTAGTACAACGATTTGGATATATCATTGAATATTATACCTTTAATCCCTACTCGGAGATGCATTGAATACGAAATCACAGATCCACGTACGTGGACGGCCAGGAAATGGGCTTCTGCCTCAAGTGCAAGACCTACTGCCGTATATTGAATGCGAAGAAGATAGTCATGAGCAATGGCCGAACTCGTTTGTCTGGCAGCTGTTCCAATCACGGATGCGATGGGAGAATTTCGAAGATTGTCGGTTAATTGCATCTAGAGAATGCTTCATTTGCAACTCCCTCCTAGGTCGAATTCTCTAGGGCTCGTGGTCTAGGGGTTATGACGTCGCCTTGACATGGCGAAGATCGCAGGTTCAATTCCTGCCGAGCCCACCAATAGTTAGGTATCTATGTTATTTCATTTTCAAATCGATAGGTAATCCTGAATTTTCCAGCGCCCTTGGATTTGACACTGGTTATGACGATGGGCTCTAAATCATTAGTTGAGCCAACATGGGTACCTGCGCACGGACAAAGGTCGATCCCCTCTATCTCAACGACTCTCAGTTCCGTGATGGAGGAAGGAATTCTCTCCATGAAATTCGTGTGCCGCATATGCTCGTGCTCCTTCACGGCATCTCTGGGCCACTCATGTACGTTAACGAGGGTTCCAGAGCCTATGACCGAATTCACAGCATCAGCCAGGGTTTCGGAGTCGTATTCGTCCCTGTTCGGGAACAGGAAGTCGATTCTGGTGTATTCTGTGCTGATTTGATTACCAACCGTCTCCGCACCCCATAAGTCATCAGCCAAAGCTGAGATGATGTGCTGGGCCGTGTGCATGCTGGCATGTCTGTTCCGCCGCTCACCGTCAATCACACAGCTGACTTCGTCCCCCACTGAGAAATCAGCAATCTCATCGACTGGATGGCGGATAAACTCCCCACCAAGAGTCTCGGAGAACCCCCTTCCAATCCCGTCACGAATGAATAACCCTGTATCACCGGGTTGACCGCCTCCACGGGGGTAACAGTATGATTGAGACAGAATCAGCGAATCGTCTGTTACGTCGATTATCGAGGCCTCGAAGGGGGGTGGATTGGTCCCAGGATGATGGGACATATGCAGCCTTTCTTGCATCTAATCCCCCAAAGCGGAGGACAACTCCCCTTTCAACAGCGCTGATGAAAGCCGCTCGCAGTCCGCAGTCATCCCCCTGTCTGCTTCGAGTGGAGGAACATGTGACCTAATCCAATCGGCCACGCAAGCAACCCCTTTGCCGGGTCTCTCAACTATCCTGCCGAGTGCTTCTGCGGAGCAAATCATCTCATTTGCGATTACCTGGGAGAGGAATTCTGTGGCCCTGAATGTTCTGTATGTACCCGTGGCGCCCATCGATGCGTGGTCTTCCTTTCCTAAACTGACAGGTACGTTGCTCGTAGTAGCTGGCTGAGCCATCAAATGAAGTTCAGCGACTAGTGCAGCAGCCACGTACTGGATGATCATCAAGCCGCTTTCCAAACCTTCATCGTTTGCCAAGAAAGCGCTGTGACCGCTCCACTGAGGGTCTAGAACTTGATTGATCCTCCGCTCGGAGATGCTAGCCAATTCATGACATGCGATGGCCAGATAGTCGCTTGCGAGAGCAAGGTTTTGACCATGGAAGTTGCCACCGCTGATGACATCATCCATCTTACCATCGGTGAAGACGAGCGGGTTGTCTGTGGCGCTGTTCAGTTCAATCTCGAGCATCCTGCGAGTTTCCCGCAACAGTTCTATCACCGGGCCGTGTACCTGTGGTGAGCACCTAAACGAATATGCGTCTTGGACGCGATCGCAATCTGCGTGCGAATCATTGATTCTGGAATCAGCGAGGAGAGCGCTGATTCGGGCCGCCGATATCGATTGACCCACGTGGGGGCGTGCTTGGTGGATTCGATGATCGAAAGGAGAGTGTGAACCCCGTATCGCCTCCAGCGAGCAAGAGATTGCAGCATCCGCTGCAAGAAGAAGATGGTCAAGATTAGACACGCATAACGCTAGATATGTGCACATCTGGCTAGTCCCGTTAATCAGAGACAGCCCTTCCTTGGCTTGGAGTACCAAAGGCTCCAGTCCGACGCTGCGAAGTGCGGAGTCGGATTGGACGACTTCCCAGGAGCCGTTGTCCCCTATGATGTTACATTCTCCCTCGCCGATTAACCCGAGTGTCAGATGGGACAGAGGAGCGAGATCTCCCGAAGCACCTAGGGAGCCTATACGTGGGATCACGGGGGCGATTCTGTGATTGACCATCGACGCCAGCAACTCTGTCAGTTCGACTCTGGCGCCGGAGTTGCCCTTGGCTATGGCATTGGCTCGGATGACCATCATCATCAACACATGTTCCGGGTGCATGCGTTCGCCGACCCCACAAGCATGACTTCGGATTAGATTACGTTGCAGCTCTTCCAGTTGATTCGGGTCGATCGTCACAGATGACAACGCCCCGAAGCCAGTGTTAATGCCATAGACTACCCTATCGCTATCGAGTATCCTCAACACGGCTTCTCTGGAAGCTTGCATCGTGATCTTAGACGAGTCGCTGATACAAACTGTAGCCAGACCGCGTCCTGCGTCTATGACATCGTCAACTGCTAGGGAGGAGCCATCCAGCTCTATCACGCGCAAAGGCATCAAACCTCGCAGGGCATGCGCCAATTAGAACATCGCGCTAATTGAAATGTGAGTCGAGTATCTCTGAATCTACTGAATTGGGCATGGTAACATCGAGTAGAGGCTCTCTGTCCATCGCATGTTCGATCGTTGCTATTGAACCGGGATTGCGGGCCCATGCACGTCTTGCTATGCCGTTATTGACGTCCCACGCGAGCACTGACTGAATCCGCATCTCAGAATCCTCTGAACCGTCGATGATCAGTCCAAAGCCACCATTGATGGCTTCGCCCCAGCCAACACCACCACCATTGTGGAGGCTGACCCACGTAGCACCTCTAAAGGCATCACCGACGAAATTCTGTATCGACATATCGGCGGTGAACATCGAACCATCCTTGATATTCGCAGTCTCGCGATACGGGCTATCCGTCCCCCCCACGTCATGATGGTCCCTTCCAAGAACTATAGGCGCTGAAACAACTCCCTCTGAGATGGCTCGATTGAAAGCGGAGGCGATAGCCCTTCTGCCGATTTCGTCGGCGTAGAGAATCCTAGCTTTACTGCCAACTACAAGCCCGTGCTCTCTGGCCTGCTCTATCCATCTCAGGTTATCCAGATACTGGAGCCTGGTCTCCGCCGGCGCAATATGTGCGAGACGGTGCAGTTCGTCGGCAGCGATTCTGTCAGTTGCAGCCAAGTCTTCGTCAGAACAGGATGTGCAGACCCATCGGAAAGGGCCGAATCCGAAATCAAAGCACATCGGACCCATAATGTCCTCGACATAAGAGGGATAGCGGAATGAAACACCATCAGGAGCCATCACATCAGCTCCGGCTTTACCCGCCTCGAGCAGGAATGCATTCCCATAATCCCAGAAGTGCATGCCAGATTCAGTCAGTTTGTTCACAGCATCAGCATGGCGGACAAGCGATGCCTCGACGGCTTCCCTAAATTTCGGGGGATCGGCCTCCAGCAGTTCCAGTCCTTCGTCGTAACTGAAGCCCACAGGCATATATCCTCCTAACCATGGATTATGCAGACTGGTTTGATCGCTGCCCAGTTCAGGACAAACCCCCCGTTCATACAAAGCCTCCCACAGGTCTACGACATTGCCTACGTAACCTAATGACACAGCCTCGCAGTTCTGCTTGGCATCGAGGGCTCTGTCAATGATTCCATCGAGGTCGTAGTGTAATTCGGATAGCCAGCCTTGTTCGAAACACTTCTTGGCCGCGAACTCATTGCAGTCTGCAATAACAGCTACAGCCCCAGTAATCACAGCAGCCTTCGCCTGCGCTCCCGACATGCCCCCCAAGCCCGACGTGACGAACATAACGCCCCCAAGTCCATCATCGGTAGCCAGGCCAAGGTACATCCTAGCAGCATTCAGGATGGTTATTGTGGTCCCGTGGACTATTCCCTGAGGGCCTATGTACATGTAAGAGCCAGCAGTCATCTGTCCGTATTGTGAGACTCCCATGGCGCTCATGCGCTCGTATTCGGCTTGGGAGGAGTAGTTAGGGACCACCATGCCATTGGTGATAATCACTCGGGGTGCATCTGGGCTGGATGGAAACAGCCCGAGAGGGTGTCCGGAGTACATGACCAGAGTTTGGTCCTGATTCATCTTGGCCAGATACGCCATCGTCAGTCGGTACTGGATCCAGTTCTGAAATACAGTGCCGTTGCCTCCATAGGTGACTAACTCATGCGGGTATTGCGCTAATACAGGGTCCAGGTTGTTCTGAATCATCATCATTATTGCGGAGGCCTGCCCGATCTTTGCTGGATACTCGGAAATCGGACGTGCGTGCATTGGATATGAGGGTCGGAACCTATGCATGTAGATGTGACCGTATGCGTTTAACTCGTCAGCAAACTCTGTTGATAGCTCTCCATGCCAATCCTTGGGGAAGTACCTCAGGGCGTTGCTCAGGGCTTCCCGCATCTCAGAAGCTCTCAGAACGCTGGGCCGGCGAGGAGCGTGATCAACCGTGTCATCCAACCCCCTAATTTCGGGCATGTATTGTGGAATGCCATGCACCACATCGTTTTGGAATTCCATATCATCTCATCCTGTCTTCCACGGTGGCTCTGATTCTTCCGATTAGCGACGAGGCTTGTTCCTCGACATCAGCCAATTCACTGGAGAACGCATCAGCATTAACATCGGGTAGTGACTGCAGATTAATTCTCACGTTCAATCCTGCAATAATGATGGCGGTGTTGGCCAGCTCTGCGGAAGCCGCCAGATCTGTAATAGCATTTGCATTGCATGACATGGCCATCTCATCCAGTAATAGGAGAAGTCCCAGTCCATTCTGAGTGGTCTCTAAGGGAACTGATGCAGCTATTATGTAAGCATCCATAATCGCGGCCTTGCGAGTGGATACTTCATCGTCGCCGGATTTGGGTAATCGGAAAGCCTGCATGACGGCTTGGAAAGATTCAGCATCGCGATGTGCAAGGGTTAGCGCTGTCTGCAGACCAACGGATGACTCGGAAAGCACGTGATTAGCGGATTCGTGCCCTGATTGCCATATTTCCTTGCCTAGAGTCAGTCTTGCCACCATAGAGGCAAGAGCGTGGGCATGAGCGAGGGAGAGTGCGGCTACCGAACCACCACCGGGCGTGGGTGAATCAGACGCTATATGATGGAGGACATCTTCGTAGCCGCCATTCATGCTAATCACCGAGATTCCTTGCTAAAGACCACTCTATGATGCTGTTGTGGGCGTCGAATGGCTCGAGTTGGTCCAATCCCAGGCCCATCACGGCAGCATCAACTAGCTCCTCTGCATTCGCTGAGTCGGGATCTTCATGATACCATCTGCCGCTTTCGAGTACTGCTGACAACGGCACTAGTCCGACCAATTCGCTCCCACATGTGGATACACCATGATCTGCGACGATTGAATTGACTGCCTCGAATGCCATGTGCAAGGGTGTGATAGACACATCCTGTAGATTCATAGAAACCTGGCAAATCCCATGCGTGGGCAGGCCGACTCCCATTCCCTGTACGTTTTGGAGCATCCCGGGAACTCTCATCTTTTGCCCATCAGTGCCTTTGATTACCCTACCCGAGGTTCTAATCAGCGATGCCGCAGCTTTCGATACGAGGGGCTCTGGCTCGTCAACATTCACGTTGTATGCGACCAATACCTGTCTGACCCCAACCGCCATTGCCCCGAACCTCTTCTCGGACTCACCCCACGAGCCAGACCAGCGATCCGGCAATCTGGTATCTTCATCATCCCATACACCTCCTGATAGCCTCGCCTCAAGGGCTTCATACTGACCTCTTCGAAGTTTAGCCAGTTGCGCCCGCGGTCGAGATGTCGCTGCGTCTCCGTACAAATACACAGGGATATCATCTCCAACAGCTTCCATAACTGACGCTGCTGAAGCCATGCAATCCCCATGTGTACCTTCGGCGAGGGGCACGAATGGGCATACATCTACAGCCCCCATTCGCGGATGGGAACCGGAGTGCAGCCTCATGTCAATTAGTTCGGCAGATTTCCTAATCAGTGATATCGCCGCCTGCGTAACTGATTCGGCCTGACCTGCGATTGTGATGACCGTTCTATTGTAATCCGCATCGGGTTCAGCACTGAGTACAGCCGATCCGTGGAACCCCCTGGCAGAGTCCACAATCTCATCGATGACTTCTGCGTCCCTCCCCTCGCTGATGTTCGGGACGCACTCGATCCAACGGCCTGACACGATACGGGGTCGCGGCATGGAGTGATGAGGATTGCTAATCAGTTGTATAGGGAATCAGGACCATTGTGTAGGCTGTCCTTGCGCTTTCGGTCCATGATTGTCAGTGCTGAAGAGAAGTCTCTGGCCGAGCACCGATTTCTGCAATCGGTGATCGCATTCATGCCTGCTTCAATTATAATAGATTTGATCTCTGCACCACTGTAGCCCTCAGTAGCGATTGCCATCTTCCTGATGTTCACTTTCTTGTCTAGGGGCACGTTTTTGCAATGTACCTCGAATATATGCTGTCTGGCCTCGGAGTTCGGTAGCTCGATATCGATGATCCGATCGAATCTTCCGGGCCTGAGTAGGGCTACATCGAGCAGTTCGGGCCTATTCGTCGCCGCAATAACCTTCACATCATCCAAAGTTTCGAAACCGTCCAATTCAGCCAGTAATTGCATGAGAGTCCTCTGTACCTCGCGGTCACCAGAAGTAGCCATATCGAGCCTCTTGGAGCCTATAGCATCAATTTCGTCGATGAAAATGATGGCAGGAGCACGCTTTCGTGCGAGGTCAAACAGTTCCCTGACCATGCGTCCACCCTCGCCGATGTACTTCTGAGCTAATTCAGAACCTACTAATCCCAAGAAGGTGGCTTGAGTAGAATTTGCGACAGCCTTGGCTAGCATGGTCTTCCCAGTCCCTGGCGGTCCGGTAATCAGCACACCCTTAGGGGGTTCTATGCCGAATTCCCTGAAGGCCTCGGGTCTTTCAAAGGGTAACTCGATGGCCTGCCTGATTTGCTTGATCTGTTCGTCTAATCCCCCTATATCAGAAAACGTCGTCAGAGGTTTTTCTATGACTTCAGTTCCGGATACTAACGGATCCCAGGAATTATCCAGCACTTCGATTATCGACAGAGAGTCCTGATTCAATGCGACTCTGGCACCGGGAATCAGCAAAGACTCGTCCAAGCGCCGATTCACACTTACTAGGAAGACAGTTCCATTTGAGTTTCTAACAACTGCATTGTCCCCAACTCTGTCTTGGATGAACCCGATTACGTAAGGGGGAGTTCTGAGGTTCCTGAGTTCTTCATCAAGCCTATTGGCACGTTTCTTCAACTGGGCGCATTCATTCTCAAGGAAGAGCTTCTCCGTGAGCAATTGCTGAGCCTTCTCGGAAAGCTCTTTCATCTCAACTTGAAGTTTGTCGATGGATCTTTCCGGGGTCTGGTATGAGGGGATTTTGGTATTTTCCTTTTCCAATGGAGGAGCATCCACTTCGCTGGCCACGACATTAACTGTAGATGCCTGCTTTTGACGGTTCCCACGGAAGAATCAATTCGTATGAGTGGAATCGGTTGCCATGGGCACCTGCGAGTTATGTGGTACCGACAACGTTTCGACGCGTCAAGCCATAGTCTCCAACGTCAGTGTTGATGCATGTAACAGATGCATAGAGCGTATGGGTCTTTCCTTGTACGAATCCCCTTACAAGAAGAGTCGAGTCACCCCTACAGGACGGAGGTGGACCAGTACCCCTCGTAGGCCTCCGTCACGAGGTGACATAATGCGTAGTGAGTCGAAGGAATTGATGCCGGATTTCCATGTCCGAATCCGCGAAGCTCGAGATTCAAGAGGTTGGGATCAGAAGCAATTCGCAATGCACATGAACGAGAGACTCAATGCTGTGCAGAAAGTCGAGAACGGCTCTAGACCAACCGATTCTCTACTCATCAAGATAGAGAAGATTCTGGACATAGAATTGTTCGGTGAACCAAGGGGTAAGTACGATACCGCTCTAAGCCGTGGACCGAGTAGAAATGTCACAATTGCTGATGCCCTAGATGAATTTCTATCTGGGGAGGGTTCCGATGATTGACCTTCCCTTGCATGTCATACATCTCAATCAGGACGATCCTAGGAAGTGTACGGCAAGGGCACTGGAACGTAGAGGGCACGCCATTTTACATTACGATGCCAAATACTCCCCCAAGCGGGGGGTTCTACTGAATCCCAATTCGGGGGTCCTACTAGGTCCTGATGATAGGGTACTGATGGATCGCGGAGCGGCAATAGTGGCACTTGACTGCTCTTGGAAGCAACTCAATGAATCACTTAGCGAGATTTCCCGGATTAACAGCCTGAACCATCGGACTCTGCCGATGGTGCTCGCCGCTAATCCAGTGTCGTGGGGCAAGCCGGGTAGGTTATCCACAGCAGAAGCGCTATGCGTATCGCTAATTTTACTTGGTCGATGGGAGCAAGCTAGGTCCATAATTCGGCCATTCGGTTTTGGAGATCAGTTTCTCAGTCTGAATCACGAACCACTCAAAGCATACAGCCTAGCACGGACAAATTCAGAATTGGCCCAGATGCAATGGGAATTCTTCGACATGCCCGATTCAACGGACGACTGATCCGGGTGGCATGTTACCGTCCAATGTCAGGACGGAAACCCCGCCTTTACCATCATCTGCGGCCAGAAGCATTCCCTCAGAGAGCACCCCCCTGAGTTTTCGGGGCTTCAGATTAGCTACGTACACGACATTCAATCCCTCAAGTTCCGAGGGCTCGTAGATCCCCTTCAATCCGGCACATACCGTCCTAGTCGAATCGGGTCCGTCTTCGATAATAATAACATAGAGAGTATCGGCATCAGGGTGGTCTTCGACTGAGACTATCTTACCTGTCTTCATCTCGACCTTGAGGAAGTCTTCGAACTCGATGTAATCACTCTCTGGTCGATTGGGGGGGCCGCTTACGTCATTGACCTTGCTATCCGACTCCATTTCTGCGAATGATTGTTCTGTGGAAATGATCTCGTCAAGATCCAACTTCTCAAAGAGGGGCGCGGGTTCATCAACATTCCACTCGAGGCGAGAATCATAGGAAAAGGCATCATCCCATAGGATGCTATCAATGTCTGATGGTTCATTTAGCATCGCCCACAGTCTATCTGATTGGTAGGGAATGAAGGGGCGCAGTGTGACTGCGAGACCACGACACATTCTCCAAGTGAAAGCCAGAGAGGAAAGGGATTTCCGCGCCTCCGGGGTATCATCACCATCTAAGTGCTTCCAAGGAGCGGCTTCTTGTAGTATTGAATTACCCAGTTGAGCGATGTTCATGATGCAGCGTAAGGCTTCTTTGAACCTCTGGCGTTCCATCGAGTGGATGGCATCCTCGAGGTGTCTGGAGATGATTGATTGTGCTTCTGTATGTTCGTCGGGGGAATCGAAGTCAGAGAGTGGGTTCGAACCATCATCGGATAGCCTGTGGGATAGAGTCATCACCCGATGTACGAAGTTGGCGTAGGTACCAATGAGTTCATTGTTGACACGATCCACGAATTCGTCCCATCTGAAATCAGTGTCATGTCCCTCGGGCATGTTGATCGATAGGTAATATCGCAGAGTGTCGGGGTCGAACCTCTCTAGGAAAGATGGCAACCAGATAGCATGCTTCCTGCTCTTACTGAATTGGCCGCCTTGCAACATCAGATACTGATTGGCCGGGACATTGGCTTCCAAGACCAAATCATTGGGCAAAGGGGTGTGGGAGACTGGGTTGCCGGACTGGGCAGAGTTAATCCCCATCAGTATGGCAGGCCATATGATAGTGTGGAACGGGATGTTGTCCTTTCCCATGAAGTACAGGTGCTTGGGTACGTAACCATCCTCGGAGACGGTCCACCAATTCCTCCATGCGTCTACTCCATCTGGATGGCCTGCCTCATCAGCGAACCTCTCTGCCCAGATGCGCGCGCATGTGTAATACCCCTGAACGGCTTCGAACCAGACGTAGACCCTTTTGGAATCCCATTCAGATCCTGATAGAGGAAGTTCAATCCCCCAATCGATGTCTCGGGTTACCGCACGGGGCCTGAGACCCATGTCTAGCCAGTTCTTGGTCATAGAGCGGACATTGGGCTTCCAGACCTCCTTTCGTTCCAAGTAATGTGAATTCAGTGAATCCTGGAACAAATCGAGTCTGAAGAAAAGGTGGTCTGTATTACGAACTTCAATATTAGCATCTGCATCGAGTTTGGAGATGGGATTGATGAGTTCGTGAGTTTCGTATGTCGCTCCACAGTCATCGCATTGATCGCCTCTGGCACCGGAGAAGGAACAGACAGGACAATCTCCCTCGACGTACCTGTCTGGCAGGAAGCGAATTGAGCCGTCCTTGGATACCGAGCAATACTGTTGCATCGTTTTCCTTTCAAGCATCTTCGCTTCTAACATTAAGGTGAACAGATCTCTAACCAGCTCCTTGTGTCGAGGATCCGAGGTCCTGTTGTACAGCGCCCCTCCGTACTCAGGACCACGGGGATCTACATCCATGGCCCACGAGCAACCCATGTCAATGAGGGCCTTCTTGTTGATTTGGTGGAAATGATCGACTATCTCCTGAGGGTGCGCGCCCTCCTCCTCGGCTGTTAGGGTGATAGGGGTGCCATGCTCATCCGAGCCACTGCACATTAGTACACGCCGCCCCCTGGCTCGCTCGTACCTGAATTGGATGTCTGCTGGGAGGCAGTTTCCAGCAACATGACCCAGATGAAGGGGGCCGTTAGCATATGGCCATGCCATAAATATCGCTACATAGTCCACGGTTGACACCCACTGGGTCTAGTTGAATGTCGCAGAGCCACATATTTATGTCATCATCGCCCCGCCCCGCCATCGGAGCCGCACAACGTGTATGCCGGTGGTTATCGTCCAAATCTGCTGGATGGACTCTAAGGGGCAACAGAATTGGGTGACTATACGCTGATAATCTCCTATGTAGTGCTTGCATTAGGAGCCTCATTCCTCTGTAGTATATTGGAAGCTGTCCTTTTGTCTACTACGCGGAGCCACATTTTGGCTCTGGGAGATACCCATGGGAAAATCAGCAAATTATGGATTAGGTACAAGGATGACCCCGAGCGCCCTCTCACGGCCATACTTACTCTGAACACAACGGCCCATACCGTCGGAGCACTCGGTGTCGGATACGAAGTGCAGAAAGTGTACCCAGAATACAGTGTGGCTGTAGCCTCAGCGATACTGACCATCGCGATTCTCCTGTTAAGTGAGATCCTGCCCAAAACCATCGGCGCGTTGTATTGGAGGAGACTCATGGTGCCATCAGCTACGATGCTCCGAATATTGATAATCGCACTTTGGCCCATTGTCCGGCCGATCGAAATTCTCCGCTCATTTTTGCCCGACGCCCAGACCGAGACCATGACCAGAACCGAATTGGCTGTTCTTGCTGATATAGCTGAGGAGACTCACGTGATAGACGAAGATGAAGAGACCGTCATACAGAACTTGCTGCGTCTTCGTGAGATTATGGTCAGTGACGTAATGACTCCTAGGGTCGTCATGACGACCGTCTTCCAGCAGGAGAGCGTCTCTGATGTGTTAGAGAGGATGCCAATAATGATCTATGGACGCATGCCCCTAATCGGGGAAAGCATCGATGACGTACGAGGAATGGTTCTCCGAAACGAGATCCTTCGTAGAGCTGCCGTCGATGACCACTCCAGTTCTATGGAGAGCATTTCGCGTCAGGTCTTTCATTGCAGGCACGATGACTCGGTGGATAAGGCCCTGGATGTGCTGTTAGAGAATAAGGTACAGTTACTCATTGTCAACGACGACTTTATAGAAACGCTGCTGGGAGTGGAGATTGTAGACGAATCCGATCAAGAGGCGATCGATAACGGGTTCCACCACGAGGACATGAGGGCGTTAGCCAAGCAGCGGTATGAGGATTCTGAGTCCGAGTGATCATTCAGTGCCTGATTCGTCCTCGAGTAAACCCTTCGATTCAGTGTAGTCGGCGATGGATTCGAGGCGCTTCCAGAAACCCTTGGCATCGTCAGTTTTAGTAGTTCGAACGAGCCAAACCCCTCCAAACAGGGTTTCCCACAGACCTTGATCCGAAGAGCCAAATCTATTCATCAGCCAATCGACTAGTGGTGGTAAGAGAACCAGCATTCCACCGATGGTGCCGACCTTTCCGAGATCGGACTCCGGCATACCTTGCGAAGTGAAAGAGAAAACGGTGAAAAGGCCTAACATCACGAAGATGAAAGTCAGGCCCTTCAGCGCGGGATAGGCATAGAAAGGAGAGTTTCCGCGAGTATTGACGTAACTGGTTCGGCTGACCCAATTCCCAATGGTCCTACCGCTGTTTCTGGGAACAATCACTAGATTGAGGGACATTAATGCAAGACCAAGGATGACGAACGGTGTCGGATTGAAGTATGATCCCCATGCAGTTATCGCAATCAAGGGAACTGACCATCCATAGCTGACTAGGAAATCGACGAATCGACGGAGAACTGCTTGACCTCTCGTGGCCGCATCGAAACCATCGGGCATGACTCTCTTCTTCTCCCTCGTCGCTTTCTTCGCCTTCTTCTCCCTGCGCAACCTGGACTTCTTAGCAGGCTTCTCTTTGACGGGTTCGGGATCCGGTAGGACCACAGTGGCTGGAGCGTCGTCCTCGGCAGCAGGAACTGCCTCATCCTCACTCTGAATCTTGCCTGCCTTCTCGAGTAGTCCCACGCATTCACTCTCCGTACATTTCACCCATTCTGGTGAATATTTTGAAGCCGGGGGACTCCACGAACTCGTTTATCTTATCCTCGGGTAAATCGCCAAGTTCGGCGTTTGTCATGAGGAAGAACTCCCTGCGAGCATCTTCGTCGGCAGCGGAAGGGTCGGCACCGACAGACTGGAAGAGAGCGAATGAATCGGACTGGACGAAGGAATCTATGAAGTCCTCCGGCATATCGCCCAGCAGGTTATTCACGACATCGAAGAATTCTGAGAATTCGTCTGTTTCGGACTCTGTTTCATCCTGCGAAATCGAATCTTCGGATCCAGCAGGAGGCTGAATCAGTTCAACAGTGGGTTTCACTGAGCGAACATCCTGCTGCTGCTTCTTTCTCAGAACGATAATCTCCCTGTCCAACTCTGAGCCGAAACGGTCAGAGAAGCGGTCGAGAAGCGTCCCAATTTCCCCTGTAGCTATCCTATCGATGTGGCCGTACATGCTATCTTTGCTCTCGAGGGCGAGGGAGGGGTCGGCGGCTCTACGCTTCTCCCATTGAGTCTGGAAGTCCGATGGGGGGGTACTCTCTTCATCGTCTGGGAGCGGTATTGATGGCAGTTCGTCCATGGCTTCATCGATTATCGAATCATCACCAAGTCCTATCCTCGGAGGCGGCGGAGGAGGGGGCAGTGTGATACCAGGTGGGAGGGGGGGAAGGGGGAGATTACCGACGTCCTGATCGTTGTCCTCTTCGTCTGGCATAATCTCCACGGTACGATTCCGAACCTCTACACTATTCAATATTCTGTGATTGAGGGAGCCTAAGATATCGGAGTCAGGTGCTTAGCACTCTGCCCCAGCCCTTTAACGAGAGGAATGTGGCCATGGACTCTGGTACAACGAAAATGTCCCCGGTGCCGCCTTCTACCTCTGTATCCGAGAGACGTGCGGTGACATCATCCATCGTTAATTCTACCTTCATGGAACCGTTGCCGCGGAAAACCACCGCCTCATGGAGTGGATCAAAGGCATCGGAGGCATCTGGGTCGAGTCTGCTTAATGGTATTTCAGTGACGCGCAGACCACACTTGCCATGAAGGCTGCCAATCCATCTGATGACTCTCTTGATATCAACTGTGACATTCTCATCGGTCTCACCAGCATTTCCTAGGACGACAGAAGAGTCGCCTTTGACTAATTCCCAGAAAATCGCCGTGTTGTTACCTGGGAAGACCCTGAGGCTGAAATCGTTTCTCAGACGCTGTATCCTGTCCTCATCCTGAGCCTGTTCAGCCAACTCTAGGAGCTTGGCCTTACTGCAGGATTTCACCGAGCAATCGGGGTGGCGAATCCTCTGGGACATTATCTCATGTTGCTCGGTAAGCAGCTTGGACTTCTCGGGAGAGTCATCTGATATAGCTCGAAGTTTGAGAAGCACCCCTTCGATTCCTGACTCCACTCTAGACTTCCACCCCGATTCGGTACCGGACATCACAGCTTGGACGTTAACTCCTTGCCCTCTGATGTAGTTGACCAACTGCCTCCTGGCATTGGAGTCCAATTGAAGATATGTCGGCTCGCGCACATGAATGTGGAACCCTCTGTGCCCGGAGAATGTGAACTGCGCGTGATTCTCGCTGAATCCAAATTCAGGTTCTAAGAATTCCGACCACAACCGCCAAGCCTGCTCTTGAACCAAGTCGATCATCTGTGGAAAGTCGCTGCCGGATACGCCCGGAAGGTGATCTCCATCTAAATCGAATATCAGGTCGGCTCCTAGCCAACCTTTGTCATCCATATTCCTTTCAGAGGGGTCGTTGTAGTATGCTGTACTGTGGAAGCAAGAATGGGGGGCTTTCTGATGAAGGTAGTGCAACAACTCCCTCTTGTCGGAGAATCCGCGATGTCTGTCCGGTGGTCTGCTGCCCCATGGGATGAACATCCATTCACGAGAACGGAACCGAGGAGGCCCCCACAGGTCTTCAACCACAAGGGATTGGTAATATTCAGCGAAACGGAGTGCGAAACGGCTCCAACCCTCGACCATACATACCCGATTATGGCACGGCAAATGAACATGTGGAGTCAATCGAGGTCGAGTTGCACGATTTCCCTGCCTTCTGTGGCCGGTTTCGCTCCAGTCAGCTCGATATAGGCCTCCCAGCATACGTATTGGTTATCCAGCACTATAGCCTCAGCGAATGTGAGTGCTTTTCCAGTAAACGCGCAAACCGGTCCCAATTGACCTGTAGCCGTAGATAGTTTGGAGGCATCTGGCATGGATGAATGCGACAACTGGTATCTATTGACTGTTGCCTAATTGCGGATTCCCTCTCGGAGCCGTTTTCAACTGAACTCCGTTCGCTGACGCGTGCAGGACGAGAGCAGGAGAATTCGCGTCGGGCACTCTCCTGATCCCGATGATGCATTCATGTTCCACGCTTTGACCTCAGGCTCGCTCGAGACACCCGGAAGGAGTTACGAGCACGTGCTTCTGGATATCGAGACACTGAATCGACATGCACTTGAGGGCAGGTACGAAATTTCCGCAGTCAGCATACATTCATTCCCTAGAATTTCAGATCGATATCACCTCATGAACTGTGGCGCTTCGATGGGAGAGGGATATGGTCCTATTCTGATCTCAAAGACCGTGCTTAATCAGGATGAGGCAAAGCGGAAGAAAATCGCGATTCCCGGATTGGGTACCAGTGCATACCTAGCTTTGAGGTTGGCCTGGGGAGATGTTAGAGTCGAGGTCGTACCCTTTGATGAGATACTTCCTCGGGTATTGGAAGGCCAGTATGAGGTCGGATTGATCATTCACGAGAGGCAACTGACTTGGGCTGAAGACGGTGTCCATCTGGTGCTGGATCTAGGAGTTTGGTGGAACGAGACTACGGGCCTTCCCCTGCCCCTGGGGGGGAATGTGGTCCGGAAGGATCTGGGGGAAGAATTGTGCGTTCAACTGACCTCTGATGTCAGAGAGAGCATCATGCATTCACTGGAGGATCCAGACGCTGCACTAGAATTCTCTAAGGCATGGGGTCGCGGAATAGACGACGATACCAACAGGGAATTCGTTGGCATGTACGTCAATCAGAGGACTATCGATTACGGGGCGGACGGGCGGGAGGGGATACGCCTGTTCTTGTCGGAGGGCCAGAGGATAGGATTAGTGCGAGGAGATATGGATGTCGATACTTTGAGATTCATAGGTTCAAAGGGGTAATCAGACCTCGACCCAAGATGGCTCTCTTTCCATACCGCATACTTCAGAGAGGAACAACTCCAGTCCCATGACTGCGTCTCCGTCTAATGAATTTCTGACTTCGTTATCGAAGTAATCAGAGACCCTGTTCTCCGTGAAACCCATCTTATCGGCGGAGAACCTGATGACTTCGAGCTTCCAGGTTTGATCGCCGAGAAACTTGTTGTACTGCTCTAGCATATCCGAATGAGCCTGTCTAACCTTATCGATAGGTGCGTCCTTACGGACTGCGAAGACCCCGAACACCATAGGCAGGCCGGTCTGATTCGTCCATTCAGCACCTAGGTCGAGTTTGACCAATTCAGGATTCTCTGCGGCTGCTGCAAGCGCTCTGTCACCTATCAGCAAAGCGCCATCGCAGATGGATAGCATAGCATCGATATCAGGCCCCATCTCGATGCACTTGGGATCTAACCCTCGACGGATGAGGGCCCAACGAAGGAGGGCCTTTGAAGTGGACGAGTCTGACGGCAATGCTATGTCCCTCATAGATTCGGGTGTGCGAGAGCCGAATAAGAGCGCAGAGCCAACGTTTCCTGTGCTGACTATCCCTAGATTGGGAATTAGGTCGAGTTTGACTGAATGCTTGGCATAGTCGGCCGCAGGAATCGGAGCGGTGAGACAGTCTCGCCTGAGAACGTGTCCTGTCAGCCAAGCAGGTGGGGCGGGAAGTATCTTCCACTTATCCTTGAGACCATGGAATATTGGATCACAGTTCGTGAAAGCGACCCTGCCCAGTACTTCCTGCCATGACATGATGGCACCTATGTCTGGTCGGCTATTGGCAGGTACATCTCAACAACATCGGAATGACCGTTGTAGACGGAAAATGAGGAGTAGACAGAATCCCGTTTTACAGCAACCGAATCTGCATCTTCAATCAACCGAGCCAATTCGTCTGCTGTTGTATCCAACCTAGTGGTACTGCCAGCATCGTGCATGATCTCCTCATGACCCACGGTGCCGTCTATGTCATCTGCTCCGGCTTTCAGTGACAATGTTGCCAGATGATCTCCGATGTTCATCCTGTAAGCTTTGATATGCGGTATGTTGTCCAACATCAACCTAGAGATAGCTATGACGCGAATCACCTCCGAAGACGATGCCAACTGGGCTTCGGGTAGTCTGGTCTTGTCAGGCAGGAACGGATAGGGGACGAAACACTGAAATCCACCGCTCTGATCCTGTTGAGTTCTCAGCCTATCAATGTGAATGACCCTCTGAGTGACGGTCTCCACGGTTCCGAATAGCATAGTGCAATTAGTAGGAATGCCCAATGAATGCGCGATGTCATGGATTTCCAGATACTCATCAGAAGACTCTTTGCCTCTGCAGATGCGGTTTCTGACCGAGTCGACTAGAATCTCCGCACCACCGCCCGGTAAAGAGCCCAGCCCGGATTCGATCAATTTCTTCAAGGTCTGTTTCACACTGATCCCAGAACGGTTGGAGATGTGTTTAATTTCTACAGAAGTGAGGGATTTCAAATGGATATGGGGAAACCTCTCTTTGATTCCTCTGTACAGCTCAGAATAGTGCTCGACGGTCCACTCGGGATGCAATCCCCCTACCGAGTGAACTTCGTCAATCCTATCAGACAACGGCTCGATGCGATGTATGAACTCGTCCACCGACAGGGCATAGGCGTCTGAGTGCCGTGGGCCTTTGCGAAAGGCGCAGAATCTACAAGCAAGTACACATATATTGGTCGTGTTCACATGGAGATTCTCATTGAAGTAGACTCGGTTACCGAATCTAGCGGATTTGACCATGTCAGCCAATGCACATATCGAAGAAAGAGATTCGTGCTCGAACAGGCGGACCCCGTCGTCTACCGATATCCGCCCCCCCGAGTTCAGCGTCTCTAAGCAGGATGATAGTAGCGGGTCGCTGGATACACTCAACGGAACGGACATCTGACGAAGCCGCTCACGCCAATTCGAATAACCACCTAGCGCTTCATCTCCCACAGTATCGCCAATCCGCTTTGTCTGCAAGCTCCTGTAGTCGGGTGAGAGATTTGAACCCGTCTGAGTGTCACCCAGCAACGGAAACGGGAGAGCCGGAAAGCATCAATAGCCAAACTCGGTGAGTATGCATGTGAACAAAGGCTGCCATGGCATGGGCCTCGGGATGGCGGAGCTTGAAGAACTTTCTTCCAAGTGCCGCCTCAGTATCGTGAAAATGGTGCACAAGGCAGGTGCTGGCCACCCCGGGGGATCGCTCTCCGCAATCGATCTTATTGTTGGACTGTACGGGACACGGCTGAGGTTTGACCCCACAGACCCCGACTGGGATGATCGTGATCGTTTCATCATGAGCAAAGGCCACGCTAGTCCCGCGGTCTATTCCATCTTGCACGAAGTTGGATACCTCGATTATGAGGATCTGATGGGATTCAGAACGCTTGGTTCAGTATGTCAAGGCCATGTGGACATGAGGTGGACCGATGGAGTCGACTTCTCTGCCGGAAGCCTGGGCATGGGTCTGTCTTTCGGACTGGGCTGCGCATTGGCAGCCCGCATGGATGATAGCCAGAGGGAAATCTGGGTGATGTTGGGTGATGGAGAGACGCAAGAAGGTCAGGTATGGGAGGCGGCGATGGCTGCATATTTCCACTCTGCATCCAATCTCAAGGTCATCGTCGACAGAAACGGCATACAGAACGACGACTTTCTCAGAGTTCAGATGGAGATAGGTGACATAGCCGCAAAATTCTCTTCGTTCGGGTGGTCCGTGAAGGAGATTGATGGTCATTCAATGCCCGAGATTGTCGGTGCCTTGGAATGGGCAGCAGGAATCACTGATGGCCCTTGTGCAATAATAGCCCATACGGTCAAGGGAAAGGGCGTTTCTTTCATGGAAGGCAACCCGTCCTTCCACGGTAAGGCCCCCACTGATGACGAATTACGAATCGCTTTGGGGGAGTTGTCATGAGCGCGCCGTCATTCGGTGGTGCATCCAGGGATGGTTACGGCAAAGGTCTGCTCAGGCTAGCCGATGATCCCAGAGTGGTTGTTCTCGATGCGGACCTTGGTAAATCCACCAAGTCGTGTCACTTCCGCACTCAGAATCCCACCCGAACCATCTCGATGGGGGTTGCCGAACAGAACATGATGCTAGTTGCCGCAGGTATGGCCTCCTCAGGCAAGATTCCTTTTGCGAGCACTTTCGCTATCTTCACTGAGCGTGCCTTTGAGCAGATCAGGAATGGCATTGCCAGACCCGAGTTGACCGTTCACATATGTGGAAGCCACGGTGGGATCCACACAGGTACGGACGGTAGCAGCGCGCAGTCAATCGAGGATATTGCGATTTATAGGACTCTACCCGGGATGACTGTCTTGCATCCCTGTGATGATCTGTCTGCTGAGGAGTTAACAGTCCAACTCGTCAATCATTCGGGTCCTTCGTACATGCGAACAGCCCGAAACAAGACCCCTAGGATCTACGATGAAGGTAACGTTTCCAATCTCGCCATCGGAAAGGGGAGTGTCATCCGTGAAGGGAGTGATGTGTGCATATTGGCTTGTGGAGTGATGGTTTCTGAGAGTCTCTCGGCTGCCGATGAGTTGGCGGAGAGCGGAATATCGGTGTCTGTCGTCGATATGCATACACTGAAACCTCTCGACTGTGCTCTCGTGGATCAACTGGCTTCTGAGTGTGGGTGCATCGTCACTGCAGAGGATCATTCTGTGATTGGTGGTCTCGGCGGAGCCGTTGCCGAACACCTCTCCGTTGGTCAGGCAGTGCCTTTGGAGATGGTCGGAGTGAGGGACAGATTCGGCGAAAGCGGTTCCCCGAGCGAGTTGATGAGTGAATTTGGTTTGACTTCAACCGACATTCAGAATGCCGCCCGCAGGGCGATGGAACGCAAATAACCGCTTTTTTCGGTTACGAAACAGCGTTTGATTCATGAATGATTGATTCATGAGGGCTCAATATGAGCGATTCCGAGCGTGTCAAGGGGCTGCTTGACGGGAGCATGGATCCAACCGAGTTGGAGGGTGACACTGAGCTCTACGCACTCGCAGAGCGCATCTATGGCCGTGAGGCACTCGAGGAGATGGGTGTTGCAGCGCCTGAACGGCCTCCTGAGGTCCATCCACCGCTATCAGCGGAGGGTGACAATCTTGGAGTAGAACTCCCGGAATTCGAAGGAGATCCCGAAGACTTGGATGGAGAGAGTGCCTCTGGCGGCCCGCGCCGGAGATGGTTTGTACTCTTGATAGGATTGATCGGGGCTTCATTGGTCGGGGTCAATGTCGCCGTAGGAATCGGCCAGTTCCTGCCCCTTTGCGTGGATGACTTGGAACCCGACCCACTCAGCTTCACCGTCACCGCGAATGAGCAGGACAGCACACTGTATGTTACATGGACCGTTGCCAACCTCAATCTGTCGACCAGCTACAGTATCCAGTGGTCCATTTCCCAGAATGGGTCAAGCGAGGTAGTTGACGATGGTTTCCACAATTGGACATCCTCCCTGGATTCATACGCCCATACTGAGCACCGAAGTGTCACGACAGCCCCTTGGTGTTTCATATCTTCACTTTACGAAGAGAGTGTGAAGGTCTCCGAGGCAAATGGGTGCATCGGCGACTCCTCAACAGTTTCGACTTTGGCATCCGTTTCCCCAAGCCAGCCAATGTGTGAGGACCACACCAGATTGCTGTGGGAGAAGGCTTCCGACTACGGATCCATAGAGTCCTGGACCTCTTCTGGCACAGGGGACTTGATCGACGGGGCCCTCCTCATGCTATTCGGCCTGATGACCCTGCTCGGACTGTTCAGCAAGAAAGAGTAGTCAGTACATTCGCGCGAGATGCTGCCTACGTGTGGTGAGTTTTCCTGTTACTGCGCATGGAATCGGCTCGGGATAGGGTTGGGCGCAATCCCCGAGCAAGGTTAATCCAGTGGCCTTTTCGAGGACTTCGGCGTCGGCGTCATTGCCATCGAAGGCGAGTTCGTAGACGAAACCCTCCTCCAATGCCGCGTCGAGTTTCCATATGTCCGCTGTCTGGGAAAGGCCGGGGAAGGTGCGAATCAACTCCGAGGCATGAGCGTGGGCTCTGGAGCGCAGCTCATCGGAGACCGAATCTAGGTACTGACGGATTGTCGACGAGATTCCTTCTAGGGGAGATTCAATCTTGCCGCCGGTTCTCAGAGTAATAGTGCATTGGCTTGAAGCGAGATCTCGAGGGCCAATCTCTAGGCGTATTGGAACTCCCTTAATCTCCCAATCGTAGTGCTTAGTTCCGGGACGTAAGTCACGGGCATCGACTTGGACTCTGAATCCGGAATCTTGGAGGTACGAGGCGAGAGCCTCCACTCGGGGTGTCACATTCTCGTCGGAATGGGCTGCGACAGGCATCAGGATGACTTGAATCGGTGCGATGGAGGGGGGCATGATCAGACCACTGTCATCACCATGCATGCCAACGATGGCACCCAGGAGGCGCTCGGACATGCCGAATGTGGTCTGATGGCAGAATTGGGTTTCACCGTTTCTATCCTCGTAAGTGAGGTTGAATGCCCGAGCCCATTGATCGCGATAATGGTGGTACGTAGCGACTTGCAACGTTCGGCCGTTAGGCATCACGGCGTCTACGGCGGTAGAGTGCCATGCTCCAGGGAAGGTGTCCCAAGAGGGCCGTTTGGAGACAATCGCCGGAAAGCACAACTCATGTAGCAGGCGCTGGACGATTTCAGCGTCTTCAGCAATCTGTGCGGTGGCTCCATCTTGGTCCGCATGAACCGTGTGTGCCTCGAAGAAGTGGATCTCCCTCACCCTAATGAACGACCGAGTTTGCTTGGTTTCGTATCGAAAGGTATTCACTATCTGGAAGGTTTTCAACGGCAAGTCAGCGTGGCTTCTGATCCACAGCGAGAACATGGTGTACATCGGAGTCTCGGAAGTAGGTCTCAAGAACATGGGAACCTCAAGTTCGGTATCGCCTCCGTGCTTCACCCAGTACACTTCCTTCTTGAATCCGGCTTCTTCTTCATCAACCCTCAATTCGGAAGCATCGATCCCAGTGTCCCTAGAGGCCTTGAGGTGAGAAACCAGCTGATTCTCTTTATCGAGCAAGTCCTCGGGTACAAGCAGAGGGAAATTGTATTCCTCGTGACCAGTGCGCCTCATTTGTGACCGAGTCAATCCATCTATTAGTGTCATGGCCTTCCAGCCGTAAGGCTTCCAGACATCCATCCCCTTGATTGGATACCTTTTGTCCACGAGGTCGGCAATTTCGACTATGGCAGGGTACCAGGCATTGAGGTCTGACTTGGGTGGGATACCCCTCTTGGCCTTGCCTGAACCCGCCATGTTGTATGTTCGTCCATGTTCCTCGCTTGAATGTGACGCAGATACGAAGTCAGGAGGTGTGTAATAGGGACTCTATCGCTTGACATAGTCCAGCATCGTCATGGATGTCCTCCACCGTCCCATCGGGATAGACGATCCTACTCCTCAACGATTTTGGATCGTGGACCTCTTCCTTGAGGTTAGCGACAACAGCATCGACTTCGTACGTCTCAATCTGGTCCTTGGCCCTCTGGATCAGAACATCCTCAGTAACTCCTGATTCTAGTTTGAATCCGATTCGGATAGCACCATCTACAAGTGGCTTGAGTTCAGAGATGTGCTTGGGGCCGGGGGTCAATGTGAGTTTCCAGAAGTCAGCCCCACTAGCCTTCTTCTCAGTAAGCGGCTCGGTGTAGTAATCAAGCACAGCAGCAGAATGAATCCAGACATCGGGCTTGGGTTGACCCAGAGCGACTGTCTTGGCCACAGAAAGCATTTCGTCAGGAGAACCGCCACGCCTGACGTCAGGCAGAGAGAAACTGGGGTCAGCTGATGTCTTGCCTGCTATGCAGATAACATGGTGTCCCATTCTGTGTAGATGCTCCGCAATGGTCCATCCTGTCGAGCCGGAAGATGCATTCTGAATGGCCCTGACGGCATCGATCGGCGCTCTGTTAGCGCCTAAAGTGATGGCTACCACTTTTCTGTTTGGCAGTTGAGCATTCACAAGATTGCAGAGATTAGCTACAATCGACACCGGATCTGGTTGTTTCCTGCGGCCCTCAACTACCTCATCCGCCATCACTGAACTGCCTTCGGTGTCTAAAGCCTCCAACAAATCAGCGGTAACTCGATCATCGAATAGATCGGAATGCATGGATGGCACGAAAAGAATTGGGGTTCCGTTGCCACGGGCCGCTGTCAGAGCCATCAATATCGGAGAATCCATGATTCCATGAACATGTTTGGAGATGGTGTTACGGGTAGCTGGAGCAATCAATACGGAGTCATAATCGTCCAATTGAACCATTGTATGATCCCAGTCGGTCAGGACTTCGGTGCCTGAGGCCCATGACAAAGCCAGGGGTGTGACGATCTTCTCCGCCTCCTTGGACATCATGATAGTCAAGTCAGCGCCGTGACGACGGAGCTCCCTTGCGAGGCGAATGGATTCGACCGCGGCTATACCTCCAGTCACAGCGAATAGGATATTGCGACCTTGCAGGGTGGTGCCTTTGGGGACGACCCCAGTATCCTTGCTCACGTCTTTCGGAACACGAGGGGCTTCATGAGTCCGTCGCAGGCAGAAAACTCTTCTTTGGACCACCGGATGGGGTATCATGCCACGCAATCATATGGAGCAGTTGCACCGGCATCTGATTCGTTTCATCGCCTTAGATTTGATTATAATTGCACTGATAGTCGTATCATTACTGTCCTCGTGGAGTGCGTCACAGAAGATATTCGCTCTGATTCTCAGTGTGATCCTGTTTCCTCTTGGAATAGCCACTGTTGTGTCCATGTTCAAACGTACCAGCTATGGGATTATCCTTGGAATCAGCTCGCTATCGCTGATCGGATCAGCATTCTTGTTGATTGGTCTCATCGAGGCATGGGGCTCGATGACGCAGGGAGACTCAGGATTCCTCCAAGGACTCTTACTATTACTGCTGGGTGCCGCGACTCTTAGAAGAGTTCCCACAATGAGGAATCCCGTATACGCACAATGGTATGGAAGCAATGCTCTCAGCGATTCTGGAGGATTAGCCAATGGAAGTGGTGAGATGTTGGCCACTTGTCCGGGATGTTCGAGCATCCTCGCCATCTATCCAAATAGAATGACACCGGCGGACCGATGCCCGAGCTGCAACTCGAAACTCGTATTCTATGAAGAAGAGTAATCACGAGTTTTCCAAAGCTATCGCTATGCCCATGCCCCCGCCGATACACATGGTGGCGATCGCTCGGCTTGAGCCGGTTCTTGCGAGCAGACTCGCGGCCTTACCGGTAATTCTCGCGCCAGAAGCACCTAAGGGATGGCCGATAGCGAGAGCGCCTCCTTCGAGGTTGACCTTGGATGGGTCCAGACCTAGTTCATCGATGACTGCCAAGCTCTGAGAAGAGAATGCTTCGTTAAGCTCGAAGATATCAATGGAATCGATATCCCAACCAGTTCGCTCTAATACCTGTCTGGTGGCCTCAACTGGACCTATACCCATGATTTCTGGGGGACACCCTGTTACTGCGCCGGAGATTATTCTGGCCATCGGCTCCAAACCGTGGTCAGACGCGAACTCCTCGCTACAAACAATCATAGCGACTGCACCATCGGTGAGAGGGGAAGAGGTGGCAGCCGTCACGGTTCCGCCATCAGAGAATACAGGGACAAGTTCAGCCATTGCCTCTAAGGTGGTACCAGGTCGGATACAACCATCCTCAGAGACGGTGTTGTCGCCATTCGAAAGAGGGATTATCTCGGCATCGAATGACCCGGATTCCCGTGCAGTCGCAGCCTTCTGATGGGAGGCGAGCGCAAAGCGCTCCTGCTGATCACGGGTAATGGACCAGCGTGTGGCGACATTCTCTGCTGTCTGGCCCATAGTGACGTATGCCTCAGGCCAACCCTCTTCCAATCCGGGATTAGGACTCCAGTTGAAGCCGCGGCGCTTAACCCTGGTCATCGATTCGGTGCCGACACACAGGAAGCAGCCTCCCCAACCGGCCTCGATCTGAGCTGCAGCTGACAGGACTGCTTGCATAGAAGAGCCACACAGCCTGTTGAAGGTGACACCAGGAACTGTGTCTGGCATACCTGCTAGGAAGGTCACTAGCCTTGCGATGTTGTAACCCTGCTCGGCTTCGGGATAGCCACAACCCATCAGCAGGTCGTCGAACGCAACGGGGTCTATCCCGCTCCTGTCAATCAGGGCTTTGGCAACCTGGCCAGCCATGTCATCGGGACGAACACCGGCCAAGCCTCCCTTGTGGGCTCTGTCGAACGGTGAGCGGGCCCAATCAATGATGACCGCCTTCATACACCAACGACAGAGAACACACGAATAACCATTCACTAGATTCACGCTACGTGCCGGTCTCAGGGGTCATGACCGTGGGGTTCATGAGAGGTATTCCACTCGTTAGTGCGATACGATGATTAGGGAATGTTCGAATCATGGTTACTACGCCGATGACAACTTGTGCCCAGCGTGTAACTCCGAGGGGAGATTCATCATGCGAACGGGTGAGAGGGACAGCATGGCTAGGCGTCTGGCCCTCGTCCTCAGACACGCTCCGGAGAAGTTCGATCTCGAGATGGACATCAACGGGTGGATTGACGTCAAGGACATCGTTAGGCAGTTCAAGGGCTCCAACGAGAGACGTTACCACTGGCTCAGACCTCACCACATCCGTGCTATTTCCGAGACTGATCCCAAGGGAAGGTATGAAGTCCGAGGGAACGTGATTCGCGCTACCTACGCGCATACAGTAGAAATTGAACTGGACCTGCCAACCGACAACATCCCCGACGCGCTTTACTATCCCTGCTCACCGGATGAGTATGAGAATTTGATTGAGGTAGGGATTAGCCCCAGTGGCCGAGCCCATGTGCATCTCTCGGCGAACATACGCTCAGCCGCAGAAGCGGGTCATGTCCACCACGCCATTCCCACCCTGCTCGAAGTAGATACTGCTAGACTGGTAGCCGCTGGTGAGACCGTCTGGCACGCAGGTATAACCGTCTATCTCGCCGAATTCGTGCCGGGGAAGTATCTCAGTATCGTGCCTAACGACCATCCGGAGTATGAATTGGCAAGAGTCCATTGGGCCGAAGAAGAGTAATCAGGGGTACTCTCCACAAGCAGGGCAGAATTCCAAGTCATGAGTCATTTCAGCATCGCATTTCTGACAGATTGTGGCGTCTTGCCTCCCTGAGGAACTTATGGATTCGTCATCTGAGATAACCCTCACTGAATCCTCCCTTTCCACGAACGGAGGAGCTATGTTCTCGGGCGTCATGTCCACCACATCGCGGTATTGAATAGCGAGTTGAATGGCCGATTCGACTTGCAGAGCAGCCCTCTGCCTCTCCGATGGATCCTCGATCTGCTCAGAAATGGCCAATCTTGCCTGCAGCCATCGTTGGAACTGCTCAATGACGTCAGAATCGGACATGAAGCGCACAGAGGCCTGCAGGTCATGAAAGTACGGTAGAGGCTAAGACTCGCACCTCTTGGCGGCAAATGAGAGATCCCATGTCCCGTGTGATCATCAAATTAGGAGGCGGCATGATTACAGACAAGTCCCAGTACAAGCATCTGAAAGTGGAGTGCATTGAAGCCGTAGTCACAGTCATCAAGGACATCATTGATTCCGGTCACTCGGTCATAGTAATACACGGTGCAGGTTCATTCGGACACATTGAATCGAGGAAGTGGGGTCTCGCCGATGGATGCAACCCAGATATCGAGGCAGAGCAGGACGAAGCCGTGACCAAAGTTCGCTCTGACATGCTCGAGTTGAATCGCCATGTAATTTCTGCCTTCGAAGCTCAGGGGATTGATGCAGAGTCACTGCCACCTAGGAACTGGGCCAAAGGTGTGGGTATTTCGTTCCGGGGGGATCTAACTGCCTTCGTCAGGGGTCCTTCAGATGCCATACCCATCACCTTTGGGGATGTAGTTGACATCCCAGGAGAACTAAAATTCGGTATCCTGTCCGGCGACCACATCATGGTGAGGATGGGTATTGAATTGCCTGATGTAACCGCCTGTCTATTCCTCCTGGGAGACGCCGACGGACTCATGGACGGCCCCCCGTGGGAGCCCGGCGCTACACTCATCGAACAATGGACTGCGACGGATGCCATCCATGGGTCACACGACTCAGATACTGATGTTACAGGAGGGATTCTACTGAAAGCCGAGTGCGCTTCTATGATTGCATCCTCTGTAGAGCAGGTATGGCTGCTGAATGGCCATAAACCAAAGCGAATGTTAGAGGTGGTTCTTGAGGGTGATGCGGTCGGCACCAAGATACTCAATTGACGCCCCTGTCTGATGTATAGTGTGTTACTGAATTTAGCATTTCGATTATATGCGAGCGGTTTCTCGCCTGTTCGATAGCATGGATGACACTGACTTGACCGAAGTGCTCCAAGGGCATGACGAGGACCAGACCGGGATGATGGAGGAGAGGTGCATACTAGTCGATGCCGAAGATCGAAGGACGGGCTCACTAAGCAAGATCGAATGCCACCTCGGTCAGGGACATCGGCATCGTGCATTCAGCGTCGTTCTCTTCGACTTACAGGGGCGACTGCTCATCCAGAGGAGGGCTTCGGAGAAGATTACCTTCCCAGGAGTGTGGGCCAATACCTGCTGCAGCCACCCGCTGGACATCCCCGGTGAGAATGCCGATCCACCGGGAGGGCTCGTTGCAGCAGCCTGCAGAAAACTCGAGCAGGAACTGGGTATACCAAAGACCGTCACCTCACGGTGGAAATTCAATCACATCGGGTCCTTCGAGTATCGATGTAGATGGAATCAGAGTTGGGTCGAACACGAGATCGACCACGTTCTGATAGTGCAGGCCGAAGCAGAGATACACCCCAATCCCAACGAGATATCAGAGACTAGGTGGCTCGACCCCGAGGATATGGGCGAGATGATGAACGGTGCTGGACATTGGGGTGGCACGGTCATCGCCCCGTGGTTCAAGATGATCTGGGAGCACTTTCTCTCTCCTCAATACCCTGATATTGATTCAATTGCCAAGTCGGCGCGCGAAGAGATCGTGAGATGTGGTGAATTGACCATCGACAGCCCTTCGGCAATCCCCGGCCAGTCCTTCTTGGATGCTCTGGGCTTTCATCGGAAGCGGGTCGAAGGAATAATCATGGATAGCCTTGGCAAAATGCAGCAAGAGCGGCTACATGGAGCCATGACCCACCTCTTCGCAGGAGGGGGGAAGAGACTCAGAGCCATTATCCCCCGATTAGTCGGAGAAGCTGTCGGAGAAGCTCATGATGGGCATTATACCCTAGGTGCATCCATCGAGATAATTCACAATTTCACCTTGGTGCACGATGACATCATCGACCAAGATCCTATTCGCAGGGGCCTGGATGCTGTTCACGTCGCATACGATGATGCGACAGCCATCAACGCTGGCGATGCCATGCTCGCAGTAGGCTTCGAGATACTCGCTGAATCTCCTGAGATCGATGCTGATAAACTAGCCTTCCTAGTCAGTACCATTGGTGAGATGGTCAGGAAGGTGGCAGAAGGACAACAAGATGACATCGAATTCGAGCAGAGGAATACAGTGACAGAGGAGGATTACATCGCTATGATCACCGGCAAGACCAGTGCCATGTTCGAGACCTGCGCCACGACCGGGGCCATCCTCGCAGGGGCATCAGATGAGATAGTTGATAACATGGCCATTTGGGGACTGAATCTCGGTCTGTGCTTTCAGTTGATGGACGACCTAATCGACATCACTGGCGATACTGAGACCCTCGGCAAGCCTGCGGGCTCTGATGTAGTCCAGGGTAAGAGGACTCTGATTGCCATTCATGCACTCGCCAGCGGCCTCGATCTGCCTAATTTCAGGCAAGTCTACGGCGCTGGCAATTGCAGCGATGATGATTTGGCCGCCGCTATCAGAGAATTACAAGAGAGCGGTTCCACCGCCTATGCCAGAGACAGGGCCATGCATCACCATTCGCTCGCTCATCGAAGCCTCGAACTGCTCGATGACAATCCTGCCGTCCAAGTCCTGAAGGAACTCACCGATTTCCAATTGATTCGCATCAACTGATCAATCGGTATAATGATCTTCACCCGGTATCTCGGCCTTCAATCCCTTCCTTTCCCTAATCTCTGAAGTGACTTTGTTGAAGAGGCTCGGGGGCAGGTGGACGTATCCGGCATTCTCCGTGTTCCAAATGGCACGACCTTGCGTGGCAGCGCGGATATCGTTGGAGAAACCGAAGCTTTCTGCCACTGGCATCTTGCCTACCACACTGGCTGTATTCCCATCGATAGGCATGTCCTCAATCGTGCCCCTACGCTTGTCCACTTCACGAGCCGCTTTTCCGATGACATCTTTGGGGGCATCTATGCGAATCTTCTGTATCGGCTCGAAGATGACTGGCTTAGCACGGAGAAGTGCTCCCTTGATGGCGTTCCTCACTGCAGGAATGGTCTGAGCCGGACCTCGGTGTATGGCGTCCTCGTGAAGTTTGGCGTCGACGAGCCGAATCATTACCCCCATCAAAGGCTCATCAGCCACTGGTCCCTTCTTGCAGACATCGTTGAAGCCTTCGATGATTAGCTCACGGGTCTCGTGTAGATTCTGAATTCCCTTTGTGTCGTTCACGAAGACGTTGGTGCCGTAAATCGCGTATATCTTCCTCATCAGATCCCTGTTCATACCGAACTCGGAGAACCTGTCTCCAACCCCCTTGGCATCCTGATTCCTCACAGCCCCATCACCAAACTGACCCTCTCGAAGCGCTTGGGTTACATCGTCGGGCAGCGGCTCCGCCTCGATGTAAAATCGATTGTGGCGGTTAGGGGACTTGCCTTCGAACGCCCTTCCCTTGTTGTCCCCAGAAATGGATTCGCGATAAACCACGATTGGCTCACTGACTGTCACCTTTATCCCCTGCTCCACTTGCAATCTGTAGACTGTTATCTCTAGGTGGAGTTCACCCATACCAGATAGCAGTGCCTCGCCGGTCTCCTGGTTGGTGGACACCTCTAGAGAGGCGTCTGCTTTGGCCAGACCTCGTAGGGCATCGATGAATTTGGGCAGATCCTTCATGGCTTTCGGCTCGAGTGCCACTGTGACTACGGGTTCCGAATAATGTCTGATGGGCTCGAAAGGAGTAGCATCTTGCTCTCTGGCGATAGTAACGCCAGCAGCGGCACTTCGGACGCCCGTCAGAGCTACTATATTGCCGGATGAGACTTCGGGAACAGAGATTCTGTCGCTGCCTACCATCATGCTGACTTGTTGCACCCGCTCAGCCTTTGCGGCGCCTATCGCCCACACCGAATCACCCTGATGAATGGTGCCGGAATATAACCGGCCCACGGCCACCTCACCCGCATGTGGATCCATCCAGATCTTGGTGATCATCAGTGATAAGGGGCCAGTGGGGTCGCAATCCAGCATTGCCTTGCCAACGGTGGACTCCAACTCGCCCTGCCAGATATTGGGGATTCTGTATTTCTGGGATACGAGTGGCGAGGGCAGCTTCTCAACGGACATATCGAGGAGGACCTCGTGCACAGGTGCCTTCTTGGCGAGTTCAGGCTGCTGCTCGTTATGGCAGTAATCGAAGATTTGAGAGAAATTTACTCCGGACTTTTGCATGTAGGGGACGGTTATCCCCCAATTGTGATACGCGGAGCCAAAAGCCACTGTACCATCAGTTACGCTGACTTGCCAGTCCTTTCTGTGCTCCGCGGGAGCGAATAGCCTGATTAGGGTGTTAACCTTCTTGATCTGTTCTTCAAACCTCTTCATCATGTCCTCTGGAGTGATTTGGAGCTCATTGATCAGGCGGTCTACCTTGTTGATGAAGAGGACTGGCTTGACTTTCTCCTTGAGGGCCTGCCTGACAACCGTCTCTGTCTGAGGCATAGCGCCTTCCACAGCGCAGGTCAGTATGATACAGCCATCCACGGCTCGCATAGCCCTCGTGACGTCACCGCCGAAGTCGACGTGGCCGGGGGTGTCGATGAGGTTGATTAGGTAGTCAGAGCCATTTACGGTATGTACCATTGAGGCGCTCGCGGCGTTGATGGTGATCCCACGCGCGCTCTCCTGCTCATCGAAGTCAAGCACCCTAGCCTTGCCAGCGAGATCCTCTGACATCATTCCCGCACCGGCGATCAAATTGTCCGAGAGAGTAGTCTTACCGTGGTCTATATGAGCAGCGATGGCGAGGTTGCGAATTCGCTCTCTGTCGTGCATAACCACAGTCGCGCGCTTGATGTTGTCTTCCTTGCGACCCATGACAAGACCTCTGGATAATGCGGTGACCTAACAACGGTTCATAAAGCCAATTGAGAGTCTCAGTCAGTCAATCCTCAGTAGTCTGATTTCGAAGGTTATCGAAGAACCTATCATCGAGCAGACGCGGCGATCCTCTCAATCTCTTCCCTCTTCCCGACTGAGTACGAACTGACGTCACCCTTAGAGGCCTTCGACAATTCAATGACGATTCCGTCAGAGAGGGTTCGGTGGCTCTTGGCAGTGGAGGAGGTGCAACCGATTGCGATATTGCGGAGTGCGACGTCAAGACGGCGGCTGGGCGATGAGTCCACGGCCTTTGGCTGGCTCACTGCACCGAGCTTGATCCTAGTGGTCTCCTCGCACGGAGCAGCCTCAACGATAGCATCGATGAACTTCTGCAGAGGGTTCTCTCCGGAACGGGTTGCAATGGTGTCGAGTGCACTTTCGCAAGCCTTGGTACAATGCTGCTTCTTACCAGAAAACTTCCCGGTCCGCATGAGGTTGTTGATGAATCTCTCGATCACTGAGAGCTTTGACTTTCCGAACCATGCGTTGGCGTGCCTGCCGCCAGAATGGGGCGTGCCAATGGTTGTGAGATTGATGTAAGGGGCTAAGCCGGGATCCTCGCATGTGACTTCGGACGCATCCCACTTGCCGAAGACCATGGTCCCTATGCCCGCTATTGGGGCCTCGGAGGACTCCTGTTCGACCTGTGCTTCCTCAGCCATCACAGACCCTCATCGAATTGGTTTCTCCTTCCGGCCACGCACCATCTCGTCAAGGGAGACCCCATTGACCTTGATTACCTTGAAGCGAACTCCGGGGAGGTCGCCATAAGAACGGCCCATGCTGCCACCGATTCCCTCTACGAGGACCTCATCGTGCTCATCGATGAATGAAATTGCACCGTCTCCGGGAGCGAAGGCCGTGAGTTTATTGCCGGTGCGTATCAGACTGATTTTCACGGCTTTACGGATTCCTGAGTTTGGTTGCTTCGCCTCGAAGCCGACCTTCTCGATGACGATTCCCTTGGCCTGGGTGCTGCCACGCAACGGGTCATGCTTGAGAACGCCACCATGGCGACGCTTGAATTCTCGATCCCGAAACTTGCGTTCCTTCCATCGGTACTTCTTACGGTCTTTCTTCATCTTAGGTCCAGAGAATAATCCACGACCCAAGCGTTCACCACAGAATGATGCCCCGCCGACCCACCTATGGTATAAGAGCGTGACGGACTCACCATAGGTGAGTAATGGCCTAGGGTGCTCTGGTCTTGCTAACATTGAAACAGATTAGGCCACGAGGAGTCATCATGGGATTTCGTGATTTGCTGTCGGGAGTACCCCGAGACAACAAGCCAGTCAGCCTCATACTGGAAATGCGCGACAGGACGAACACCCTTGGTGGCAATCCCGTGGTCTTCGACGATATCACTGAGGCCCCAGGGCACAGTGCCGCGCTGAATGTCCTCATCAGAGACAGGCTCTGCGAAGTCTTCGATGTATCTCCGGGTGAATTGATCGACATTCTCGCGTGGGGCATGGCTAATCCTACCGAACCCCTCATGGTCCATGCTTCCGAAGCCGAAGTACTCGAGAATCAACAGAAGCCAGTCAACCTGTATGCCTTGCCGATCCCCTGGCATTACGCAGAAGACCGAGGGAGATACCAATCAGCTTCTGTGATCATCGCCGAGTATGGCGGCATCAGGAACATGTCTTACCATCGACAATTACTCCGTGATTCGAACCACACTGTCGCGCGTTTCGTACCCCGCCACCTTCGTATGATGTACGAGACTGCTAAGGCCAATGGTGATGAGATCAACATCGGTGTGGTCAACGGTGCGGATGCGACTGTCCTTCTGGCTGCTGCCATGTCATTCAACGAGAATCTCGACGAGCTCTCAGTTGCAGCCGCACTGCATGAGAGGCTTCACGGGGAGCCTCTGCGATTAGTTCGGCTGACCAATGGAGTAGCCGTACCTGCTGATGCCGAGTATGCCATGGAGGCGCGAATTACCTTGGATGTCGATGAGGAAGGGCCCTATGTGGACATTACAGGCACCGTCGATGAAGTGAGACACGAGCCCGTCATCGAATACGATTCGATTTTCCATCGCAACGACCCAGTGTTCCATGCGCTCATCTCAGCGGGAGTGGAGCATCGGACGCTCATGGGCACGCCTCGGGCGCCCACCATCAAGGCAGCCGTCTCTGAAGTCGTCCCGTGCACCGACGTGTATCTGACCGAGGGAGGTTGCGGATGGCTATCGTCAGTAGTGCAGATCAAACCCCAGAATGATGGAGATGGAATCCGTGCCATCCATGCAGCATTTAGCGGTCATCGTTCAATGAAGCAGGTGATCGTTGTAGATGACGATATTGACATAGCCGATTCCACGAGGGTCGAATGGGCACTGATGACCAGATGGCAGCCGGATACCGACACTGTCATCCTCTCGGGTCAGAAGGGCTCGAGTCTCGACCCCAGCAGGAGTGGAGACGGCACCACCAGCAAGATCGGGATGGACGCGACTCTGCCACTAGGAGTCGTCAGGGGTCCTTATGAGTCGGTTCTGTGAGGGTTCCTATGGCCGAGTCTCTCAAGGACATCGCCGTAAAACTTCAACACCCTAGGCGCAGTCTCGGAAATCGTCATAGAAGCCAAGCTGAAAAATTCCTCGAGCTCTCCGCCGCTGACTCACAGAATCTGAATTGGGCCGAGCAGAGTGCGAGGCAAGCTGTGCTGCATGACTTCACCAACCCGAATAACTGGAGGGTCCTAGTGAGGGTCAAGTTGGAGATCGGTGATGATATAGGCATCCGAGCGGTGCTGAACGAATTGTTCATCATATTGGGGCGCGACCCGGAACAACTTTCTCAGTTGAATGACATCGACATGTCGGAGTCTGGTAGTGGGATTCTAGAGGCTGCTTTGGCCGCCGATCCACTGGATCCTGACCAGTGGTGGGGCGTTATCTCGGCCAATGAAGATTCTCTCTTCACCTTCATGGAGAGAGTCAGGATACTCGATTTGAGTGACTACAGGGCTAACACCTTGTTCTCACGTCGCTTGGAAAGGCTGAGGGACTCAGGCAGGGAAGATGAGTATCTCGAGCTCGCTAGAGTGCTGTTGGCTCAGAGACCCTCCAATCACGAGTCTTGGGCTGAACTCGGTAGAATGCACGAGAGGCGCGGAGAGCATGACCAGGCTTGGCTGTGCTACGACCAAGCTCAGATCAACTTTCCCGAAATTCCCGTTAGGGATCAGTTCAGAAAAAGGATGGAGGCCAAGATGGATGGTCGCTCGCCCGGCCCTTGGAAGGCTCCCGAAGTTACCCAGAGAGTCCAATTCCTAGAGAGGATGCAGCAACTTGCCACGCCCTCATTCGAGGAAGTGGCAGAAGTCGAGTTAAATGTCGACGCTGCAGCACCGGACGTCTTTGAGGAGGTTTCCCGTCTCCGTTCATGCGGTCGTTCTTCGGAGGCGTTCTTCCTAGCCAGGCGGATGGCTGCCGAAGGGATCGAAGGGGCACTGAAACTGGTCAATGAAATCAGGGATGAAATCAACGATGCCTGAAGAATTTGTACTGGTTTGGACTACCTCAGCAACCCAAAGCGACGAGCTCGGCTGGATTATGGTCCTGAACAGTGATAGAGGATGGGAACTCCCTGGTGGAAAAGTCATGGAAGGAGAGATGCTTGACGAGGCTGCCTTGAGGGAGTTGTACGAGGAGACAGGTCTGCTCGGGACAGCGAAGGCACTCGATTCGACTCTGGTAGAGGGTGGTCATGTCGTCTGGGTAGAGGTAGAGGAGGCTCCGAGCCCGATTTCATGGCCATCCTTTGACAGACAAATCGATGAGGTCGGTTGGTGCATAGAGGTTCCGAGAGAAACTGGCTGGGGCAGTGATGAGATTCAAAGGATACTCAATCACGATTGGAGAGCTTCGCAGACCTTCGGATCCTGAATCTCAGATATCCTTTCCGAGACCAGTTGATGCCACGAAGCCTCGCCCAGGACATCGGAAGCATCCAGAATAAGTCCGATATCACTGCGTTCATTACCTGAGACATCGGCCAATAGCACAGGAATCAGCGCCTCGACGACCTCTCTGACGTCTTCGGGATTTGCGGGTACCCAAGTCGAGCCGGCCCCCTCTCTGGGAGCAGCTTGAGCGAGCCTCTCACTCATTCGTGGAGATTCCTCGACTATCTCCTCCAAAGCAAGATCCAGCCATTCCAGCGAAGATGCTAGGGCCTCTGTCGTGAGACCGGACTGAGAAAGACACTCCCTAGCCGTCCAAAGATGCCGCATAGCAGGGTCTAGGTCATTCAACCCGATCATGATCCTACCTGCTTCCAGTCTGGATAGACCACGAATCTCAATCGGATGGCCACTGGAAGGTGAAATCTCAGCATGGGTCGCAAGAGCCATCATCGTCTCGCCTTGATTGCGGTGCCACGCAGCGAGGTTAAGCAGGGCTATTCCATGTAAGAAAGAGCCTTGACGCAAGGCTTTGAGCCGGTCAGTGCACCAACGCAGTTCAGCACCCACCATGGACAAGACAACAGCCCCGAGGAGGGCCCTCTCCATCCTTATCCTAACTTCTAATTCGGGATTCCTCTCTTCCTTGGATCTCGAACGCTCCAATAGCCCCTCAGAGAACTCTATCGCAGCGGAAGTGTTCCCATCGAAGAGCATCTGCTGAAGGATCACCATATCGCACTCGAGGAGAGTTGGTTCGACATCGGGGGAGTCGTCGCTCATCTGCTGACCTCACTGGCCCTCGAAGGACTTGACCATCTCCTCATACTGGGTGGTCAGCGCACTCTCTCTCTTCACCAGCCTCTCGAGATGAGATTCGAATACGACCTTGGACTCCTCTAAGTCCTTGGCTAGGGTTTCTCGGTCACCGACTTCCAGAAGCAGGTTGCCAACCGCCCTGAAGACAGGGCGGGACTCGTCCTGGGTTGACAGGGCTTCCAATGTCAGCGAGATCTCGTTGACTTGGCTGGCGACTGCCTGTACTTGGGAGCGGGTCAGCTGAAGCTCCTGAGTGGTGGCTTGCAGCTCTTGGGGGGTGATGGGATCGTCCGACATCCTATCGCTCCGTGTTTCCGGACATGAGGACCTGCTCTGATGCAATTAACCCACGCATCAAGGTGTTCCATCTTGCTCTTAGATTTACAATGCTATCTGCGAATTCCACCACTTCTATCGAGTCGCCGACATGCGTGAATTCGGCTTCGGTCACCAACGAGGCTGAGAGGGCATCCGCATCGTCGTGCGTCAGTCTGAGCACGAGTCTTGTTGACTCACTCTTCCTCGGAGTCATCCAATTCAGCCTCAGCGAGTTTTCGCTCGTAGTTCAATGCCGCCTGCTGAGCGATAACCGTCATGTCAGTAGCGGTAGCGCCCTCCAGGGAACGCCGGATAATCCGATTGTTGGAATCGGTGGCCCGAGTAAAGGGCTCCCAGACTCCTCCGGTGAATGTGTGGCCGCACTTCCGGCACTTCCAGATTCCAGCCGCCTTGCGACGAACTTTCTGGTACTGGCAGGAAGGGCAGGTATAGTGGCGGGACTTCTTCTTGAGTACAACGCCGGCCCTGCGTCGAACACTCACACCATAACGGGAGCCGAAACGCGCTGTTGCACCTGCCTTCTGGGTCCTCTTTGCCATATCAGCCAGCCTCCTCGACTTTGCTCACCATTTCACGGAGCTCATTGCATCTTGATTGCGCGTGCTCCATGATTTCAGTGAATTCACTTGCCGTGAAGATGCCCCTTAGACCCTTCTGCAACGAATGGACGTGCCCATCGTCACCAAGCGTGATGTGAATGCGTTCATCGCCTCCGAGCTCCTCTCTGCCATCGGCATCATAGACGAACCTGCCACCGACCTTGTGATATGAGCACATAATCGGTGTTTTGGAGATGTTCAAAGGCCTGTCTTCGCCACTGATCTCGAAACGCTCTTCAGGTATCATCGCCGTCCTCATTGCAGCAATACCAGCCAGTGCGAACGCATCGAACAGGTTACCGTCGTCAGAAATGGCGAACAGATCGAGAATGACCTGCCATGCCTTCTCGCCCGGGATTAGGCACAGACCATCGACGTCGATGCACCCGGACTCGCGGATGCCCCTGTCCACGACCCGTCCCAGTTCAATCGACTCGGGGCTGGGAGGACCCGGTTCCCAGTTGGGCCCGGCGACGGGTCTTACCTCTGCACTGCACATCAGACCCCCTTGGTTAGGGCGATCGGGATAGGGGACCATGATCTGAAGTTTGACACCCGCGTAGACGATGGTATCACCCATCCTCACTCTGGCTGAGCCTTCAGCACGAGGTAGAACCCCGATTTCAAGCTCGGTGTCCCGAGCCTCCCATCGGCCACGGCCGCTATGCCTCTCATCGTTCTCAGCAAGTTCGGCCAGATGGGCACGAAGGAGCTTTGGCACGAGCGGAATAGCCATCAGGAGTCGCCTCCCTTGAGAGCCTGGACCATGATTTCGTGTACCGCCAATCCAGCTTCCATGTTGTAGTCCCAAGCCTGCTGGAACTCATCGGGAGAGAGGTCGCCGTCCATCTGCAGGAACACCAGATCGCCTGAATTGGGCAGCATCCCCATCGGCAGATCGGCTTCACCGTAGTTGTCCTCCTCCTTGTTCAAGTCGCAGATGACCACGCCGTTGATCTTACCAGAGGCGACCGAGACGACCATGTCCGTCATTGGGATACCCGCGTGGGCCAGAGCGACAGATGCGGCCGTCAGTCCTACACAGCGGGTGCCGGCCTCGGCGCATAGGATCTCTATCTCGACTCGAATCTTCGAACGCGGGTACATCTCCAGGAGAACTACGCTCTCAAGCGCATCTGAAGTGACTTTGCTGATCTCCCTGCTGCGTCGGTTGAAGCCGGGCCGGATTCGGTCGGTTGTAGAGAAGGGAGCCATGTTGTAGCGCACGTCGAGGACTGCGCGGTCTTGGCGCGAGATCTTCCTGGGGTGTGCCTCCATCGGACCGTACACCGCGGCAATAACGTGATTCGTACCCCATCGAACGCATGCAGAGCCTGCTGCTACCGGGACCACGCCGACCTCTATGGAGATAGGGCGCAGGTCAGCGGGTTTGCGCCCATCCATACGCCGGCCGTTCTCATCAATCATCTGGACGTCGCCATATCCCCCCATCAAGCAACACCCCCGATTGATTTTGCTTCGTCAGACATCGTCTGCAGCCTATTGCGGACATTGACTATACCGTCAATCTCACCATCAATCCAGAGTCTACCATTGTCGGCCACGATTATCCTGCAGTCCGTGTCCTCCTTGAGCTGCCTGAGGGATCTGCCCGCTTTGCCTTTGAGTCGACCGAGGAGATGCGGGTCAATCTCCTCTATGCTTCCGGAACGAATCTTGCGCAGGCCCATGCCCTTCATCGTGAGTACGCTGGAATGAGTCTCTTCGACCTCCTGAACCCTGCATATCACGGCCTCGCCGATATCCATCAAGCTGCGAGTGCCTCCGAAGGCCGCCTTCCCGGGACCTAGGCTCATGGGGAGAATCGCATTGAACGGTGCACCGATGTCTATGAACCAGATGTTGTTGGTGCACCCCTCGACGAAGCCAATCACCAGATCGCTTGGCCGGGGGGTATAGGCAGTTCGCAATGGTTCTATCGACACTGTGTTTTCGTTCGTCATCACTCTTCCTTGCTTGGTCGCACGAAGCCGCCCGTCCATCACTAGGACACCATGGCCGGCTGCGTGACCCTCTGACTCTCCGAGGTCTTCCCCCGGAGCGACGAGACGGGATGCTCGTCCTTGACTTCGCGGTCCGCCCGCGTCGTTGTTATCACTCATGTTCGGGCCGCGCGACCCGCCCGCCCTTCATAACCGTTGATGCGGGCACCTCCGGTGCCTGGTCAGTCAAGTTCCCTGACTTCTATCTCAGAGGAGCGCTTGGCGACACGACTGATTATCTCGTTCTTCATACCCCCTGGGACCTCTACGATGCACGCCCAGGAGCCATCACTCAGCCACTGCTCCTTCTGCATGGAGTCACGCAGTAGTTGGCTGACCCCCCCGTAATCCTTACCGGGGACCTTGAAAGCCAATTTGATGGTGATGAACTGCAGTGGGATGATCGGCTTCAGGAGATCGACGGCATCCTGCACTTGCTTCTCGACGGATAGGAACGGGTCTGCATTGAAACGAGCCTCGTCGAGGGCATTCTCTATCCTGACACGGGGGTGTGGGAGCTTTGTCCTCGGGTCCGTCGCCGTAGTGGCGATTTCATTTACGATCTTCTTCTTCATCTCATCGACCATCCGTCGCCTCTGGGATGTGGTAAGTTGTATGCTGCCCTCATTGAGAATACGCTCGACGCAGGTTGCGAGATCGGTGCTCCCGAAGACCCTCTCGAGTGCTTCTGAGGTGGGTCTGTCTCCAGTTCGGGCATCGGACCATACCTGATCGACAGCCAACAGGTCGTTGAGCTCGACGGAAGAGTGGTCTTCCTTCCAGTTGTCCACGAGTTCGGGGTCGACGAGAATCTCGTATCTTGAGCCCCCCCTCTCGAAGCGAGCGAGTACGGCATCATCGAGACTGACCATGCCATTGCTATGGGGATGCGGCCTTAGAGGCATGGGCCTCAAGAGAGCTTCGCGAGGTGCTTCAAGGCGGTCTCATGGTCGAGTTTGTGGTAGCCGTCGGAGTTGACAATCGCGATCTCGACGGTGTCAGAGTTGATATCATCCTCCAAAGACTCACTGAGAGCCTCCAGACCCAGTTTGATGGCGGCGTTCTGAGTCATGTTGTTCTTCCACTTGCTCTCAAAGTAGTCTATCACCGAGGACCGACCCCTACCGATGGCTCCTGCTTGGTACGACTGGTAGGCTCCAGAGGGATCGGTTTCGTAGAGGTGAATGCCATCGTTGTCGATGCCAGCAATCAACAGTGCGGTGCCGAAGGGGCGTACCCCGCCATACTGCGTGAATGACTGTTTGTGATCGCACATCTTCTTGACGAGTGCAGTGACTGCGATCGAGTCGCCGTAGGTCATCCGGTTGACCTGACACTGGATTCGGGCCCTCTCAACCAACTGGCGGGCGTCGGCAACAAGTCCGGAAGTGGTGATTCCGATGTGGTCGTCAATCTGGTACATCTTCTCGATCGAATCAGCGATAACGAGTTTGCTCGATATCCTCTTGTCAACAATGAGGACCACTCCATCTCGATATTTCAGACCGACCGTGGTTGTGCCTCTCTTAACCGATTCCCGGGCATATTCCACCTGGTACAGTCTGCCATCCGGCGAGAAGGTGGAGACGCCGCTGTCGTATCCGCGTCCGCTGGGCTGCATGGTCAACGTGCTGAAGCCAAGTCGGGGTCTTATCAATCTTGGTCGCCAGAGCCCTCGAGAATCGCGGCATTCATGGCCATGTAGCGCTGCGCAGGAACGATGAGGGTCGCGGTACTGGCATCGGGCGGCAAAGACTCCTCTTATGTCGCTTGGTGGGCTATGATGCAGGGTTGGGACGTCGAGTGCCTCGTGACGGTTCATGTTACTGGTAACGACTCGATGATGTTCCAATTGAACGGTACTGCGATTGCTGCCTTGCAAGCCGCTTCCATGGGCGTCCCATGGCTTCCTGTCATAACCGCTGGTGAATCCGAATCGGAGGTATCCGACCTCGAGGCTGCCATGAGAGGGGAGGGGAGCAGTTACATCGCCTTCTCTGAATCGTGGCCCGAAGACTGGGAGGAGCCGGAGGAGCTCGTGGTCCACGAAGGCGCTCTGGCAGTAGATGCCCTGGTTGCTGGCGCTCTGCGTTCCGACTACCAGAAGACAAGGATAGACAGGATGTGCGATCGCCTTGGGATGATTTCGTTCTGCCCCCTGTGGCATCACTCGGCCGAAGAGCACATGGAGTCCTTGGTGGATCATGGCTTCGATGTCAGGATAGCATCGGTGTCTGCAGAGGGTATTGGGGGCGAATGGCTGGGCAGGAAACTGGATGATGGCACTCTGGACGAACTCAGGCTACTATCCCACAGGCATCGATTCAACCTAGATGGCGAAGGTGGCGAATTCGAGACCGTCGTGCTTGGCGGACCGCACATGCGCAGAAGGATAGAATGCACTGCTGAGTCTCTGTGGGATGGTCGCCGGGGAGTCTGGAACGTGCTCTCAGCCTCGTTATCTGCCATGCGCTAGACTCAAACAGGGGACTGGGGTCGGCTGTTCACGGGGAAGGCCGTGTCAGTATCGCCTCTGGACTATCGATACGGTCGCGATGAGGCCAAGCACATCTGGTCCAGAGAAGGTCGGCACGCGCGTCATCTCGAGGTCGAAAGGGCCCTCGTCTGGGCACACTGCCAACTCGGGCGAGTCAGTGCTGAAGACTACGACAAGATAGCCGATATCGCGGATCCGGGGATTGTCACAGCGGATCGAGTCGACGAGATCGAGCAGGAGACTCGGCACGACATCATGGCGCTCACGAAGGCCATGGCCGAGGCAGCGGGCGAAGCCGGATGGTGCATCCACCTCGGCGCTACCAGCAACGATATCGTCGACTCCGCAGTCGCTCTGCAAATCAAGGACAGCATCGCTATGCAGAGGGACATGCTCAAGCAACTGATCACTACGATGTGCGACATCGCTGAGAGGGAACGTGACACCGTCATGCTCGGACGCACACATGGACAAGCAGCCGTGCCGATCACATTTGGGCTCAAGGTCGCTGTATGGGTCGATGAATTCGCAAGGCACCTCGAGAGACTCGATGAACTGGCTACACGTGCCACTACCGGCAAGTTCCTCGGAGCTGTCGGAACCGGGGCTGCCCAAGGGGAGGATGCCTTCGAACTGCAGGACCTCATAATGACCGAACTGGGACTGGGAATCCCCGTAGCCACGACTCAAGTCGTTGGCCGTGATCGCTACATCGAATGGGTCGGCTGGATGGCCAATGTCGCTACCAGCGTCGAGAAGGTGCTCCAAGAGGTCAGGAATCTCCAGAGGAGCGAAATCGCAGAGGTGGCAGAGGCCTTCGATGCTGAGAAGCAAGTCGGATCATCGACGATGGCCCATAAGAGGAACCCGATTACCTCCGAGAATGCCTGCGGACTAGCAAGGATCGTGCGCGCGATGATCGTGCCATCCTACGAGAATGCCCTGCTTTGGCATGAGAGGGACCTCGCTAACTCCTCCGCGGAGAGGTTCACCCTGTCACACTCGATGATACTGCTCGACGACATCCTCGCTAAGAGCGATTGGGTATTGTCCAATCTAGTCGTGGACTCGCAGAGGATGCGGGCCAACATAGATGCTCAGCAGGGTTTGGTCATGGCAGAGTGTGTCATGCTGGCACTGGTCGACAAGGGAGTACCCAGAGAAGATGCTCACGAGATACTGCGCAGAGCTTCGACCGAGACCCTGTCCAGTGGCGTCAATCTTGAGGAGGTCTGCTCGAAGATTCCGCGTATTTCAGATGCATTCGGCTCGGCTGAGTTGAGAAGCCTATTCGAGCCGGAGGGGTACCTAGGGCACAGTGGGCGCATAGTTGACATGGCAGTCAGCAAAGCACGGGAGATGCTGCATTAGAGCAGCATCAGCAATAGCAGTATCAACCCCGTCAGGGATGCGAAGATGCCTAGGAGCATCACCATCGCGTGAGGGCCGTACTGATTTACGTCGTTCAAGGCGACGTTGAGGAATCCGGCCTCGGCTATCCCCTCCTTCATGCCCTCCTCCGACTCCTCAAAGTAAGGAAGCGGGCGTCGGGGAATCCTCTCTCGTGACTCTGGCACGGATATTGCGATAAACCGGTATTGTATAGCATTCTCGATTGATTCCTGCCATTGAAGAGGTTCTGATGGAGCCGGGTTCTCCGGGATAATCAGTCTTCTCTGTCAGCGTTCTGGAGACTCAAGAGCTTGTCGATCTCCCGCATCGCACTATCCTCGGTGGTCATCAGGGCCTCGGGGTTCCTGGCCATGCCTCTGTATTCATCGCTATCAGTGATTTGTGACAGCCTGGCCTTCTGCCTATACCTCAGCAAGGCCCATATCATCATTAGGGCAGTTAATGACAGAATGATGTTGACCATGACTTCAGTATCCATCTGCGCAACCCTTAGGAGTTGTGCATTTCACCTTATCCATCACAGATTCGGGGCGTCCAATTCTAGGGGCTTCGCGAGGTGCCTGCGATTGGAGGGGTGCGGCTCGGACCAGTTGCCTATCAGGTCGAGGGCTGTCAGGTCGATGCCCCGCGACACCCATGTCCTCTCGGCCTCCCTCCGGCAGAACTGGCACCTCAAGGTCTGCCCAGCACCTGCGCTCCGCATCGTCCTGCCGCAACAGATGGGCCTGGCAACAACTCTGGGTACGCAATCGACGAGCGCCAAGCGCTCGAGATGCACTGAGCCGTCCGGTGCAGTCAATCCCACCCAGGCAATTCTGTCACCAGGAAGCAGTTTGCGAAGCAGTCTGTTCACGGGCCCGCCTTCCGAGAATGCAACCAAATCGGCCCTGAGACCGCCACAGTACGCTGCGATGTGCGAATGAGCTCCCTTGGTCTCAAGGGGGAGAGTGATCACTGTGCCTAACGAGACGCCCCTGACGTGATCGTCTGACAATTGGTTGGTCCTGTGCGCGGCCCAGCGCGGTGAGTGCTCTACGTCGCTGCGAGACTGGAGCCAGAGATGTGCGGCCTCAACGCTAGCCTCCGTGGCGCCCCTGATCCCATACAGAACTGGGCAGGGAGTTCTAGGTGCGATTAGCCCCCTGTCAGCAGTGGGGTCGCGATTCATGAAAGTCTCAGAATGCTCCCTCTCCATCAGACTAACTACCTCTGAAGAGACAATTCTCTGCTTACCGATCATAGAATCATCCCTCCACGAAATCAACTCCCAGGTGGAGTCCTCGGTGGGCTGCCATGCCATGGCAGCACTGGCACCGACAGCACCCCAGCATTCGTCACCTGAACGAATTATACAGGAAAGAGAGTTAATCTCCTGAAGGCGTGGTTCCAACTCGACGTGTCCGCGCACCGTATCCCAGTACCACTCTTCAGGCAGTTGGCCTTCGGAGGTCAGCAACACAGGTGCGGCACGAATGGGGGAAGGTGGGAATTTCGCAGTTTCTCTCAGGAGTCCCTCGAACCACTCATTGCATACAGAATTGAACGAATTTCGCTGATTCTCGGGAATCTGGATGATTGCGGACAACGCACCGTTCCCCCTGGTCCGGCGAACTGCGAATGGCCAAAGGCGTACCAGTCGCCTCTCAATCAGTCTGAACCCGACGACTTGGTTCTCTATGGAACGAAGCAGGTCGTCGAAAGAGGCCGTAGTGCAACCTGACTCCGGGTGATCCGTGTCATCCAGCCCGATTCGGATGATTCGGTCACTCGCTTCGGCAATCAAGCCGAGCCCCCCAGTATGGAATCAATCACATCAGCGAGCCCGGTATCGGAATCACAGAGCAACCCTCTGACACCGTATCTGGCTGCTGCGGACATGTCCACCCCTCGATCACCGACCATCACCGAGTCTGACTCGTCGGGGCGTTCAGTCCAGTCGTCCCCGAACTTGAGTTCGAGCCCCTCCAAGGAGGAGTCTCTGGAAGCGGCGTCCAAGATCTGTCTGCCTGCCTCTAACATGCCTGGATGCGGTTTGCGTGCCCAAGCGCCTTCCCAAGGCGCATAGGGACTATGCAGTATCAGGTCAAGCAGCGCATCCTCGTCTTGTTCGTGCATGAGGCGGCACATGTGCTGGTGGATCCTCGAGAGGTTGCTCCGGTCCCAGTGATGCCTGCCGATAGGTGATTGGTTCGTGACAATGCAGACTCGGTATCCTGCGCGCCTGAGACTGCCTACCGACTTAGCCGAATCAGGAAGTAGAATCACGTCATCGACTGTATTGACGTAGTCCTCGGAGCCGATGATGAGCACACCGTCCCTGTCAAGGAAAGCAATCCTACCGTCCCATGCAGCGCCATTCGGCAAATCGAGCAGTTTGAGAGGTGATACCAGTTCCACGTCGTCTCTGTGAGCGGCGAGCAAGGTAATCACAGCCCGTTGTGAGCCTTCACGGCCTCCTTGATGATGTGATTGATAATCAACTGGATGTCCTCAATCATCTCCATGGAACCGGTCGGCGCTACCACAGCGACATCGGCCATCTGAGCGAGTTTGCCGCCGCCCATCCCATCGAGATCACCGGTGATTGCCGTTGTCCTGCAGCCAGTTTCACGGGCAAAGCGGATTCCATTAACGACGTTTTCGGAATTGCCCGATCCGCTGTAGGCCACGACCAGATCTCCTTCCCTGACGAAAGTCGACAATTGACCGACGAAGATGTTGGAATAATCGGTATCGTTCGCCCAAGCGGTCAACGAAGATGCATTGTCGGTGTGGGCGATGGTCCTGAGTGACAGCTCCTTCGACCAGTCCCCAGCACTGTGGGATGGGGTGGCGGCGCTTCCTCCATTGCCAATGAAATGTACGCTGCCACCTTCACTGCGGGTCGCCTCGACTTGCTCCCAGAACGCCCTCAGTGCATCCTTGGGCAACTCATCCAGCGCCTGACGAAGATTCGTGAGGTAGGCATCTGCGAACTCGTCGAACTGGAAACCCATTGGTATCTCCGTACCCGCCGGCGAGGGCATCCTATTTACGGGTTGATGGGTGGAAACACATCAATGCAAGAGCCTCTGGCGCTGCTCGTGGGGATGATATCTGACTCTCTTGGCATCGCTGATGTGAGTGTGCAGCTGATGATATGCGCATTGGGTGCGATTACGCTCGGGGTCGGCTTCCACCTCAGAAGCGAGTGGTATGCGCCTTACTCATCGGCATTCGGATGGACTGCCATGGGATTGTTTCTCTACCTTCAATCTGCGCATTACGTCGAGATCTCCGATCCAGTCTTGGTTGTGATGACCGCCGGAGCCCTGCCCATCGGAATCGCCATGGGAGTCTGGGAGATACGCAACTGGAACGAGGCTCCTGAGGCCTTGGTGTGGTTCAGGGGCTGCGTGGTGTGGGCTGTGGTCCCGTACTACCTCGTCTACAGTATCCCGATGCTGAACATGGGATTCGTCTACGCCACTGCCTGGAACACCGAGATGCTGCTTGAATTCGCCGGACTTGGGAGCTACCAGATGGCCCCGATGATGGTGGACCTCTACGGGACTGGTGAGATTCCGCTCTCCGAGTGGGATGGGAACCGATGGATCATGTCCGAACCGTTGGGAGAGAACGGCTTCTTCATCCCGCTCGAACATGCTGATGGGACTGTGGTCAGTGTCAGTTTCATCCTCGCCTGCTCGGCCCTGCAATCGATGATTGTCTTCGTGGGAGCCATCGTGGCGCTGAGTTCGGTCCCGTGGAACAGAAGGATACGGGCTCTGTTCATTGCATTGCCCACCATTCACGTCCTGAACGTATTCAGGAACGCGGGGATAGTCTGGCTCACCGACAACTACGTCGGTTGGACATTCATGGGTCTTGGGATGTTCGACTTCACCCACAGTTACGCTGCTAAATTCGGTAGTCTGTTCGCCATGTTCCTAATGGCACTCGCCCTGTTCGACCTCCTGCCTGAACTGCATCGGCACATCATACGGCTGCTGCAGCCAGTGATGAAGGGGCTTGGCATGGACAAGCCCAAGGCCGACTCAGCGTGAGCGTAGCTTCTCGTACAGTTTGCCCGTGAGCGGCATGTCGTGCTCCCATGCGAACTCCTTCATCACCCTCAGAGCCTCCTTCTCGAGCTCCGAGTCGCCTACGAAGTCCGTCACCTCGATAGTGCCGCCCCTCATATTGGCCTTGAAGGCAGCAATCGCTTCCTCATTGTGGAACACCATGTATGCCGAACCGAAGGCGAATCTCTCCCTGAGAAGGCCTCCGAAGTAGTGGATCATGATGTCGGACGGAGGCACGACGAGATCACGAGTCTTGCGGATTCCCTTCAGCCCCTCTAGAAGGTCCCGGCGACCCCAGCAGATGTCTTGGAGGTCGTCGACTAGGAAGCCCTTGATCAGCGTCTCGTCCTCCTCGAACTCGTGCATGACGTCGCTGATCTCCTCAGCAGAGAACGGAGAGCCGGCCAGCCTCTCGACCTGCCTGAGAGAGATCACCGGGTAGTCCCTCACAAGCTCCCTCAGGTAATCCCTCTTGACCTGCCAGAGGTCGGTGCTCTGCATCGGCTCCACCGTCTTGAATCCACCTCTGTAGTCCTGAACCAGATGGCCGCTACGAACGAGTGGCGAGATCAACTTGCGGAACTCAGCCCGCCTCATAGCGTGCCTCTCCATGAGGATAGCCGGATCGTGATGCTCCCTAAAGAACTGCAGGATGTCAGCGTCCTCCTCAGCGGGCTGGACGTTCCTGATAGTGAGAAGCCGCTGGAAATGCTGCAGTTTGGCCCACACCTGATGCCCCCTCAGATTAGTGCCTTGATGCAGCTGATGCGCTGCAGCCATCGAATGTAGGTTGACCCGAAACATCTCACACCTGCCCCTCAGGGCAAAGTCATCACGCAACTCACTCATCTCCTCGAGTGCCATGGTCTCGTTCTCCAATCTGCTGTCCTGATGCATCTTGTGGTGGTAGAACAGCAGACGGTTGACCTCCCTCCTCGAGCGGGGCTCGACCACCCCGCCTCGGATGTACCTCTCTTCGTCACCCATCGAGGAGAAGCCCAAGTCGGCTAGCATCTGCTGTATGCTGTCATCGCAATCATGGACTGGGACACCGTTGAAGGCATGCAAGACTGAGACGTCAACGAGCCTGTCCCTGTAGTTGTCCAAGAGCGTAGAGAAGGTCTCCTTGAACTCGTCTAGGTAAGAGTGGGGGATGTTGATGTCCTTGATCTCGAGGTAGTCGTTGACGACATACATCAGGATCCGCCCTATTGGATCAACGCCCTTGAAGACGGGGTGATACCAACCCTGTTTGAGTATCAGCCGTATCTCGTGTATGAAGCGGCTGCAGAAGGGGTCGGATTGGGACAGTATCCTCATCTTCCTGTCTTCGGGCATCATGGAAAGCAGCTGCTCAGAATCTTCCTTGGAAGAGTAGTAGTCCGTGGGATCGGGCTGCAGTGCAACGACGCGGATGATCCTGCCCGCATCCTCCAAGCTTCTCAGAGCGTCAGCTAGGTCCTCCACGGGCTTACTTACGAAGAACCTCAGGGTGTGGAGGCGGATTGGCCCTATCCTGTTGATAAGGGCCACGAGGGCGTCGTCGAACGACAGCGGCTCTATGATGCCGTGGATCCTATGGAATACGGCGAGGGAGCGCTTCTTGTTGGGTACCTCGATGTATTGCTTGGCGACGACGAGCTGCCTCTCCAGATTATTGAGAGCGCTCTTGAGGCTCCTCTGGATGTGAGCGTTTTCCTTCCCTTTGGGGTAATCGGAGAAAAGTTCGACCCTTGTGAGTCCGCTCTCTGGGATCTTCTCGAGCAGCTCCTCCTCAAGAGAGCCGAGCCATGGCTCGTTGCGTAGGCCTAGCAAGATGGGTATCTGATCCTTGAGCGTGTAACCGACCCGATTGTGCAAGAGCCTGCCATTGAACACGTCCGGGTCGTGCTTGATGTCCTTCCAGTCCCTGAACCTGTAGTTGCGGACCCTGTGCAGCAGCTCATCACGCCGCTGGATGAGGATAAGGGCCCTCATCGCCTCAGCAGGCTCGTCATACCTCGTGAACGACTTCTGGAGCAGAAGCGACTGCAGGGTCCTGTAATCGACTACATCCACCTCTCCGCCAGTGATTCTGTACTCATCCATCCGGAGGATGTACTCACCATCGTCAGTCTGCTTGAAGAAGCCGATGGAGACGAGATTCCTCATCTCGAGCTCTTGAAGCACGGAGTCGACTTGGGCAGGGGGGAAAGGCAGTCTCTCACAGAGCGCCACGGATGTCTGCGGACCCTCTGAACCCAGCATGTCCAGCAGTTTCAGACGAAGGCAGTCCAGTGGATCCGAAAGTCCTGTCTTCTTCCATCTGCCCGGTGTGCCACCCTCGAAGTCCATACCCATCTCAAAGGTCAGACCCCCGGTGTAGAGTTCCCTGAGATCGTCCATCTCTGCTGCACCGGCCACAGCTAGGCATCCCAAGGTGCCGTGGACGCCAGCCATGCGCATGGAGAACCACTTTTCGTCGATCTGCTTGTGCCCGGTATTCCGGATCTTGGTTACCAGCCCTCGTTCGGCCAGCTCATGGACCCAGCCTTGCATTACATCGAAATCTATGTTTCTGAGTTTATCGCTGTACAACGGATTAGTCAACGTCGGCTCCAAGCCACCGCCCATGTCCATGAGTTTCAGAAGCGCGTTCGCGTTAAGGGGGACGGAGACCTTGGACTGGTAGTAATCGTCGAGTTTTCCCTCGTCGAGGTCGGTCGCCAGCGAACGGGCTCCTAGCAGCCTACGGAGGATCTCCGGGTCGACGTCCTTGATGAGAAAGGCTCGTGTTCGCAGAGAGAGCAGGTCCTCAAAGGACGACATGAACAGAGTCATGCCAAGGGGGGATGGCATCTTCACCTTCCGATGCACTATCCGGACGTCCTCGCTATCCATCCTCGAGATGAAATCGTCCAGTTGTTCCATGTCCAAGTCGGTGTGCAGTATCTCGTTCATCACCTCGCGGACTATGATGGAGTCGTCCATCTTACGATGCTTCTGCATGATTTGTTCGGCTTTCTGCTGAAACTGCTTCGGACTGACTTCGTCACCACCGATCCTGCGAGGATTGAGCATACTCCTCGAAGAGACCTCGCGGAACCTCTTCGTGAACAATTGAGAGTCCATCAAGAACCTCTGCAGGGTATCTCCACTCCTCCCATTCCTGAATATCTCGGGAATCCTCGATACCTCGACCTCGTGGCTGAGCTTCACCATGAAGCCATTCTCATCGAAAGACAGTTCGTGCACGATGACGTCGTCTGCGGATGCGATTCCCGCGAAAAGGTAACCCAGTGCCATGTTGAAAGCCCTCCCTCTGCAAGTGGTGACGATGTAGGTGGGCAGGGGGGCTTCCACCTGTTCGACGAGAATCCTGTCTCTGGACGGCACCTGGAAGGTAGTAGCGCAGTGCTCCTCGAAGAATTCCGAGAGTGCACTGGCAACTGGTCGACTGAGGCCCAGTACATCTGTTAGTAGAGGCTTTACGTCATCCCCCAAGCGCAGACGAAGGGCCACGTGTCCCAGCAGCTGCAGAATCTCCTGACTCAGCTCATGGGTCCTGCTCATCGCCTCTCCGGTCCATGAGGGAATAGTGGGGCGGTACCCGGTGGCAGAGGTGACGTTGACCCTAGTGCCTCTCACGCTGGAGACCCGGTAAGTGGAGCCACCGAGCAGGAAGACGTCCCCGTTGCGCAAGCTCTGGACGAAAGAGGATGACAGTTGACCAACGAGAGTGCCATCGGAGGTGAAGACCAGGTAGTTGTTGTCAGGTGCTATCGTGCCGATGTTCGTATAGTAGATCATCTGCGCGAAGCCGCGCTTTCCGAATCTGTTGTCCTCCCAGTCAACCCAGATTCGGCGTTCCTCCTCTAATAAGTCGAGGACTTCGATGTAGTCTTCGTAAGGCAGGGAGCGATAAGGCCACGAGGAAGTTACAAGCTCGTACCCCTCGTCGATGTCCCACTCCCTGATTATCGAGAGGCCGATCATGAACTGAGCGAGCACGTCGAGGCAGTTCTTCGGGAACTTCAGCAGATCCATCGAACCACGCAGGATGCCAGTCTGGACGGCGACCAACTCCAGCAAGTCATGAGGCGAGGTCGGCAGGAAGCGAGCCCGTGGGATCCCGCCCACTTGGTGACTTGCTCGGCCGAGCCTCTGCAAGGCGGTTGATATCGAACCGGGCGAGCCGACTTGGATGACCAAGTCGACAGAGCCGATGTCTATCCCCAACTCGAGGCTGGTAGACGAGACTACGGCTCGCAGTAAGCCGTTCTTCAAACGACGCTCGACATCGAGGCGAATGGTCTTGTCCATCGAGCCATGGTGCCCCTCGACTCCCTCCAATCCAGCGATCTTCAGCCTCTGTACCACGGTCTCAGTCATGTTCCTTGTGTTGACGAAAACGAGGGTGGTGGTGTGAGCCTCGACGAGTTCCTTGATCCGGTCAATGTTATGATCGAGGATTTCCTTGATTGGAATGGAGGAAAACCTAGCGGTTGGCAAGATGATGTCGAGGTCGATCTCCCTACTCCCCGAGACATTGGCGATGGAGACCCTCTGGGGCTCCATGTCGCTCTCTCTTGGGTCACTGGCGACCAAGAACTCCGCCACATCATCGAGAGGTTCCATAGTGGCGCTGATGCCGATTCTCTGGACTTCCGAAGAGACCACCGTGTCCATCAGAGCGAGACTGAGGGAGAGATGAGTTCCCCTCTTGTTTGAGACGAGCGAGTGCATCTCGTCGATAATCATCCACTTGAGGTCCTTGAGATTGGGCCTCCATCGCTTAGACGCCAGAATCAAACCGAGGGATTCGGGTGTCGTGATCAGTATGTGAGGGGGGCGCCTGAGCATCTTCTCCCTCTCGTTCTGGGGGGTGTCCCCGGTCCTCAAGGCGATTTTGATGTCCTTGGCACGACTGGGGAGGAACCGTTCCTTGATCTCACTCAGAGGACCAATCAGGTTCTTCTGTATGTCATTCGCCAGGGCCTTGATTGGAGATATGTAGACGCATTGCACGGTATCGGGCAGCGTGCCGTCCAGCGAGCGTCGAACGAGGTCGTCAATTATAGTCAGGAAGGCAGTGAGGGTCTTTCCCGAGCCAGTAGGAGAGCATAGTAGAAGGTGCTCGCCGTTCAAAATCCGTGGGATGGCGATCTTCTGCGGCTCGGTGAAGTCGGGGAACGTGTCGACGAACCAATTTCGAACAGGAGGAGACAGGATGTCGAGGAGCTCTTGTGTCTCCATCCTATCCTCTATGTATTCTATTTCAGGCATTTTTTCGCATATCCTACGGAAGAAAGGGACTCCATGCCGTAAATGAATGCTTCTCCATCCAGTGGGTAAACAGGCCCGTAGGGCCTGCCAATTATCGATAATCGGTGCTTCGACGATATTCGGGCATCAATTGAATCGCTCTCTGGAATCGCTTTGTGAGGATGGCTTGAAAGGCGGTATGCAGGGTCGAAGTGCCGTTACATGAGCGATAGGCGAGTTGACAGGCTGACGTCAATGCTCAGGCGTCGAGGCATAGTGCTGCCGTCCTTTGAGATATACGGCGGCGTCTCCGGGCTGATTGACTACGGTCCAGTTGGAGCACGCATCCTACGCCGAGTTATGGACAAATGGATTGACCACTGGACCAGTCACGGCGACATAGTCGAGATTGACTCTCCGACCATCACCCCCGAACCTATCCTAGTGGCCAGCGGCCACGTCAGCGAGTTTAACGACCTAATGGCGGAGTGCGGTGGCTGCGGCAGCGCGTTCAGGGCTGACCACCTAGCCGGGGGCCAACAAGAGGACTCGGACGCCTTGGATGCGGATGAAATCAATGCCATCCTCGACGCGGGTGTGAAGTGCCCTACCTGTGCGGAGACCAAATGGTCCGATGTCAGAATGATGAACCTCATGTTCAGCACGAGGATAGGGGCCATGAAGGGGGCCAGGGTCGCTTACATGAGGCCTGAGACTGCGCAGGGCATGTTCATGCTCTACCCCGTCCTGTTCAGGCACTTCAGGCAGAGACTGCCTTTCGGAGCTATCCAGACCGGCAAGGGATACCGGAACGAAATCAGCCCCCGACAAGGCATGATTCGGCTCCGTGAGTTCAACATGGCCGAGCTTGAGTACTTCATCGACCCCGAGGAGCCGCCATGCCCGGACTTGAGCGCGTGGGGGGAAAGTGTCTCTTTTGTTCCGGATCCAGACGGGTCACATCCCGGAATTCACGCAATGACCTTCTCCGAGGCTCTCAGTTCCGGCATAGTCCGACACCCCACCGTCGCTTGGTTCCTTGCTAGGACCTGGGACTTCCTAATTGGAGTGGGTATCGACTCCACTCGTATCAGGTTCCGCCAGCACGCAAGCACCGAAATGGCGCATTATGCGGATGACTGCTGGGATTGCGAGCTACATGGCGAGTACGGCTGGGTGGAGTGCGTGGGAATAGCGAATAGGACCTGCCACGACCTGCTCTCACACGAGCAGCACTCCGGTTCCAAACTGCTTCGAGGGTGGCGTCAATATCCCGAACCACGCACCGAAATCAAAGACGTGCTCGCCCCGATCGGCGCGGTGATTGGGCCCGCCTTCAAGGATGAGGCTGGTGCTGTTATGGACGCTCTGAAGGAACTGGGCGAGATTCCCGATTCGACCCCGTTCACACTCTCGCTCGCTGACGCCTCGAGCGTCGAGATCACCGACGAGATGGTCACTAGGAGAGCCGAGGAAGTAACCGTGCACGGAGAGTGGTTCACCCCTCACGTCATCGAACCGGCATTCGGAATCGACCGAATCATCTGGCACATCCTCGACCATGGATTCACCGAGACAAAGAAGGAGGGAGAAGAGTACAGCATAATGAGCCTCGACCAGACAGTAGCCCCGTTCGACATCGCGATACTGCCGCTGTTCGACAAGGACGGTATGGGGGATATCGCGAGGCAGGTGTGGGCCAGTGTGAACTCGATGCCCGGAGTGAGGGGCGAGCTTGACTCTAGCAAGTCGATAGGCAGACGCTACGCTAGGGTGGACGAGATTGGAGTCCCCTGGGCAATCACGGTGGATCACACGACCTTAGAGGACGGAACCGTGACTGTGAGACGCAGGGATGACCAGGAACAGGTCAGGGCGTCGGTAGATGAAGTGCTGTCCAGACTCGCTTCGGGTGAGGTCTCCTCGCTGTTCTGACAGCCAATCTTCATGGGGCCTCGTTACGACCCTCTAACGTGGTAGGACAGCGAGAGCCAGAAGATTGGACCGAGAGGCACCGTCCAGAGACCCTGGGACTGATGGAGGGCAACGAGTCAAAGCTCAGGAAGATCAGGCACTGGCTCGATCAATGGGAGGGCGGCAAGCCTCCTGAGAAGCGCGGATTACTGCTCTCCGGCCCACCCGGCGTCGGCAAGACAACACTGGCTCGGGCAGCAGCCCTCGAGAGAGGCTGGACGATGATAGAGCTGAACGCTTCCGGGGAGAGGAACGCGGCTGCTATCAGAAGATCTGCAACACAGGGCTCCCAGCACATCTCGCTCGACCAGTTCTCCGGGGGCGGGATTCCCAGTGGCAGGACTCTGATCTTGCTCGATGAAGTCGACCATCTGAGCGGTGGCTTCGCCAAGATCTCCGACGAAAGAGTGGACAACGTGATGAATCTCGAGGAAGACGCCCTAGTGCTCAAGGGGGATTCGGGCGGGAAAGCAGAACTGCTGAATCTGCTTAATTTGACCCAGCAGCCTGTCATCATGACCTGCAATGACCCGATGAGGCTGTGGGGCCGAGGCAGGAGCTGGAGGAGGAACAGGGACAGGCTCCTGAGGCTGGCTGAGTTAGTCAACTTCAGTAGAGTTGGGAAACTGCACCTCAGGCGCGTCGCGCACCGGGTCCTCGATGCCGAGGGCAGGAACATGGACCCAGAGGCCCTAGAAGCCCTAATAGACGGCAATCCAGGGGATTTGCGGGCCTTGGTGAGGGACCTACAGGCAGTATGCGTTCTCAGTGAGGGACACATCGGAATATCCGCTGTTGAGGATCTGGCCGCAGTGGCTAGAAGAGATTCGCAGATTGATGTGTTCAGGGCCCTACGTGACGTCTACAATTGCCGGTCCGGCGAGCAAGCGGGACGTATCCTGATGGCATCGGACAAGAATCCTGACGAGATGATTGCCTGGTTCGCGTGGAACAACCAGACCCTGTTCGATTCGGACGTACTCGCAGCCATCAGCCCGGCCATGTGCAAGGCCGACAGATCACTAGCCACCAAATTTACCAACAGAGCCTTCAGATCGTGGTACTGGGGCTCGGCACTGTCTGCTCAAGCAGCCGTCGCCCATGCTCCCATCGACACCGGGGCAGACCCTTTCCTAGCTTACCCTGACTTCCTTCGCATAGGTGGAGAGGCATGGCGGACGAGCACTGTGGTCGAGCATCTATCGGACGACCTCGGAACTAGCAAGGCATCCATCAGGGAGGACCTCTGGCCCAACCTACTGGCCGTACACGACTCGACCCTGGGTGGGGACCCTGACGAGTTCGCAGTCGCCAAACACCTGGGTCTGAGAGGAGAGGACCACCTCGCCATGCATGGCATCCCCCGAAGCAGGAGGGAAGCCAAGAAAATCCTCGCGGCATTCGAGGAGGATGAAGGGCAAGGGTTGCAGATCAATGAGCTGTCAGACACGCAGGAGTCGGACGCGGACTCAGGCGGGGAAGGGCTGGGCGGCGCGCAGTCCTCCCTGGACTCCTTCTGATCACTTAGAGCCAGACCATGTCCTGGGGTGGAGCAGGACCAATACTGTCAGCAGCTCGAGACGGCCTAGCCACATCAGCATCGTAGCGATTATCATACTGGGCTCGCTCAGAGTGGCCCATGTGCCAGTGGGGCCAAAGGCCCCTAGGGCTGGACCGGTGTTACCCAGCAGGGATATGGAGACGGACAAAACGTCGGTCATCTCAAGAGAGGGCTCAAGGAATGAGATGGCCAGCATCGAGGCCATCACCAGAACCATCCACGAACTGAGCATTCCGAGGACTATCCAGATCTTCCTCTCCTCGATGACCTGCTGGTTGAAGCGAATCGCAATGACCTGGCGAGGTTGGATGATCTTCAGCACCTCCCTCTTAGCCAACTCGAAGGCTATCCTGATTCGAAGCACCTTGAGACCACCACCTGTAGAACCAGCGGAGGCACCAATTATCATCAGCAGCAGGAGGACGAACTGGCTGAACACCGGCCAAGTGGCGAAGTCAGCGCTGGAGTAGCCGGTGCTTGAAATCGATATGGCTTGGAATAAAGCCTGCCTGATAGCCACGAGGGGAGCCATTTCCTCAGTACCCCCGCTCGTGCCTTCCCTGTACAGGTTGAATGCCATAGCGAGCCATGCAACGAACAGAATCAGCAGGTAGGTGCGAAGCTCCTCGTCCTTCAAGGCATCCTTGGATCGTCCAGCCAGAACGAGGTGAAGGAGGCTGAAATTGATGCACGTCAGCAACATGAAGACCATCAGTATGACTTCGATCCTAGCGGATTCGAATCCCATGATTCCGCCATCTGAGGTGCCGAATCCTCCCGAGGGCATTGTGGTCAGTGAGTAATTGACTGCATCGAAGACGCCCATGCCACCGAGGAAGTGGAGCAGTCCCATCTCCAAGACGGTAAGCACCACGTAGATCATCCACAGACGTCGAGCGGTCCACTGCAGGGTCGGGCCCAGACGTGACAGGGAAGGGCCTGTCAGCTCAGCCCTGGCAAGGGACATCCCCCCGCCGAGGACACGAGACAGAATGAGCAGTCCTAGCATTATCACTCCCATTCCACCGAGCCATTGCGTCATGGAACGCCATAGGATCAGGCTACGATTCTGGCTGCCGATGCAATCATCCACTAACTCGGTGCAAACTGGACTGGTCAGTGGGTCGATCACACTGGCTCCCGTGGTGGTGAAGCCAGACATGGACTCGAACCACGAATGCAGCAAGCCGCGGAGGATCTCCAGGAAGGTCGCTTCACCCGCCATAAGCTCCAACGGGCCGTAGAACATGCCACCCAGCCAGTATGGCAGAGCGCCGACGGCGACAACCGGGATCCAGCCTAGAGCGACAGAGGCGAAGGCCTCGCGGTCCCTAACCCTGTTGGCCGCGTCCCTATTCCGGGCTAAGGATACCAGCGACTGGCCTATGATAAGAGCCAGGGCAAAAGAGGGGAGGTAGGTCTTGGCGGCGTATTCGACGCCCTCGGCCTCAAGATAGCTACTGTAGATGGCAACGACGAGAAGAGGCAGGGCAATCAGTCGAATCGTCCATCCCAGTACGAGACCGACAACGTCCCAGCGCATCTTCAGTTCTCCAGTGCCCTCTCTACCTTCTTCAGGTCGTCTTTGGCAAGGAAGAGGTAGATTCTGTCACTCGCTTCGATACTGTCGACGGTATTGGGGTTGAGTACTGTAACAGAGCCAGACTCGTCGAACCTCTCCACCATCACGACTCTGGCACGGAGTTTTCTCTCAACGTCCTTGACTGACTTCCCGGCGAAGGGGTGCTCTGAATTCACTTCGGCGGAGATTGAGATGATAGCGGGGATGGGGGGGATGACCTGATAGGTCCCTGGTACATTCATGTGGATTGACTTCAGTATCGATGTCACGGTGACAAGCCTGCGGCTGACTGGCCTTGTCAAGCCGATCCTGTGAACGGCTTCAACCAGCGCCCTGTCCTTGAGCAGTAGGCCGGTTCGGGGGACTCCCTTGTCCTTGGCACGCATCGAGATGGCGATGTTCAGGTTATCGTCATCCAGCGCTGCCACCGCGATGTCGTGCTGGTCGATTCCGAGTTCTCGCAACAACTCCTCGTCCTGCGGGTCCCCGTGAATGACATCCAGCCTCTTGCTATTGCCAACCGACGAGCCCACCAATTCGTTTGCTGCGTCTAAATCGGGTTCGATGACGATGACGTTAGAGCCCTTGGAGAGATAGTGGCTAGCGAGTCTGGAGCCGAACTGGCTGGCCCCGAAGATTGCCACTTGGGCATTCTCGGGGAAGTCGTCGTCCTTTTTACCGACAGCCCTGGTTATCTGCGGGAACTGATCTGTCGACTTAGAGACGAAGACCAGAATCTGCCCCTCTTGGATGATTTCCGAGCCAGTTGCGATGCGTCCCTTCTCGCCTTCGACCCTGAGGGCATAAATGGACGGGATGCCGACGAATATATCGCCGACGTAACCGGTCTTCGTCCCGATGAGCGGGGAGCCGGGCATGACCTCAGCCACGGCTATCCAAGAGGTGTCTCCGAGGGGAAGGATCTCGTCTATCGAAGGTGCGAGCAGTCCAGCGGCCAGCTGTTCCACGATCTCGTCGGAGGCACAGACTATGTGATCGGCTCTAGACCAACTCTCCAAGGGTCCGGCACCTCGAGAGGGGTCCAAAATCGTCGGATTCCGTATTTTGGCTATGGTAGTCAGGCCCGAAGCAGTCCTCTCGCCGACCTGCTCGCTGAAGACGCGCTTCGCGAATGCACATCCTAGCAGATTAGTCTCGTCGTCGTTGGTGGCCAACACGACGATCTCCGCATCGCTAATCCCGGCCCTTAGAAGAGAATCACGGGAGAGGGCGCTACCGGTGACCAGCAAGCAATCGAGCATCTGGGCCTGGTTGATGGCCGTAGGGTCGGGGTCAATCAGGGCGACGCTTCTGCGCTCCTGCCTCAGAGCCTCGGCTACGCCACGACCGATCTCACCAGCGCCTGCGATTATCACGCGCATACGTACCAACTGCCTCAGCGGGGTGGCTATAATACTGCGCCATCAGTATGTCCGATAACCTGCGAAACGCAGAGCAGGAGGCTGATTCAATAGTATGATCTCACTCCTCGTTGTCGACCCGGGTGCCCCTGACTCTCGCTTCCGAGGCCTTCCTGTGCTTGTCGGACTGCCGCGTAGTGCGTCGAAAGGCCTGCTTGGCTGCTGGAGTCATGCCGGAGGGGAGCCATGACCTCTGTGCAGGACCCCACGCCAATGCGATAGCAGGTACGGCTACTAGCAGCAGCAATGGCTCGAATAAGGAGAGGACCAAGCACACCGTCAATGCCCCTCTAGCAATCGAGGACAGAAAGAAGGGGCGCATTCTGCTAGCTTCCAACACCTTCGCACCCTGCCATGAGGCCGGGAGCGCATGGCCTAGGCTGGATGTGATTGATATGGCGAAGGCCAGGAGCATACTGAATGGATTCAGGCCAGAGTATTCGGAGTATGCCAACTCCGTGTCAAACAGTCTCACTATGAGCACGCACGCCTGCATGGAGCCGATTCCGAGGCCCAGAGCCCAGCCATATGGAGGAGAGCCCCTCAGAGCGACCACTCTCGGCCTAGCCATGAGAAACATCACGAATGCGGCCTCAGCGGCTCCTATCAACAGAGCCACGAGGCTCACGCTGATGATGTTCAGGGAGGAAAGTATGACTGCAGGGAGTATGATCCGGTCTACAGCCATCGCTAGGAGCATGCCTGAAACCAAGCCGTAGAGAAGGTACTTGACAGCGCCAGCGACGTCATAAAAGCCCGTCATCTTGGAAATGACGCCCCTCCAGCCGATGTACACACCCAGGAGCCCAATCGCAAAGGCCACCTGTGTTTGCCACAACTCGACGGCCACGAGGCGCCATAGTGCATCGCCTTTGAGCCCCTCGCCCCCCGATAACGTTCAAACCACACAATCAGGACCCGGGAACATGGCACTCGACGGGCTCAAGCACAGGATCATGGGTTCGGTCGGCGCGCTGAGGGGGAAGCGCAAGATCGACGAGGAGAGCGTGAAGGAACTCGGTCGCTCGCTACGCAAGGCCTTGCTGGAGGCTGATTTCAACGTCAGGCATTCCAAGGAACTCACCGAGCGAATCGAGAGGCGCATGCTAGAGGAGGAGCCTCGACCCGGAATCAAACTCGATACCCACGCGATGAACCTCATCTACGCGGAGCTGGTCAGGCTCCTAGGCCCCGCCAGAGAGATCATGCCACACAACCAGACCATCCTCATGGTCGGCCTCTACGGACAAGGCAAGACGACGACCACGGCAAAGCTGGCCGACTGGTGGAGGCGTCGTCACGGACTGAAGGTAGCGGTCATCGAGGCCGACGCGCACCGTCCGGGGGCCTACGAGCAGCTCCAGCAGCTCCTAGAGGGGACGAACGTGGATGTCTACGGGGAGCCAGGTGAGAGCGATGCCACGAAGATTGTGCGCAACGGCATCAGGAATGTCGGCACGGCCGATGTGCTGATCATCGACACAGCAGGTCGCGACGGCCTCGACGACGAGTTGCGTGACGAGCTTGTCAGAATCGCCGAGGTGGCCAACGCGACCGAGTGCTTCCTCGTCATCGACGCACAGGTCGGTCAGGCAGCCGGACCCGTGGCCCAGTCCTTCCACGAACTGGTCGGAGTCACCGGCACCATAGTCACCAAACTGGATGGAACAGCCAGAGGCGGAGGGGCGCTGAGCGCTGTGGCAACAACGGGAGCGCCTATCGTCTTCGTTGGTGAGGGCGAGCGGATCCAAGACCTCGAATTGTTCGAGTCTGACCGGTTCATCTCTAGGCTCCTCGGATTAGGAGACATCCAGGGGCTCATCGACCTCGCGCCCGGCGATCTGGACCAAGAGGAGGCTGCCCGCCTCGCTCAGAGGCTGATGTCGGGCCGATTCACCCTCACGGACATGTACAGCCAGATGGAGATGATGAGCAAGATCGGTACTGTGGACAAACTGCTCTCCCACCTCCCGGACGCGATGTTCGGGGGAATGGGGAACATGAGTAGGGCTCAGAAGCAGCAGATGCAGGGCAACCTGGAGAAGTTCCGAGTGATAATGGACTCTATGACACAGGAGGAGAAGGACCAGCCCCACTTGCTGAAGTCCAGCAGGATCCGTCGGATAGCGAGGGGCTCGGGAGTCTATGAGAAGGACGTCAAAGAGCTCCTCACCCAGTGGAACAGGAGTCGCAAGATGATGCGGGGCATGAAGAGTGACAGGAGTTTCAGGCGGAAGATGAAGTCTATGATGGACGTAGACGACATGGACCTCGGAATGGGGTGAAGTCATGCAACGGCGCTTCGCCATCATCGGTCACGATGCACTAGGCTCGGGTGATTTGAGGCTCAATGACCTAGCCGGAGGTTCGGGAAGGATGGATGTCCTGGTCAGGGCGGTCAACACCGCGCTGTTCTTGTCTCATGGAATACGGAGGGACTCTCACATCACCTTGCACCTGACAGGCGGCCAAGGCCCCTTCAGGAGAGTCTGGTTCGATGGCAGCACACTCAGGGGGGTCCGCCCCGACGAGCGATCGATAGCCGGTCACATACGTTCGATCATGAAGCGCCAGATTCCTCCAATTGGCACTTGGGAGGAAGTCTCGAGTGGGATATCGCACTCCGGGGGGGACCTTTCTGACACGCTGGGGGAATGGAGCAGAGAAGGCGTCAACACGTACGTCCTCGACTCACTTGGAAGTAGTTTCGAAGAGGCTTTGCAAGACGCCCCGGTTGGATTCATACTCTCCGACCACCTGCCTTTCAGCGATAAGGAGAACGATTCACTGCAAGCCTGTCAGAGATTATCTATCGGCACGGAGTGGCTTCAAGGGCATGCCTGCATCGCAATAGTGCACCATCTTTTGGATGGCTGATCACTCGAGCCAGGACGGCAGTCCGAAAACACCCTGCTCAGTGGCTGCGGACAGCAGCTCGCCGCTGAGTCCCAGGGGATGGTTCACAGGCCAGGACGATAGTGGCGTGATTGCGACGGCGCCGGAGTTGACGGCGTTGCAGTCAGTGCCAGGAATGTCCTCGTCTTCGATCGTCGCAGCCCCTACTTCGAATGCGACGCCGATGTTTTTTATGTCCTTCATATCGATGGCATTGTGGTACCACCTAGAGCCGAGAGAGACGGTTTGCAACTCACCGTTCCAAGACTCGGGGCCGTTGATGTTCAGGAACATATCGCCATGGGCGAAGGCAGAGCGAGCCCTCGCTCCCATCGGCCCTTCTGAGAGCGGTTTCCTGCGGCTGCCCTCGGGTCGCCTCAGGTTCACTGGCTCCTCGGGCAGGACGGTCAAGCAGGCTTCGATGATGCCGAGAGAGGCCTCGACGGTCTGAGAGAACTCCGAGTGCTCGTAGGTGGCGAGGCTGATTGCGATTGACGGCATCCCATAGAGCGAGGTCTCGCGGGCTGCGGATACGGTCCCGGAGTGAAGGACGTCCACCGAAAGGTTCGGGCCTTGATTGATCCCGGAGACACACATCGCTGGCTTGATCTCAGGAGCCCAGACTTGCAGTCCCCCATCCAAAGCGACTATTGCGCAGTCACAAGGAGACCCGTCAAGCGAGAATATCCTCAGAGGGGGGCCGTCTTCGGTTCGGAGGGAGGCCGCGATGTCCTCCCTCTCCTCGAACTCCAGGTCGTGCCTCAAAGTCAGGCGCATTCCCGAGCAGGACTGCTCGCTGGCTGGAGCCAGCACTACCAACGGGTGCCCACGAGCATGTAGGGCCGATATCAGCAAGTGCAACCCGGCGGAGTCAATGCCGTCGTCATTGGTCAGGAATAATGCAGCACGGCTCACGGATGCCCCAACTATAGGTAGTTCATGAAACCGTGTCTTGCGTCGGCTCGTCCCTGCCTTCTTCGAGAGTCACCATAATCGCTCCTGCTAACATCAGCGGCCCACCGAGCACCGTCCACACGCCCAATGTGGCCTCACCGGTCCAGAGCCAGCCAATCAGCCCACCGATGACCGGTTCGAGCAACAACGTGATCGATACCGTGATTGGTGCGATCCAACGCAGTACAGCGTTTATTCCAGTGTGACCACACAGTCCCGGACCGAATGAGAGGTAAGCTATCCAAGGCAGCCACAGAGCGTCGGTCCAGCCGAGGACGGACAACTCGGGGACGATTTCGCCCATGCTCGCACCCTCCAGACTGATGGCCGCCAGAGCGAGCCAGATACCGGCAGCGAAGGTCACTGGGAAGGCATAGACGAAAATCGGGACCTGTCGCTCCGAGCGCAGATGTCGGCCCGCTAACAGGTAACCGACCACAGTGAGAGCGCCCAAGAAGGCTGCGACATCTCCCATCAAAGTGACTTCACCGCCAGGTTTGGCATCTCCGAGTGAGAGCATCGCCCCAGTAAAACCGACCAGGGCTCCGACGACATGCCCCCTACGCACAGCAGCACCGATCAATGGCATGATGAGGACGAGGACGAGAGGGTGACTGGAAACGAACAGCAGGCTATGAATCAGGCTGGTGTGGTCAAGAGACCAGACCCACGAGCCGAAGTGAATGGCTAGGAAGATGCTAGATGCTAGCATGAGGAGCCAATCACGAGAGCCTAGGGCGCTCCGGTCCATCTTGCTGAACTGGTAGATGAAACCAGGCAGAAGCACCAGCGCGGTGCCCTGCATCCTCCACGAGGCGCGTAGGACGGGCGGAACGTCGCCCATCGCCTGGAGCACCGCTCCGGCGCTGGAAACCGCCAACAGAGCCACTCCGAGCAGTACCCAAGCGCCGAAGGGTATGGCTGAGTCACCCGATTCGGCCATGCTCAATCCGCCAGCTCAGCGTCCATGACCTCAGATTCGTCTTCTGACTCCTCTTGGATGCCGATTATGCCAGCAGCCTTGAACAAAACGTAGATTAGGGCTCCCAAGGCCAGGTTGACGAGCAAGAATCCAGCGAATCTGGCTTGTGGCCACCACGATTTGATGCTCATAGTCTCAGTACATATCACAGAATCTGGCAATATCTCACAGGATGGTTCTTTTCCGTCGTCTATGTCTGAAGTGATGCGCGATATAGCGTAACCCAGAACATGAGTGAAGTCATCATCTT